>Ga0307512_10000889_pt1 | contig 43976 bp, 46 predicted proteins | sample 14_EM_MG_FD_200267 | JGI IMG/M metagenome (GOLD analysis project Ga0307512, IMG submission 200267) | Populus trichocarpa ectomycorrhiza microbial communities from riparian zone in the Pacific Northwest, United States - 14_EM | ecosystem: Host-associated > Plants > Roots > Unclassified | place... | reverse complement strand
ATGGGCAAGAGGGGGAGGATGGGTATGAGGGCGTTGAAAAGGTTTTAAAGAAGCCAAAGATTTCATTGCCAATGTCTCTCGTTTTTGCAGAAGAAAAATGTTCGCAGGCTCTGATGGATTTCTTATCGTATACAGATGTCGGCAGAATTAGCGGAGTGGTGGAGGAGGCGGAGAACTCAGATCACAAGGAGTCGAGTGATGGGGGGGTGTAAAAGTTGATGTTGTTTTTGGCGGTCTCTTTTGTTTTTTGGGAGATGAGGACTCGCAACTTTGCTTTTGTTTCTTTACGTTACGGAAGAAGCGGGGAGGAAATATGTACGGGATATGCCATGGCCGCCAGCGGCCGAATGCAATATGATTACAAACAAACAAACCTTACTTAGTTGCCAGTTCACCATCTATGCCCTATTATTCAATTCCCTCGCTGGTTGCGTTCTTTGTCCGTTCTCATGAAACAATCCTGAGGCTTTTTATAAATTGCCCTTTCAGAATATAAATCTCGACTCTCTTTGGATGTTCAAACGATCTCGCTGCACTGAGTTCCTGGTACCAAAAATCTATTTATGCATCCCGATCTCTCAATCGCCATCAGATATAATAGCTGCAAAAGCCAAGCCTAATACTAGCCTTGAGCCACATCTGTAGATCTTATTAAACCTTATAGTTACGCGGTGTAACGTAGAGTACGTCACCTACCAAACATGACGTCGGACCTCCTGAAGTCCTCCACAAACCACGGAGAATCACCTACAACATTCAGAGCAGAGCAGCGCAGAATCTAGACTCATTCTTGAGAACTCTCTAGTCTGTGGGAAATTTCTGAGTTTAACTACTATCTTAATATCCCTAAGAATTCGCTGCGCGAGAGTCGTTGACGATGAGGGCTTCTGCATATTGCTGCTCGCTGATATTGTATCTACAGGACAAGCTGCGTGCCCTAACGATTTAGAAGATAGAATTCTTGAGAGCGACCGTAAAATTCTAGCCTAAGTCTTATCTTTTATCCCTTTCTATAAGATCAATTGCAGCGACGCTGTTGCATATATGGTTTATCTCCCTGACGTATGGCTTCAGTTGGGCTGATGCATAATCTCTTTAAGATGATGGTCATTCCAGACTCAGCTGGAGATGCCAGCTGAGTGCGCATGCATGCATACAGGACATACAAGACATACTCCGAATACCGTATATATAAGAGCACGAATGTACCTGTACTTGAGAACATAAGCTTCTAGCAATTAGTATTTCAACAGACGCTCTACTCTATATCAGCCCTCGATTCAAGGCTAGCGTCGGCTCGATTGACGAACCTCTTCTTAAATTTTGGCCATATTGGAACTCGGCGCCAAAATGAGCAGTGTTCCGAAGTTCACCGAAAGCTGAAGGGCCGCTCGGGCCGCTACAATCCAACGACATTAAAAATTTGGTTGACGAAGCCGAGGATCTCTAATGGTATTGAAAACCCGAGGTCATTGTGGTAGGTAGATACACGGGAAGAAAATTTTGTTGAAGTTAGTTGTATTCTAGAGATAGAGTTTGCGTTAATCTCCGCAGTCATGGCTAACTTATGCATTTTTCTTCACCAAACGCCAGGTTACGGTCAAAGCACGGTCTGTGCTTGGCCTGTGCATTCTCATTTAATGACGAGCTGACGAGTCAATGAAGTTTTCTTCTGACAAACTTAGGAACGGATTTTGCCTCCAAGCGCGTCAAAGCTGAAAGACTATGCAGGCCAGCACAAGGTTTCGAGTCTACGGCTCGGAATCAATTCCAAACACTAGAACGTCAACAACTCCGGCGAATATGCGTCGTTTGCCGATGGAGACCCATCCAGCACCTTATTCGTATCGAATTGCTTATCTTTCAAGGGGCCCATCCTAAAGTCGCCACGCACTCCGATCTTTTCAACGCTCAGCAGCATGGTGGACCTCATTCGCACCTGTAAGCTATGCACTATCGTATTCAGCCGTTTATAACCGCTTACGCTGAATTACAACCTGTGTTCACGGTCCCATGGCTGGCTTCTTAGGATCTCTTAAAGAATCTTGCTAGTTTGTACAACTATGTACATTAGGGAATTTATGTTAAGTATCTTTAGGTGAAATGAGGTCATACATCTGCACACGACTTGTTTGTGCTTTCCCTAACTGAATTCAAGTGCGTCAACTAGGGAGTTTTTCCCTGGAGATTTCGGGGTCTGATAGGGATGTGGAATCTCCCCAGGGTCTGTATAAATACAGGGCAGATTCCCCCAACTTGGATTCAGTATCACAGCTCTCTAGATCAGCGCAACAACCGCCTCTGCCAAATCCACTACCGTTCAACGCAGCTTCTATCGTTCCAAACAAACTTCCACCGACTCATTTATATATCAGTCTTTTTCAAAATCGAAGCAGTACGTTCAAACACCCCCTCTCCTCTCTATCAGTTCATCCAATAGACACTAAGTAGTATCACACAGATGGCATTCACTTCCAGCACCATCACCGCACTCCTCCTCGCTGTCACCGCTCTAGGTGCCCCGACTCCTGCCCCGACTTCTTCTACCCTTCAGGCGAGATCGGGCGATGGCAACAATGCTGGTAACAATGCTGGCAACAAAAATGTCAACGTCAACTACAACGACAACAATCTCTTCAACGGCGAAAGCAGAAGCTATGGAGGAAGCTACGGCGGATACGGTGGATACGGCAACTCGCACGGCAACCACAACTACAACTTCAACTACAACCGCAACCGTCTCCACAACGACCGTTACCGTGGTGATGATGGTTGTAATGGCGGTTGTGGTGGTCGCTACAAGCGTGACCTCGAAACCCGTACTCCCTCACCCTTCGGTTTCGACCATGATATCAACTTCAACCAGAATATCGACAACAACCAAAATAGTGACTTCAGTATCTTCAAAGAGGCGGCTGGTCGTTTCTTCGGCGGTGGTTGCGGCGGGGGTTGTGGTGGTGGTGGATGCGGACGCTGCGAGAAGCGCTCGGCTGAGGCCTTCGGCGGCCATGATATCAACCTCAACCAAAACATCAATAACAACCAGAACGCCAACGTCGGTATCTTCAAAGAAGCCGGTCGTTTCTTCGATGGTGGATGCGGCGGGGGTTGTGGTGGTGGATACGGCAGAGATTGTAGTGGCTGCGACAAGCGGGATGCCTCGGGGATTGTGAAGCGCAACGAAGTCAACGTCAACCAGAACTGCAACAACAACCAGAACTGCAACATTTGCTGCAACCGATGCGGCGGCTACAACTGTTGCGGCGGATGTGGTGGGTGCGATGAATGCAACTCTTGCTGCTGCGGCTTCGACAAACGCGATGTTCCGGCGATCGAGAAGCGTGACGCTAACAACGGCGGCGTTAACATCAATCAGAACTGCAACAACAACCAGAATAACAACTTCTCACAAGGCAGGTACGGTGGTTGCGGTGATTGCGGCAGATGCGGCGGCAGATGCGGTGGCGGCTGCTACAAGCGTGATGTTTCAGCGATAGAGAAGCGTGAAGCCAACAACGGCAATAACAACTACAACAATAACAACAACTACAACAGCAACGGATGTAGCTGCGGTGGGGGATGCGGAGGTGGCTGCGGCGGATGCGGTGGCTGCGGTGGGGGATGCGGATTTGGTGGCTATGGTGGCTGCGGTGGATGCGGTGGATGCGGTGGTGGCTGCTACAAGCGTGATGTTTCAGCGATTGAGAAGCGTGAAGCTAACAACAGCGGCAATTGCAACTACAACAATAACAGCAACTACAACAGCAGCGGACGTGGCTGCGGTGGAGGATGCGGCGGTGGCTGCGGCGGCGGTGGCTGCGGCGGTGGGTACGGTGGTAACGGAGGGTGTGGCAACTGCAACTACAATAACAATTACAACCGCAACCGGCATCATCAGCGCGACGAGGTGGTGGCCACAGGGTCCGCAGTCGTTCCCGAAACCGTTGATATCGAGAGCGCTGCCGTCCCTGAGGAAACTGTCGTCGCTGCTAAGGCTGTTGACGTCGCTGAGCCAGTCGTTGACGTCGCTAAGCCTGTCTTTGACGTCGCCGAGCCTACCGTTGCTCCAGCCGATATAGAGATGACAGACGCAGAGACTGCAGTAGTTCCTGGGACCACTGCTGTCCCAGAGGAAACCGTCGCGGCACCCGAAATTGTCGACACTCTTGTTGCTCCAGATGGTGCCAGCGAGAAGCAATATAATGACAACTTCAACTACAACTACAACTCGAACACCAATTCCAACGGCGGCTACTATGGTGGCCGTGGCTACTACGGCTACGGATATGATGGTGGTTACAAGCACGAGGTGAAAGAGCCTGCTGTCGCTGAGCGCGCTATCGAAAATGCGTTGGTGCCTGATCCCATCATCGTGGGCGTTGACGAGTACTCGCAAGTCGTTGCAGACCGCACCAATTTCTATGCCACTGCTAAACCCACTGACATTGGTTACGTGGTCGTTGATTGCTAGGTTGACTACTAGGTGGTAGTCGAAGGCGGGAGTGGGAAGAAAAGTATTTATGTATTATGGATAGACTCAAAGTGGGGTGGCATGGATGGGGTGGGTTTGGGTCAATCCCTTGTGAAAATAATTTTCTCGATATCATTTATTTTGCTATCTTTGTATATTAAAGGGAATACAGGTTCTTCTCAGATTAAAACTTTGGACTGACTTTCTTCCGTGATGATTCGTAGCTGATCATGAGCTCCCGGTATTTGACTCCGATCTTTCGATTGGGGAGGATTCTAGAAGCAGGCGGACAACTTTCTCGTTTGCTTCTTTTCTTTCCTTTGCTTCATGGATACCCTGTTCTTGTTTGTGTGCGGGCTGGTAGTCTTAATCGACTTGAAACGGTACGGCGATCCTGGGCACTGTAAAGTCAATAGTCCAATTCACCCAATCAACAATACAATACAAGGTGCCAGCCAACACCTAGCTTGCATATAGGGAGAAGCACAAGCTAGATAAAGGGAGTATGACTCATCTAGCTAGCTCTAGGTATACAAGTTGAGATGTATGACCGCCTCGCCAGTAATTAGTGCTCCATTCCAGCCATGAAGCGTCGCACTGATACCAATGCTATTGGCTTCATACGCTGTTTCCAGCGAGTCTTAATCCGAGCATTCCCTCCGTTCGAAGTATGATACATTATCGACGCAGGTCCACTCCTGTTCCCGGTTCCGTGCTGCGCGCTTTCTGTTAACCAGTATGTGAACCGGCTAAATTGTAGAAGTCCATCATCCCGTGTTGTCGTGGAACGTTGGAATCGCCAGCCTGAACGCAACAGGTGCATGGCTTGGAGGATATCGGCAAAGGTGCTGGAGATATGCGTGCGGCAAAAGTGCAAAGGTGCTGGAGATATGCGTGCGGCAAAGGTGTAAAGGTGCTGGAGATCTGCGTGACTGAGATGTGAACTGGTCGCTTACAGTTGGGAGAGTGCACTGGGACCCATGCAGTATGCGGTTTTAGATCCGGATCAATCGAGCAGACGACGTTGGAGCTGTTTGGAATTGCCATTCTCAACGAAATTGCATCGATGGCGGCGTTGGTGCCCATGCAAGCTATGGAAAGACAACGCTACGTCAACTGTGGTAGTCGAAATTCGAAGGTCGGCGTTGAGAAGCTCAAAGTCTCATCCCTAGAGCCAGTGGAGTGGTGGAATAGGAAGAATGGGTGGGAAGGCGGCCGCGCGAGCTCCGTACAAACCTAACGAATGGATTTTGCTATGTCAGGAGTTGCCGTTCCCGATAACGGCTGATACCGCATATTCGCACTATACATGGATGAGCCTACGAATCCGTCACGGGGTGTACGCGTAACAGATACCCTGCTGCCTGCCTCTACAAGCCGCAACCTCTCCAATGAACATTCTTCTCCGATAGCATGTGCGTAGCTGTAGATACCCCGCCCAGCTAAGAGAATGCTGACGGCAAATAACGACACGTCAAGAAGATATCTAGTTGACGTATAGAGTCGAGTGTTGCTCAGTTAAACCTTCAACTCTGAAAGATGACGAGTGAAACCCCCACTGCTTGTTGTCTAATATGCATCAGTGCTTCTGATTGTAAGATACATCTTACGGTCAGCTGCATTAGTATTCACAGTGTGGGGGCTGATGTTACTCTATTTAGACGTGGCATGAGGTATCACTCAGACTGGAGGCATCATTGGATTTGGAATGCACTGCTCCATAGTCAGCCCTGTAAATTGCTAGAATGCTATTGATCCTGGCCCTAACCTTGCTCCGCACAGGATTTTATGAAACCTGAAATCCGCTGGAAGATATTGTTGGAAGTTTTGGGAGTGCAATTCTGGCACCATCATACCGGAGACAGGGTTGCTGAAACAATCATGTCACATTCGGTGGATATTAAGTATCGCCTGTGACTGATTGGTGCCACCATGGGACTATAAGGCATACCAATGCCATATATATGCATATGCCCAAAACACCGTCAACTTAAATTCTGCCAAACCAAAGAAAGTGAACCAATAATTTAGAGAGAACGCATCAATGGTATCAAGACACCCCGTTAAACCCCAAAAGCAACGGCAAGAACAAAAGCCTCTAATCTAATGCCCAACAACTGAAGTACAACCATGAGAAACGCCAGTGACCTTCCAGCCGAAAGGAAGAGCAGGGAATGAAAAAAACCTGAATGAATGCCTCAATAAATTCCCAAATCAAAATACCATCTGTGGTCTTGAAGCTATCCGGATGCAATCATCCACGTCGCTTCTTTTGAATCCAGGGTACTGCCCAAGACACACACCTCTCCCAACTAATTCTAAGTGAAGTTTAGTTTACTGTAGCACTGGTAATGATAGTAACAGTGGTCCTACCTTTTACGAGCACATCCAAATCCACTGACTTCTTTACGACTTGAAAATTCAGCCGCCTGCCACAATCTTCCTTCGAAGAACGTGGAAAAATAACATCTGCACTCGTCTGAGAATCCACAGACCCATTACCAGCTGGCCGTGGGGAAAGGTATTCCAAATCCTGACTTGATTCTGGGCTCGACATGTGATCACTGCAGGACGCTGGAGCTTCGATCCTCTCTAGGATACCGTTTTCGATAAGAACATTTTCGACATCATCCGGTCGCAAGAACTTGTTACCGACACCCAATTTAAGTAGTTGTTTATACGCCTCTGCTCTTAGTGATGAGTTAGAAGCTCCTAGTACGTCCGTCCTCGCTTTATCTTGGTAGGCCTGGAGGATATCGTCATAACTATTGAGGGGGCGAGGCGGAAAGAATTGTAACCCGGGGTAATCGCAGGGAGAAAGCGATTCGTTAGTTCCAGCACGCAAAAGGCGAGTGACGCTATTAATAATATCTTGCCGAGTGGCGTAGCAAAATGTGTAGGCGAATGTTCTTGCGACGTCACTTTGGTCTGCAGTGGGCGAAGTTAGAAGCCGGTACGCGTTTTCCAGGGCTTTGCGATGCAGCCGTCGGGAGAAAGAGGTTTCGTTAAGCGAATACGAGCTAGGACCTTCTAGTTCCGGCGAGATTGGTGGTGGTGAAGGGTAAAAAGATAACACTGGCTGATCTATGTAGCCGTTGAACGAGTTTTGGTCCTGAGGCATGCTCTCATAGGTGCTGCGCGATGTTGACCCAGATGTGCCATTGTTGTAGGTGGTGTCCTCATGCGATGGGCCCCTAGTGTAGCTGAGTTGATATCCACCCCACGGTGGTGCTCCCCCCATACTAGTGCTGCCAGAGGTGGGTCCGCCATCGTCCCTACTTCGCGGTCTTTCATTCCGATCTCCATGAGAACCGTCATCATGTGTGTCTTCGCCCTCGCCAAGTGATTCACTATCAGCACCCAGTGCCCCTTTCGATTGAGCCATAAACCGCTCTGTCAGGTTTCTTATAGTTTCAGTGGAAATTTCGCGCTCCTCATTTTTTTGGGCGCATTTCATAGCAAATTCGTGGAGCTCGAGGACAGTAGCTTGCATGTTTTCGATCGCATTCTCGAGCTCAGTGACGCGAGTCCTTAGTGATGATATTGTTGTCTCCTTCCTTAACCTGTAGGCACGCTGTGCCAATCTGATCTGTGTCCGCCGGCGCTGTAACCGTTAGCATGTGGGGACGCCGCCCGTGGGTAAGAGAGGGGATTTACATCGGCCGCATTCTCATCTGTAGGATCCAACCTCGGTCTTCCCCGTTGCTTCTTCGCAGTCGATCTGTCTGGGGGCGTGTCTATGCTATCGTCACTGTAGGCGCGCCGTTGGCGCCGTGTTCGCTCGCTACTGCTACTTTCTTGCGATGTCTCTTGCCGTGCCAGACCCCGCGGTCTGTTCTCCAGCATCCGGAGATCCCGGTGTGCTTCCGCCGAAAGAATGTTGAGATCAATACCCATGGGCGTAGGGTCCATTCCCATCTCCATTACATCGGCCATTGGTATTCCCGGAAACGAGTCGAGGTACCCACTTCCCGGGTTAGCCTGGGAAGGCTGTGGCGAGTTACTGGAAGAAATGGAGTGGGGCGGTTGATGTGAATACGAAGCTAGGTCTAGGGAGTAGTTCGACGGTAACGCGGCGCTCGTTGTATGGTATTGCGGGGGGTGCGACATGCTTACTGTCGTTCCTGTCGATAGGTAGTTTTGGCGTCCGCTTCTCCGGATCGGTGGGTATTGAGGAGTATTGGTATATGACCTCTGGTCAGATGACTGTGGATCCCTCATATCGTCGTTGTTATGCATACGTTTGAACTGAATAGAAGCTGTAAAGTTGACGAAATAGCACTGATATAGTCGCGGGGGGGGCAAAAAGTGCGGACCAGTCGTTTTTTATAAAGGTACACGGGTTTGAGGCGGCAGAGGAGGGTGGGGGTGTATCGAGGTTTGTAATGCACTCCATCGCGTATCGTTACACGGGCTTCTGCCGTCTTTCCAGATGCTGAGGATGACGCACAAATCCCGGTTGTCTCTAGCGAATGAGGGTGAGAGGAGGAGAGGATAATAGAGGAGTGTTAAACTTTGCAGCGGACGGGAAGAACGGCTGTTCTGAAATCCCCACTCTGGCTCGAGTGTTATGGCTGCCCAACCAAAGGATGTATTTGGGACCTTTCAGATAAGCACAAGTACAAGTGAGTAAGCTCTATCTTTGCATGGGCTCTAAACTTCGTAAGCCATCCATGTTGCACACTCATCCGCATATGCAACTTTGCTGTCGACATGTAAGTGGTGGTGGCCCTGAAAAATACCGGAGTTCCGCGTAAATGACGTGCGTTCGTGTTGTACCTGTGGAAGTACGAACTTTCTCTTTTTATCCTTGCCGGCATTGCCCCATCAGATGTAGGCACTTACGATTTAGGAGCAGGCCGTCACCTATCTCCCAAGATTCCTCATCTTGCTGTGGATTCGTTAGACTATCAAGTGCAGTGTCTTCTGCAGCACTGGCAGCTGAGGGGGTTTTCTGTGCATACTTGTGCATGGTTAGGCAGCGATCTTTACTTCTTTTGTCACGCCCGCACTTGACCCCTGCATCATTTTTAGAAGATCAGTAATCGTAGAATCAGACAGTGGGACAACGAAAATGTACGTCCACTATAAATTATTATGCCTTTGATATATATAATGTAGGCTTGGGCGCTTGAATATTGGTCCGCCACACGATGAACACTGGGGCGTTGACCTCCGACCACATACTGGGTTGGTCCGATGCCGTACCGCCACTACGGAAGTGGCCATGCAAAGGCAGCAGGTGCGAATGCATGCCGAATGAGGGTTACATTTCCTCTCCAATGAGAAGAACGTCAATTCACTGGCAATTAGAACACGACCCGAATGTCGTCTGGTAAAACTCCTAGTTCACATGAGCTTTTGAGGATCCTTGGCTGGGCAACGTAACGATAAGTGATATGAGATGCACCCCAACCCACTCCCAGCAAGTGCCCAGTTGCAAATAATCCGCAAATAGTCTTCATATGCGACAGCAAGATCTTTATCCCGCAGTCGCAGGTTTTCATTGGACATATTTTCTTCAGTTCCTGAAGAAGCAAACACAAATGGCATGATATGATATCACTTTGCGTCTCAGAGATGAGGTTTCGAACGCAGGCGGCTGCCATTATTCCGAGCCGGTTGGTGTTTCGGTCGGTCCGGATATCCGGGTATAGCTCGGCTTCTTGGTCACCGCGACGGGACGAATTTCCAATTGAGAAGCTGCCCTCCGCCACACCATCTTGTGGTCCCAGGATAGTGTCACCGTAAAAGCTTGATCCACTCTTACTGCATATTCGCCTGCTTATGCAATAACTTACTCCACTAGCGACCTCTGGTGGGTTCCATGTTTGTTCAACTTCCTCGCTGATAAACACTCGGAGATGGAGTTATGATTTATCGCCGAAAAATACATGTTACACAAAAGGACAAGCTTTTCGTGTGAGCGCTAAATCATTGGACGGTGGACTATATGCCCATTTTCGTCTAGCTCTTGGGTCATTCAGCTGGTGGCGTCTCGAGAGTTAATCTCGTCGCTCAAATCCGACTAGTTAGACCCGATCCTCGAAACAAGCCGCTTGATCCGGATTTATATTAATACCGTCTACAGTTTATCGAAGCTGCTGCCGCGTGGACTGACGTATGGCGTGCGACTGTCAGCAAGGGCCGCACGAAGCGGTGGACATGCATCATATATCTTGCATGGAAGGTGTATGTAACCGCTTCCTCTCAGTTTCAATGGTGCTGACCGAGCACACAAACGCACAGAGAAACAGATTAATATTCTCATCATTGGCGCACCAATTCTGTGGCTCCTTCTCAAACGCATGAGGTTAGGTGCTTACATTGTCTCAATCTGACCCCGCTCTGATGGACGTCAAAACGTGGTAACTCGATTGTTCCAAGGTGGCTTGCAGTAGTTCTACGATACCTATAGAAGCGTCAGCTATACCTAGGTTTGAACTTCCCATATTACACCAATTACCCTGTTCCGAATAGCCACTTTGGAGCATACAGTGTAAAGTAGTCAGTGAATTGAGTGGGGCCTGCTTTGTTTACCAGTAAGATCTGGCCTCAGAGTCTTCGACGTATCTTGCCCATTTGCCGATGTACTTTGGGGTTGTATGTGAAACAGCAGTTGAAATAGACAGCACAGGGTTAGGTTTAGAGGAAATGAAACATGGTGATACGGACTTGTGCGGGAGTATGAAACGCGTTTGTCAGTCCTCAAAATACTACTTGCCGGTCAGTGTAAGCTGAGCCTATTTTCTCTAAGCTGCTGTTTGCTTCTAGTTCTCCGCGCCCTAACTTCCACCGGAGCAGAAATTACTATTGCTGTCTGCCAGCAAGTGCGAGACGATGTGGGTCGCATCAAGCCGCTGCTATTATCCGTGCAGATCGCTACCTATGGTAGCCTTTCAGTGTTTGAGCGGTGCGTGTAGAGTGCTATTACATGTAGATCTCATTAACCGTTGAAGCCAAGAATATTATTTGCATAAGGCTGATTGATAGCAGCGTCAGCATTAATGCTATGGTGCGATTGATAGCAGCATTAATGCTATGGTGCACGCACCGATGAAGTTCAAATAGAGTATGTCGGTAATCAGGGGCGGCCACGCGCCAGCACGGATGGGTGCCTTCTTGTGGCTCGTGCATTCCTCACCGCGGTAACGGCTCGTATGGCGGGTAAGACAATAATGCAATATGAGACAGTGAAGAATGGTTAATTCAATCCGCCCCGGTTCTGACATTGGTTGTCAGGTTTTGGCTTGACTGTACACTCGTACAGAAGCACCTACCCTTACTCTAGCCACCACCACTTCGAGACGATTGGCGAATGTATATGCATATGATAATGGGGGCTGCCTGGGGATATTGGTGGTCCCGGCTAAACAAGCTCTGGATTTCTTGTTTCACGACTATTAAGTTTGATGTCCTGCTTGTGGATGGATGGATTTAAAATCCTTACGAGAGTATCTACTAGGTTTCGCTAGCTGAATCCCAACACTCCGGACCGGCACCCAATGCTGAACTTTATTTTTTCCAACGGCAGCAGAGCATCCCTCCATTCTCGGCCATCACCGCACCCTAATTTGCTGGGCTAATTTACCGTTGGGCAGCCGTCACCATGCAAAGGCACATGAGGACGTTCCAAGTTCTGCATAAGACGGGACTGATCATACATACCTCTAAGCACTATCTACCCTGGCGGGAAGGGACAAGTGAATGTCTTGAATTCCTGTACAACGATTGCGCAGTATTTCGGTGCACCACCCTACAGAGCTTCGGTCTAGAAGTGTCCATGAGACTTCGAGACATTGCGGTTGGAGCGCTCGGTTGGGGCGCTTTGAGATGAGCTCCACATGTATGGGAAGGAGCAGATGCGGATCCCTGCCTTGACATCCCTACATAGAACCAAACCGCACGCAGGGCACCTGCCTACATTCGTACATAGCCTTAAAGCCCCGTAGGAAACTTGCAGCACGCCCATACCAACCTAGTATGTTGTATTTTCAGCAAGGCTTATTTCTCAGGCCACGGTTATTTTAATATATCCGGATAAAAGCAAGGATACGCTACATTGAAGCTGCTAGCTTGTACTCTACAATCCAATAGCTTAGCTTCAGCACAATGACTGGATAGCAGAAGCGGCAATAATTATCTGATCGCTCTGCATTTAGCATGTCAATAAAACATAATCGTAGTCTGAAATTGTTCGCGAGAGCATCCCTCGGGGGGCCTGTACATTCTAGCAAATCGTGATTACAAAACCGAGTGCGTCACAATGCATCACCTGTGGACTCTTAGGCATTGAAGCTTTTCGTTCTGAGATTCAACGCCTTCGACCACGTATCTCGAATTTATCTTGTCGGGGTCCGGGGTTGTACGAGGTCTTGCAGAACTACTGAACAGCCCGACAGGCGGCCACTGACCACCAATCCGAAAGTATCTTTGTCTACATGTAGAGTTACATGAGTAATTACTCGTTTACTTGTACCAGTCGGTTTATGTTGTGCCCGCGGCGATAGTATCTCCAACTTACTACTAATTCCTAGATAGGACTTAGAGAAGGGAGAAGCTCAACAAAGGTTGCCTCGCAATTGCAGATCGCAAACGCCATAACATACCTACTTGAGTATTCACCAAAAGTTTAAAATGGAGTCTGACTATCCAGTAGTTTGTTCTCGGAAATACCCGCATACACAGAGCGATGATTGCAAAAGCCCTCTTCAACTTCACAACTTGCTTCAACTTGAACCTAACACAAAGGAAAAAACCCTGACTTTGTTTCCACGAGTAACTGCCCAGGTATCTATTAATTTGCCATCACCGTAACCTCATGCACGTACTATATCGCCTCACTCTCCACACCCACAAGTTGACTTTCACAAATTTTTCATATAATAGAAAACGTAAACTCCAATAAACTCGCCCTCTTGATTAAATAAGACCTACTAGGCAGCTCTTCGCATCGTCTTACCACCCTATCGTAGGAACTCTGCTTTACCCTAATCTGAACCCATAAGTGCACTGAAGTTTAGGTGTGGCCTAAACTACTCGGTCATGTCGCTCCTGCGTAGCGTAATCTTTCGGCAACACGATGGTGATTTGGATAAATCGTGAGGAGTAGTGCTGTTTCCCCGTTGTGAGTTCTCGGCTCGACGTCCGCCCCGCTACCTAGCAATCGTTCTACCACCTCCAGATGTCCACCCTGTGCCGCTGCTTGCAGTGCTGTTCGTCCATGTGAATACGAAGGCGCTGCGTTGACTTCGGCTCCTTTAGATAACAGTATATCCACCACTTCTAGATGACCACCCTCTGCCGCAGCTTGAAGTGCTGTTCGTGCATAAAGCTCCGAAGGTGCTGTGTTAATTTCGGCTCCTTTAGATAACAGTAGATTCACCACTTCTAGATGACCACCCTGTGCCGCTGCTTGTAGTGCTGTTAGCCCATATGAATACGAAGACGCTGCGTTGACATTGGCTCCTTTGGACAAGAGTCACTCCACCACCTTCAGATGTCCTCTAGATGCTGCTGTTTGCATTGCAGTCCAGCCCTGGCCATTTCTCGACTCGACGTTGACTCCAATACCGAGCAAAGAATCTATAAGGTACAATGAGCCGTTCTGAGCGGCGTCTACGAGTGAAACCCAATTGCCGTGCAACATATCAACTGCTGACGTTTGGCTTTGATTTTCCTCATCCAAATATCTAGGATTGCGCATGCGATTGGCTCTCAACTTTCTAAAGGTTGTGAAGTATCATTTTAAAGACGACAGCCAAGTATCTGGTATATTCTTCAGACATATCACGCAAACGATAACTGCGAAGAATACTGGTATCGCAATGTAAAAATAAGTTGTCCATGAGGGATTGTCTGCAAGAAGATCTATGGCCATTCGTTGTCAGCAATGGAAATGGCTAGAGGCGATCTATTAACTGGAGCTGACGAACCGACATTCATTCCGTAGAGATTAGTATTCAGCAGGACTATAACCCATAAAGTTGAGATTCGGGGGCCATACCGCGACAAAAAGCAGTGGTAAAAATATGAACTTGAAAATAAATTAGCTATACCCTTTAGACAAACACGTACTTAAGCCGCTTACAGCGATCCAAGACAACCTTTTCATGCTCGAAGCATTCTGGCTGCTTTTGTAGGCCTCGTCGATGGACATGATGTTTGTTGCCTATTGAAAATAGTGATTAGGTTGGATTTTGGGATCAATGCCACGGGGAGAAGCTTACCCTTTGAAAGAGATTGTCAACCTTCCTTGTAAGTCTGTTTTCAATCTCTTCACTCACACGCACCAACTGTGATAACTCTTGCTCGGTACCGATATTCCGATCATATGATTCATCGATTTGGATGCGGAAGTTTCTGTACATGGAATGCCGAACCTGCGCCCCAAGAGACTGTATGCTCTGGTGTTGTTGCCTCTGCGCTCTTTCTAGTCGCTGAGAGAGATCTGCAACTTTGGTCAAAGAACGAAGAAGGTGTCGGGGTATCTGTCCATCTTCACTGAGTATTCTTCGGCCCTATGAAATTGTTAAGACCTATGGTCATAATGATTGAAATTCTAGCTTATAGGGGGCATACAGCGTAGGAAAGCAATTGTTTACAGCACTGAATAAGTGCCCCATTCGTTACATATTTCGGTAGTCAGTTCCGCACTAGCGATGAAGCCGAAAACTCTTCCAGATTCGTCGGACATGTAGAGGAAAAACCTCAATGCTTTACGAACGAAAGTCCGACGTGTACCACTGCCGAAGTTTCGCCTCCGGTTTTTGAGGGAGTAAGCTCCGGTATATAATGACAACTGTATTTTCGTCGAGCGATACTTCTACCCATTGGGCATCATCCATAATATGACTACTCCGAGACGACTGACCAAGGTCTGGATATCAATCGAGTCAAAAAAGGCAGAAAACCAAATACATCGCCGAGGATTAGAACCTTCGGCAAAATATGGGATCTGAGCCTCCAAACAAGCTCGACTTAAAAGATATTTGTATAAGTATATTTTACTATCATAAAATAATCCATGGCCTCAGATATTGAGTGAAATACCACAGTGCTTTCCCTGGAGACACTCTTCGCAGTTGCAGTTATTGTTTTTGAGCTTTGTTGTGAAATCTGGGAGGCCAGTTGGGTTGGTTATCCTCCCGGGAATCCCTGTTGTGAACTTGGCTAATAAAGGGCCGTGTTTATTGTACAATAGTTCCATTAGCTCTAATGAGAGATCCCGTGGGTACTTTTGGCCTATTAGAACATTGAATGTATACTAGACTATTGGGTGAATACTGGATCACTCTGCCATTACTTTATTAGAGATGAATGCAGTGCGAATTTTTGAGAAAGAAAATATAACTACCGTCGCGTCAATTTTCTTAAAGACTTCTATAAGGTCGTTCTTTGATTCGATATCCGAAACTTCCTCCCCAATGGAAACTTTCATGAGTTGACTGTGGTGTCGGTTGTGACCTGCTGCTGGAGGAGTTGTGGTCGAGGTTTACCATTTCTACTTCTGGCGCGCGATGAGAAGAACCTCTGAGCACGGTACATCTTGCTTGAGTGGTGGGGAAAAAGACTGTAAGCTCCATCCGCGGCTGGGGGACCGCTTGACTTATCCCTTTGCCGGTAGCGAGCCCTTCGGTGGGCCCACTTTCGGATCCCCGGCGCCTCTTTTGTTATTACACCACAACCACCCACCCACTAAGACCCCCCTAGAGTAGCACCAATTGAGAGTTAACTACCTGAAGCTTCAATATGTAAATTCTCAGCCAGTGTTTGGCAATTCTGTGTTGTTGAGTGTCAGGTAAATGTGTTGCATTTGTACTCTAGTGGGGCTGACCAGGACCAAGATTTATGATAATTAGCCCTCCATTTCCCACCAATAAGTCCCAATGTTATGGGCAACAAGCTATAAGCTATTCAGATGTCTCTGAAGTCAATCAGTATATCAAATATAAAAAATCTCGCTCCAATTAGCTCTATGGGATATTACTCGGTCGATGCGACTGGTAATTACTACACCCTATAAGTCTACTAGGCTACAATGAGCCTTCTAACCTCTGAATATAGTACTTAGACATGTGTGTACCGCTTGGGTAGAAAATTGGACAACTTGTCCCCACTCAGGAAAGCACAGAAATTATGGGGTTGGTTGAACAGGGGTGAAAAATGGCAGTTTACAGCTCAGTGCACAGCCAAGCAGTGCTCTACACACTTACAATCTTTCTTTTTATATTATTTAGTGTGTGTAGAATTATTTTATTTCTTCTAAGCTCATTTGGCTGAGTTGTGGTTGTGAAAATGGGATTTTACAAGCAGGCCCATTGGTGGGTCCAAACCCGCTTACCGGCAAAGGGATAATGTTTTCTCCGATACATGCGTGTCGGGTTGCTTTTGGAGATCCTATCAACACCAATCAAATTTTGAGGCGTATTTGCAGAGTGCGTCGGCGCGGCGGTGCTATTTGGTGTGTGCGCATTCGTCCGCTGTTGCCTAATGCGCCAGTTTGAGAATCGCATAGGCTTCGCATATGTCTTGGACTAATAGAGGTTCCAGCCCCGCCTCGAAAGCTGATTCTTTCACCATAGCCGAACACCTCCAGATTGAAACACCCAGGCTCAAGCGAATGTAGAGCTTCAGCCTACCTGAAAATTTCTTTGGCTACAAATCATCCGTACGTAACTCGTTGCTTAGGGTTGCTACGGTTCACAATTTAATAAAAAGCTTCGCTCCGCTGCTTGAAGCAGCATGCGCTTCTTGAGATGGAAAGACGAAGTGTATGTATATGGAGGCTATCAGTGCTGTTGATAGCAATGCATAATACATCATCGCTTGTTTTGGACTTGAAGTAAATGTTGCGATATGGGTAGAACTGTGTGTATAGACTATGGTACAGAGAAGAGAGAAAGACTCGAGATATATACAGGAGACTTGTGTGCCTTACCATCAGACCCAGTAGCAAAAGTTTCCTCCGTCACGGTGTGCTCAACCTGTAGCCGGGGATTGATCTCCAAAAAGTATGCGCCTAAGGAATATTCAAACATACTAGGGGAGGCATATTCCAATTTCTTTGCGATATTCACCACATCTCTACTCAGCCCGCTTAATATTTCCTCGGACAGCGAAGAGGATGCAAATTACACCACCTTTTAGAACAGTCGCTAGATGCTACATTCTCTTATTCCTAATACGGCGACGTTCCTATGTGTGTTACCGGCGGTTTGGACCTCAATGTGCCTTGTATCTGCTCCTGTCGCTTTTCGATAAATACCTGCCGTAACGGCGACTTGTTGAGGCACCTTCGGAACGCATCTGAACGGTTGTCGGTCGTCTGTACTAGGCGGATCCCACGGCGCCACCACCTTCGACGTCTTTCACCACCACCGGAAAACCTAGCTTCGTTGCCGACGAGAGCACAGTGGTGATATTGTCTGTAGCCTACTCTGATCCACCAAGCACGCGCACCCCACTCGACACTGCAACTCTCCGCACGAGAGTTGTGCTGCAAGTTACTTCAAGTACCCGCGTGGTCAGATCGATGAAGGCGATTCTTGCTTCCGCGCATCGTTGAGCGAAGGTGGCAGATTCCGAGAGGAAGCCGTAGCCCGGATGGACTGTATCGACGCCGGCTTTGGATGCGAGGGAGAGGATTAAGGGGATATCGAGGAAAGAAGAGGAGGAAGGGAGAGGGAGCGATGAGTGAGTGTAATGGGTGTCAGAAACAGTGTGTAGGGTGAAAGTTTGAATTATTAGCTCGCAGGCGACGTGGAAAATGCGGATTGCAGTCTCACTACTGAAAAGGGGTTGGTTAGTGAGTGATGGGGGAGGAGGGGGTGAAGGATGGAAGAAGGCACCGATTTGCTACCAGGGGCTTGGTGATTTGAGAGGTGCTAGGCTGTTATATTCTTGGTCGCTATAATGGGACTGTCTATTGGAGAGAACATTGGCGAGTAGTAGACGAGGATAGGATGATATGTAGTTATGTTGGGTTAGGGATTATGGGAATTGTGGGGAAGCATATAGGCTAGCTAGCTAGACAGCTGTCTTACATGTGCAGGTACTTCACCGAGGTCCCCTATCTGCTAAGGTTATCAGATGTGCCCAATCAACCTCTGCTTTCTCTCTTATCATCATCATGCCAAACGACGACGGACCAGGCTGCGCTCCCAAGCGCCGTCTCCTAGCTTACTTCACAAATCGCCCCGAAACCTGCTGATTGGTCCTATATCATTTCACAAACCTCGATAATCAAGTAACCCTGACGCCAACAGCCCGGGCTACATCCAGCAAAAAACACGCGGTAAGCTATGTGTGTAAGAAAGCATCGGCCTCCTCCTCGACCCATAGCTTCCAAGAGTTTGGTGCACTTACAGGGACTGAAATGGGATGCGAGTGGGGTGAATGTGGCGGGTTTTGTGCCGAGCAATAACGTTCAAGAGTCCGAATCGATTGAGAAACAGAAGTGCTGGTAACGGCGGATGATCATAGCGTTAGGGCAGGACATGCGGATGGCGCGCTTCTAGAGAAGACGGTGGTAGTAGGGAATAAAGTGGAGATACGGGTTAATGATGGTAGATTTACGTGGTGTTGGAGATGGGATGTCTGGTTGTTAAGTCTAGTGTATGTTAGTGCCAAGTGCGCACTTACCCGTAACATAGCTCTGCAAGGCGGAGGATCTGTTACAACCGCTAGGCTACACACTTACCGTCGCTGTATCTTTTGTTCAAACACGTAGTGTGTTTATCTTCCCACCTCCACCCATCTAACCCAGTAGATCCGACAACTGGACGCCGCCATCCCCAGCGTGTCGCGCTCTTCGAATCCGTCATAGGCCTCGGTGCAGCCCGGGCAAGCATCTACCACTTCTCGGTGATCGCCTCCGACGTCGGCTGCCTCTTCGCCGCGGGTCCAAAGATTGTCGAAGCCGCCACCTTCGAAGAATCCCTATCCTTTCCCGACCTCGCTTCCTCGCAATCCGACTGCTTCCTCCAGACCCGCCGATTTCTCTCCTACCTCCCGTCCTACGGCACGCGCGAGCTCCCTACTTTCTCCCCACCCACCGACCCACCGACCCACCGACCCGGAAATTACCAGCGCTAAACTCTTCGTCCCCCGCTGCGCCGCACTCATTTTTGAGGTGATAACCTCCATTCCAGAGATTGTGGATCAGCTTTTTTGAGACCGGCGCTCTCTGGGGCCGCACTGCTATCGTCAGTCTCGCTCGGCTCGCGACTTCTCCCATCGGCATAACTGCGTGCAACGTAATGGTCAATGCTAGCGCCCTTGATGCACGGGGATGCCAGAAGATCTCGAAACACCTAAAGCTCTGCGGTGTGTTCAAACTCCTCATCGTACTGCTGATCGACTGTCCTAGCTTCGCAGTTGGAACTGCAGCCGAAAAGGCGGCGATAATGTAACGGGGCGTGGATATGGTGCGTGTATATTACAGTACGACGACACCGATAATTTCGGTTATTGTGCGGCAGTGCTATGGTGTGGCTGGAGGGATCATTTGTGATGCGAGGGAAACGAGAAAGCGGGCTGCGTGGCCGAGTGCGGAGTGGGAGAGTCTTCCGTCGCAGGGAGGGGTAGAAGTCGCACATAGGACGGGGATTGAGAAAGGAAAAATCACTAGAGGAATTAACAAGGCAGTATGAAGCATTGGGAAGCCCGGAAAGGGCGGCGACAAGGTGGGGAGTCGAGGAGATGGTGATGCCAGAGGATACGAGAGAACGGGTTGGAGAGTGGGTGAGCGAGGTTTATATGGGGGGGTTTGCAAAGGAGAGGTTAGAATAGCCGTGTAGGAAGGGTGAAGACTAGCTTTAGATAGTATGGCAGTGTTTTTGGACGTGTCATATATCGGCGGCGGCGGTCATAGAATCACATCCGCCGCTAAGAAGATTACGCATCGCGAAGACACCAGCGGCGCGCAATATGTTCCTTTAGAGTTAGATTGATACAACACTACCCGGGGGGTAGGAAGACTTATCAACAAAGTATTAGAACGACAAATTAACACCACCACCTTCTCCTCGTGTCCGACGAACCGCTTTGATATGCTTCGCGATATCCTACATCGTAAGACATTCTTGATAAATCCGCAAATGTTGAAAACATCAGCAGTTCAAAAGCAAGCCAACGCTTGTATTGACTGTAGTAGAAGTTGTCATGAATCGCATGCATGACAAACTTACCAACGGCGTTGGTTATCACAGGTCAAAATTCCATCCACTACACAGAGCATGTCATCTACTAGACAGCCTAGACAGAAGATTTCCATAGAGGCGTTATTCTATTCTCTCGTTTATACCTGTAGTTCTGATATAATTGTCCTGCCTGTTGAGGCTTGTTTCGTAGATATATTGCGACTGAGACAGTGGATGCGAAAGACGCTTCTGCATCTAAACACAGGATTGCGATGTACTTTTCTCGTATATAGCGTAATGTCATTCCATCATCGCCCTCCGTGGTTACGTAGGATTCGCTAGGCGTGCTAGTACGCACATTTTTCCACCCCTACAATTACACTAACACGTGCAAGCGCTGGTGCTGTCGGTTAGGTTATCGGGGTTGCGAGAACTCATTAGCGGCGGTAGTCTCGTACTGGTGCTGGCGCAGCAGTCAGCGGTCCGAGACTCTAGCGGCAGCGATGGTAGAGTAAGCGAAATAGGAATAGGAGGCGGGTGACAGACTGCTGAGGACTTCTGCAGAATCACTGCCCTTGGTTAGCATTAACCACTGTTCACAATAAACTTTGGAGAAACAGTAAGAGGGAGAAATGCAATGACCACGTGCATACAGGCACCCTGCATTCTAACCCTAGAACTGTGCACAATAGACTTCACTTCATTTCTTTCACGTACTCACATACTCGCACATTACCCTCATTATCCACAGGCTTCCCCAAGTCAACCCACTTCTCGCTCACAAGAGGCCTCGTTCTATCCGGGGGTACAAAGCCACTTTCACCTTAGTTTGCGGTACTTGGGTGAGCTAGTGGATACTCGTTGCTACTGAGTGGCTCCCCATGTTTTACATTCCAAGTAGGTACTGCGAATACTCACAGAAGTGGAGAAGATAGCCTAGATTGACAATAATATCTGCTTATCCGTTAGTTCTTCCCATTACTTTTTGTATTTCGGGGTGGGTGCACCTTGTCTCCTTAGGGGTGTTTGTGGTACATATACTGGGTCTTGGAAGGTCAGTCCGGACCCCCCATTTCTGGAAATCAGTTTTTGCTGTGCGACCAGGCTATTGACTGGGGGAAGGAGGCTGAGACAATGTCTATTCGCCGTGAATCTACAACTTTCTTCCTGCGCTTTACCCAGTTTAGTGTGTAGTGCTCTGATAATTTCCCGTTTGGTGGAAGTTTGTTCTAGAAATGGGGGGTTCGGACTGACTTTTCATGACCGAGTACTCTGGAGTAATCCCTGTTGTGTAAGTGCTATTACAACTGCAGGTAGCTGTCCTTGTGGCATTACACTGTATTGGTAGCTTCGCTTATAGAAAAAATATCCTTGTCGTTGGGAATTAATATAATAAGCTTATGGGTACCTTGGGAAAACACGTAATTTTAATTTGTTGTAGGAGTGAGGTGGACTTAAGCTTCTGAATGGATGGATATTTATCCGACTAAGATTTAGAACAGCCAGATTGTTTGACGCTAGCTACTTTTGCTGGTACCAATTACCTCACGGAGTTAGCGTCACCGCCTGAAGATTGGGATAGTGCAAGACAATAGTCCCTAATGAGTCGGATTTGTAAGCATATTCGGCCTGACGTAAAAATTTAGCTTTTCCGCAGGTTATGGGAAGTTTTATAAGGGTGCTTTACAAATAATCGCGTTATAATTGCGATTTATCCATAACCACCTCTAGAAAGAAATAAAAAAACGTTGAACTGAATCTTTTAATATTAATCCAATTGTTACTTATGGGTGAGAAAAGTTATTGTAGGTTCCAGATACAGAGGAGATATCAAAGAAAACTAAAGAAACATCTAGATCCCTGAAAGAATGAATAATTATAAACTCTTCGAGTAGTGGGGGAGGGAGTTCTAGTGCCCGCACTCTATACTCTTCAAGAATATCATAAACGTGGTGGGCCTAACAAAAGCGGGCTTTATACCGTCCGTTATGGGATCCGGACTCGAGACCTCTCCTACCAAAATCATAATGAAGTACAAAATCCGAAAAAAAAAAAATCAATAAAACATGACTCCTCGTTACTCCCCTGCGGTACCGTATGTTTCCAACTGGTTGTAGTGTTGAAATTAACACGCTTCACCAAGAAAGAAAACAGAAAATGCGTCTACATGGTGTTCGTACAATAATATACTGCTGCAAATAAAGGCGACAAAAGGAATAAACTCATATGAGGGGCGCGCGTAATATCAGGATTGGTCATCCAGCCCCTTGTCTACTAGTCCCTCGCCCGTCAAGACAACAATGTGTTTCTGTATTGATCTCTTTTTGGGATATGGTGCTTCAAAGATCTCGTTGATTGCTTCGAGTGTGCGGCCTTTGGTTTCAACGAAACTACTCTCAGTTAGCTACACCCATCTGATGGAGAAGGAGAATGGAGGGGCTTACAAAAAATATATGAAGATCACTTCGAAAAAATCCCAAGCAATATATAGAAAGTAGAATCTCCAGGTAATTTTTTCCCACGAGGTGGGTATTGCATACGTCTGACGACAGTGTCATGTCAGTAGATATTCTCAATATTCTATGCTTCAAAGGTTCGTACTCACATTAAAGAATGACGCAATATTAACAATCAAATTGTACATACCAAGTCCCTTCGCCCTCTCGGAATACGAGAGGCATTCGACTGGGTACAGGGTCTGCAGTGGGGTGTACGCAAAACTAAAAGTGATTCCAAACACGTAAATGAAAGCGATGGCCGCACGAGAGCCAGCAAGATTATCGTTGTCCTGCTTCGCGTAGATAGCAGTGAGAATTGTTATTATGGTCCACCAGACGACAAACAGTGAAGTTCCGATTAGGAGGATGGGTCGACGGCCGATACGGTCCACAAAGCGTGAGCCGATAGAGGCCATCACAAATGAGATTACGTTCAGAAAAGCGTTGTACAGGAGCTGCGTCCGCTCTTCTTTCACCCCGATGGTGTCAAGAAGGACTGGTAAGAAGTACGAGACAGCACCGTTGCCGGACCACTGGGTGTGATTGTCAGTTGGGTCATGGTAAATTGCGGGAAAAGATATATTGAGCATACCTGACCGAAAAGCCCCATGCCCATCCAACAAGCATTTCTCCACCATGCATCCTTGGTATTGAAGAGCGAGGCATAATCCCACCAGCGCTTGTCGGAGCCTTCGGTTGCAATCTCTTCAACCATCTCCCGGTAGGATAGCAGCACAATGGGTGAATTTCTGTCGCCTTCTCCATGATACTTTGCAATGACACTTATGGCTTCTGCGTGTCGGCCGTTTGATATGAGCCATCGTGGGGTCTCTGGACAAAACAAGCATCCTATTAACACACCACCAGCTGCAATAGTTTGGAGCCAAAGCGGTAACCGCCATGATAGCTCTCCACTAAGGTTTTGCGTCGCGAAGATAGTCCAGGTGGCTGGGATGCCACCCATAAACCTATAATTTGTATTAGCCTATATGAACAGGATATTCCGGCCGACCACAGAAGCCAAGCAAGTCTAGATGACGGGTATTTTACCAAAACGTATTATAAAGGCCTCCAAGAGTACCACGCCAGGCAGGATGCGCCATCTCGGCGACGTATGCCGGCCCAGCAGTTGTGCAAGTCGCCACTGTATCATGATACCCGAAGTCAACATCCGGTTGAGGCGATTATATAGGATTCAAAATCACCTCCAAATCCGAGGATAAAGCGGCCCCCCATAAACATCGCTTGTGAGGTGGACGGAGCTTGAACACATGCGCCTGCAACGATGATGGACGCCCCAATAAACAGTCCCCAGCGTCGTCCCCACCTGTCCTTGAATGTATATCAGCCTATGCTGCATTTCTGGGGCCAACGTCCAGAAACCTACAGTGAAGGGTCCACAGAAGAACGAGCCAACAATATTCCCTACTGTATACACCGAAAAAACCCATCCTGTCTGTGATCCCACAGTCTTCATATGAAAGTATCTTCACCAAGATAAATCAGCCCCAAATACCGTCGGAGATAGAAAATGATCTGGGGACGTACGATTGATAAGACTGCATTGCATTGATCCCTCCCATAAGACTACTATTATATCCATTGATGCAAGAATTCAGAAATGCCACAAACAAAAAGAAATAGAGCTTGAACATCGTTTTTGTAAATGGCTTTGGCTTTTGTGCCAACAGTGCGTCTGTGAAAGCGACATGTGCGACGCTTGTGATGTGCTGCTGCTCCGTAACGTGTGCATCGTAGGATTTGTCCGAGTCGTTTGTACCCCGACGGGTAATGGATTCATTGTGCGAGTCAACATCCCTCCGTAAATGCACCTTAGGGAAGTCTGCGTCGTATTGTGTGTGCAACATATTGTCGGCGTTGGGCGTAACTAACTTTATCAAACAATACAGCCTAATCGAGGGCGACGGTTTGCGTAAATAGTCTAAAGGAAAGTGATGACCCCGCTAGTTAATGTAAAGGTAATAGGTTGCGAATATGACAGCTTCGGGTGGCGAATGTAAGGTTCGCCAGAGGAATCGGGTCTGGCACAGCGGGAATGAAAGAAAATGGGCAGTTACTATTACCTTGGAAATGCCCATTATATCTCTATGCTACCATAAGACCGGTGTGCAGTCTATAAAGATTATCAACCTCTCGGATAAAACTAAATAAGCGCTTCGTCTGGTAAGTTATTCCGTAATCCCCGTTATGCGACGCCGTGTGGGAAAAGTTTAGTATTTACGCCAGTACTAGCTGGGTATAGGCAATATGTGGTAATGTCAATGAATGGAAGGATGATAGGATCCCGAAATTTGTGGGGTAGGGAATAGTCTTCTATGGTGCAAAGGTTGTTTGTTATCAGCTGGGAAGCCTCTCTGCTTGATAGTAGTTTTTCGTCGGCAATCTGGGCCGTCGAAGTCCCAAACCTTGTCAGCTTCCGGAATGAAGTGGGGCGATCAAAAAGATCCTTGTGGCTACCTACCTATTCTGTGCACGCACTTGTTACACACATTGGGTATCCCAAAGTACTCCGTCGCCAGACTTGAGCTATTCGCTGGGCAAGAAAGCAGTTTTTAGTTAGATTTCGAAGAAATATGTAACCATTAGCTCCCAGCATGAAAGACCAAAATATTCTCTAGATTCTGTCTTGAGTAAGAGCTCTCTGCTGGGAGCTTAAGGACTTGAACTTCTAATGTACATATTTATCCAATACTTTATGGGTTACAGGTACGGTGCAATACATAGTGCTGCAGGTGAGCTTGTAATTAGCTTAGTACAGTCCAGTCCTCTTCGCATCTGGATGAGATGAAGCGTGCGGGCTTGAAGACTCCCAGACCTCACCGCTTCTTAGGCGCAAGTCCTAACACTTTGAGCCGCAGAGCAGAAATACAAACTAATTCTGTCCATACTTTCTTCCACCATTGTGGAGTCGGGTGTTCTCAAGTAGTCAACTCGTGGGAAACGGGTCCTTTGAAAGTTGTTTTCTTCCATCAAGATGATGTGCGACATGCGTACTACTACCGGTAAACGGGTCAATACCGGGAATGGTGTAGTAGTATTGCTGCTGTACTACTAGCCGCATGCTATGGGTTCGAATCCCAGTGCCATCTCCCCAACGATAAGTCTGGTACATCCTTAACCAGACACGAAGAGAGTGGTAGGGGCATGGTGGAAAGGGGAAGCAAGGGTAGAGCTCCCCCATCTAGCCGGTTACCCGGAGGGGGAGGGGATTTAGGTACTGTCATACTCTAAGTAGAGTGAATACAGAATGATTAAAACAAACAAAAAACGGGTCAATACCAGCCTCACCACACCTAGATCGACTGATGGGTCTATCAAAATGAGACGATTGATCATTCCTATTTTGGGCAGTCTCAAAATGTCATCGTCACCTAAACCAGCTTACCGATCATTTTGATTTGACAGCGACAGATGGGAAACTCTACGGGGATACAGAACCAATTATTTAAACTTAACGCGGACACTGAAAGGCACGAATATCACGTAGACCACCGAGACCCGAGAACCTGGAAGTGCACCTTGAAGATATTGCTAGATAACTAATGCCTGCGGTTGTCTTAGAATTGCCGAATATATTAAGCGGTTGGCGCAGTAATCAGAGAACTCGTGTAATATGACGACATCGATACTTCGGTATGGTTTCCGTGTATCGGGGAGTCGTCACACGGCAAGTTCGGTTCGAATTCGTCTGGGTGGACCTCCGGATGCATGCAGTGCGGGCCCGATGAATGGTCTTCGGGATGTGGTCTACGCTACGGGCATTCAAGGATTAGTCTTGGACCTACTTTGTTTGCCTGGTGGTAGTAGAATCCCTAGGTAAGTGACCATGTCGTGCTGATGTGTTCGACTCTCCTATTGACCTGCGCTTCGTGGGAAATTTAAATCGATGCACTAATATCAACAATCTCTTCGTGGACATTAATACCCAAAATTGTATAAAAAGGCAATTTTGGGATGTGGAAGAATGGTGCACCAGATGGAAAAGGGATGAGATTGAGTATGTATCAATTATGGGTTTATGCACCTCCATTCACGCGACAGGCTTGTCTGGATAACACTATATACTCTGCGTTAGCGACTTGAAACAACCGAAATTTGCTTTTGATCCTTGGAATTTTGACGGGTCTTGTGGGGTTTGGTTCCAGCCTTCTTGCAAGGAAATCTCTACCAAGTATGTAACTAGTTACTTAGCATGTACTATGGTAGATTACGTAGTCCATAGTTCAACGTTAGAATATCCGATGCTTTACTGTGGTTGTAGTTTTTGCTCCGTAGGGAACAGTCGTAGATCTTCACGCTTGCCGTTTGTCTAGTTGTGTCGAAGTTGTATGTGCACTAAATTTGTAGGGCTGGAGAATGTTTCAGATGTATTCTCGTCAGTATTTTCATAACGACTCCCCGTCACCAGATACTGATCTTCAGTGGGGTCCTGGGGGGCTTTTCCGTATTGCCGCCCTCTCTCGTACAACCGGGTTGCAATCCCGTAGCTGGTGTCGACAAAGCCTCTTCATACGGGTTCTAGATTTATTCTTAACGGCATATGCAATGAATGTAGAGCACTGTAGACTAATTCCATTGTGGATTTTCTCTAAAGTAGACGAGTTCTCAGAAACAGCCATAAGCAGTGCCCGGACTCGACTGACTCTATCTGCCACAATACAGCTTGTTATCGCCCTAAATCGACTAGGCTAGTACTAATGCATGCCCGCTTCAACGGCAGTGGCGGGAATGTAGAGACCGGATAGTATCCTTGGCATAATACCTAAATGCGAGACAGAATAGGAGATGAAAGGCCCTTTGTAGACTGTGAATGATGGAATCCTCTCGTCGATGAGCAATATAGTCTGACAGAAATTACCTACCCCTCTACGTGCAAGCAAGGGACAGCGAATGGTGAATGTATATCTGTCATTTTTCCTACAAAGGTTGAAATGACCCCCCTTTTTCTGAACGCCCAAGTTGGCAGGTTTGAATTGGATGTGACACTTAGCCGCGGTTCCGGTTAACCGCAGCTCCAATTAATCGTACCGCAGCTTGTCTATAAACACGTCTAATTATTCGCCCCCGCTGCTGCTGAAATGAACAGAGATATCGATCCGCATAGCATTCATTTTAATCGCGCCGTTCTATTCTTGGTCTCACTAGATTAACAGACGCCCGCCGCTATCTGTAGTTATTGCACGCGGCATGAATAGTTCTTGACGTGGCAGCGTCTGATTGAAATCCGTTCGGGCCACGGCCTATTTAGAACGGTGTATAATAGCGCGCACGATCTTCAATCTGGAAGAGAGAGGGTTCGAGAAACTGGGGTTAGCCATGATCGATTAAAGTGCACGTAACTTAGCTCGCGGTTGTTGCGCCAAGAAGCTCGGCCTCAGGTCGTGGATGAATTCATAAAGATAGCCGCATAGTTTAACCCCCAGACCCATTGATCGAGCGATATGTGGCTCGGTCGACCATGGTCGAGACAGGACCGTAGAGGCCGAAACTTGGGCGAAAGTAAAACTGTGCCACTGAATGATGATGATTGTGGCAGTAAATTGCTGTAGATTCCGTCGTACGCGTGATTCTTTTGAATTCGTTCCATTCCGAGCTCGATATCTTGTTTTCCATCATTATAGTTTGAATCATTCCATAACAATTGTCTGGCTTAGCTGGCAGACCAAGTGTTATAAATGTCGGGTACTGTAAACACCAAGGTTCAAAACCTCAGGTTAGTGTTGCAAATACGGAAGTTCACTGGTGCTATAAACAAGATCCCAGGCTGGAAACCTGCGGTGATCACTTTTTTACTCTTCTTTTGGCGTGCGGCAGTCGGTTTCAGTCGTGGGGACGTCGAAGTAGCAAGAAGCGATCTCCTAGCTTAGCTGGACATGGTACTAGAAATACCAAAGCACGGGTTCGAAACCTGCACTGTTCAATTGGTGCCATAAACACTAAATCAAGTTCCCGGGCTCCAAACCGGTGGTTCTCACATTTTTCTCATTTATGCACTTACCCTGGGCCACCGAGGTGAGCAAGGGTGAAGCACACAAACAGAGCTTGTGTCGCACGCTAGCGGAAGCGCATGCGACAAAAGAAGTGAGTCGTACGCAGGTTTCCGGCCTGGGGTCGTAGTGCTTACAGCTACTGCAGGTTTCGAACCCGGAACTCAAGTATTTCTACTGCCATGCTCAGCTTTCTAGCCCAAGAGATCACTTCTTATCAATGTAAGGGCGCTGTAAACACTGTCACTGTAGGCTGGAAACCTACGGTAGCCACATTTTTGCATTACTTTCGCCGTAGGGTCGTAGTTGGACACGGCGCCTGAATTCAAGATGGACGTTAGTTATTTTACATGCGCGGTCGCTTTTGGCTGTGCTGAATGTCGTATTGGCACGGCGGCGGGGCTTAAATCATCGGGTTAGCAAGAAGTAACCACTTAGCCTGGAAAGCCGGGCATGGTGCAGGTTTGAAACCTGCATTGTTTAACCGGTGCTGTAACATCAATATCCCAGGCTAGAAAACTGCGGTTACAATTTTTTGTTCTTTTTGCATGGGGCGGTCGGTTTGGACTGTGATGGCAGCCATCGTAGATACAAGCCATCGTATTGGCAAGAATGAACTGAGATCTCTTAGCTTAGAAAGCTAAGCATGGTGTTGTAAATACCCAAGATTCGAAACCTGCATTTAAGGGTGCTGTAAACACTGGACTCCAGGTTGGAAATATGCGGTTATTACATTTAGTTCTTTTTGCGAGTATTTCTGCTGGTGATCGGTTTCGGACGTGGTGGTGGCTTTGGTAGGGCTGTGGTGACTATGTGGCCAATATCATCGGATCAAGTAAACGATCTCTTAGCATTAAAGCTAAGAATGGTGCTGTAAACACTGTAGTGCAGGTTCAAAACCTGCAATACTCGGTGGTGCTATAAACACCAGGCTCTAAACCTAGGGTTCACATTTGCCGTTTTAAAAACTCAAAAGTGAATTAAACTACCAAGAAAACCCCTATGCCGCTGAAAGTGCACAGCAAAAACGCAGCTATATCAACGTTTGGAAACCAAGACCAACTCCTACCCTATCACAAAACATCATCCTACCCAACAACAACCCCCTCCCACTCCCCCTCAGTAGCAACACTAACTCCCACCCCCTTCTCCCCACCTCCATAAAACCTCACTCCCACCTCCTTCTTCTTCCCTTCGGTCTTAACACCCACCTGCAATATCTCGCCCGGCACCAAATCAACACAATTGTCCCCCCACTCCATCTCCTCCCCCATAAACACCATCCCCTTCACCGGAAGCTCCGCTCTCACCCTCAACTTCCCCCGCCACAGTAACGCGCCCACTCCCGGCTTTGGAGATACTTTAACATACTTTAATGGATCAGGCCAGGAAATGTTTCGAGCCACGTGCTGCCCGGACGGGTCGAGGAGGTATAGCGCTACCACTACGTCAAGGTGCGTGTTGCCGTTGATCCCGGGTAAGAGAATGTCGACGAGTTCTGTACTGCAGTTTGGGTGGAGGGAGAAATCGTGTTTCAAGGTTTCCGAGACAATGAGATGTCCCGATGTGACATGGAAGGTTTTGGATACGAGTTTATATGGGCCAGTCTGTTCTTCCAAGAGGAAGGAGGAGACCCAAACCTGCATTCTGTGCGTGATGGACACATGTGCATTGGTATACTTATCCCTTGGCGTGCTGACCTCGTAGCGTTTACTCCCTAGGACGATGGGGGCCAGCTCGCGCTTGATGGCGAAGTATGCAGCTTTGGGGCGGAGGTGGTAGTCGATGATTGACCACGACGTGGCGGGCCAGCAGTCGTTGAGCTGCCAGACCAGGGCGCCAGAGGTTAGTTCCCTCCCCGGACCTTTCCAGTTCCGACGCCAGAGACGGTAGGCGGTGGAAAGGGCCTCGGCTTGCATTAGCTGCGTGCTGTAGATGTAAGCTTCTAGGGGATGGTGATCGTAGAGGATGTTTTCGGTGAGGTAGCAGGCGATGCGACGGCAGGCGCCTAGGGCTTTGTTGTGGAATTCAATGGTGGGGCTGAAGGGGGTGCGTTCGCTGCCATCCGGGGGGAGGTAGGAGTCGATTGTTGTGAGGGAAGGGTACGCTTCCATTCCGAACTCGCTGACGAAGCGGCCCGCGAGAAGGTCCCAGTTTTGGTACGGCTCTTGGGTACCGTGCCAGACGTTCCATTGGTGCGTGTCACCGATGGTCATGCTGCCGCCGTCGGGACGTTCGGCGTTGCCGTACGGGCAGCTTGGGTGGTAGAAGGTGCTTGGTGAGTGGGCGGCGACGGCTTCGGGGAGGATCTTTTCGTAGATGTAGCGGGCGGGGAACCCGGTTTTGAGCCAGTTTTCGGGGTCCTTGTCGTGGGGATCGTAACCCAAGTTGCCTTTAATGCCCCACATGAGCTGTAGGTGTTAGTGGTATGTTGTGAGGAAGGGGTGGGGGCCTAACAGAGTAATCCTCGTTGTTTCCGGCATATATTACAATCGAGGGGTGGTGTCGAAGTCGCTTCACATTCGCAATAGCCTCCGCCTTCACCGACTTCCTGAACTCGGGAATCATCGCCGGATAATTGCCGCATCCGAACGCAAAATCTTGCCACACTAAGAGCCCCAATTCATCGCAGATATCATAGAAGGAATCGTGTTCGTAGATACCGCCACCCCACACCCTACTTGATATCAGCACAATCCGTTGCTCATACACGGACAGCCCACCGAATCATGACCTGACGTCCGTCTTTCGCCAGCTCCAGCCAGCTCCGATACTTCGCCACGTCCGGCCTAGTGAGGAAGCTGTCCACTGGCACCCAATTCGACCCCCCTGCCCATATCGGAATATTATTGATCTCAAAGTAGAAGCTCAGCCCCTCTGCATCCGTCAACGGCTTCTGCTGAACGAGCGCGCGCCGCAATCCCAAAGTCTTGCTTGCCTCATCAAGTTCTCCATCCAAAGCCGCCGAGAGTTTGTACAGCGACTGCGCACCGTACCCGTGTGGATACCACAACTCGGGGTCTTTAACCTTGAACTCAGCCGTAGCTTTACCATGCACAACTTCCACCTTCGTGGTCTTGACCTTTTTCCCGTCCGGCCCCGTAAGCGTAAACACCAGTCCCTCGGCTGTGCCCACGACCTCCGCTGTAGCAGATATAGTCGCCGTTTTGAGGGACTCCGGGACATGTGCGGTGAAGTAGAGCTCGTCGATTCGCGACGTGAATGTTTCGAGGTACACTGGTTTCCACGGGCCGCACGTCATAAGCATCGGGCCCCAATCCCAGCCCTACGAGCGTCAGCATCCATCACTCCGAGGAACGGTGACATACGTAGTGATACTGCGCCTTCCTCACCACCAAACGACTCGCATCTCCATTCCACGAGCCCCAGTAGAAATCTGGCCACTTCTCCTGCACCTTCTTCCCCCGCAGGAACGCGCTCTCAAATACAATCGTCAGTTCGTTCTCCCCGCACTCGTGCAGGGTACCCGTCACATCGACGCGATACGGGGTGAACATATTCTCTGCATGTAGGATCTCTCTCCCATTCAGCGTGACGGTAGCATACGTGTCCAGACCTTCAAACACGATATCTGTTCTCGTCATCGCTTTCGTGCACGCCGGCGACGGGAAGGAAACACGGTAGATCCAGTCTTCTTCGCCGACCCATTGCACGTCGATCTCGTTTTGCTGCTGAAAGGGATCGGGGATGAGTTTGTGAGCGAGAAGGTCGAGGAAGATCTCGGTTGGCACTGAGGCGACGGGGCGGAAGGTACTGTCCTTGTCGGAGGCACGCGCAAAGGTCCAGTTATTGGTGAGAGGAGTGGTGGTTTTTGACATTGTGGGGTTTTTGGCGGGGTTGTGAGGAGAGATGGCAACCCCGCAGCGGTTGACGAGGACCATGGTGTGAGGATTGCTGTTGATGGCGATGTTAATTTAGATGCAGGTCCAGGCGCCGCACAACCAAGGGAATATGAAGAGCAAACAGCAGCAGCGACCACTGATCAGGGTGTCGGCCCGTAGCGTGATGCTGGAGTAGTTCGAGTTGCTAGCCTTCCCCGCACTGCAGTCAGCCAAGAACTTTAGAACCGTCCGAACATGCCAAGACTGCGAAGGGTGTATCCCTCACAGGAACGTCACTCGACGGATACTTACCCAGCTAGATCCCTCCTCTGGCCAGGGGAGCTGGAGGACACCGAACACTGAGCATAGCCATCCGCCGGGCGGCATTGGGCTTTGGCATTAGACAGCACCTTAGTAAACGACACCAACACCGGAGATCCCGAATGCACATTGTACTTATGTCGCGACGGAAAGCAGGGCCGCCTGTGCGTAGAGCAAACGCGTTATTGAAGAACGACAAACGACGCACAGAAAATACGCTATGAAGGAACCAAAAAGACTTAAAATCGCCGGTGAAATACCCCAAGCCCATGTTATGCAGAGTGGTATATGCTTCCACCCCTACAACCCCCCCTTCTCCATCTCCTCAAGCCTCTTCACAATCCTATCTAACCTCCTCCCCATCGCTAAGACATCCCGCCTCGAGCTGACAAAAAACGCCTTCAGCTCCCGATGCCCCTTCTTCTGATCCTCAAACAACCTCTTCACTTTTGCCTCCTCCACTATCTCGCGCATGCTACCGCCCTTCTCAAACTCTGCGCGGATCTCCTCAAACTCCTTCAGCAGCGGGCTTGACACAAGCTCATCCAGCGCCTGTGTAGAAATCTTGGGGTTACTGAGGACGCTGTCAGAGAGGACATGGGCCGCTCCGGTATTATCGCGGAGCAACCAGCAGTCCACGAGGAACTGTTTTGCATCAGTGAGGAGGATAACTGCCTTCCGGACCCTCCCGAGCGTGTGCCGTTCACGGGAATTTGGACGGATGATGTCGAAGATGAAGGCAGTAGCTTTCCCCCCTGGAGTCTTGAGTGCGGCTCGGTGGCTGTGGAGGTAAGGGCGGCGTCTCCGCCAGAATGCTTGAAGCTTCTGTACTGCGTGTTCAACTATAGCGTCGGAAGAGCTGTCAGTTGTATCTGCCTCCGGTGGAGCAGCCGGGTTTTGATCGGGCGCGACGACAGATTTCAGAGTATAGGTTTGGATCCCCCAGGTGGCGAGAGGTGCGAGAACCGCGGGCAGAACAGTTGGTCTTTTGCCCTTGGTGGTGAGGATAGCGAGAATATCCTTTCCCTGATACTTGGCAAAAGACCGAATGAGTTCCTCAGGCAACGAGCCGGGTGACCGCCCTCGGAAGTCGCGCGCTTTGAGACTGCCGAAAAGGAAGACCTGACCAGTTAGAATCAATTAGGTCATAACAATTCTAGTTCAGGGGCGGTGTTTCGCTCGCTTACCTTTTGCGTCTCGACGTAAATTATGTCGGTACCACGGAGTGGAACATTTGTCGCCGCCAGATTGATTAGAGAAATGACCAATAAATTCCTGTTGCGCTCTTGAATGCCTAGTCCGAATGATGTACTCTTGGATGCCACACCTTGATTTTTATTAGTACCGAAGGTATACCGGAAGTTCTCTCTAATCCCGTCAAGGTATGTGAGTAATCCAATAAATGACTTGATCAAGACAATTAAACATTCGGCGTAAATGTCCCTGTCTCCTTCCTGGCTAGTGAGCTCAGTTGGGTCGTCGATAAGGACCGGTATGTGTAGTTGTATCCATGATACCGGAAGAACGAAAGCTACCGGGCAAACCCATAAAAACTTGGGGCGATTAGCAGAGAATTACTCTTTACTAGTGATACACTTAAGCTCACCAGATACGTTATCAAACGCTCAAATATGAGTAGGATTGAATGGAAATTCGAAAAATCGTTGCCAACCAATCCTTTAAGTGCAGCTAGACCTTCCCTCAGATTGAATCTCTGTCTTAATTGTTAAATATAGCACTGTGTTGGTTCTGAAATTGGTTCCTTACAAACATCTGTGCATCCTTGCTATTGGCATTGGTTAAGGCGCGCTGAAGGTGTTTAACCGCACGGTAAACTTGGTCTTGGTGTCTCTGACCAGAAAATCGTAGGTTCAGAGCTTTCATGTCTCGTTGAATGTATTCTCGAAAATGTGTTGCCACTCTTAATCCTGAAGAAGTAGCGTCTTGTCAGCCTGTTTCATCGCAGAGAAGAGCATCAACACCGCCTTCGTGGAACAGGAACCGCACTCACCAAGGTTTTCCGAGAGCTGAATTTGCTCAAAAATCGATGACAAATCGCTCCGAGCATGCCACTCCGTGCCCTTCAAGCGAATAAACAATAGCTCCTCGAGGCCACTACATATGGCCACGTGATCAGTCCCTCCCGTATTAAGGCTGCTAAAAGTCTGCGTGATTGCTGCGCAGTCATGCTCGATAGGCGATCTGAACGTTATTTCTCCTAATAAACTTTCCAACCATCTGCGCTCTAGGACTATTTAGCAGTGTCACACTGTATGCAAGATAAAACTCACTGCGTCTATTATACCCTGCAATAAAGGCACTTTCAGGGTTGCGATAGCAGATAATTTGAAAGGTACAAAGAAGCGAAGACATGGCTTCCAGCTCCTAAATAACCGTTTAGCACCATAACAATGGTGACATGGAAGTGTCTATTTACTTGGATTCTTGACCAACATTCGTCGGAGGTGGGCTTTCGATGTTGTTTTATGCAGTCCAACCGCTCACAGATCCCTATAGCAACCATCAGTTTTTGAAATCTAATAATCAAAGGCATTCAGAAACTAGCCTTGATCGATATATTTTGCACATAATGCCTTCGACTGTGCTTGCCACAAGGGTCGTGCAATTTCATCTAGCTTGTCGTAAAGGGGAATCATTTGTAGCAACAGCCCCTCCCTGCTGCGCGTAGTGACGTCTATCCACTTCACGTATGAATTGTCTTGACGAAATGGCGCGTAATCCATGAGCATAATATCTGCTCTTCCATGTAGAGGGAATGCTCCCACAAGAACCGCCATTTCTAACGGAAGTTCTTGGTCGTCTCGACGAACCGAACTCCAGATATTCACAGCCCTATTCAGGGCATGCACAATATACCGTAAATCCATAATCGATTGCACTTGTTCAAGTAAGTTCAGCTTACTCCAATGAAGAGTAACCTGGAAGCAGATTTTTCGATTAGCTCGAGCACCGCACGGAACACTAAACGTACCGTGAGAGAAAGCAAATCTTTATGAAATCCGTCTTTGAGCTCAGAGAAGACATCTTCCAAGCGCCGAGTCCAGATATTTGTAGAGAGCGAGTGCCATTCTCGCATTGCATTCAAAACGTTCCGAGGGAGTGCAGAAAATTGATCTGGAATTCTCGCCTCTGCTTCGAATTCAGAGAGCCTGAACAATCTAGCTAAAAGCTTCCTGTATTCCATATAGTGTAGTAGCACTATGACTTCATGTTGTTGAATGCTAGAATCATCCTGGAGATGATTTAAAGCAAGGTCGAGCGCTTCCACCGGGTGGCGATTCAAAAGTAGTTCTCGGAAAGCCTTTCCATATTCGAACTTTTCAACTAGTAGGTCTACCAATGGCTTAGTTAGCTTGCATTTACGGAAAAAGTCTTCCTTCTCGTTATCATTCCCAAGCAAGTCAATGATCAATTCCTGCAAGCATGTGTTTATTCGGCCTTGTGAAAGCAGAATGGCGCAGAGTTTTCCATACGCGGCCGTCTGCGACGAATCTAGATGCTTTCGGTTTCTGCTTGTCGTCAGTTTTACTTCCTCTAACATGGCTGGAGGGTCAATTATACTCCGCCAGGTATCGAAGAAGCTCGTCGAATAGCTCTCCTTGGCGGAGAGCTGCAGCGGCATTATCGTAAGACTCAGTTATATCATAACTTCGAGATGCTTTACGCCATGCTTGAGACTGCATGTAAAGAGGAGCGGCCTTGTCATGCCGTCCGATTCCAACCCAGATATCTGCACCAGTCAGTTGGTAGCATCTAACTGCAGCATTTAACTTACCTCCAGCTTCCTCGAGCCTGTTCATTTCTTCAAGACAAAACGCAGCATTTCCGTGCTGCTCGGCGCCGCGGAAAAGTTGTACCGCTTCCCCGAACAGTTCCAAAAATTTCTTGTTATTACCGCTTGCTCTGTATCCGCGTCCTTCTTCCATGCTTAGATGGGCCTGAGAGATAGTTTGTCCTCGTTCGTCTTTGGCTTTGCGGAAGCAGAAATGAGCCTGGAACAGACGCCATTAGAACTATATCCACTCGCGGGGAACAGACCCCCGAGATATTACATCTTTAAAATTTCCCCTTTGGAGTAATTGATATCCCATCTCCGAATATTTCTTAGGGTCACTTGAGGTTGCTGGTTTCAACATTTTCAGTTTTTCTCGCAGCTGGGTGGTTGTCAGTGATCAAGTTCGTTTCAATGTTCGGCATTGGTTGGCTCTACTCGCCTCCGGATGATCCTTCCCCACAACGTCTATGAATGGATCCTGCCTTTCGGTCAAAAGCTTCGCAACCGGTCCAACAATTTCGGGAGAGCTTTCAAAGATCCACAATTGGTTCCGGGGTCTTGTGATCGCAACATAGAGATGCTATGGTACGATTTGTTAGAGTTTCAGAATAACGTTCAAGTGCCCACCAAATACCTTGAGTTCAGAACAAAGCAACTAGGTCAGTTAGCAAGAATTCGAGTGGCGATATATCAGGGGTAAACTTGCCCCGTTTCCCCCAGTATCAGCCTTCTGGCTACATGGGTTGAGAATATTCTGCAATCTTCGTAGGGCAGAAGGACAGGGACTGGATGAGAAGAAGTCAAGAAGGAATACGTCATCGAACTCCATTCCCTTACTGTCAAGAATTGTGAGGACAAGTGCAAGATCTCCAATCTCAGATTTTACTTTCTCCTTCACAGCATCGTCTCGCACCAAGATTACCTGTTCTGCGCCGAAGTCGGCAACATTCCCATAAACATCGGTTAGTCCTACAAGCCTGGATGCTAGGATTTGTGCGCCGAATCCAACTATGGACCTGTTAGTCGACGAGGCTATGGGTGGTTGAGCGTAGAAAACTTACCGAATAACGTAGGAATTGAACCACTATACTGGCCTCTCTCCTCCTCCATCTTGTCAACAGTTTGAGGAAAACCTATGAGAATTATTAGCATAAATTACGGGAGAACGCTCGAGTCTTTGCATTAATGATGGGTTACCGGTGTATAAGAGCTTCATTACGAACGACGCGAATGCGATAATTCCTTGATGTGATCTGAAATTCTTGTTTAGTTTGAACATCACTGGTATTGCCAGTTCTCTATCGTCTGTTGCAGATGCTAATGGCACAAACTGTTCATAAAACAGATTTTTCACATCCGCAAAACGGAAGGTGGAATCTTTCGAGATGCATTGAGCGGTGTCTCCAGCTTAAAAGCAATACTAATGTTAGCACTTAATTGTAGCATCGTATTGACTCTCAGAAAGACTACGAAAGAATATTCCCATACCAAAATGTATCCCTCGGGGGTTTTTGATGAGTTTCAGAAGTAATATTATGTCGAGGCAGCGCTGATCTTGTACTTCTGTACGGAGTTAGACACAGCCAACACTAATAACAAAATCCTACATACCATCGACGTATAGCTCTTCGAAAAAGCCTCCAACAATTTGCCGGAGCTCCGTGTCTGCATGCAGGAACTTCAACAATGAAATAACTCTATCGATACCATCTCTATCTCCGTTTCTTTTCTTCTGTTTCTCGTACAACAAATAGAGGTCGTAGACTTCTTCTCGCTGTTCCGAGGTAAACGTCGGTGCTTTCTTGTGGCTGAGTTGAAGATATTCATCTCGTGATAAACTACCTAAATCGGACTCGGTAGCAGCAGATCCTTTGATCACACCCATGAACTCGCTAAATACAAGTCCTGGCTCGTGAGACTTGATAAGGTTGGTCGGGAACTGCTTCCAATACTCTGACCGAAAGAGAGTATAGTCAACGATTTGTGCTCTTCGATGATACTGACCCGACTTCTCCGCATGCGATAGGCGTCGTGTTCTCTCGACTTGAAACTTTTGGCGGTCAGCATGCCTAGTCAATTAGTATTAACGGCTAATCTTATAAAGGAAGAAATGGAAAACTGACTCCACCGTGTTTTCAAGCACCCTAAGTAATGTATCAAACGTCAAGACGAGGGGGAAATCTTCAGCGCTCAAGGTAAATATCGTCTTAGAGTCCATCACGCTTTCATCTCCCAGGGAGAATTCATGAGGATTCAGTTGACCCTGTACTGATATTGTCTTCGATAGCTGTGAATCAACGAGTCGCTTGGTGTATATCTTTAGTTTCTCCGCGAGAAATTTGGAACGAGTAAGTAGGATCTGGGGTAGGATTAGTTGCTAGTTCGCTCACAAACCAATAGATTACTCACCTGCCGAAGTTGAGGCTGTCCGATGACAGTTCTTGAGCTGGCACAATTTCTTAGAAGTTTCTGAACCAAGCAAGTCGTCTTCCCCGTGCCGCTTCTGCCCATGATTAATGTCCCGGACTGGTCGTGCTTGATAACTGCTTTTTCCTCCGGCGATGTGTGAAACGGAAATTCCGCGGTTAGGCTCTTCGAGAGGAAAGAGTCCATGACTGGTTTTGTGAACTCATAAAATTTATCTAATGCAGGTCAGTAAGATGGATGTTACGCTTCAGCGCAGGACAGACTATAAACTTCAAGAGCTCTCCTGTCAGTAGCAGAAACTAAGAGAGAGCTATTTTCCTTTGCCGACAGCCTTGCCTTTTCTGAGTCGGCCGGCGTGACGTGAAATTCGGATGGAATGAAAGCTCCGGATGCGTCTGTGACGGGGTGCAAGAAAGCAATATCATGGTCTAGGGTCTGGTTTTTCAGTACCCTGACGATGTGTTCGGAAACCTTTGGTATCTGGAGAATGATCCGTAAGCTTTACAATTTCGGAAACAGGGAAGTTGCCTACATCGTTTCGGTCCACGACCCGCCAGACTAGGTGAAGTTAGCATATAATTCATAGATTATCACTTGAGGTTCGCAAACTCTTAATGTGATGACGATAGACACCATCCTCACACGCGCCAATATCCATTTGCCACAGAATACGAAGCTGCTTCCCGGCTTCAGCCTCGAGAAGTGGTGATTCCAGGTTTTTCGTCTGAATAACCCTCGAGAATTTTCCTCCTTTCCAGTCACCCGAAGCAAGCCTACGCAGCCTGGTCTCCAATATGTCGATGCTACCTAGATATATGTGTCAGAATTATACAATGCTGATGGAATAAATAAAGCCTCATACCTGCGAGAGTTTGCCTCTGAATATCTTTCATCGCCTCCGCGGAGAGAAGTACGTCCCAGAGTCCAATTTTGCTCCCAAAGAACGAATTCTCTGCGACTGAAGCCCTTGTAAAGCTATCCTCAATGCCTTCATCCGGTCGTTTCTTACTCTTTGCCATGAGCGCTTTTGGATCACGTGATAGCTCATTGCAAGGCCGGCAAGGAAATGTCGAAAGTACCGTGCGAACAAGCTCTGGCATTTCAGTACTTCGAATTCGCTCCAATAATACCTCAATACCTCGTAAGGACTGGGGCGGCTGCAGTTGTAATTCATTGACTGTCTTGATGATATTATCTGGTAGTAGGGAGAGCGCCGGCGTAAACGAACCGCGAGCCGTCTGCGGGCGCACCGTCTTTTTGTCGTTTGGGTCAAGTCTCCGCGTTCGCTGGAATGAAGGCGGTATGTTCTCGTGACGCAATGCAGGTGCTTTTTGACAAAGATCTTGCAACGCATTGCTAACGTCCGTCAATGCTCGCCACTTCCGGACTTCGGATGGGATTCCATGGCAGCTCGGACTGCCAGTACAAATGGCGACCAGCCCGACAAGTTTTGGGACCCAGGAATCGGATATCGACGGCAAAGCACCAACAAAGTGGACTCCAAACAGCTCCTCGATAATTCCGGCTCCGTCCTTGGACGATGCAAGGTATTCTAAAAGTCCCGGTTTCTCCGCCAAATTGATTGCGACTACCTTGAGAGACGCCGGCTGGCGCCGGAGTCCATGTGTAAGCGCCGCGAGGATAAATTTCACCCTGGTTTCTGTCTCGATAAGATCGAACTCGGAGTGTGAAAGTACGGACGCTAGAAGGTCGACAACCTCGCGAGAGATATTTTGAGAGCCGGCGCGTCGTCCGTATTCGGTGGCGAGCTTTGCATTGAACACTAGGAATAGTAGAAGATTGTCGATATAGAGGGGGAACCTGGCGAGGAAATCTGTGCGAGCGGATTCCGAAGCGAGAAATCTTCCGATCTGAGAAGGATTGGTTGAGACCGAGGAATGGAGTGCGAGTAGTTGGTCTCGAGAGCAAGATCTACTCTTTTCGAGAATGAGGCGAAAGGCGTTCTTTGAGTTCATTGCGTGCAGCAGCGGGGTGTGCTGATAACAATGGGAATACTGGTATTATGCGGTCGCGAGGTGGGGTGAAGGTGAAAGTGTAACAGCGGAGCAGGGACACAGTTGGTTTGTTTTGCTGTATGCTCGCCGGTGTGCGGAAGAGGAAGGAAGCGGAAGAAAGGTTGTGATATCAACATCAACAGCCGCAATGTCGCACAAATCACAAGCGACACAAACGCCCCACCAGCTCCTTCTCTCCTGCTGTGACCATCTACTCCTTTGCGCTACACGCTATAGCAGGTTAAAAAGCAACGTGATGGTACTATGGGGCGTTACTACAAGCAATAAACTAAAAGCTCAATTGTGCCCGACGATAGGTGCCACGACAGACTCACATCTAAGTGATGCATGACCAATTGCATTGCAGGCTGCATCATTGACTGTGACAGTGCCAAACCTGTTTGCCACTATACGGCTCTCGACCCCATTTGTTGTGTGTCCGCCTCCATCAAGTTTGACCCCGAACACAATGTAATTCTCCAAATGCTCGTGTGATAGATATCAACGCAACTCCAAACTAAATCATGCTATGGGCGTTGCAAAATGAATCACGCGATTCTATCACAAGAAATGCCCTACGGTACACGAGCTTAGACCAGACCCACTCCTCCAGCATATCTGGTTCCAATCAAACCATTTATTCCGATAACCACATCTAGCGCGGACGCTCTGCAGTATTCGCTCTGCTCGTAGCAGCTTTCACATATTCCCCACATGTCACCTTCCAATCGTGAGTCGAATGCGAAGGCGAAACCTGGAGCACATTCGCAGCCCATATCGATGAAATCTATGGAGTAGATTGTAGTACGCTTTGTCCCCGAACAATCTTCCTGCTATGTGTAGTCTTGGAGAGTGCGGTACACCCGCTATGGGTGGCTCTCCCTACGGTGATACAGTTGCAACCTGAACTACACATCGTTCTGAGCCTCTGGTAGCTTCCTGCAATGTGTCTTTGATACCGCTTTTCGGAAGCGACCGATTCCGCACTCAATCTGGGGTGCGATCTGGGGTGCGGGCTGACGAGGAATCGTGACGAGTATACATGGTGAGGATACACTTCAAAGCCGAGCGTTCCTAAAAGTGTATCAGTCACCAAGTTGGGGTTAAATACAGAAGCCAGGAGGGGCAGAAAACTCCGAATAGGCGATATATATAGCCAGATTGCTGCATTGGAAGTTTCAGCGAAGTTGGTTGTTGGATGGCATATTCCGGTTGCTGTGGAGATGGGTTTGTTTACTGTAATATCGATCGCGTCAACCTGGTGCATAAGCTCTAGCGTTAATATAGGAGACAAACTCTTTGAGCATTCAAAGACTAGGCAAATGCCAGCCAGCGATCATTATAGATCGTATGATATCATTTCGAGCCTGTGAAAGTGGCTGGATATTGCCTCGCAGCGACCCTTCCTGGCAGCGAACCGAACCGAGTGAGATGCATTCGACGTGTAAAAGCACGCAGCGCAACACCAATCACCACGCGTTTTAGCCCCGCTCTAAATTGGCGCCAAACTGTAGTGCGGCCGGTCTGGGGCAAAGCGTCCGCTACTAAGCTGTGGTCAGTCTGGTGGGCAAGGCGCTGCGGCAAAGTCGAACAGGGATGGTTGCTGTGGTTACCACCATTGTTTACATTCCTTCATCTCGTTCCTCTCTCCTCCGACTTTTAAATATCTCTCTTCCTCCACCTTCAGCTTCTCCCTCCCTTCCTCACCACCACAATTACACTCCACACCTGAATACCCGAGTACCAAAGCTCTAATTACTGAATCCTTCAATAACTCAACCCCCTCACAACAATTGACAAGTATTTGCCTTGAAAAAGAGCCTTTGTCTACTCGACCCATACCGTAATACAACCTCCTCTCCCTCCTCTTACATCGATAAATCAGTAAATCACTTAAAAGATGGCGACTGCGGCTGTTCATACTCCAGTCAAATCACACTCAAATATCTTCTCCACTCGTCACGCCGGTCGGGTTCCTCTCACACCTTCACCGCGGACAAGGGCATCGGCCAACCACTCTCCCTTCACACCTCCCCCACCACCGTCTCGCCGCGATCCGGAATGGCATGCCGACAAGAAGAAGTATCCAAATGCACCTCGAGGGTCTTTACACGACACCTTCGCATCGCTTTCTCTATCGTCTTCAAAGCGATCATCCAACCGGTCGTCTCCGTCGTCGACAAAGTCAAACATTGCAGCTCCGAATGCCTCGCCACTACGGTTAGACCTTGGTGTCAATGAGTGGAGTCTTACCGGTTCAAGCCATCCTACTCCGTTGAAGAAGGCTCGCTCTTCAAGACCGACCAAGACAGCCATCCGCATCAATGGCGACCGTTTCATCCCTACTCGCGGGGCTTCGTCTCCTACAGCGGCAATGAAAGCGGATCACTCTCGACCAGGTAGCAGCTCTCGATCAAGCTCGCAGGATTCGGTGCTTAACGACGATGTTTTTGGAC
>Ga0307512_10000888_pt1 | contig 44067 bp, 53 predicted proteins | sample 14_EM_MG_FD_200267 | JGI IMG/M metagenome (GOLD analysis project Ga0307512, IMG submission 200267) | Populus trichocarpa ectomycorrhiza microbial communities from riparian zone in the Pacific Northwest, United States - 14_EM | ecosystem: Host-associated > Plants > Roots > Unclassified | place... | reverse complement strand
GAGAGATCAGAGGAGATGGGGGAAATCATCATGAGAAACTGGGACTTAGAGAATTTCGTGTGCGAGTCAATTGACCATCCCCGATACGGCAGGTACGAGTCCCGATCCGGCGCGAACTAACACTGATCCGAGGTCTTCCCAACCAAATCAGGCAAGTCGTTCCTCTGATTTCTCATATCCGCTCGTATCCTCCATATCATTCTCATATTCATCCCCCATCTCTCTCTTTCTCGTCCACAACTCAACCATCATCGCAGAACACAAAGTTAAGTCATCCCTCTCTATCTCCCCATGACATGATCATGAGTTGACACCGAGTACAGCATACACCGAGTACAGCATCCACCCAAGATTGTTTGTCTTCCCTTCATTCTCATGATTACGAGTTGACCTCTGAATGTAGCTTCAGCTTCCGGCGTACCTCCCTACACGATCGACCGCCATCAGCCAGCTCTCCATGAGAGTTCAAAAGTAAAGTCACATTGTCACATTCCGACAGTTGCGAGTTAACTAACTGATGAATAGAGTCTCATTACCCGGTGCGCCGTCCATCGGCCGCCTGGAAGTACTCGTCCAATCTCGCTCGATCACGGCCTCCAAGTGTATCTCCAAACTCACTCGATTATGGCCTGCAAGTTCGCATGAGCATGGCCTCCAAGTGCATCTCCAATCTCGCTCGATCAGGGCCTCCAAGTGCATCTCCAATCTCGCTCGATCACGGCCTCCAAGTGTATCGCCAAACTCGCTCGATTACGGCCTGCAGGTTCGCACCAGCATGGCCTCCAAGTGCATCTCCAATCTCGCTCGATCACGGCCTGCAAGTGCATCTCCAATCACGCTCGATCACGGCCTCCAAGTACATCTCCAAACTCGCTGTATCACGGCCTCGAAGTGCATCTCTGAGTTCACTCGCTCTCGGCCTCTAAGTGCATCTCTGAGTTCAATCAATCTCGGTCTCCAATTGCGTCTCCAAACTCGCTCGATCACGGCCTCCGTGTGTATCTCTGAGTTCACTCGATCGTCATCTTCAGGCGCACCTCGAATTGCTGGCAATCACCGCGTGCTGCCAGTCCCGATATACCGTCTGTAGATAGGTAGCTATATAGATACATAGATACATAGATGAGAATACAAACTGAATGCATAAGTTTTTGAAAATGGTTGAACGATAAGTAGTAGCTATGATTTAACATTGCCAGGCGTTGTGTAAACGGCTTGAGCATAACTGCAGCCCCTGCGAAGAGTGTTACACACGTGTCCTTCTGATGGTGCGTAAACGTCACAACAAGGTAACGGAGTACGTATGGAACGCGACACGTCGCCTGGGCGACGGGTAGCGTGTAATTTTCTGTCAGAGGGTACGAGGTTCCGTCAGAGCCGTCAGAGCCGTCCGGAACACCCGGGTGTTTCTGACGGAAACTAGAGTTGTTGCTGATGAAGAAAACACCCAAATTCCGCGGGCCTACAAAATCTCGGAAAGCACGAGTCAGACCAAGAGCTGGGAAAGACTGACTGCCAATCATCACCGCCTGCGGCCGCACCAATCTCATTGGCGAAGCAGAAGGATGGCAGTCCGCTGCTGTGTGGACTACCAAGCTCTCAATCAAGCCGCGGTGAAGAACAGATATCGTCCCTGATCTCAGAGATGCTCAACAGAACCCCAGGAATGACTTTGACCTGATCTGAATCAACGAAGTTGATAAGGACATAACCGCAGTACGGGCATTCCGAGCACCGAGTCATGCCGTTCAGCTTGACGAATGCACCAGCTACACTACCACCAAGCTTCAACACCAATTTCAGGAGATAAGTCGTCGGCAGAGCAGTGACACTTAAAAGAGAGGGATGACCCTACCGGAGGTGCTGGAGGGAAGTACCAGAATGCACATATCGACAGAGAAGCCCAGCAGCGATAAATGCATCCAGACAGCGGGGATAAGCGTACCAGAACAATCAACATTTGCACCTAGCGTCCAGAATATGATATGCCCACCTGGCGAATAATTGCTACGGTCGATCGAGATGAGTTCAAATCCCGACATTTACATTGGGCATTCATTGTCGAAGACAAAAACGATTGCCGTACCCCTAAAAGCGTCAGTCATTTCACAGCTGGCACCCAAAATCAAAGACAACGAGAGTGGACCAAGCGACGTCCAAAAAGGTGGAAAGAAGTCAAAAGGTCAACACGAATCTAGTCGAAACCGGAAGCAAGTCAAAACACGAATCTAGTCGGCATACGAAGTCAGGTCAAACATGAAGCTGATCGAAACATGAAGCAAGTCCAAAAACGAAGCAGGCCAACAAGAAGGTCCAAAGCAAGTGGAAAAATGGGACGAAAGCATGTGCAAAAAGGAGATCAAGGCAAGTGCAAAAATGAGATGATAGCAAGTGGAAAAACGAGACGACGGAAGAGAACTCGACCAAGACCAGCCCAAAGACAAGCGGGGTTTAAGACCTCCAAAATCCAGAGACGAAGGCTTCTGGAAGACGGGTCGGTGAACAAAGATCACCTAAAGTCTACCGAAGTTCTTACGTCTACAAAACAATGATGTCAATCAGTAACCAATTGGGGTCTAAGTCATTGACAGAGCAACGAACTTCCAACGGGTGGGATGACCGTGACAAAAAATGCATCCTCCCGACAGGCCAAAAGCCCACCTGGAGACATTCTACCGAGACACACACTAACAAGTCGCCGGCGAAGTCAACAGAGAAGTCAACCAGTCATGACCTACCGACGAGTCAAAAGCCACCAGGATATAGTCTACCGAGACACACACCGAGAAGTCGACTGAGAAGTCGACCAGCAAAGTCTACCAAGTCAACCAAGATGCAATTGAAGCCTCCTTCCAGGGACGCAACCATGAAGTCGATCGGATGGTCACCGATGCAGACTTGCAAAGATGACTACCTAGTCAAGGAGCATCTAGAAGTCAATGCCACCCACCAATGACTACCGCTTGAAAGATATTCTATGAAGCACTGCACGAAGGGACAGGAAAGCGCAGGCACGCTGGAACTTCGTAAGGATAACGATTGTACAGAAAGCTACGTGTTAGATATCAATGAATAAGACGCGCTTGAGGTATATGATTGATGTCTACGACCGATGCCGCCAGCGGAAGATCCCATCGATGCCATGTCACAAGCAGAAGCTCTACCAGCATGAGAAGTTGAACAAGGACCTACGCCAAAATACAAGCTACGGGAGTGCTGGTCGTTGGAGCATAGGTTAGGAAGTTAAGATAATGGAGGACGGGATTACTTTTGGATGTTTTATTGTTTCTCTCATCTCTTCTTCTCTTCTTTGGAACTTGGCCCAGTACAAATGGCGTCGGCAAAGGTATTTACCACCTGCTAATGGAGGTGGAGTTTCCCCATGCGGCGGATCCGCCGAATGGTCGCCATGGAGCTGTACCGATCGGTTGTGGGACTTATGAGCTTGTACGATTCCATACGTAGAATGATTGTTTCATTCTTTGCTTCCCATTCCTTGACTTTTCTCTTGTCCAGTTTATGCAGCCCAGGAGGTTTGCGCCTGAATAGCGGGATAATGTAACGGCAGCACGTGACCCAGGGCAGGGTAACGGCCATTCTATATAGTCGGCTCGCCACGAGACATAGAACTCCAGCTATAATCTTACCTATACACCTATTTACTATCAGTCGAGTCCGCGTTTGCAACCGTAGACCATAATTACCATACGTATGCTTATAAGGCCGAGCACTGGCATACGTGTCCTTAGACCATGATCAGATGAGATGGAAATGAGATGATGTCTATCTACTTCGGGGTCTGCTGAATGTATATTCCGCGTCACTCTGTCCACTGCCGATACCCTGGTATCTCCGTACGCCCTCCGTCGCCCCGTGAAGATCTGATTGGAGGCTGAGATTGAGCGAGTTTGGACATGCACTTGGAGGCCATAATCGAGCGAGTTTACAGATACACTTGGATGCAGTCAATCTGGAGGCGGCAGTTCTGGAGGGAGGCGCGACAGGAGCTGAGAGTCCATTCATTGGTTAACTCGTGATTGTGGGAATGTAGAGCAGTGAGTACAACATAGTCTGGCGACAGATGAGAGGCTGGCTGGGAGTGGGAGACAGTCAATCTTGGGATGATGCAGTACGCGGTGTATACGGTACTCAGGGTATACTTTACTTCGCTGTATGCTGTACTCAGTGTATGCTTCACTCGGTATATGCTGCACTCGGTGTAGGCCGTAATCGGTGTATGCTGTACTCGGTGTTAACTGTTGCTCCTGGCATGGAGTGATGGAGAGCAACGACTGAACTTTGTGTACATAGGCGATGGTAGACTTGAGTATGAGAATGAGAGAGATGAGAGGAGATGGGGGAAATCATCATGAGAAACTGGGACTGAAGAGAAGTTCGTCTGCAAGTCAATTTGACATCTCTGATACTGCAGGTATAAGTGCCGATCCGGAGTGCAATCACACCAATACGAGGACTTCCTAACCTAACCAGGCACGTTGTACCCCTGATTTCTCATATCCGCTTGTATCCTCCACGTCATTCTCATCTTCATCCCCAATCTCTCTGTTTCTCGTCCACAACTCAACCATCCTCGCAGAACACAAAGTTGAGTCATCCCTCTCTATCTCTTCATGCTATGATCATGAGTTCACACTGAGTACAACATACACCGAGTACAGCCTACACCGAGTATAAGCATACACCAAGTACAGCATACAGCGAGTACCCAGGATTATTTGTCTTACCTTCATTTGCATGATTCCGAGTTGACACCTGACCATAGCTTCAGCTTCGGGCGTGCCTCCCTACATGATCGACCACCATCAGCTAGCTCTCCATGAGAGCCCACGGGTAAAGTCACCTTGTCACATTCCCTTGGTTGCGACTTAACTAACCGATGAATAGAGTCTCAGTACCCGGTGCACTGTCCATCAACCACCTGTAAGTATTCGTCGAAACTAGCTCGATTACGGACTCCATGTTCGCTCGATCGCGACCTTCAACTGTTTCACCAAACTCGCTCGATTATGGCCTCCAAAGTCGCTCGATCACTACCTCTAAGTGTATCTGCAAATCGTTTCGATTACGGCCTCCAATCTCCCTCGATTGCGGCATCCAAATATATCTCCAAACTTGTTCAGTTACGGTCACCACAAGTGCATCTCCAAACTCGCTCGAAAACGCCCTCCACATGTACATCTCCAAATGCCCTCAATCACGATCTCGCAGTGCATCACTATGTTCACTCAATCACGGCCTCTAAGTGTATCACCAAATTCGCTCGATTTGCGCCCCCTGGTGCATCTCCAAAGTCGCTCGAGCACCGCCTGGGAGTGTATCTCCGAGTTCACTCGATCGTCATGTTCAGGCCCACCCGGCAGTGCTCTCAAGCTTAGCCTGCAGCCAATCCAGATATACCGTGTGACGATCGGTAGCTACATAGATACATAGATCATAATCTAAACTGAATCCATGAGTTTTAACAATCATTGAACAATATGTAGTAGCCTTGATTTCCAGGCCCACCAGCAGCGTTCCCAGAGAAGATGTTTTTCCCAGACTGCCCTAATGTGAATTGAGGTGCGCCCAGGTTTGTCGCCGGCACTCAAAGGATTGTTGTCAGCGGACCTAGACTTGTCGCCGGCGCACCCAGACTTGTCACCAGCGCACTCAGACTTGACGCTTGCGCTCACGGGTGTTCCCAGGTTTGTCGTCGGCGCTCCCAGGCTTATTGCAGGCACTCCTAGGTGCACCCAAGGTACTCTCTGGCGCTCCGAGGTGTTGCCAAACCTATCACAAGAGTCCCATGCTACTCCTGTAGGAGTGATCAGAGATCCCAGTTACTCTGAACGCTGGCCGGAATACCCTCATAGGGTCTGATACTCTCCTGAAATTGACGTATCTAAGTTTACACTCCACATTCTCTCAGTCACTCCTGCAGTACTGCAGTGACTGAAATACATGTTGCTGATGGAAATATGGCTTACCGAATGGTCAAATTATCGAACTCCTTAGACCTCCGCGCAGTTCCACGGAAAATACTTCAAGCGCAGCTGTGACCCTAAGCAGCTGTGTGGGAGACTTCGAGAGCACTGGAGGAGACGTGGTGCCATATTCTCACAGCAGTGGTTCCTAAATAACCGCAAGGCATTCCATATTATCATGTTTGTCTTGATTGCAGTCTGAAGATTCACTACATCAAAATATGGCATGCATTATTTATGACTCTGTATATATATAGATACTGCCAATCTGGCCTGAGATGGTACTCGGGCATAATCGGAGGAACACCTGGAGATCCTCATTGAGAGAACTTAGAGATGCACTTCTTTAGTGGCCGTTGCGGTGAAGCTACGGTGTGAGAAGGCAGACATGCCACTAGCAACATGCCGCCACGCCTCTCGCGGCAGCCAAACGCCATTCATGGCAATGACTGGGTTTGGTTCAAGCTGTGTTGCAATCGGGTGAGAAGATATGATGCTAGCTGGTGTTGTCGATCGACGCAATTGTGTGGCTCCATGAAATCTCTCGGACATAGCAAGTGCGACTGAAACTCAGGAATGATAGAGTATGCATTTTCATTCTATGATAAGATGATATAGAAATGAGATGATGTCTATCTACTCCGGGGTCTGCCGAATATATACTCCCTGTCGTTCAGTCCACCTCCATTATGCGTGTATCTCAGTACACCTGCTGTTGCTCCTTGAAGCTGTACTTGGAGGCTGTGCTCGACCGCATGTGGAGATGCAGTGTGAGGCCGTGATCGTGCATACTCAGAGAATGTAACTTAGAGTGTTTAGCGATACACATGGAGGCTGTGATCGAGCGAGTTGGGAGATGCACTTGAGACCATGACCGAGCGAGTTCGGAGATCCACTTGAAGGCTGTGATCCAGCTAATTTGGGGATGCTCTTGGAGGCCGTAATTGAGTTAGTTTAGAGATACACTTGGAGACTGTGATTGAGAGAGTTTGGAGATGCACTTGGAGGCTGTGATTGAGCGAGATTGGGGGAGTACTGTGATGCGGTCAATCTGGAGGCAGTCAATCTGGAGGCGGTCAATCTGGGGGCGGTCAATCTGGAGGAGGTCAATGTGAAGGTTGTCACTCTGGAGGGGGTCATTCTGGCGGTGGTAGTTCGGGAGGGAGGCGCGACAGGAGCTGAGATTCCATTCATTGGGTAACTGGTAATGGTGGGAATGCAGAGTATTGAGTACAGACATTGTCTGTCGAGAGATGAGAGACTGGCGGGGCACGGGAGACAGTCTATCTTGGGATGATGCAGTCCACGGTGTATGCAGCAGGCAGTGTATGCTGTACTTGGTGTATGCTGCACTGGGTGTTAACTGTTGATCATGGCATGGAGAGATAGAGAGCGATGACTTAACTTCGTGTTCTTAGGTGATGGTACAAGTGAGGATAAGAAAGAGCGAGATGAGAGGAGATCGGGAAAATCATCATCAGAAACCAGGACAAAAGGGAATTTTGTGTGCCAGTCAATTAACCATGACCGATTCAGCCGGTATGTGTCCCGATACAGTATGTGATAACACCACTGCAAGCTCTTTCCCACGCAATCAGGCAAATCGTACCCCGGATTCGTCATATCCGCTCATATCCTCAACATGATTCTCAACTTCATCCCTGATCATTCCCTTTCTTGTCCATATCTCTACCATCATTGCAGAACACAAAGTCAAGTGATCCCTCTCAATCTCTTGCATGTCATGATCATGAGTTGACACTGAGTACAGCATACACCAAGTACAGCATACACCGAATACAGTATACACCGAGTACAGCATACACCGTGTACAGCATACACCGAGTACAGCATAAACCGAGTTCAGCATACACTGAGTACAACATACACTGAGTACAGCATACACTAAGTACAGTGTACACCAAGTATAGCATTCGCCGAGTATAGCTTACACCGAGTACTGCATACACCGAGTACAGAATACTCCGGGTACCGCATTCTCCCAAGATTGTGTGTCTTCCCATTATTTTCATGATTATGAGTTGACCCCTGAATCTAGCTTCAGCTTCCGGCAAGCTTCCCTACATGATTGACCACCATCAGCCAGATCATGATGAGCGCACAAATGTAATGTCACCTGTCACATTCCCACGGTTGTGAGTTAACTAACTGATGAAATGAGTCTCAGCACGCGGCGCACCATCCAATGACCGCCCCTTGGTCCTTGTCCAAACTCGCATGCTTACGGCCTCCATGTTCTCACAATCATGGCCACCACATGCTTCTTCAACCTGGCTCAATCACGGCCCACAAATGCATCTCCAGACTGAGTCGATTACGGCCTCCAAGTGCATCTCGAAACTTGCTCGATCATGGCTTCGAATGCTCGCACGATTATGGTCTTACACTTGCATATCTTCAAACTTGCTCGATCACAGCCTCCAAGTGCATATCCAAACTCATCAGATCACGGCCTTCAACTGTATCTCCAAACTTGCTCGATCACGTCCTCCGAGTTTGCAGGTTCAGGGACTCCTGGTGCAGGTCCACACTCGCTTGAACACGATCCCAGAGTGCATCCCAAAGTTCACCCAATCACGGCCCCCAGAGGTATCTCCAAATTCGCTCGATTAGCGCCTCCAAGTGCATCCCCAACCTGAAATGATCACGGCTTCGGAGAGAATCCCTCAATTCACTCGATTGTCATTTTTAGGCTCACTTCGAATTCCCTCTCGAGCACCGCCCGCTGCCAGTCGCATTGGACTGTGTAGATCGGTATACATAGAGCCACATAGATGAAAATACAAACTGAATACATTAGTTTCAAAAATCATTGAACGATCAGTAGTAGCTATGATTCCAAGTCCCACCTGCAATGTTTCCAAAGATGTCGTTTTGCCCAGACTGCTCTACAGTGATTCGAGGTGGTTCCAGGCTTGTAGCGGGCGCACCCAGGTGCTATCAGGCTTGTCGTCGGCGCTCCCAGGCTTGTCATCGGCGTTCCCCAACACATTGTCGGTGCTTCCAGACATGTCGTCGGTGCTCCCAGAGTTGGTGTCGGTCCTCCCAGACTTGTTGGCGGAGCTCCCAGACTTGTTGTCAGCTCTCCCAGACTTCATGCCGGCGCACCCAGGCTTCTCACCGGCCCTCCCAGGTGCTGCCAGCTGCATCCAACGTTCTCCCTGGCGCTCCAAAGTGTTCTCAAACTTATCACTACTACTCCCGTGGCACTCCTGGACCAGTCATCATATAACCCAGTTGCTCCGAAGGCCGGCCAGTAATCCCTCCTCCGCTCTGGTACTATCCTGGAATTGAAACGTCTAAATTTACACTCCACATCCACTCAGACACTCCTGGAGGATTCCAGTGACTACAATACATTTTGCTGATGCAAATACAGCCCCACCATCTTGTATAAAGTTTCAGCAGGATCCTTCGAGAATCTCTTCATCATCTGCAAGGTAACTGAATGCTGGTATTTGCATGCCTTGAGGGCAAGATTCCTTCTGTGTAGCATGTAGGCGTTAGTGACCCAGTCTCATAACCAAAAAGGCATCGAACTTGGACATTTGGAGCAATGTTCCTTCCTCTGCTGTGCTCTTCAATTCCCAGCAATTTACAGATTCCATTGTATGCAATCCTGGGTTACCCTCTGCCAATATCCTGGTACTGCCTCAAGCAAAATGCCTTACAACAACTTGTTTGCAAAGAGGCTCAGTGGTGGATTTTGACAGTCTGCAGCAAATAATGTCTCACCCGAGCCAAAAACTTGCCTCTACTCTGACCACATGTGGTATAACAGAAACTATATCGAGTGCCGTAGTGGAGAGATTAGAGTACCCCACCTTGGTTGCTTCTTGTTAATGCCACCAGTCCGTGAAATCTAACATGCAAAATGTATGGCTCATTCCAATGGTGTCGGAGTGTTTAACATTCACAATTGGATTATCTTGGCCCCAGTTCTGTGTTGATTGATGCGGTTAATTCAAACGAAGCCATACAACTTTGAATACGCATGCTGTGCAATCGCTTTGTCCGGGTGTTGTTACTGCCACATTTTCAGTAGCTAAGGATTTTGCATCATTGTTGAACATATCATAATAATCAAAATGAGATTGAGCAGATGCAGACGCCAATCTGGAGGGGATGAGATTGTTGCTCGGTATTTTGTGTGTTTTAATGACAGATAACCCTGTATAGTTGACAAAGTATTGATTCTCCACCTCCTGCCGAAATGCCACTAAGTATTGAGTTATACAAATTGTCAAGTTTTTAAGATTGATTAGCATTCCCATGCCTCACTTCCTAAACTGTCGTAGCTTCCTGACAGGACCAAGGATATATGCTGAACTGAGATGGATACTGGTCATAGCGTGTAACATCAGCATAATATTTGGACAGCGTCTGCTGTGCCAACAGTATGGAGAAGCATATGTCATCCTACCATTAAGTCATCTTGTTGGCCAAAGAGTGCTTAACGCTCTCAATATGTACAAACGTGTCATTGGAGAGAGTTATATTGTGATCTAGAGGAACTTTAAGCAGTATCAACATTTGCATAGTCCACTATCCGAATTGTGTGACAACTTCCATCACATACATGATAATGGTCCATTCATCCTGTGGTGTGAAGAGTGAGGGGTAGTTACTGTTTTTTGATTCTTGAGCCACTCCCAGGTGAATTCTTGGAATCAGTAAGCTTGCGCTACTGACTCCAGTGTCGAATTCCACCATTGTTTCATATTCATGATTGGTAGTGCTGCAATTCGTACATAGGCATGTTGACCTTGAATGACCTTTTTTTGACAAGCTGGTGGCAGTGCACTCGATAAAGTGAGCATGTGCAGCAATTTGAAGGTCGGGTTCAGAAGTTTCAAAAATTTCTGATATATGTAGATTCTCCATTATCTTTCCTGAACCTTGTCTCCTGCACGACACCCTGTCGATTCTAGCATTCCCGTCTTTTCAATGTGTTTGACTTTTTCCATTGTCTGTGCTTTCAATATGCCCAAGTTGCTGATTGCACTCATGGGCTTCCCAAGACATTGTGCGGCCTTTTACATGCAGACTGCTTATATATGCACCTAGAGCAAGCTGTATCACATGCACCATGCACTGTATGTGATTTCTCAATGCAGGGTATTCCAACATGGAGGACTCAAGGGTTGATATTAGTTTCGGAGTCATTTGGAAACTTAAGGAATCATTATTCATTGTATCCCAAACGAAACAGCGGTTAGCAGATGTAATACAGTGAAGAACTCACTTTATATGTACGGCTAACCGTGCAACAGTGTGGTGAGCATTGACTCAGTATCGTTAATACGGGTTCCAAATGGGAAAAGAATTGGTAATCATCCTCATCGAATGCATGTTGAATTTCTGGCAATGCCCAATGTCAATCTCTATAGCAAACCATTCATCAGCAACGACTCTAGTGTCCATCAGAAACACCCGGGTGTTCCGGATGGCTCTGACTGCTCTGACGGAACATCGTACCGTCTAATGGAGGATTGAACGCTACCCGTCGCTGAGGCGACGTGTCGTGTAGCACGCATACCTCCTTTACTGTGTGGTGACGTATACGCGCCATCAGAATGACACGTGTGTTACACACTTCGCAGTGGCTGCAGTTATGCCGAAGCCGTTTACACAACGCCTGGCGATGTTTATATCTTTCTCTGGCCGCCGCTTCTTTGGGAATGCTGCTGGTGCACTTGGAAATCATAGCTACAACTTATCGTTTGACGATTTTCAAAACTTCTGCATTTAGTTTGTATTCTCATCTATGTATCTACCTATCTATATAGCTACCTGTCTACACCTCCGTTACACCTGAATCTCCGTACACCCGCCATCACTCATCAATGATGTAGTTGGAGGCCTTGATCGAGCATGTTGAGATATGCACCTGGAAGCCAGGATCGAGTGAACTCAGAGATGCACTTGGAGGCCAGGATCGAGTGAACTGAGAGATTCACTTGGAAGCCGTAATTGAGCGAGTTTGGAGATACACTTGGTGGCTGTGATTGCGAGAGTTTGGAGATGCACTTGGAGGCCGTATTCGAGCGACTTTGGAGATACACTTCGAGGCTGTGATCGAGCCTGTTTGGCGATGCACTTGGAGGCCGTAATCAAGTGAGATTGGACGAGTACCCGGAGGCGGTCGATGGACGGCGCGCCCGGTGATGACACTCTATTCATCAGTTAGTTAACTCGCAACCATGGGAATGTGACAATGTGACTTTATCTTTGAGCTCTCATGGTGTGCTGGCTGATGGCGGTCGATCGTGTAGGGAGGTACGCCGGAAGCTGAAGCTACATTCAGGGGTCAACTCGTAATCATGAAATTCAAGGGAAGACAACCAATCTTGGGTGGATGCTGTACTCGGTGTATGCTGTACTCGGTGTATGCTGTACTCAGTGTCAACTCATGATCATGTCATGAAGAGATGGAGAGAGATGACTTAACTTTGTGTTCTGCGATGAGGGTTGAGTTATGGACAGGAAAGAGAGAGATGGGGGATGAAGATGAGAATGATATGGAGGATACGAGCGGATATGAGAAATCAGGGGTACGACTTGCCTGATTGAGTTGGGCAGACCTCCTATCGGTGTCAGTTCGCGCCGGATCGGGACTCCTACCTTCCGTATCGGGGTTGGTCTATTGACTGTCACACGAAAATCTCTACAGTTTCTCATGATGATTTCCCCCAATCTCTCACTTTCTTGTGCTCAACTCTACCATCACCTGAGAACACGAATTCAAGTCATCCCTCTCTATCTCTCCATGCCATACTCATACGATAACACAGAGTACAGCATACACCAAGTACAGCATCATCTTAAGATCGACAGTCTCCCGCTCTGAGCTAGTTTCTCATCCAATTTCAAGTTAAGCAATGAATACATTCTCAGCTCCCGTTGCGCCTCCCTCCAAATCCACCGCCTCCAGTTACTCCTCCAATCTTGCTCGATCGTAACCTGCAAGTGCATCTCCAAACTCACTCGGTCACAGCCTCAGAGTGCATCTCCCAACTCGATCGATCATGGCCTCCAAGTGCATATTCTGGGTTCACTCGATCTCGGCCTCCAAGTGCATATCTGAGTTCATTCGCTCTCCGTCTCCACCTGCATCTCAAACATGCTCGATCTAGTACATCATCAAGGAGCGACGGCGATTGTATGGAGATACAGGGGTAATGGAGGTGGACAGAGTGACGGAGAGTATATATTTGGCAGACCCCAGAGTAGATAGACATCATCTCATTTCCATCTCCTCTTATCATTCAATGAAAATTCACACTCTATCTTTCCCAACTTTTGGTGTCACTCGATCTGTCCGAGATCCACGCAATTGCGTGGATCCTCACGGCCAGGTAGTATCATATCTGCTCACCTGTCTAAGCTCCTCCAGCTTGATGTAGAAGGAACGCGAGGAGAGATTTTTGCAGTGTCACCCATTGCATTGCAATCCCGATGCAAGAGTGAACCCAATGAACCCATTCCGACGTATGGTCACAGTTGGACCCAACGCCAGAGTGATTGTTTGAAATGGGTGACAAACAGAGCGAGAACAAACGGTGAAACGGCGATCGGAAGGCAATATGTGACATGACGTGTGGTCCTGATGCCATGCGCGGAGTATTCCGCCACCGAGGTGTCTCTGACGGCTCTCACAGAGCGCGTCCACTCTGACGGAGCCACTCCGCCTGGACGGAAATGTTTTTTGCTGATGTGACACATGTTACGGCTACTTGGTAAGTTGGTGTCCACCTGTCTAAAGTCAAACCAACCTGATCTTTCATTTGTAACTACCTCTTAACTGGAGGCACAGTTGGTGAGTATTCGGGTCTTAGAAATGTTGCTGAGCATGATGGCGGACAACAGCACCAGCTTACAGCATAATGGTCTATAAGACGGCTGTCAGGCTAGGTATTATATTGCATTTCAAGGAATATGTGCAAAAACAAATCCGAATATACGGTAGTAATTCCAGGTATCATGCTGAACATCTGCAGTTGCAAAGTCCTTCGATACCAGTTCAAAGCTTGTCGGCTCACAATTCAGTCAATATACACTAGATATAAATATTGAATATAATTTTCCTATCCAAACTTACACTTGTAATTCCTGGCCTTCTTTGTTTCATCAGTATGGCCACAGCAATTTCTGTGGCAGTTGAAGTAGTCAGTTCCGTGACTTTGGTGACTATTGACTTGTTTCATTGTGCAATGTGTGGTTCTGTAAGTAAGTGCTTCCCCATTGAGTTGGTCCCAGATTCTGACAGATGGAGAAGAATGTGATGTCTGACAATACCCATGATGCCAGGGATAGCTGTCTTCTCAATTGCTCAGTGCAAATGGAATCAGCAGGCACGTGCACATTGAGAATTATCACAAGCGATAGAACATGTAGAGTTCACTCTCACGGAAGCCCACCAAACATCAAGTATGATTTGTAATGTGACATCGCTCAAATCCCGAATACAGACACAGTAATCATTGGAAGATATCGTAACCTCTATCAATGTGGTATTCAAATACTTTGAATCCGACATGGCATGAGCAATGTGAAAGCAGGGTAACTCAACATCAGAGACTCTCAAAAGGTACATTATTGTAAATTACAACTTGTCTTGTTCAATATTGACACTAGAGCTACAAACAAGAACAAAGTCAGACCTGTCAGACATTCAATGAACATTTGTGAAGTTTTATACAAAGACATAGTGAAAAGTAAGACTGTTTGAAATTAAATCTAGAAATGATGCAATGCAGTGCATTGCTGTGTAGCTTACTGAGCCCTTACAATAACTGTTGATACTCCATTGACACTCATTTTAAGGAGGTGGTAGCAATATTGTCACCAGCATTGATCCCCATACAGGTGGGCAACACTTGGATTATGGGTAAACACAGTTGCACAGCCCAGCGATTATCCAAGTGGCAGGAGGAAAAATCTGTGACGCTCTTTTGACACTCATTTGTAGGGGGTGGTAGTGATAATGTAACAAGCATATTAGAAAACAGGCAGACCCGTGAGAACCTGTATGCAACATTTTGAAGTTGTTTATAATGACTTACTGAAAAGACTGAGTGTTAAAAACTCAGTTTAGGAAAGATGCAATGTAGTTCATTGCTGTGTAGCTAGGTGAGACCGGACAAAATTGTTCATGCTGCATTGATGCTCATATTTAGAAGCCAGTTGCACCATTGTCTAATGCATTTTGGCCCATAAAGGTGGCCAATACTTTGATAATGGGTCAATGTCTTTGCACAGCCCTTGGACTATCCAAGATTCAAAACCACAAATCGTTGACACTCCATTGAGGCTCATTTTTGGAAGATAGCAGTAATGTTGTCACCAGAATCAATGTCTACCAAGGCATGCTATACATTGATTATGGGTTAAAGCTACTCCACAGCTCACAGGTCGACTAAATTACAAGAACAAAAATTGTTGATACTCTGGTGACATTCAGTTTTAGGAAATTGTATGGGTGTCATCTTGAGCCGTTTTGCAAAGAAAGGCAACCAGTATATTGATAATTGGCTAATGCATGAGCACATCACGTGGATCATGCATGAAGCAAGAACAAAAATGGTCGACACAATAGTGATGCTCATTGGCATGATGTGGTTACAATCCCAACGCCATCAGTGTTGAAATTCAATGACAATCAATGATTTCACTTTGAAAGGATGTAAATTTACAGTCATTTCATTGATGATAGTATCAGAGAACGAATCATTGATGCTCCATTGACAATCCCCTTGATCACATTGTAACTCTCACTATATATTCAGTCATTGTATGCCAAAATTGATTTAGTCGTTATGGATTGCCAATATATCAATTCTATGAAATTGCCTTTGGAACCGACTGTTCCATTGCCTCACAATTCCTGATGCACCACTACAAACGGTATACAAGAGATCGATAATGTACCCCTGTTACATTCATTGTCAAAAGTCCAAATCGACGATAGGCTGCACTACACGCTGCTCATAGCAATCTTCCCGTGGACCCCAGTGGGATGCGCAGCCTATAGTGATCCATAGTGGGTCCATAGATATCTGATCATGGGCTTACAGATGCAATTACGACCGGTGGGTCTATGGATGGACAACCATCGGACTGGTCTTGTCCTGTGCATGGGCGCAGGCTTTATGCATTGGTAGAACGAATATGTGGATATCTGGTGTACGTACCGAGCACTCCATTTTCCAATATGACTCCTTGTATTTGGCTGCTATCTGTATAGAGAATGCTGCAGTGCCGCTAGATGCAGGGTGGAAATCCTACAATTGCACAATGAGTGTGCAGCAACTACATGTCGAGCCCACACTGAATCCATGGGATTAGCTTATGCCGGCAGAAGAACGAGGGATATTTTGCGACAGCAGAATGGGCGTGCGGAAACTTCAAGTCGAGTCCACACTAACGCTATGAATGTTCTGGATGGACATCATATGCTGCTAGCGAAATATTCCCCGAATTTCCGTATGAACTATTGCACAATTGTCAATGTAGTTCTAGTGGAGCTTTGGGAAAAATTCCAGAGAAGCAATGGCGTGATGATCATACAGTTGCGGTAGTCTATGAGGGTTGTGGTACAATTTGCAGTGGTGCCATGGTATGATGGTCATGGAGTTGCTGTAGTCTACGAGAGCAATGGCTCAATTTCCAGTGGAGCTATGGCAAGACAATGATGGAGGTGCAGTATTCCACCAGGGTGATTGTACGATTTCCTGTGGAGCCATGGTGTGATGATCACAGAGTTGCAGTAGTCTATGAGAGCTATGGCCCAATGCTCATAGACTTCTGGTACCTGGATGGGAGCTACTGCACAATACAATTCACACTGAAATACAAGCTTTCAATAACAAATACATTACATCTAGCAGCACGACTAGTCGATCGGGCAAACTGTAACCGCACACTGCAAACCCAATTCCATTCCTTAGCCAAACCGTAACTCCACACTGCAAAACTACATTCCATTCCTTAGCCAAACCATAACTCCTCACTGCAGAACTCAATTCCATTCCTTAGCCAAACCTAAGGACACCGTCCTTGTGAACCATACCGGCAATACTACCCCAGGTTCCGTGCATTCCACTCTGAATTGGTTAGCGTGAGTTAGAAGACCTCGGGTATAGATTCTTACCTGACAGATGATGGCCATCATTCAGACTCGTGCAGGTCTTGCCATGAGTTGCAAGCTGCTTGTATGTCCTTGATCCTGCGGAGGTTTTCCTCGCAGGCCGGAAATGCCGTCGGTGTGGGGATCCTTATATGTTCAACCGCCTTGCTGCTTTGTCTTCTGATGGCCAAAACCTCATGTCTTAGTAAGGCTATGGCAATGTCTGACAATTCTGGTGTCGTATACATGCTATCCCACATCTGCTGATGGCTCTCGTATATCGCTGAGACAGTCAGTTACAGTGCAGCGGCCATTGGAAAGCTGACTCACCGCGGGCGTTTATCGAGTTGAATCGCTGCGCTTGTACAGCCTTGCCAGTGGCATCATAGGTGTGGAGGTGCCACAGGAGAGCAGTTGCCATTAGAGAGGACAAACTCGGGTGACATGTGTGCCAGAAAGCGCAAATCTTGGACGCCCAGGGGTTTGTTCGCATGCAAAATACACCGCTAAATGGCGGTGGGAATCTAGGTGCTAAATTATGGCTCCTTGCCACTCCAATGACAAATATCAGCATTATTCCTACCAGTAGACGTATGATACCGGACTCTTCTTCTCTCTTGTCGAAGATATATCGTTCATTGTCGAGTAACTAGCGGACCTTACCCTCCCTCTTTGGGGCCTCCATCTCCAGGAGTTGGTGAATCTCTCTGAGTCTTATGCCAATCTGCAAGACTGCGGTGCTTCACGCGGAATAGTGAAATCATCTCATCTGTTGCTGGTGGTTGACATTGGTACCAAGCAAAATCTAGGGGACTTGCAGAGGCCACATGTTCGGGCTACGGTTGTTGGGGACACTGTGATCAAATTTCCACAATCCGTGGGCCTTTAAGGATGCAGCGGCAGCCTTCTCATCTACATCTTCCGGGAACAGGTTACAGAACAATGACTTCCGCCAGATCACTATGGAACCTTGTTCCACAACATTCCTAAGCCATGGATCCTTGAACTGGTCGATACCTCTCGACTGTCGTCCTCGTTCAATCCTTTTGCCCACCTGAGGTTCGCATTCAGAATCGAATACAGCATGTTTTTGCTGAGTACTCCGAGGGCTTGATTGGATGGTCACGGGCACCAAGGCTCTTTCGCTAGAATCATCGCTTTGCTGGGAACTAACAGGACCAGATGCCGACGTTGACAGGGGCAGTGTCCACGGACAGCTATGATGAGGAGGAGGCCGACGGGAGTTTCGTGTGTGCTCTCGATGAGGTCTGCTTTGGTGATATCTGTGCGGCGGTCGACAAGCGTTCAGTGGCTGCTATCGACATTGGGCGGATTCGAGTAAGAGTGACCGAGTACCAGAGAAGTTCGTCATCCGTATCCTGGACATCATCCTGTACATCTCTGAGTTGGTTGTCTGTGAGTTCGACATCTTGTGGATTCTATCACACCTCAGCATGGCACCCAGGCCGCAGGGCATGAACATACCAGCGGCCGAGATGAGGACTTGGACGAAAGACATGGGGTTTCAATATACTCATCATCGCTGCTACAAGTAGGGATTTTGTCCTCTTTCTCCCTATCTTCCATTTTCTTGAGCAGGCTTGTCGATCGGCTGGTGGCATTGCATGTGGCCACATTATTCCTCCTGGGTCTCCGAGTGTTTCTTGTAGCCATTTCAAAGCTAATGTGTGAAGTGTGTTGAAGGAATAGCAAAAGAGGTAGGAGGGGGAAGGGACAGTGTTATGCAGAGTGCACTCGTCATGGTATATGTATGTCGATCGGGTCAGGATCATCCACATCCGCCAGTGATTCTCCATTGAATTCTGCTAGACCAAGATTTTGATCTAGATCTCTATAACTGAAATTCTGATCTCCATAACTTTGTTCCAGCTCGATGAAAATCTTGATCCAGGTCTCTATGACCTAGATTCTGCTACGCAAACACTGCGACCTCCGTAACTTTGTGCTCCCTGGACGAAGAGTTCGACCCGGATCTCGATAACCTGAATCCCGCTCGGCGAACACTTGGATCCTTGATACCTTTTTCCTGCTGGACGAAGACTTTGATCCAGATTTCTGTACCATTGTTCTCACTGGACGTGGATCATGATCAAGGTCTATATAACTGACGATGTACTAGGCGAACACTTAGACCTCCGTAACTTTGTCTCCGCTGGATGAACAGTTTTATGCAGATCTCCATAACCTAAATCCCCCTAGGCCAACACTTAGATCTCTGTAACTTGGTTCCCACTGGATGAAGACTTTGATCCAGATTTCTGTAACATTGTTCCTGCTGGATGAAGACTTTGATCCAGATCTCCATGACCAGAATCCCGCTAAGCGAACACTTGGATCTCCGTGACTTTGCTCCTGCTGGACAAAGACTTTAAACCAGATCTCCACAATCTGAATCGGGCTAGGTGAACAGTTAGATCTCCGTGACTTTGTACCCCCTGAATGCAAACTTTAATCAAGATCTCCATAACCTCAATTCCTTTAGACAGTCTTGACCTAGATCCCCATACCTTTAGTTCCACCGGATGAGTCTCACCGGCCACTGGTAATTATGCACAAGCCATTGGATAACAATTGGATAAGATTGATACGGAAGAGATAGGGTATACAGGTAGGGTAAGGAAATCCACGTGACGATATTAAAATGACAACAAAGGAGTAATCAATATTAAACAGCCAACGAAATACCATCCAAATAACAGGTACACAGCCCCAAGATACATGACCAGCAGGAAAACCATACAAAAACCAATGAAATACCTTCCCATTGACATGAACTGTGACCCTTGATATGTGACTGGCGGAAAACCAAACGAAAGCCCGCGGAATACCGTCCAAAAATAATAGAGCCACTGCCAGATCAACCAAGTCAAAAACCCGGTCTCTACCACTTGCCAGAGGAGGTTCATCAACCCGGTAAATGCAGTTGACTGCAGTCAGCAAAGGATCCACCACCCTGGGGCAAGAAGCCCACCTCCATCGGCATTGGGCGCAGCCTGCGGCAATACAATGAGGTCTGCATTCGGACTATCTTTGTGCCATGTGTGTTTGAGCCAAGTTCAAACCTCATTGTCCCGCTCGATGAAGGCCATTTCTTGCGGAGGCAAGCACTGTGGAAGCCCACCAAACTTATAAATTAGGCTGATGTATCTTGCCCCAGGCTGGCCGAATCGACTCCCATCCTGCTACTTCGGCCCCTGAATAGTCCCATGTGACCACTGAAAATGCAGAATCGGAATAGTATTTTCGTCATCATTGCAGTATCTGACACAGTTGGCGACATACATCACATGGTGGTGCCAGATCGGCTAACTTTGTGCCACCCATTTTGCCAGTGGGTTGTGCTCATCCAAACGCTGAAACCCGCTCCCAAACACTCCACCCAGGGTGTCTGCCACGTGGAGTAGGTCAACTGGAAGAGGGCCAACCGGAAGGCGGGCAACTGGAAGAGGGCCAACTCCAAGAGGGCCAACCGGAAGAGGTCCAACCGGAAGAGGGCCAACCGGAAGAGGGAAAACCACAAGAGGCCCAACCCCCGGAGGGTCAACCGCACGAGGGCCAACCGCAAGAGGACCAACCGCAAGAGGGCCAACCGCAAGAGGGCCAACCACAAGAGGACCAACCGCAAGAGGGCCAACCGCAAGAGGGCCAACTGGAGGACTTGCAATGTTGCGAGGGTGAAACCCAGGAGTTGCGTTTGCCGCATGAGTGGGAATGACTGCGGGAGTGCAAATGCAAGAGTCAGGAGCCAAGTGCTCCGGTTGTCCAGAGTGTCCCGGTTCTCCAGGAGGTCCCGGTTGTCGAGGAGGTCCAGAGGTCGCTGGTTTCGTAGGGGTTGGCCCAATGGTGTCATCAGTCCTCTCTGTTGTCCGCCGGCTCCCTTTGGCCCACTCCTCCATGATGTGCACCAGTGCCCACCAGACAGCATCCTCCCCTCGTTGACAATCTAAACCTCCGCTACTTCTGCATTTGCCTCCACCCTTCCACGCACCAGGGAACCAGGCCCATATGGCACATCCAAAGACGACGTCATCAGGCACTGTCCTTGAGTCTGCTGACCCTAAGGGATTCTGCTTCGACCTTCCAACTTTCCGGCATTCCGGCTCTCGACATAGGTTCTAGGGGTGAGTCCAGGCTGCATCCCATTGTGCCGTCACATCTGAAGATGGCCTCCGGACTACGAGGCATGACGGTGTGACTCTCATGGTTGGATGCGTGCTTAGTGTTGTTGTCTAGGCGGTCAGTATCATTACAGTCAGTAGATTCCGGATGAATGCCTTACAAGGTCGGTCGCCTACACATTTCGAGAGAACATTGGCAACCACTAGAGAGCTCGGGTGTCATCTTCCCCGGATGGATTGTTGTCGTCCCCGCCATGTTGATCAGGCCGAACAGGTACCTTTCCTTCAATGGTAGTGTCTCCCTTGTCTTGCCCATAGTCAGTCGAACTGCCATTGTTGTCGTCATCATCTTCATCATCAGAATGATGGCAGTTCCGAAGCCCAATTTGCCGTTCCATATTTTCCAGCGCCCGGTGACCCAGTGTCTCCCCTGCCCACCGAATGAGATGGTCTCCACACCTAAGCGAGACCAGGTCGTTGACATCTTCCCAAGTAGCTGCTTTAGAGTAGACCTCGGCTACCGCGTCAAGTTGAAGGCAATGTTGCGGGAACATAGTCAGGGCCTCCCTCACATTTTCATGGAACTGTTTGCTGCCCTCGGTGGTGGTGACAGTTGAGAGCTTCCTGGTGTTGTACCACATGTCATGAATATACTCTCCGCAGGTGTTCAACAATCAGTCATCGACTCTGAGGATGGCTTCTGCAGTTACTGGCGGCATGTTATACTTATCGCCTCCACCGAGAGACCGGTATCCCCATACGGCAGTCAGGTAGAGTCCTCGGGATGCCAAACGATCCTTACTAGGTAACCATCCACTGTCTCGTGGCTGATATAGGGTGGAGAATCATCCTGATGATTGTCGGCGTCCTTGTCCTCGTCAGCCTTGTCCTCGTCATCCTCGACCGTGTCTTTCACCACCCCCGGCTGTTTGTCCGTCAGCTGCTGCCTCGACTGCTGCTCGAGCTGCTAGTTGCTCTCACTATCGTCGGAGATGGTAATTGCCTTCTTTAATTTTGGCATCTGGAAATAGATTGAATCACCAGTTTTGACGTTGGCCAACCCCGGCTTGCTCTCCGCAGGCCTGCCAGTGTCATTATGCTGGTGGTCCTTCGTCGACCGATAGCCTCCAGGATGCCTGATGTTTCGTTGCTTGGGTATATCAGTCAGTGACACCACGGTATATAGGCTCTATGACAGTAACATGCCATGGTACCCCCAGTTCTGGTTGTGAGCATAATTCAGTAGTGAGTGCAATCACATAGACAGGGTGGGCTTGGTAGCTGTCGGGTTAGAGGGCGAAGGGATGGGTGTGGAATCAGTCTGGAAGTGGTAGAATCGGTGCTGGTGGAAGGTCAGTCGTCGGGGGTGTGAATCTGGTCCATGTGATGTGTATGCAAGATTGAGGAAACATGTGAAATGGCTAGAGATTGACACTATATATATTAATTATCAGCTGCGACAGTAGGCATATAGATAGTGAACTTGATCTAGGAGAATTTCCAATGAACTTCCCTGCTTCCGTCGGTATACAAGTTCTGGATCGCCAGTGGAACAATTAAGCTCAACGAAAGTGGCATCTCTGAAGTATATGTTAATAAGAACAGCTTATTGATTGATTTCTGCGCTTCCGGTAGATGAGAGAAGGCCTTTGGTGATCCTAGAGGATCCCGATAGTTGATGGTCTTCGATATCTTTCAGACAACGAGAAGGTTGAGAATTACCCGAGGTCAATCTGCAGTGCATGTGCACCCACTCCTAGATTTGTCGCCGGTACCCGTAGCTAACCAAGGCATGCCATCAGCATTCTCCGCCCGCTAGACCTATCTTATCCTCTGGGCTCGAGTTTGTCGTGAAACTCTATATACATCGTGAAATGTTACGTGCATAATCAAACTTTCTATGCATCGTCAAACTCTATATAAACGAAGTATACAACGAACGACAAGATGGCTCTTCTTCATTCAACCTTTCGATTATTCAACGCACTCTCTGATCTTCTCACAGATCTCGAGTGTTCTTCCTATAACCACTTCATCAAATGTACCACCATTGACCCATTCCTCGGCTTTCTTTGAACAGGAACTGGCAACTTGGTAAGTGAATCCATCCAATGGACCGTAAACACCCTCCAACCATATGGCAGACCTCGAGCCATGCCACCAGCACGCAGACCACGGACAACTACCCTCGATGTGCTCCTATGCCCATATCATGACTGCATGGGATGTTTGTCCGGCAGGGAAACCTCAAACGCCATCTGCGAATCAGCCATCAGAGTCAACAGCGCCCACCGGCCAGCCTTTGACAAAGCCACTAGCCACATCAACAACTGTACTGAGCGCATCGTGAGAGTCCTACAGAAACTGCCCAACCCGATGGCAGTGTCACGGCCCCTGCACCTGACAAAACTCCAGACGAAACTGACTCTGCTGACAATGGCCTCAACCGACGCGTCCCGCAACCCCGTTCTCCAGCCCAGGAATCTCATATGGGGGATGCTGACCCAGTGGAAGCCTTGATGGCCGAGAAAAATCCGGAAATCAAGGTATATCCCACGGCTGGGAGGACCTTCGGTGACGAACCCAATTACAATGAGTTCCGAGATCTCATCAATAACCCATGGTAACCTTTCAATTGCACCGAGGAATTCAAACAGGCTATCAGATTCGGCGAAGCCCACTCTCACATGTCACAAATTTATCGCCACCTCAACAAAGGATAATACACAATTCGAGAGCAATTTCCCTCCACCTCCGGATGGACGATGTACAATCATATCTATGCGATGTAAAACCCGCTACCAAGATAGAGACCAGCTGTCATCTCCACACCAAGGGCTCGGAGGGTTTTCGATTTTAAAAACCCGGTAGACTGTGCGTGGTACCTCCTTGGCCAACGCCCATATGAAGACTACAGGGTTGATGGACCAAGCCGGACCGTGGACGCGGAGGGTGATTGTGTGTATTCCGCCATGTATTCGGCAGACTGGTGGTGTGAGAGCCAGCATCGACTTCTTTAGGGGGCAACAATTGTTCCACTGATCTGTGAATCGCACGAGATGCAGCTCACCGACTTCTCTGGCCACAATAATGCCTGGATGAACTACCTGACCTTCAGGAATATCCATTCCTCTATATGGAGCAAATACAGCTACCACGGGCCGATTGTGCCTGGCTTCCTCCCAGTGCCGCCCAAATTTGAATGGAATTCCTCATCTGATGTCCGAGCCCAGAGGGTTACAATTTAGCAGGTGCTGTGTGATATGGCCAAAATATTGGTGGAGCAGGTCAAGCAATTTTGCGACAGAGGGGACATCACTTCCGGTGCTCTGTGGCCTTGTTCCGACAGGAAAATGCGCCACAGCTGGCCAATTCTCGCGTCATGGTTAGCGGATCACATGGAGCATGCCAACCTTATGGGCATCAAATACAATTCGTGCCCTAGGTGTGAAACTGCAAAGGATGAACTGGGGTCGGTTATTCTTCCGCCGGACTTGGAATACCACTTGGGTAAGTGAGAGGTCTCCCAGCGAAATTCTCGGGTGTACCAGCAGGCCAAAACTGCTCGCGACCGTCAGTCTATAAAGATCACCGAGAACTGGTTCCAGTCCATCAGTTCTAGGCCGGTCCTGTGTATCTTCTGGGATCTTCCACAAGTGGAAGCCTACAACCTCTACTGGCCTATTATCCTGCATAACGTCTACATCGTGATATTCGATCACCTGATGACCTCGATCGAGGGCTTGCTACAATTTCACGGGAATGCCATGGTATTTGATGTGATCTGGGCTGGCATTCCTCCATAGCCTTATCTGAATCACTGTGGCCAAGCCCACTGGCAGATCTCGCAGTGGAGCGGTAAAGAGATGCGATATTCCGGTTGAATCATCTACCCGGAAGTGGGAGCAGCATTGCACGACCCACTTCACCATACCAGATCCGACTTCCAGAGAGCATTGACCTGCGTTCGGTTACTGGTCTACTGGAGTCTTGTGGTACAATACCGAACCCACACAACCGAGACTCTTAACCATCTAGCCGACTATGTAGTGGAATTCCACGCAACTAAGAACGTTTTTACCACCTACCGGACATAACCGACCGGTGCCAACAACAGCAGGAACCGGACTCAAAGTACCCTGATCTCTCCAATGTGGCACGTGACATATCCTCTATCATACCACATGCTCTCGGAGTGGAAGCCAGTTGTTCCCATGGCCGAGATGTTATCTGCTGGAGGCAGTCAAAAACCACAGGTGAGACCCTTCGCGAAAATGTCTTTGTAAGGCAGTTCACGCCACCCAATAACAGGATTTTGACAGGTACTGACCCAGAATTGGATACCACGAACACAGAAAACAACTTGGAAATGACGGAAAAGGCGGAGGAAAGGAAATCGCACAGAATGGCCAAGGTTCACAAAATTTTGGAGATGTGGCAGGGCAGCCAAATCCTGTGTGCTACCCAGAAAGAATCTCGCGCTCAAAAGAAGCAGATGACCGCCATAGGATACATTCCGGACATGGAAGAGATTGTGAAAGCATCCTGGTCTGACTTTCATCGTGATGGTGCAGCTGCATTCACATTGTCAGAAAGATCACCTTTGCGACCAGCTTTGTCTGCAAGGGACCTCCCTGGAAGACGATCTGTATTCCTAAATGTCCACTGAATCCTGAGAATAAACCGTCATCCAGTCAAAAGCGACGATGACAGCGCACAGGAAAGCATTTCAGACACCAATGGTTGGCTAAACGGGAATGGCGACTTGGATAATCCAAATGACAGCAAAGGGAAATGCGCTACGGATATTGCATCCGATATAGAGCACAACAATTGCATCCAGGATGCGGAATGCCCAGATCAGAAGGATGTGAGCTCCGCGCAAACTGTGCTCGGATTGGTTCAGCCAACACGGAGGTCAAACCGACAGGCTGACAAGGTGTTAGTGACGGTTAATGCAGTTGAAACACGGTGAAATAGAGGACGGAAGAAAAAGTAGGACAGAATGCGTCAATAGTTCGCCACCTTTATGTTGCTTGACCGAGAGTTTCAGTTAGAGATATATCATGGGTGAATGGTAAGTAGCTTGTGAATATCAGTTCATAAATAGATGTATAGCAGGCGCAATGAATCTTTTGGCATGATACATCATTTTTAGCTGTGTGAGAGTGAACAGTGCAAGATAATTATGGCGCTTGGCTTTGCCACAGGGCCAAGTCTCAATCACGCAGAAAGACAACCGGTACAGTCAAATCAGGCTGAAAACCATTATTCACGGCAGCAGATGTTGAATGCACTATACATCAAAATGAGCGTCAACGCAGTGTCAACGATTTGTGGTCTTGTAAGTATGGTAATTCACCAGTGACTTGGTAGTTGTTATTCATACAGGACATATTGGCAGTGTTTATTGGCAAAAAAGATAGCAACACGGTCATGACCGCATTCTTAGCATGAGCATCAATGGAGAGTCAACGATTTGTGGTCATGTAAGTATGGTAATTCACCAGTCACTTGGTAGTTGATATCCATAAAGGACGTATTGGCAGCATTTATTGGCAAAAGAGATACCAACACAGTCACTGCCCAATCCTGACCATGAGTGTCAATGGAGCGTCAACGATTAGTGGTCTTGTAAGTATGGTAATACACTAGTGACTTGGTCGTTGTTATGCATAATGAACACATTGGCAGCTTTCATTGGCAAAAGAGATTGAAACAGGGTCACCGCCCCATTCTTACCATGAGCGGCAACGGAGCGTCAACCATGATTAGCTTTGCATCTTGAGTAAGTGATGTTCTGATTGGTTGCAGACATCCCTTTATGAGATATTGGCAGCCGTTACTGGCAAAAACAACAGCAAGATGCTCCCTGCGGCATCCTGGAAATGAGTGTCAACGGAACTTCAACAGTTTTACGGCTTGCATATTTCGTAATGAAGGCATCGTGCCGATGTTCGCGTTCATAACTGTATTATTGACCACCTTGTTAGGCAAAAATACCATATATCGAAGGTGAAACACAGATACCAAATTAATCAATATTGCAGACTGCTCAACAAGCAAAGGCACATTAATGATTATGGAGGCCTGTAAGGGCCGGAACCACCATGTTGCAATAACACCATAGCAAAAGTCAAATGTCCTCAAACCCCTGGATTCTGACAATCGCAACGGACCGCTTCAAAGAAACTTGACAATGAGCGGGCACCTGAACAATAGGAAAGGACCTGAACAATCGCAGCAGACCACAACCTGAAAATGACGCGGCATTCCTACAAACAAAATAACAACACTGGTGCTCCTGTTCACAACCAACATTTACAAACTCAGAACTTCCACCACGACCACCATGACTACTACACTTCAAGTGCTACCATGGAATAAGATTCCGCCGTCCATTTTTGCTAATCTGCTAGCGACCATTAAGAAGTATTTCCGGTGAAGTTTGGTTGCTTGGATTGTGATGTACTTGCCTCTCCGGAATGATGACTTGCTTGATGTTAATTTTGTAGTTGCTTTTGGGACCGAGTCCGACGGTACAAAGTACTTGTTGTACTTGATGCGCCACCACTACAACCACCACCACCGCTCCTAGTACTAGTATCATTATCAGGCATACCAGACAGTCGTTTGTGTTCCGGAGACTGCTGGGAAGGTGGTGTTGGTTGAGAGGAACTTGGAAGGTCATTGCGGGATCGCTTAAATTAGTAGTATAATCTTCATCAACACTGTTTATTGTGGTGAATAGAGGGTCATACCTTCCGGGTCACGGTATTCAACACATCCTCAAGTTGTTCAGGACTTGGACTGAGACTCGATGAATGGGGTATACTCTCCAAAGGTGGCTGATCTGTATGCAGCGCTGACGCTGGTCATGGAGTCGGTGGGTGCTCCATCGGAGTCTGGGCTCAACCTGATGGTCCTGTTGCTTCATTGGCTGAGATAAAAGATAAATACTCTCAATGTGAGGGCAGAGAGTACAGCGAGTCATGAATACCTTCATCACTATGGTGGGAATTGATATCCGAGTCCGACATTGGTAGAACATTACCGGCCGTTGAGGTATCTTGGTCAGAGTTGGTAATGAGTGTAGGTATAGGATCCAGAACCTCTTGCTCAACACTGTGGTGAAGGAGGTGAAGAGTAACTTTAGGAATAGTGTTGATTCGATTGATTGAAGAATGTAGTTCTAAAATCTGACGTAGTGTAGTGGGTTGCTCAAAGGTATTTTTTGGCAGCTGGTTAATACCATCTTGGCCAAAGCTCTTTACAACTCATACATCATTAAAGTTGTGAACTACATTGTGTAATATATCAGTCTTTATATTAGAATGAGTGTCAGAGGGATGTAGTTAACTTACAATCTGGAATTACTAACAACATGTCATCATATATTCCTGTCAGCCATATGGCTGTATTCCACAGATGCTGGGCCAGTGTCCAGGGCTGTTGAAGAGCATCCATAACTTCGGGTGATGAATACCATTCCTCCATTCCAGGTACATTTTAAATTCTTCGTGGTACTTTAATATTCGATACAATAAGTTGTAACTGGTAGTGCGGTGAAGAAAGATGTGGCTTTGGCAATCTCGAAGTGGTTGCTATACTAACTGATGACGTTTCTGATACGACATGGTACATAGTGGGTGGTATGTTCTTCCTCGGAGCCTGTCTGTTACTGTGAAGCTTGCATTGTGGCTGCCCACACCAAACTGTAATGTGCTGAGATGCCTTTCCACCGATTCTAGCTTGTCCAATTGCAGATTCCAGTGCTGTATATGAGGCCCAACGCTGAGTATGTGATTGAGAAGTGGACGGTTGATGATATGGAATAGGTGAGAATGCAGCGGCTTCCTTAGCACATGGAGTGAGCGTGGTGGGTGGTTGCAGTTGAATGGCAGATAATGCTTGCATAGACACAGAGGTGGTGGGTTCAGACAAGTGAGAAAATTGCGGATCGATAGCTGATACCCAGGCTGACTCGGTGTTGAACTGACCATTTTGTGGAATTCGTATTGAGTGACCTGCATATGGCAAGTAGCGTTTCTTCTGACCACAAATTGAACACTATGTAGGTGTAACAATTGGTGGATATGGTAGCGCAGCTAAATCAACATCATTTCCTCCGTATATACGCTTTCGGCAGCCACAGCTACTATCATAGAAAGCATCAAAAGCAACGGAACTCATTGTGAGAACGGTAGTGTGGATAAAATACTACTTAGTTGAAATTCCATGCTGAATTGTTTATCGGAAAATGTTTAGAGTGCTTGAGAAAGAACTCTGGGATGCTATCTGATTTCACTATTGGAAATGTACAGCATTATTATAAATACGGCACAGTGGTACCCAGGTTGTCCTGTCAGTATTGAGACACCTCCATTTCGAGTCAGTTCCTACTATCTAGTAACCACCACCAGTCACTGTGGTACAACATTCAATCGCATTACGGGACGCAGTTGGATTTTCCTTGGAACCATACACATCAGTTCTCTGGACATGGTCTATTCTGGAAGACGATTCAGTAAAAGACATACACCAGCTCTTCCACAAGTACTTCGTTCAAGGCATCATGGACACCAACTGTGACACCGTCAGCTATCCTTCAGTACGTACACTGGAACGTCATCTGAATACGCGGTTCTTCAAAAACAGAAATCTATTAGGCGAATTTGATTTATATACATTACAACAAGAGCTGTCGATCTTTTTTTGGCAGTGGGGTCTTACAGATACTGAGATCATGCGTTTCTTGGAAAAGCGGGGTTATCGATTGACCATGAGAGATTACGCAACACATCCATCTTTTTGGAATCTTTTACAGAAGTTTTTGTGGTAATGTTGTCTCTTTGTGCTAATCTGAGGTTTTAGGTTGATATGTGTACGCTTGTCACTTGGGATGCGGTCTCGATTCTAAGAAGAAGAATTTGCGATGCACAATGAGATCGTGCATACAGCTTTGCGATCGGAGATCCGCGGGAAGTCATCTCTTTATGGACAGCGACATTCATATACGCGGTTAAAGCCTTGCGGAGTTCCAGTGGCCCGGGATAGAATGTATCAGATACTGAGAGCTTTGGATCCAATTGGAGTTGCCAACAGAGCATTTGCGCAACAACGCATACCACAGACAGACTTTTCGGTAGCAGGACCAAATCAGATTCTCTCCGTTGATGGGCACCACAAGCTTGGTCTTTATGGTATTGAGATATATGCTGAGATAGATGCATACTCACGGTATCTCTCAATGCACCTCTCATGCATGTAGTACGCTATTCTGATATCAGACTATCGTATCTAGCTATATTACATGGATCTATGTTGGAGTATCAACCAGAACAGCAATCACAATTCTGCGAGGATATCTCGATCATGTTTGAGCGAATGGTATTTTGCCACACACAATACGTTCTGATAAAGGTACAGAAACCCACCTGATGCCCAAAGCACATTGTCAACTGCATCTTGCTTTCAACCCGGACAAGAATATGTACTCTGTATACTGGTACGGAACATTGACTGCGAATCAGAGAATTGAATCATGGTGGAGACAAATGACCAAACACAAGACGGTTGCTTGGAAGGTATACGATGCTGTGTTGCCAACAAAGGTATAATAGTTCATCACTGACATCATTTGGTAAGGAATACTTTGACATGCTACAGGCATGCGCACTGTGAACTGGTAGTATTCCAGATCAGATAGCATTGCCGTTTGTATATATGCCGCATATCTGGGATGAAATCCACAATTTTGTTGAGCTCTGGAACGCACATTCCATCAGAAGCCAGCCACAAAGACCTCGTGTAAAGCCTGGTAAACCGGTTGTACTCTACTTCACACCTCCTGACAGTACCCATGACTATGGTCAACTTGCACCTGTATCAGCAGTGCTGAATTATGTTCAGAGGTTCTTGCATGTGGTCAGTTGTACATCAAACCTGGTTGCGTTGGAATATTTGTATCTGAATTTGCTGTATATTAATGGAATGTAGTATGCTTTGACTATATCCTGAAGAGTATCTTCCATCGGAATCTATGAATATCTGTACCGCAGCTTTCGATGCAATGGATTTGATGTCAGCTAGTGGAGAGATTGACTATTACCTCACATATATTGATGGTATTCCAGTACATCAGATCACATATCTATATCTACCAAAGTATCTTCGGAATTATATTACCACCACTGGATGGGTACCTCCTGTTGGTCAGTCACCACTGGGAGCTTATGTATGGTCTCCATCGTCTCCAGCAGCTTCAATATCAGCTACTAGTACAACTACACAATCTGAAATCTCCAACCTGAACTTTGCTCAAGTCCGTGAGTTGGATCTTCCTGAGTATGTGGAGGATGAGATCTATTGCAGCGAGGCTGAATCTGATTGGCCCGGGAGTCCAGCATATGTTTCTTGGGAGGACCGCTATGCCTTAGGCAGAGACGAGTTTAAGCACTGAGCAGTAATTGTTGTATCTAGATATATGTATTTATTGCCCTCAGAATCCTCCCCGTTTCAATTGTTCCATTCTTATTTCTTTCTGTGTTCAATCAACTCATTTGCCTTTTGCTCCACCATAGCATCGGACCAGCCTACATTCTCTTTTCTATTTTTTTTTTGGACTAACAAAGTATTGATGCAGCTCATCTTTCCTGTCTGGGTTTTTCTCCGAACTTTTTCTGTGAGTTTTTGAGCTTAGCTGGCGTTGTCCCTTGTAATTATCAGCTTACAACTTTAAATTTACACCATATACATAAAAGCTTTCAAGTTGACTTACAACGCTTTTTGGCTCTCTCTTTGTAGGCTGTGACATGCTCCGCATACAAACGATGATCATCTTGTCATGCCATTGCATAGCGGAGATGTTTCTGAATTGCCCTGGTCCGGTCCTTGGCAATGGTTTTCCAGGTGCATAGGGCAGTGGGACAGGGAGTAGGAGGGGGACGGCGGGGTGCTTTGGTTGCTCGGGGTGCTTTGGGTGCTCTCGGGTCTTTGGGTCCCCTCGCTGACACGGTTGGCTTTGTGTTAGCTGGTATACCGGTACTAATAGCAGCCTTGGCTGCAGATGATCTCGGTTGCTCGGGTGGCATAGCTCCAGGGTGGTGGGGATGCCGGTGGTGGCAACAGTGGTGGTGGTGGTGGTGATAGTAGTGGTGGTCGACGGAAGAGAATCGGGGGCAATGGTTGCGGGGTCCGCTGCGATTGTTCAAATCCCTTGCGCTTGTCAGAGTCATTTGCTGTTGTCAAAATAAAATGCAGGGTCCCTTGCGATTGTCTGACACAGGGGTGTACTTCCGTCTGGTACTTTAACATAGTAACAATGACAACGTGGCCGTTGCGCTCCTTACGGGCCTCCGTAAATCGTTGCTGAAAACGCGATTTTGATAATATACTATTAACACACTGCAAATGCAAGAGCCTTATATGAATGTATAGATTGACCCACTGGGCGACCCGCTGACAATGCACCCAATTCAGACATGTGGGGAGATTGCCATGGAACCGGACCCACGTGGGCAGTTCGGGTTTATTGAGTCCATGAGTTTTGCTCTGACCGCAAAGTATTCTATACATTCAATATGCATAAACCGGTCCTCTTTCATCTCCTGGTCTCCAATTTACTGTATCTAATATTAATAGTGCAGCTGTACAAAAACACTTCAAAAATGCTGTCGATCTACAATTGCTTGCTACATGTTAGAGCTATCTTCAATCTAAAACTGAAAGGCGAAAGAGAGCACAGTTTTCTATGTGTCATCTATGAGACACTGTGTGATCAAAGTGAAACTTGTGGACTTAAAAGGGCTGGCCATTTTGGATATAAGATTAAGTGGTATGTTCTTGTCACAATCAGCCACTGAGCCACAGAATTCCAACCAATCAGAATCGAAAAAGACACATGTCGTATCTATAAATGAATAATCACCCAGATTATTCCTTAGAAAGGACATTGTCTTTGCACATCATGTTTGACAAGATTGGGATACTATTCTCAGTTGGGATACCGAATGACTCAATACAGGATTCTACTGGAATGGTAAATACAATGGATTGTATATGCAATGTCTCATTGCGCAATAGCGAGTGTCCGGGGACTTTATTTTCTAGTGAGTACTCACATTAGTTTATGTATCTCATCGTATTGATCCGTTACAATAAACACCCTCGTCGAAGCGAAAATACGCCTCTCATTTGAGATGAGCATACGCAGAACTGCGGTGGTTTTTAAATATGTACAGTACGATAAATTCTTTAGGTTGATACAACATATGTTGTCCCTGTGTAAACCGCATGGGCATTCTCAGGAATATTATAGCTGAGAGCGATGATCGCTTAGGCCGCACTGGTACTGCTTGAGGCAAATTCCATCATTTATGGTATTGTCTCTTCGTATGGTACATGTTCTTCCACGCGCTTCATAAAATTAACTGTGGCAATGCCTACGGGCTTGTGTAGGTATATAAGCCCCTTCTGGAGCTTTTCAAACCCGTATCAATCACCGTAACATACTCCAGTCACAGTCGAGTTAGCCCCTGCCACTTCATCATTAGTCTACGATACCGTAGCAGAAAACATGTTTTTCAAATCCTCATCTTCCATTTTTCTCACCGCTCTCGGTCTCGCTACCACCGTCTGTGCCTATGCAGTCCCATATCCACACCCCTTACTTTCCAAATACCACAACAGCAATCTAACCCTCACAGGTCAACTGTACCTCTGTTCCCGGATACCCACCATTCCCCGACTCCACTCAAGTACCGTTACCACCATTTGCCTGATTCCCGACTCAGTCATTGACCTAGCGAGGACGCTGTACTCTCCTGACTCTCAGATTCATACGCAGTGACACACACCGCTCGGTCATCTATAGTCGTCGTACAGCTATGGTGGAACATTGTGTGGTGTACATTTGCTATCGGACAGGTTGCGCTTGGAGGTACGATCCCGGTTATGAAGGTAAAACGGATCATCGGGAGTCTCGAGAGTATCAAGCAGGCGGCGGAGATGCTATGGAAGACGAAGGAGTGGTGGCAAGGGATTGTGGAGGTGGTGGAGTTGTTTGCGATATTGTAGGGGTTTGATGATGTGAGTGCGTGTTTTGAGGGTAACGTTGATGAGGGAGTTGCTGTTTGTAGAATAAGCGTAATGTTTTTATATATCTTTCAATTATCTTGACATCGGTATTTGTCGCACTACATTGACTGGGATTTGTACAGTATCTATATAATTATTGATATAACAATAATTAACCAACTATTTCTGGGCTCGGAGTCAGGTAGGCTGAAGAACCTTTGAGGCTGCTACGAGGCTAAAGTAATAAAAACTGCGTATTGACATCACACTCGTAGAAATGATGGCGTAAGAATCAACTGATCACCGCTACTCTAACCTTCAGCAGCGGTAGGTAACAATTTTGTACATAATTCACAATCTCTGACTCGGTTATCGGAATTGAATGGTAAGCTCGTGGGACCTTATGACAATTAGGTGAGATACCATTGTAGGTATTTGCGGCGCGCTGATATATTTTGTAAACATGTTGGAACTGATAAAACTTGGGATATTAGCATGGTTAGGCTATTAAGCAGGAAATTGCGAATTTGTTCGTTCCACTCAATGGGAGATGCTAGGGATGTTGTATTTGGTTTCAGTCATTTAATATTCAGCCGCTTCGGATCGAGTACACTTCTTGGCGTCCTCGATGTACCCAGCCAGGCCAAGGGGATTTATACTAGGATATGACGACTGACGATAAATGTTGTGCAAGATTCAACTAATATTTTTGCGGTGCACAGATAACTAGTTTCTAATGACATGCCAACGCATTGACATACCAGAATCTGAGAGGTACATATACTGTCTCAACAGGTAAGTAATGAATACTCCAAAACAGAACATCTAAGCTGTGTATCACAACGACAACTTGCTTAACGAGTCAGAAGAATCTCTTCGGTCCCACAGTTCTAGCGAGTCATAAGGTGTGGTTCAGAAATATACGATTCAACCCCGAACAGCAGTCCACTAGCTAGAATTCTGCCTTCATGAGGTCAAGTAAAGACAAGACCGCATGTCATAAAACTTGGCAAATTTGCTTGATCCTGCATACAGTGTAAAGTATTCAAACATCATTTCTTTCGGGTTAACTTCATTCATAACCGGAATATCTACAGGGTCGGAGATCCGATGGCAAGAAGGGTATTCTGAGACCTTCTCAAGCTCCAGACCGTAGTGGCCTGTACCGGTGAGGGTCGACTGCACATCAGGGGCAGACTAAGGTAAGAATTGTGCTACGGCTGGCTGGTGTTGTGTTTGCCAACTGCTGCGCGAGGGACTAGTTCTAGATCTGCTGGACGAGCGACCCCGATAATGGAATTCCGGGGGCTTATGAGCTTTAGAGGCGTGAACTCGGGCGCCGTCGTCTAGCCCCAATCATAAATTAAGATGGCACGGAGAATGCTCTTGAGGTCGGTTTGTTGGTAGTTTCTTTTTATGTATAGAAAAGGATTGCGGCTTGTAAAACTCAGTGATGAAGGGAACAGATAAGAAATAAGTACTTTTACCTTCCTCTACAATCGTATTTAACATTAAATTCAGATGTGCAACTATCATTTGTCAGACGTGCCAAATCTACGTATATGCATTAAGGATATGTTAAATATACGTAAGAAGTTCCTCAGACCAAACTACTTTAGTAGCTAAGATATAGCTGTATTGAACCTTCCATCGAGCAGGCTGAGGTTCACTTAGGGAAAGGTCACGTGGATGAGGGGAGGTGGACGGATTAGAGGCCGTGGTAAAATGCCCGCTGTGCCCTCTGTTGCGTAGCGGTAGTTAGTGGGTAGCGAAGTCACAACTTGAACTCGAAGGTTCTCCTTGGTGAAATAGTGATGATAGAGAAGCTTGATTGTATTCTATCCAAGAGGGCCACAAGGCCAGTATATATATGAACGTACCAGTACGGCTGAATGCCATCAGCTCGTACCAGAGTCAACAGTCATCTCCGGCCATACGAGACATCTCCGTCTCCGGCCACACGAGACATCTCTGTCTCCGGCCATTCAAGACATCTCCGTCTCCGGCTGAGACCTGTATATGCAATACTCCCCCCTCTTGTTATACACCGTAGAGCAAGAAACAAAATGAAAAGAATGAAACAAAGCGATTCTCATAACAGCCTCCTTAAAACCCTGCAAGAGTGACCAGGGAAAGAGTACTGCCGTAGCCTGCGGATGGCCATCTATTGAGAAACAAAGACATCCACATGCCCAAAAGAAAAGTGAACAACATAAATTGACCTCTATTACCTTAGCCCCATCACCTTTTTGAATTTCTCGTGCTTATCCTTCGTCAAGGCCTTGGTTAGTATATCTGCCACATTCTCGTTCATATGCATGTAGGAGTAGTCAACTATCTAGCGGGAATGGAGATCTCAACGATTGTGATAGCAATCATCGATATGCGTCGTGTGAGGTTTTATGATTCCAGTTGTGATGTGACTAAATGTGCCCTGATTGTCACAAGTGATCGGGAGTGGTGATGTGTCTTTGCCGGATATATCACGGTGGAGCTGGAGCAGCGATTTTGCTTCACCGGAGCCCTCGGAGTGGGCGATGTATTCGGCTTTGAAAGTTGACATAGCGATGAGATTTTGCTTTCCCGACTGCCATGAGACTGCTCAATTGCTGAGAAGGAACACATGACCTCCTTGCGATTTGCGGTCGGCACTATAATTGGCCCAATCGGAGCCCATGCAGCCAGTGAGTTGATCATTGCTGATAGTGCTGCTGCTGCTGCCAAAGTGCAGTCAAAAGTTGGCTGCGGGTTTGAGACACCGGAGGACTCTTTTGGCGATTGTGAAATGGCTGCTGGAAGGGCGGGGAGTGTAGCAGCAAAGTGCATCGACTGCAAATGAGATATCGGGCCAAGTTGCAAGTGCTGCGTACATCAATGACCCGAGGATTGCCTGGTAGCCTTTGATATCATTTAGTTCCTTCTCTTCCCTATCCTCGGCCAGATCGAGCTTCACATTGAGATCCATTGGAGTCGATACATTGTGAGCATTCTGCATGTCGAACTGTTTGAGAATTGTGGTGATGAAGGCATTCTGGGCGAGAATGATGCCGGTAACGTTTTCCTCACGGTTGATTTGATGCCGATGAATTGGCGTGCCAGGCCGGGATTGATGATTTGGAACTTGTCCAGGAGCCTACCCTTCACTTCGTTCGCAGCTATGGTAGCGTCTTATGGGTACAACATTGAGATGTCGCCGACGTACAAAAGCATCACAATATCATTGCTGCGGAGGTGGAGCGTGGGGTCGACCTGGTATTTTGTGAATTTGAGTGAGAGCAAGAAGGTGTTAATATCGTTGTGCCAAAGTTGTGGTGCTCGGTTGAAACCTTAAAGTGCCTTCTTTAGTCGAACAATGATCAGAGGTGCTTTGGGACCTTCTGGCCAGCCTTCGGGCAGGGTCATATAGATATAATTGTTATCGACCTCAAGATTGAGACAGGCAGTGACCACATTCAAATGATCGATGTTCCAGCCATGATTCCTGACCAGGGAAATGATGATCCAGAAAGTGGTGAGTGTTCTGACAGGGGCATATGTTTCTCCGAAGTCCGTTTCTTCGTAGCCTTGAATTTCTAGGTGTGCTTTTTATCATATGGTGCCGTCAGGATTGTGTTTTGTCTTGTAGACCCATTTGGAGCCAGTTGGCTTGACTCGCAATTGCCTTGCCTTCCGGGAGTTGATAGTATTGAATGTGTTATTGAGCAGCATCGATGTGCATTCTTGTTCCATGGCTGGTTTCCAGCGCTCACGATGTGGGCTGCCCGTTGCCTCTGCATATGGGATTGCATCGCTGTTGATGGACGTTGATGCGAGGGATTTTGCCATGATCATTAGAGTATTTGCGGACATCTTAACCTGACTCTATGTGATGCGATTTGTGGGTGGTGGTTGGCATGAATACTTTGCCATTGCCGTCCTGTCACAGTTTTTGTAATTTTCGCGTCGGAGATGTCGATTTCGGATAACGGTTTCTATGGACACCGGTGGTGCAGATGCGAGGGATTTTGCCATGATGATTAGTGTATGTGCGGACATCCTAACCGGACTCCTTGTGATGCGATTTGTGCATGGTGGTTGGCATGAATACTTTGTCATGGCCGTCCTTTCAGGGGTTTTGTAATTTTCGGGTCGGAGATGTCAATTTCGGATGACGGTTTCTCTGGACACCGGTGGTGCATCCTCGTCATCAGGAGGACGTGATCTCACAGTTATACTTGCAGGGAGACCTCGACGATTGTCAGCGTCGGGCAGAATGTGGTATGTATGATCATCAGTACAGTCATGATCACCACTTCCGTGGCCTTCACCTGTTCCACTGGTCCCTGAGTGGTCATGGAGATTTCCATCTCCACCCTTTTCAGTTCCCTCGACATATTCCATCTCTTCTGGTAGCTCAAAGATGTCGTTTTGGTCTCCTTCTAGACATGGAGCATGGGCAGTCCTCTCCCGGTCGAACATGACATTCGACTGTAACCTTACATCTTGGAATGCTGGGTAACATATCCTCCAAAGTGTAGTCGAATCATGCACGTAACCGACCATCATACATGGCTCGAATCTTGGGCTGAATTTTCCCTGGCGCTGCGTCCTGGGCATGAGTCAACTGGCGTAACAGCCGAATCACCGAAGGTGGTGGATAGGAGCTTTGAACGAGGTTTCATTGCCATCATTAATGTGAGAGGGCTTGCCAAATGCTTGCAGCATCTCGTATGGAGTTGGATATGGTGCTTCCTAGCCTTCCCAGTTGTCACTTATTGGTAGGCCTTTATTTGGGGTTCACTCGTGGAGGTAGTCTGTGGTATTGACTGCTTCTCGCCAGATGACAAGTGGCGCCTGGGGGTCAATCATGTTTGGTCGTGCTTTCTCGGTGGTGGTCTGAATGATTCTTGAGGCAACAGCATTCGCTTGGTGAACGTAGGGAGGAAATGGTTGGTATGTTGTGCCACGAGCAGCGAACACTGGTCGGAAGGTCTTGTTGTGATATTCTCCGCAGCCGAGATCGCACCGACATTGTTTCACTTTGTATCCCATGGGGTCAACTCGGGCCTTGAATGGCTGGTAGGCTGAGGTGCATGCTTTGGACGGCATATCTTGAAGGACCCAAACAGAGGTGTAGCATGTGTAATCGTAGATCAAACGGATCTAGTTGAGATGGCCGGTTGAGGTCAGGGTGGAGACTGGTCTCCACACATCTGAATGTATGAGTTCAAACAGCTTTGTAGTGCGCTTGGTTTTGGCTTTCATGATCTTCTGCTCATGCTTGGCCTGGATGCAGGCGGTGCACATTGAGTAGTTTTTTGAATATCCATCAATTAGAGATCGTAGGGTAGTAGGATTGATGTGGGCTCGAAAGCGATGCCACCGTGGTGATTCTCGGATTGTTAGAGGGTTCTGAGTGGCCTTTGGAAAGTCGGAGGCAGATGGACATTGAGTGACGTTGCTGGCTGCACTTTGGGAGGCTGTATGCCAGTGGGCTTGTAGTACGCTCGGTGAAGTGCAAGATTCATGGTACTGTGGTATGTGCACTCGATGATGCTCATTTTCTCTTCTTCCATCTCCTTCCTGAAGTGGACATCATAGACATGTTTCGGACTGTCGAACTGAGTGCAGTTGCGGGAGATATGATATAGAGGTGATTGACCCGATTGCCTGTGATGGTGATTGATGGAGATGATATGAAGGACTTGCCATGTTCAAATGTGGATGTATACCTGGTTGTGTCCAATTGAGTGATGGACAGGAGCAAGAGCCGGAACGTCAGCGTGTAGAGAGCATTGACTCTGTACCCCTATGAAAGGTTAACGACTCTATGGTGGATTACTGGTACTTTGTCATCATCTCCGAGCTCAATGACTATTGGATGACGAAGTTTCTTTATTCAGTTGAATCTGGTCCGGTCATTGCGCATATGGTGAGATGCTCCTGAGTCCAGGACCCATGCAGCTGGAGTGGAGACTGCGGTGAGTGCGAATGCATTTTCGGCCAGTCAGATCACGTCGCGATCCCCTGCTGTAACAAGCGATCTGGATGCTGTTCCTTTGTTGACTTCGCTACATTAATCCCGGCCACGTTTGATGTCGATGCAGTCCAACTTGAACTGTCCTGGGAGACCTCAGTGGTAGCAAGTCCGTTCGTCGTTCCTGGAGGTGTTTGTTTCGCCAGTATTTGTGTCCTTTTCAGCGTGCTTTGTTGGTATGATTTTCCATTTTGCAGGATGTGCATTTGTGCTTCTGGCGTCCGTTTCCTCATCCTCCTCCTCCACCACGTCATCTGCCATGGCCACTGCCACGACCAGGATTTCCACCAGGAGAGAACAAGGCCCCTCCAGGGGACCCATCACCGATTTCTTTGGTTAGGGTCGTTCGCTCGGCATATTCGCAGATAGCATCTATACACAGCTGGGGCGTGGGATCTGGGATCCACTGTTCAAGCATTTGGATGGTCGTTTCATATGAATCAGATAGGGTAGTGAAGATATGTGTCATCATGGCATGATCAGTGATATAATTGGTGGTGCCGATTAGCTCATTGTGGAAGACAATTGATTTTTTAAAGTGCTGGGTGACCGTTTCGTCTGGCGATGGTTGTGAGGCTGTGAACTTCTGTAGGGCTTGGGTGCGGCCGTGTTTCATTGAGGCATTGTGAAGTTGGTGCCAAAGTGCTTCCCACATTTGGACTGGGTTGTCGATATTGTCGATGAGTGGAAGGAGTTCGTCGTAGTATCTGAGGTGTCTTCGTGCTTGTGCCTCATTGGCTTGGTCATGCTAGCTTTCTTGTAGCGGGCGTAGGGCGATGCTGTTGCCGACAGGGAGGAGTTCGACACCGGTGACAATATTGTAGACTGGATTGGTGATGACGTCTCAGCGAATCTTTTACTTGCAGACTGGGTGGTTTCCCTTGGTCAGCTCGGGCACATTGCCATGATCGGTCTTGAATGTTTCATTTGACATGGTTTTGGAGTGGAGGAGGTTAGGAAGGTCATCATGGAGGGTGATAGATGTTGATGGTGTTGCGGCTGATGAGCAGGGATGGTTGTAAGTGGGTTAGGGGTTTTGAGGCTCTTTTGGTAAGATTGTGAGATAAAAATAGTAGCGGGCGCCGGGCTCATAACCTGTTGAAATACTAATTATAGAGAACCTTGATTGTATTCTATCCAAGAGGGCCACTAGGCCAGTATATATATGAACATACCAGTATGGCTGAATGCCATCAGCTGGTACCAGAGTCCACAGTCATCTCCGGCCATACGAGACATCCCGGTGTCCCGCCAAACAAGACATCTCCGTCCCCGACTGTACACGACATCTCCTTCTCCGACTGTACAAGACATCTCCGCCTCCGGCTTTACAAGACATCTCCGTCTCCGGCTGAGTCGTGTATATGCAATACTCATTAGGGTAGTCGTGTGGAAAGGAAGGACAATGTATGTCATTGCCGCAAGTGGCCGAATACCATATGATTACAAACAAAAAAGCTTATGTAGAGTCATGTGCCTCCATCCTCCTGTTGAGATCACAGTGTTCTTCCTCGTCTTTGCCTGCCAGGAGTTGGGACGAACCGAGGGTAGTGCGGGCAGTGTGGGTGGTATGGTCATCACTGTTGGACGAGTTAGGGACAGATATGACATGGCATTGGTTTATGGATGAGCGCAAAGCCGCTGGCGTGTAAGTTTTGTGACCTGTCAGTCATTTCTATGCGTTCTGTATGCGTTTCAGTTGGTTCTTTGTTGTTGTTTGTTGTTCAATCATACTGTATTGACTGTAATTAGAGTATGACAGGACCAACATATCCCCTCTGCCTCTGGGCGAGCCGGCTAGATGGCGGAGCTCCCCCCCGCTGCCCTTCGTCCCTGCTGCAAAATGAAAGATGAGAGAAAGACAGAAAGGACAAGAAAGAAAGAAAGAAAGAAAGAATAGTATATTCCCGTCGCCGCCAGCTCCGCCCCCAAGCCTCCAAGCCGTCAGACCGCTCCATACAGCTCCGTCATGTGGGTGGAAATCTCCCGACCTCCATGGCCGCCAAACAGTCCAGCACTGCCTGGTCGCACTCCTCTATGGTGAAAAGCTCCAAGATCTGGACGTGCCGGCATCTGCCCGCTTTCCAGCCTGTTGTCTGTCCCACTGTCTTCCAGAGTGTCTTCTGCTGGTCTTTCCATCTGCTGAAGTGGCGGAAGAGGTGCTCCCGCGTCTGGGCGACGAGTCCTGCCACACCACCAGCAGTCGTTGTCGTCTCGGTGGCCAAACCGCTTTAGGTAGACTCCAGTGGGCGCATGCCCGGACTTCAGTCGGTAGAACCTGGCGGCCAGCGATTTCACGGTTCTCATCGGGATAGGTCTCTTGGTCCTCACCTTGCCCTTGAGTCTGTAGCTGAGGTGCTTGCTGCACTTGTCGGCCTCCCACTCCGCCTTTACTGCTGACCTTCCCTTGGAGATTCGTCTAGCCCTGTTCGGGGCCGAGGTGTATGGCAGCTGTATCACTGTGCTTCCACTTGTGTCTCGGGCCAAGTTGGCCTGAGGGTCTGCTTCTTTGTTTGCGGGGATGCCAGAGTGTCCCAGAACCCAGTGGATCTCGGGTGCGATGCCGTAGGCGAGCTGACTCTGTGCCCTTCTGTTGATCCGCCTCGCCAGTCGCTGCCCTGGGCCAGCTCCAGGTGTGCCGCTCGTCGAATTGCTGACTGTGAGTCACTAATGAATACCACCATCTTCACTCCATGCATCTGCAGTGTTTCTCTCTTCTCGATTGCCACGTCAGGCGCAAGCCCGATCCCCCACAGTTCGGCGTCCAAGACTTCCATCCACCTGGTGCCCAGAATGCTTTGGCGAGACCTCCATTCATTTCCGTGTTTACACACCACTGCGGCTCCCACTCGGCCATCGTCTGAGCGCTATCCATCTGTCCACCACATCCAGACCCCTGCTCTGATTTTTACTTCTTTCTCACTTGGCCAGCGCTGCGCGGCGCGTTTGGCTGCAGCGGTGTGGTCCAGTATGGTGGTCCTGACCGGTGTTCCTTCGCCCGGGGCTGGGCAGTTCATGCCTTCGGTTATCCGGCCATGCTCATGCTCTTTCCTGACCACTCTGCATATCGGCGCCCCGGAGGAGGGGTTGCTGTGTAGCTCCTTTAGCTTGCTGCTGCATGCGTTTTCTAGTCTCGCTGCGAATCGCTGTTGCCTGGAGTCTAAGGTCACCGGCGCCGGTGTAAGCCCTGACTCTCTCTGCGTTTCAGTTCTGTTTGCGTTTCAGTTGTGTATACGTGTCATTATAGAATCAGACTTAGATAGTTCAGTAAAGAGACGCTCCATGAAGAAAGAGGTTCAGCACAACAGGTTCGGTATAACAGTGATTGAACTTCCCTCTTCCTCTCCCTCTCCCTCTCCTCTCCCTTTCCCTCTCCCTCTCTCCCTCGCCGTCTTCCTCTCTTGGTCTCCCTCTATCAGCAGTCTGCCCAGTTCCTGATGCCCTCCCACCGAAGCCCAGAGCAGCGGAGTCCTCCCATCGTCGACGGCAGCAGAGACGTCGGCGCCCTTGTCGATCAGCAGCCTGGCCAGTTCCTGATGCCTTCCCTTCGAAGCCCAGTGCAGCGGAGTCCTCCCATATTCGTCGGCAGCAGAGACGTCGGCGCCCTTGTCGATCAGCAGTCTGGCCAGTTCCTGATGCCCTCCTTTCGAAGCCCGGTGCAGCGGAGTCGTCCCATATTCGCCGGCAGCAGAGACGTCGGCG
>Ga0307512_10000887_pt1 | contig 44178 bp, 65 predicted proteins | sample 14_EM_MG_FD_200267 | JGI IMG/M metagenome (GOLD analysis project Ga0307512, IMG submission 200267) | Populus trichocarpa ectomycorrhiza microbial communities from riparian zone in the Pacific Northwest, United States - 14_EM | ecosystem: Host-associated > Plants > Roots > Unclassified | place... | reverse complement strand
GTCGTCTGAGGCCACAATCCACGCCTGAAACCCACCCCCCTACCCACTGTGACATCGCTATCGAATCGATAGTGCGCATCATCAAAGCCAATCTCTTGATCGAATAGCAGGCACGCTTACCTGTTTGTGCATGCCATTGCCCTTGCGCCCATTGCATGAGCGACATAGCACAGTGAGTACACCACGTGGATCACCACCACTACCCACACTGTGTACATGATCAGCAGTGAGGTCATGTGCCTCATGCCCTGGTATCCCATAGCCCGGGCACCAGTACCCATACGCATGGAGGTGGGCATCCACCACAGCACGTCTCCGTGCGCGTTCCCCCTTGTCCGTATGGAGGTCAGTGCGTCCCGACTGTGCCATCAGGTGGGCCAACCGCACCGCGCCCGCGGTTGCCAGAACCACCGACGGCGGTCAGCGAGCATGTCATAGGGTCTGATCTTGTATCCGACCATGACCAGTGACCACCAGATCCAGGCCATCAGCGCTTACGCCCGGTCCTGTGTGCATGGGCCTTCCTGTGCAGGGCACCCTTACGGGACATGGCGCTCCGTGCCACATGGGTACGGCCGGCATTGCTGATCCGGGCAGCCTTGCTCTTGCTCATGCCCTTGCTGCGCAGCTTTCGGTAGACGTTCTGCCTGGACGTATACACGAACCCGAATTTCCCACCCTTGGCGCTGACCATGGCAATCACCTCCATATCAAGGATCCCACCATGCACGAAAGCCCACCATGGGGATGGTGGGCTTTCGCAACCGCACGGGGGCACGGTGAGGTCAGAGTAGCAAGCCGGCCGCACCGTTGAGGATGTCCTCCGGAGTGGGTACGGACGGGCCCTCCGCGGTGTGGATGGTGGGTGCAGGCCGGAAGCGCACGTATGTCCAGCTCTGACCACACTCCGCGCAGATGAGCGAGGTCATGGGCCGCTCTCCGAACGTGGACACGTCCAGGAACTCCCATGATCCGCACCGTGGGCACTCGATCATGGCTTCAGTGCCCGACGCGCCGGACCCTCCATTGGCCGATTCGCTCTGGTGGGCTCGTGGATGATCCCGAACGCTCCGTCCATGAACCCGGCCAGCGTGGCGAACCTGTCCGGCCACGCGCCGGGCACCTGAACGGCCATGGTTTCCCAGGCCCAAGTCTTCCCGGCCCCCACATAGACCGCCACCGCCCGAACGGGACCACGACAGGCCCGGACTGCCAGGGATTCTTTCACGGCGCCGGGCTTGCCTGTAGCGCCGTGCGGGAAGCATCCGCGCGCATAGGTGATGTCTACGGACCAGTTCAGACTCTCTGCCAGATCCATCAGCTTGATCACGGCGTCCTTATGTGGTCCAGGATCATCACCCGACCGACTGCTCACCTCGGGCGCCGGATAAGGCTCGCGCTCCACCACTCCTACGCGCGGTCCGAGTCCGATCCCGCCACCGGCATAGTCGTTGCCCAGTGACGGGTTGCCGTAGTCCCGGCTCATGACATCGGCCAGAGGTAGGCCTGGGCCAGCGTGTCCAGCTCCGCCTGATCTAGCGGGATACCCGCATCGTTCGCGTTCTGTTCCTGCTTACGGGCCCACTCCAGCACCCGGGCCGGCGGCTTGTCCAGGTAGTCCGACGCTCGCACGAGCTGAGAACGAGTCAGCCAACCGATCACCCTATTACAGGTCTTGTCCCCACCCGTGCAGAGCAGGCCTCGCACGTGACCACTGATGTGGTTGTGGTCGATACCGAGTCGGCGGCTCCCGCGCGCCTTCGGGTCATCGGGGTGAATGCCCTTGGCTTCGCGGCAGATCCAGCACCGTCCGCGCTGTGCGACGTACAGGAGCCGGTAGTCCGCCGGCGTGATGTCGTAGATATCCAGCGCCTTGGCGTAGAACGCCCGCCAGGCCTTGACATGCACGGCAGCCATGCCGGCCGGCGGTGTCCAGAGATCGACGGTGGCAGCCATCAGGACACCGGAGCTTCCCACCGCAGAGACGCATAGTGCTGGGGCTGATCGTTGAGATACTCCCTGCGGACCGCGTAGACAGTCCAGCGACCCGGAAGGTGAAGGTCCGAAGAGAGCCACAGCGCATGAGTGACTACAAGAGGAGCAGGCTCGGCATCTGACAGAGCCACCTCGGCTAGCAGGCGTTGCGCCTGATCGGCGGTGACCGGCAGGTCGATAGTGTGTTCCATCTCGATCACGACTGATCCGCCGAGATCCGGTAGAACATCCGCTTGCGCGTGCCCTCCCGATCCAGGATCTTGACCGTGACCGGCCGCTGTTCGCGCTCCAGCAGACCGGCGTTCGCCGCCCGGCGGATGACGGCCACCACCGTGACGGGCTGAAGATCCACATCCTTGGTGACCTTGGTGGCTAGCTCCCAGCCGTCCAGGAACTCACCGTGGGAGCGCCGGAGCAGGCGCCAGGCCTCGGCCCATGCGGGGCCGAGCTTGGCGCCTTTCGACGGGTAGCCCGGGGTGATGTCCGGGGCCTTCAGCGTTGTAGTCATAGCTGCACTATAGCCCACGAGCATGACCGGTGGCTACGACCAACTCACACGCAAGGCAGTCGACCAAACTCAGGTCATCGACCAGCCGAGCACGCATCGGCCCCATGTCCTCGCCGGTGAACAGACAGGCTGAGAGCCACGCTCCCGGCTCTCCGTCCTTCAGGTGGACCAGTGCCGGCACGAGGACGTCATGAGGCTCCCTGGACGATCTGACGTGGCGCACGAGGCCTGTGCGGATCATCTCGTTGATGACCACGGACAGATTGCGCCCCGGCCTCCAGTGACTGCCGATAACGGAACCGGTCGGCGCTAGCCACCGACCGGCCCTGTTCCGGTAGGGCCGGGTACCGCCCTCCAGCGCATACATGACCAGCGTGACGTCCGTGTCCGTGACGCCGTGCTGGAACCGTTGGGCCGCCCGGAGCGCAGTCTCGGCCGCGGAGTGACTGGCCGCGCGCATCTCGAACGCCTGTTGCGCAGGAGCCTCGGCCTCGGACAGCGCGATGGCGACCAGGCAGCGGGACTCATGGAAGGCAAGGTTGCCGAAGAGCCGTCGGCACCCGCGGCACTCCTGAAGCTCTCGAATGGTCATAGGCCAACTATAGCACGGGTATCCACGTATACCCGATGACCCTGCCCTCTGCTTTTTGCTGAACGTAACAGCCAGGCAGGCGGGACCGCCCCCGCACGATCCGATCCCCGGTGGCCGGCTCCATCGTGTGAGCCGTGCCGGTCAGGTACATCGGCCACCGTGTGACCGAGTGGTAAAGCTGACCATCTCGTGGACCACCACTGAGCAGTACCGACGCCAACCGATTCATAGGGTCGAGATTAGCACCCCCGATCTCACGCTCGGCCAGGCATGCGCCGCCGTGAGGCTGGTGGTAAGTGGTAGTGGTGGTAATGATTTCCGTAAGTGACTCTACTTCTACGCGAGATGAAGGTCTGATTTGTACCTTTTTACCAGAGCCACTTACGGATTTCATTAACATCGTTACCACTTACCACCAGCTCTACGACGCAAAACGGGGCAGACCCGACATGAGTCTGCCCCGTCTCGAACGCACGTACTACGCCTGGTCAATCCTCCACAAACCGCCCACCTTGTTGCGGCCCGTGGAGCGGATCACCAGCGACCGCTCGTCCTGGTCCGTGACCCAGCGCCCGAGCCGGTTCCGGAGCCAGTATCCGAGCGACTTGCGGCCCGCGGCCTCCGAGCGGGCCAGCTTGTCCAGGACCACGGACGGGAGCCAGTCCCGGCCCGCCACCACGAAATCCCCCACGTCCGCGCTCTCCACTCCGTCCAAGGCATCATTCGCGGTGAACTCCCGGTCCCCGAACCGGTCTCGTAGGTGGGCCAGGACGGTCGAGGTGTCATCGTCATCGCCGCCGACCGCCGCGCGCTTGCCCGACTCCTTGTCGAAGTCTCCGGCCACCCGGCACGCGGCCAGGATGCCTGCGACCACGTTCTCCCACCGCGCGAACGAGTCGGACTGCGGTCGGCGTACCTCCGGCATGCCCTGGCTCACCCAGGCCCTGATCATGACCAGCAGCGACCACAACAGTTCGTTGCGGTGCTCACGCACCCAGCCCTTCAGATCGGTGATCTCGAACTCTCGCGTCTCCGGGTTGGCCATGTTCGGATCGATCATGATCAGGATGGTCCGCCGGACAAGGTCCCCGCTCAGCGACAGGTTGTTGCCCGTGACCACCCAGACCCGGTCGTTGACCGTGGTGATCATCCTGTTGGTGCCCAGCTCCCGGTCGCTGGTCGCCTGGCCTGCCGTGAGTAGCCCGGCCAGGGTGCTGCTCTTCAGCACGCCCGTGACGTTGTCGATGTGCACGATGGGCGCCGATGTGCCGGACAGGATCGAGGTGGTCTGCTTGCGCCACTCCGGCTCGTCCTCGGGCACTTCGGAGCGCAGCACGCCACCGTGCAGAGCGGTGGCGATGTCCGCCAGCAGGGTCTTGCCCGACCCGGGCTGGTGCGCGCCGATCCCGAACAGCTTGTAGGTCGGCGAAGTGATCATCCGCAGCATGGGCGTGAGCAGCAGGCCGAGGTAGTTGGCACGGTCGTCCTTGGTGGCCCAGGGGAAGCCGGTCAGCATCCGGTCCAGCAGACCCACGGCCTGATCGACTTCGGCATCCGTGGGGGTTGTAGGTACGGCCGGCACGTTCACCCCACGGTCCGGCAGGAACAGATATCGCGACTCCTGGTCGTAGCCTGGCCGCTCCAGCACGGTGCCGTCAGAGCGCACCATAGGCGTCAGCGTGATCCCGGCCAGGCCGCGCAGCATCCCCATCGCCTCTGGGGCGTCTACGGCCCGCTGAGCGGCCTGGAGCGGGAACAGTGCGGGTACCTCGGTGTCCGGCTTACCGTCCTTGCCCTTGACCGTCTTGTAGCACGAGTAGGCGTACTGGATCTTGGCTGCCAGCTGGCCCGAGCTCACCGCCTGAATCTGGGCCGGCCCGTTGTCGTCCGCCTCCACCTTGGGCGCCACGTAGCCCAGATCGTTGACGAGCGGGGTGTGGACCACGCGACCGTCACGGCCGAAGAATCCGGACAGCCCATTGGTGCCGAGCTCGTTCTGGAGCCAGTAGGCGGAGTCGGCCGCGCTCAGGATCTCCAGACGGGCTACCCCCACGGTCGGCCGTGGGCCGGCAGGCGGACCTGCCGGGGTCGAGTCGCCACCGGGACCGGTCACCCCTCCACTTACGGCAGGGTCACCCGTGCCCTCGGCTGGGGCGCTATGGGATTGCGTGAGGGAAGTCGCAGACTCCACCGTCCACGGCTCACTCAGCGCGTTGCCGAACGCGGCACCGATGACCCCCTTGGCTGTCCAGTCCTTGCCGTTGTTGAGGTTCCACCCGTCCGAGTGGACACCGCCGGCCCGGAGCGCCTCCATGAGCAGGGTCACGGCGTCGTCTTCGGTCAGGTAGCCGCTAGCCACGAATCGGCCGAGCACCCTTGCCGCCCCCCCGAGGGCATTGTTGATCTCCCCCTCGCGAGCGGCCTCTACCGCGGCCAGCTGGCCATCAATGACCCGCTGAGCCTCGTCCACTGTCCAGTCCGCGGCGAAGTCCCCGAACGCGAGAGCGTCCTCGTCCAGGACGCTGCCCGCGGCCAGCGTGGTCACTGTCTTGACCTTGCGGACACCGCGCCTGGCCGTCACGTACTCGGCCAGGGCCACCAGCCCGGGATCGGGCTGGCCGAGGCTCTCGAAGCCGGCGGGTACCAGATCCCACACGTACGGGGTGAGTTCACCGTCGTTCGGCCCGGCCTTGGCCACCCGTTCGGTGGGCGCAAGGTAGACGAACCCGCGGCCCTCCCCGTCATCCTTGCCCGCCTGAAGGTCTACACCCTTGGCAGCCTTGGATGTCTTGGCGATGTGGGTGCGGCCGATCAGGGTGTGCTCGCCGCCGCTGGGCGTCCTGGCCGTCCCATAGGGGCGCGGGCCGAGACCCTTGGTGTCCCATTCTAGGTCCTCGGCCAGCTGTGCGATACCGGCGAGGCCGCCGTTGCGCGGGTCCACGTCCAGGACATCGAACGCGACCCCGGTAACGCCACAGAGGGCCATTCCGGGTGTCCAGCGGCCGATCCAGTTGTGGCTCGGTTGACCGGCTTTCGTCCGCTGCCAGGCGTCCGGCAACAGGAACTCCCCGCCCCTGTCTCCGTGGTTTGGGTAGGCCGAGAAGATCGGCATGCCGGCGTCCGCGAGTGCGTGTGCTATCTGGATGGCGTCTTTTTGCTGTTGTGACAGTTCGGCCACGTGTTGGTACTCTCCTGTCATATCCGGTGCGGACGATCAGGGCCAGGAGGCTTGCGACCTCCTGGCCCCTTCCGCGACTATCGGCCCTGGCTCGGTGCCGTGATCGTCACACGCTCCTTAGCCCGGGTTACCGCAGTGTAGGCCCACCTGCGGCCCTCTGCGATGCCCTCCTTGGAGCCTTTGCGTTTGGCCGTCATGGAGATCAACCCCGGCGTTTCGTTGACCACGTACACGCTGTCCCACTCGCTGCCCTGTGCTTTGTGCACGGTGATCGCCTGGGCGAACGTGGCGAGCATCCTCAGGCCCTTTCCGCCCAGGCCGCTGTTCTTGGCCTGCACCTGGATCTCCTGGCCCTGGAAGCCGTCGGCAAAGGCCGGGATGTCCCGGACGGCACCGGTCTCGGTCTTTACGCTGAGCGTCGGCCCGAGTGTGCCTTCCGTGACCGCCAGCACCTCGAATTGTTCGCCGTTGAACACGGCAAGGTCTTTGTTATTGGTCAGGCACATGATGCGATCACCGGGGGCCACGGTGCCTCCTGGCAGGCCGAGCCTGCGGCGCATCGCGGAGATCATCGCCCAGCGACGCTTATTGGTCCAGCACAGCACCTGATCATGCTCCATGGCCGCGGCAAGGCTGGCCGGCACGGTGTCAGAACTTGTCAATCCAAGAGACCCCGTGCTGGACTCCCGGATCCGGGTGGCCAACTCCAGCACGGGATTGTCCAGGGCCTGGCGCTGCACGTCGGTCAGTAGATGGTCCGGCTCGGCGTCCGTGTAGTACCCGCCGCCCTCCACGGGGGGAAGCTGGGCCGGGTCACCGAGCACCAGGATGGGCACGCCGTAGGACTCGATGTCGGCGGCGAGCTTGGCGTTCACCATGGACACTTCGTCCAGGACGATCAGGTCCAGCCCGGCCCACGGGCCGTCCGGGTTGAACTCGAACGAGAGCCGGTGAGTGTTGGCCTCCAGTTCGGGAAGCTGGGCGCGCAGCTCGCTGGAGCGTCTCTGGATGCTGGACATCTCTTCATCGGTGAGTCCCATGACCTCCAGTCCGTCCTGACAGTTGGCCAGCTCCATCGACGCGTCCACGAACGCCTGCCGCGCCTCGGCCGAGGTGGTCGGGAAGTAGATGGCGGAGTGGATGGTGGTCACCGGGTAGCTGACGCCGTAGCGCTGGAGCGAGCGGCGCAGGACGCTGGCCGCTTTGCCGGTGTAGGTGCCGAACGCCACGCGCTCGATCCCGAGGGCCTCGGGCACCCGGGCCGCGCTGAACGTCTTACCGGTGCCGGCGTAGCCGAACCAGCGGAAGACGTCGGCACCGAACGCCGAGTCCGGGACGTTGTGGAATTGCCTGGCGTCGTACCAAGCCTTGATCTTCTCCATGCCCAGGGCCTGCTGAGCGGTGAGGTCTGTCATGTGGTGGACTATAGCAGACCTAGACCCAGACTTTCCACGGGAGGGGATACACGTATTGCACGTACGTCCACCCGTGCTATAGTCAGGCTATGGAAATCCTCCACGTCACTACCGGCCCCTGCGAGATGCAGGCCAGTCCGTTCTGTGCCGGCACTGGCATCATCCGCCTGGACCCGATGTCCATGCTGGCCGGTGTCAGTCCCGCGTTCACCGTCTACGTGCCGTGCTGCCAGGACTGCTACGACGTCCGGGCAAACATGTTCGTGGCCGCGACGACGCGCGTCCAGGCAGAGCACGTACGGAACGCGTCGTGAAAGCTGCCTCGTCATTGTTCGTGAGTGCGGGCGTGTTCGTTCTTCTCATCGCCATCGCCAATGGCTGGGACATCCTGGGCTGGTTGGCGCTGGCCCTCGCGCTCATCGGCCTGATCATCCACCTGATCGACACGTTCTACGTGCCCGGCAAGAGTGATCCCCTTGACTGACCAGGAGATCACTTGGGCCGAGGTGGTGGAGTCGGACGAGATCTACTCGGCTAGCAAGGGGAAGTACTTCCCGGTGATCTCGTCCGTGCGCCTGAAGACCGGCAAGATGCGCATCGCGGCAAAAGGCTGGCCGGGACCGATCGAGATGCCCCTGGGTGCCACGGTGACCGTGCGCCGCGGGGCGACCGGCCAGGCCGTCGACCTGATCAACACCATCCTGTGGTCCGGACCCAACCGGATCGAGAGCGAGGACTGATGCCCAAGCAGCTCCTGGTGATCGCCGCACAAACCGTCAGCTATGACCACGATGGCACCGTGGTCTTCGTGGCTCCGGACGCGCGCGTGGCCTGCCGCTGGTGCTGCGGCCGGCCGATGGAAGGCCTAGACGTCTGCTCGCGAGTCTCGTGCATCACGAACGTGGCGTGGCTCCAGGCCGTAGAGACTGCGGTGGCGAGCGATGCCGAGGGCTGGCACGGTGACCGGCCGTGATCACCGTGCGGCCAAGCCGGGTGCCGTACGCGCCCGTTGAATGCGTAGGTCCAGTCCAGGCTCGGATTCTCGATCGGGTCGCCCGTTCGGACGCATACAACGTGACACCCTATGGCTTTCTGGAAGGCAGGGCGGTTCGTCGCCTGATTCAGCGCGGGATCCTTCGGCCGCTTCTGGGCTTTCCTCGGGTCTACACGCTGACTGCCTACGCCCATCACTGCAATTGGTTGGTGAACCGCTGATGTTACGTGACTACCAGGCCCAGGCCCTGACCGCCCTGCGCGAAGCCAGGCAGGCTGCCCCGGACGTGACCCGGCTGGCCATCGAGATGGCCACCGGCCTGGGCAAGACGATCACGTTCGCCGCGGAGCTGGACGAGTGGCTGAATCGGTCGGATCACCACCTGGACGCCACCGGCCTGCCGGATGATCGCGCCCTGGTCCTCGTCCACACGGACGAACTCATCCGCCAGGCCGTGGACAAGATCACCTTCGTGACCAAGGGCCGGTGGACCATCGGCGTGGTCAAGGCTGGCCGCAACGAGGTGGACGCGGACATCGTGGTGGCCAGCGTCCAGACCCTGATCCAGCCCGGCCGCAAGGAGCAGATCCAGGACGTCGGCAAGATCATTGTTGACGAGGGTCACCACGCAGTGGCCAAGTCCTATGTGGACATCCTGGAGTACTACGGGGCGCTGCCGATCATCGGGGCTTCCGGAATCGAGTATCGGCACGGCTTCGTCCCGGTCACGTTCTATAGCGCCACCCTGTCCAGGACGGACGGCCGCGGGCTGGGGTCAGTCATCCAGGACATGCCGTTCAGTCGCTCGCTGCCGTGGGGCATCCGGCACGGCTACCTGATCGACCTCGTGCCGTACACGATCACCATCCCGGGCCTGGACCCTGGAGCCTCGGACTCTGTCCTGGACGCATCCCTGGCCGATTCTATCGCCCCTGAGGCCGTGGTGGACGCATGGTTTCAGGAAGCGCGCTATAGCGGTGGTGACCCGGGGATCTGTGCTGACTGCGAGGAACGCGCAGGCAGTAATCGGCGTAGCGGCTGCGAGGGCTGCGAAGCGCATATGTTCGAGACAGTGGACGGTGCCCCCTCTACCGTTCTGTTCGCTCCCCTGGTCCGTTCGGCCCAGGCGTTCGCGGACGCGTTCAATACTGCTGGCGTGAAGGCCGAGGTTGTGTCCGGCTCGCACGGGGACGAGCACAACCGGGCTGTGCTCGCTCGCTACGAGTCCGGCGTGACCACGGTGGTCTGCAACGCCATGAAACTCACGGAAGGCTGGGACAGTCCGCGCACCATGTGCGTGATCGTGGCCAGGCCGACCCAGTCCGTCCCGCTGTTCGTTCAGATGATCGGGCGCGGGTTGCGGCCATGGCTGGACGCGTCCGCGCCGGCGCGCGAGGACCAGCGCTGCGTCCTGCTGTGCGTCCAGGGCACGACCACCACGGTGGCCACCGTGGTCGATCTGTCGGACAAGATCGGTGAAGTGCGGGACGGTCAGAGCTTCCTGGCCATGGAGGACGAGTGGGACCTTGGCCGGGACATCGAGCCGGACGAAGACAATGCCTACCGCGGTCCGGTCCGCGTGGAGCAGTGGGACGCGATCGTCCAGGCCAGCAGTAAGGCGTGGAAGTACACCGCCGGCGGTGTCCCGTTCCTGCCCACAGACCGCTTCGACCGCGGTTACGTGTACATCGTCCAGACGGTGGCCGGGTGGGAGATCTGGTCGCGGATGCACGTCGCCGGCAAGCGGTCGCACAACGTCCGCCTAGCTACGGCGCCGGACCTGGAGCTGGCCATGGGGCTGGCCGAGGATGAGGCGCAGGAGCGCGGTGGGGACATCGGTGCCCTGTTGGCGGACAAGACCCGACCGTGGCGCAAGGCCGTGCCGTCGGAGGCGATGGTGGCCGAGGCGCGGCGCCTGCTGGACGAGTCCGAGGTCAAGAAGATCCTGAGTAGCAAGGCGTCCGGCAAGGCGGGGAAGTTGTCAGACGCCATCTCTAAAGTCAAGGCGTCTAGGTTCCTGGACCCCAACATCGAGAAGATCAAGGAGCGAGCGAGAGCATGAGATATCTGCTGGACAGTGATGACGATGGGCACTGGTACATGATGTCCGTTACCGACGTGGAGGCGTTCAACGCCTACGTATTCGAAGACGGCCCGGAACCCCCGTCGCTCATGCGCCTGGCCGGTCACCCGAACAACGTCACATTCGAGGCGCCGCTGGAGTTCGGAAAGCCGATGGTGGAGTCATGAGTGAGATCCCCATCCTGGGCAGCATGACCCGGGTCGCGTATGTGAGCACGGAGCATACCGGCGGACACATGGACATCAATTCAGCCCAGGGTGCGATCAAGTTCCGCACCCAGCAGCCGGAAGGCGTGGTGATGGAGGTGGCCGGCAGGACGTTCAACATCTCCCGCGAGGGCCTGGCGCTGGTGGGCCGGTACTTCCTCGCCGCCGCACTCAACTGCGGCGTGGCGGACATCAACGAGGGTTGGGACCAGCCCCAGTTCGGTGGGCAGTCCCGTGAGTGACTTCTACGACGATGCCGAGGAAATAGAGGCTCCAGCCCTCGGGCCGATCTTCACAGCCACCTACGAGTCCGATTGTGGATCCTGCGATGACCCGATCGTGCCGGGCGAGGATGCCCGTTCGGATGGTCATGGGGGATGGATCCATGCCGACGATCAGTGCGAAAAGGTGGCGCTGGCACTCCGGCCCACCCGTTACCCGCCGAGGCAGATCGCGTGCCTGGACTGCTTTACCTATCACGCTGGGGAGTGCTTGTGACTGACCTCGTTCCCACCACTGACGATGACCTGGACGGCTTCTACGATGATGCCCCGGCCAAGGCCGTCTACGGCCTGAACGCTCGCTACCGGGGCCGCTACGACTTCCCGGCGCCCCCCGGCTACGAGATCCCGAAGGGTCAGCGCGGGTTCATGCGGATGACCAACCTGGCCGCTGCCTTCAGTGACCAGATCCGGCTCCAGCACTGGCGCGAGCGGATGCTACTGCTCGGGCTGCGCGCGGACGAGGTGCTGGTGGATGAGCTGTTCGCTCAGGGCCTGGAGACCATGGACCCGGACGAGGCCAAGGCATGGCTGGAGGAACACGCGGACAAGGCCGTGGACGCTGCCGGCGGTGGCCAGGGCGCGCGCCGCGGGACGGCCAGGCACACCATGCTCCAGGTCTACAACGAATCCGGGGTGATCACCGGGAGCCGGACCATGCGCCTTCAGCTGTCCAGCCTGTGGAAGGCGCTGGCCGAGCACTACCTGGAACCCATCCCGATGATGGCGGAACGCCGGGTGTGCAACACCACATACGGCGTGATCGGCACCCTGGACATGGGCGTGCGATGCACGCTAACCGGCCAGATCGGCATTCTGGACCTGAAGACCCAGCGTCGCTTCTGGAGCTACCAGGAGATCGCCGGTCAACAGGAGGGTTACGACTCGGCCGAGTGGATGTGGGAAGGCCCTGAGGACCCGCGGGGCGAGTGGGTGCCGGCGCCGCAGTGGAACCTCGTGGGCCGGCCCGGTACGGAGTTCGAGGGGCGCCGGGTGGCGCTGCTGGCCCACATGCCTCAGGCGCCCGGACCGGAGCAGTTGCCGGTGGAGTTGCACGAGGTGGCCCTGGACTACGGCCACGACGTAATGGTGCAGGCTCTGGGCAATGTGCGCCTGCGTTCGCTAGGTGCCAGCGTGGCGAAGGGGCGCCGGGTGGGCTGGGTGCGCGAGCGGCCGATCTCGACGCCGCTCTTGACAGCCCGGCTATAGCCGGGTAAGATTAGCCCATCGAGAGCGAGGTGATTATGAAGCGCGAGATCATCTGGACCTGATCCCTGCTCACCCCGGCCCGGCGGGTAATCCGGGCACCCGAAACGGAAGCAGACACAGAAAGAGGACGCACAGCATGTCGGACACGACGAACAGCACTTCGCAGGACGAGTTCTTCGACGACGCCGCGGAGACCTTCCCCGGCAAGGAGGACCTGAAGGATCGCCTGGTCGCCGTCTGGGCCACCGGCCGAGGCCAGGAGAAGAACACGGAAGGCAAGGTCTACCCGTACGTCACCGGGGTCACGCTGGTGCTGGACGATGGCCCGAACGGCTGGTCGCCCACCTCGGTCAAGGACGGAGATACCGTTCCCAATCTGGTTCCCTCGGTCGCGGATGAGGGCCCGCAAGAGATCGCACTGCGGTGGTCCACGTCGGGCATGGTGTCCCGGCTGGACCCGCGGATCGGCAAGACCACCAAGCCGATGATCGGCCGGATCAACTCGCGACCCAACAAGGTCAAGGGCCGTTCCGCCTCGTGGTCCATCGCGACCAAGACGGACGCGGATCTGGCCACCGTCCTAGAGCACGGCGCGGCGATCAAGGCCATCACGGCGCGCATCGAAAAGGAAGCCGTGGCCGCGATCGACGCGGAAGTGTTCAGCTAGACCGTCCAGTAGGCGCGATGGTGGGCCGCGCGTTCCCGTAAGGGCAAAGGTTCTTCGAATCCCCACCACCACCATCCAGTCGGAGGCCCGGTTCGAGGGGGAGCCGGGCCTCTGCCGTACCCGAGAGAAGGGGCCATGGCAGAGCAGAGAATCACGATCGGGTTCAACCCGCATGACCTGGACGCGTTGACCAAGGCGATTCAGCGCGGGATGGTACCCAAAGCTTTAACCGTGGACCACGAGGGCGCAGAACCGGTCACCATCACCACCCCGGACGGCCGATCAACCGCCGGCAAGCCATCCACCACCACCACGCGGTACCTGTTCTTTGACGGCGACAACCAAGAGCATTGGGTACCGTCGGTGCGCGCGGGAAGGGACCGGGGATGGCGCCAGGCTTTCTTCCTGCCCGGTCGATGATGCGCGGGCTGGAGTACCTGACGGACCGGCCGCGGTGCGAGTTCCTGGTGCCGATCCCGATGGGGACCAGGATCGGCCGGTCGTACGGCAACCGCATCCGCAAGCCGCGCAACAACGATCGCCGGTCCAGTATGGACAAGACCGGCCAGGCAACCAGGGCGCGCCAGCGCACGCTGATCATCGCCACCTGGGGCCCGGTGTGTCACATCTGTTGGGCCAACGGGATCACCGACCATCGGGCGATCATCGACCTGGAGCTGCCCTGGCCGGACCCGCGCTGCTTCACCCGTGATCACGTGGTCCCGCGGTCCCAGGGCGGCCTGAGCACCATCGAGAACCTGCGGCCGGCCCACCATCAGTGCAACCGTGACCGCGGCGATGGGCCGATCGTGTTCGAGGTGGCATATGCCTAAGCGCAAGAGTCAGCTCACGGGACGGGTCCAGGCGCCCGCGGTCCCCGACAGGATGACCCGGCGCTGCCCGAAGTGCGACGCTGGTCCGGGGAACTCGTGCGGCCGATGGAGTGAGATCCAGGGATGGGTAACTTTCAAGAACCCTCACAAAGAGAGGTAGAGCGAGGATGACGAACGGCATCGACATGAGTAAAAGCTCCTGGGAGAACCCGGAGGGCCACCAGCCCCGGGAGCGCACCGAGCGCGCGCCCGCGCCGGAGCCTGTCTGTGAGGCGGCCGGCCCGGACGGCTGGGTGTGCGACCTGAAGCCCAACCACCGCGGCGACGTTCATCGGGCGGACGGCGGACCCGACTGGCCACGGGGTGGGATCGTGATCGACTCACGCTATGCACCGGACGTACCGGCTACGAGGAACGAGGCGCCGTGGGATGTCGAAGGAACCTGGGACGAGGTCATCGGCCAGGTCCGGCGTGTTGCGGGTAAAGCTCTGGGATCCCAGGCCCCCGCGGCGTGGGCCGTCGCGCTGTCCAAGATCGAGGAGATGACCCGTGGCTACTGAGCTGATCCGTCGGCTTGAAGACGTCCGGCCCGGGGACATCTACCTCGGCCCGATCGGTGGCTGGGTGGGCCTCGGCGTGAAGGCCGGGGAGCTGGCCGTGGACGGCGGATTCCACGTGGGCCCCTTAATCGTCAGCCACATCGGCATCGTGGTGGATGCTGCAATTACCGAAGAACCGTCGCCACTGTGGCCAACAGGTTTACTGCGCGCACCCCGCCTGGCCCAGGCGATGCCGGGTGGCGCCGAGATCGTGGACATGACGTACGCGCAGCACTGGACGAAGCAGTGCGCGTACGCGCGCCTTCCCGAGGACTACCCCGGCCAGGCAGCGGACGCAGCGGCCATCGCGCGCTTGATGGTAGAGGCCGGGGTGGGCTACTCCTACGGCTCGTACGCTGCCCTGGCCGCGTGGCATTGGGGAATCTCCACGCCGAAGCTGGAAAAGTGGATCGGGCGTAGGCGGCCGGAAGCCATCCCGTTCCCGGCCTGGACTCCGAGCGTTCCGGTCGGGGCGAACGTGGCCCTTCCCGTCGAGGCCATCTGCTCGGTGTTCGCGGACCAGGCGTGGAGCCTGACCGGTAAGAAGATCTTTGAGGATGGCCGGCCGCACCAGTGCGTCACGCCGAGCCAGCTTGGTGCGCGCCTGTTGATGGGTTTGCCGGGCGTGGTGTGGGGCTGGCCGGCCATCACGCCGTACCCCTAGACAGCACGGCTATAGCACGGGTAGGATAGGTGCATGGAACACAGCGAAGTAGCTCAGGTGCTGGCAGGGTTCGCGACCGGTGGCCTCCTGGCTATCGGTCTGGCTCTGACTGTCGGCCGCGTCCTGATGGATCGCTGCTGGGCGCGGCAGGACAAGCGCTGGGAGCGACAGGAGAGGGACGAGCGGTAATGGCAATCATCAAGGTCGAAGCGACCAAGCGGGGACCCGTCAAGGAAGTCATGACCGTGGTCGACGAGAACGACGTCGACATCAATGATGAGGATGACGTGACGGAGCAGTGGTGGGTCGCCACCTGCACGTGTGGCGTCTCGGGCACGGAACGGGGCAACTTCGAGGACACCGTCCAGTACGCACTGACTCACGTCAAGGGGGCACACGAATGATCGCGCAGACCTACCCGCTGTACACCACTCGATTCGGCCGAGATCTTCTGGTAGTCGGCTGGACAGCTTGCGGCGAAGACACCATGTATCCAGTCCTCGCACCGCTGGACATTGCCGGCCGAGCGACCATTTGCAGGGGTCAGGACTTGATCTTCCGCTTGGGGCGTGAGGTCTACCCGAAACCGGCCGAGGCCGTGACCGAGAGAATCCCGGCGCCCTTCCCTCGGATCGAGGGGATCCGGTAATGACCGTGGAGCTGTGGGCGCTGGCCGGGCTAACCGTCCTGGCCGGCGCCCTCTGCGCCTGGGCCGGCTTCACGGGCCGGCCCGGACAGGTCTCCGGAGTGCATCGTGTCGACGGCGAGACGCGTCCCCTGCAATGGCATTGGATCGATGACGATCAGGTCCAGCAACTGCGCGAGCCTTCTCGTCGCTGGTATGACGAGAACCCGTGGCCGGGTGACGGTCCGCACGGCTGGGGTGATCTTAGGTAGCCTATTCGACCGCGGGCCGGGCCTCGGAAACCCGGCCCGTCCAGGTCTTGCTAGCCGTGCTATAGCCGTGCTAAGCTCTGGATATGAACATGACGCAGGAGATGGCAGACATCATCGGTACCGCGGCCGGCGACCCGGGATGCAAGATCATGGCCACCGGCCTCGAAGAGGACGAACCGAAGGCCTACGCGTCGGAGCTGTTTCACTGCATTGACCAGGTTTTCGTGTGTCACATCGGCGGCGTCCTCCGCGCCACCGAGCACGGCGTCATGATGCGCCGTGCGGCCATCGACGCCGGAGAGGTCCGGGCATGAGCAGGCCGGTAGCTGTGGACCTGTTCTGTTGCTCCGGTGGGGCCACTCGCGGACTCCAGCGGGCCGGGTTCTACGTGATCGGCGTGGACAACAAGCCCCGCCCGAACTATTGCGGTGACGACTTCTTCGAAAAGGACGCCCTGGATTTCATCCGCGGAGGTCTGCGGGGGGTGGATCTCGTCAGCTCGTCTCCACCGTGCCAGGAGGGTTCGGCGTTGATGTCCGGAACTCACGGCAATCGACCCAACCCGCATCCGCAACTGGTCCCGGAGACGCGTGAACTCCTGGCCCGTACGGGCCTTCCGTTCTGGATAGAGCAGCCGACGTCCAATCGCCGGGGCCTCATTCGACGAGACCTGACCCTGTGCATGGATATGTTTCCGATCGAGCCGCCTAGGGTCTTCCGGCATCGCTCGTTCGAACTGTCCGGCTTCACCGTCCCCCAGCCCCAGCACGTGAAGCACACCGGACGGGTTCGCGGATGGCGACACGGGGTGGAGCACGCGGGAGACTACGTCGCGGCCTACGGGTCCGGCGGGGGCAAGGCCACCGTTCCCGAGATGCGGCACGCCCTGGGCATCGACTGGACCGACGTGCGTGAGGAGCTGACCGAGGCGATTCCGCCGACCTACGCGGAGTACATCGGCCGAGAGTTCTTGCGGCAAGCCGCCTAGCCGTGCTATAGTAGGCCTAGACAACGAGCGAGGGAGATCCCATGAGCAAGCTTTCCACCGCCTGGACCGGTGCCGTGGCGTACGTGTCCCTGCTGACCGGCTCCGGCCTCAGTGTGGCTGGCAACGTCGCGGACACCTTCCGGACCCGCGGCGAGGCCACGGACGGGCTGGACATCATCCTGGCCGGGGCGTGGCCCATCCTGGTCATCCTGACCATCGAGATGTTCGTGAGCCGACGGTGGGCGCCGTCCCGCGGCTTCCAGACCCTACGGTGGTTCGGCTGCCTGGCCATCGGCAATCTGGCCATGCTGGTGTCCTGGCTCCATCTGCACGATCTGATGGCCAGCCGTGGACAGCTGCCGCTCGTGGCCATGGCCGGGCCGCTGGCCATCGACGGCATGGCGATCATGGCCACCGGCCTGATCTTGTCCACCCGTGGCCGAGTGGCCAAGCCGTCGACGGCCACCTTCACACCGGCCGCTGTCCACATGGACGGAGACATCGACCTTGGTGACACCTGGACACAGCAGGGCATGGACGAGGCCACAACCCGCGAGGCCACGCTGTCCCGGCTGGACGCTGAGGACGAGGCCTCCCTTGCCCGCCTGGACGCGTCCCTGTCCGAGAGTGGATGGCTGGCCAGGCTCCGGGGCGAGCTGGACAGCCCGGAGCCTGTATCCGCCGTCCCGGTGTCGCCGGCGCCGCGATCGAACGAGGTCAAGCCGGAGAGCGTTCCGGCCGACGCCGCGGAGCTGATCCTCGCCTGGATGCAGGGAGGTCTGTATCGGCCGTCCGCCGGCGACGTGGACAAGCTCCTGGCCAGTGAGTTCGACCGCGAGGCCCGGACCATCCGCCGGTGGCGGTACGCCCTGAAGGGCTGAGCGAAGGATCTAGGCCCGGCCCCTTGCAGAGGCCGGGCCTAGCCGTGCTATAGTAGGTCTAGCAGGAAGCGCGGGGGGCGCTATAACCCCTGAGGATCCGAACAGACCACCAGCCCAGGAGGCGCAATGAACAAGCTCAACACCCTGGTCAACGGATCACTCCCCCGCACCTTCTACGTCAACCCGGGCACCGGGGCCGGCATCTCCTGCACCGTGCTGGAGAGCGACGATGACGGCTCGTTCCTGATCCGGCTGACCGATGGCGCAGAGGGCTGGGTCACGGCCGGAGACCTCTACTTGGAGGATGAGTCGGGCCGCTACCTCGGCGGACCGCGGTAGCCAAATCACTCGTCGGCACTGACCGGCTCCCGGAGCCGCTCCCGGACGTAGGCCTTCAGGTGATCGCGGTCGAAGAGCTGAGTGTTGCGGGCGCCGATGCCGACCCAGGCCGGGAAGTCGGATCGCCGCTCGCGCCACCGGGTGATCGTCTTCAGCTCCACGCCGGCTTCCTCGGCGTACTGCCTCAGGCTGATCCCTGCGGGGGTGGGTGGCTCCGAGCTGGGAAGATCCTCCGTTTGACCACCACCTCCCCCCTCCCATTCGGCCATCATCGCGGCCACGTCCGGCACCGGTTTTCCGCTGGTCGACCACTCAATCAGCCGGGCCGTCGAGTCGGACGCTGTCTCGTTCTTCAGGTCCACGAACGGCACCTGAAACTCGCGCAGGACATCACCCACCACGATGTGCCAGCGGCCCGGCTTCTGCCGCTTCACGGGTGCCGGCTTGATCTGCGAGGCCAACATCCGCCAGGCATTGCTAGTCGCTCGCCCGAGGATGCGCGCGCCAAATGACTCGCGGCCCTCGGGTCCGCCGGTGCTCTTGGCGGTGAGGCTCTGACCGGCCATCAGGACGTGGAATCGAAGCTCACGGCCCATGTTCGCCAGGTTGGCCAGCGCGGTCAGCGCCGGACTCATCATCGGGTCCTCGGGACCCTTGATCGACTTCCAGTAGGCTCGGAGGCGGTTGGACGCAGTGTTGATCTCCTCCAGTACGACCACCAGCGGATCCAAGGCGGCCGAAGCCGCATCCGGGTCCGCGGCGCTGGAGACCAGGCGTGCACGCCTGAGCAGCTCCCCATCCATCCAGATCAGGGCGTTGTGAAGCTCCTCGGCCTCGCTGGCGTAGAGCACGCCCGGGACGCGCCGTAGCCACATGTGACTGACGAATTTCGCGTCCAGGACGAGGACGCCGTATCCGCGGCGCATGAACTGTGCGATCAACCAGGCCAGAAGGACACTCTTGCCGGCGCCGGAGCCGCCGTTGATCAGGGCGTGCGGACTCTCCAGCAGGAGCGAGAACAGCTCCACCCGGCGCCGAGGGCCGTAGCCGATCATGGGCGCGCTGTCCTCGGTGGCCTCAGCGTCGGTCAATGCGTCCGCAAAGGTGACCATGGCTGGAGGCTTCGGCGGGACACTGAAGGACACGGACGGCTGGGCGCCGTGCAGCGACCAGGACGGAGCCAACTCCTCCAGATTCAGTCGAGCGGCCACCAGCCTGACCAGCCTGGCCTTGTCCCCTTCTTCACCAATCCATTCGGGCGGAAGGTTGATGGTGATACCGGCCTCGTCCAGGTCACGGAAGTTCTCCGGCAGCTGGACAGTGCGGTGCCCCTGGCCACGGACACTGCGGCTCTTGGTCACCGCGGACACACCGCCGGCTAGAGGCTCGACCACGTCCCGCCGGAACTTGCGTGTCCGCCAGGCGGACCGGACGGACGGCACGATGGCCAGCAGTGTCCCGGTCACGAGGGTGGACACCAGCAGCCAATGACCGGCCAGCCACAGCCCGGCCAGGACGGGCACGGCCATGACCGGGACCCTGGCCACGAAGAACCGGCGATAGCCCGGCCACAGCTGAAATGTGGTCGCGTGGCCAGATACGTCCAGGCTCATCGTGCCGTACCGGAAGCCGGTGGCGTCCGTGTAGCGGTGCCCGTTCAGCGGCCGGCCGGAGAACCACCGGTAGAGATAAGCCCACCGGCCGTTGAAGCCGAGAGGTAGCGGGTAGTGCTGGGCATGATACGGCTGGGTGGGATCGCGCATGGCTCTAACCTATCGCACGTCCGTCGTATTCGTTAGACGTGCTAACCTCTGCGTCATGGCGAAACGCGCAGGCATGGTGACCGAACTGGATGAGGCTCTGATGGTCTGGTTGGAGGGCCACCACATCAGGCCCAAAGACGTGCGAGCCTGGGGCACCGAGGCCAAGGTGAACGACGTGACCATCCTGACCCTGGAGGTGATCGTCTCGGGCGTGGACGAGATCGGACACTCCCAGAAGTGCGGCCGGCCGCTCGGCCACACCGGGGAGTGTTGGCCGCTTGGAGGTACGCATCCGGTACCGAGCGGTACGACCCTCTGGCCTGCTCGCGGCGAGCCAGGCCACATTGCCCCGGAGCGCATCGACCTGACCGGCTGGAGCGAGGCCGAGATCGAGGAGCTGGACCGTACCGGGGTTCCGCCGGAGTCCCGGCGATGAGCAAGGACATGAGCGCTCCGAACTGGTCTCGCACTCTGAGGCGTCTCCGGCGCTTAGCCGAGGAGTTACGCCGACATGACTTCCAGGTGATCGAGCCACCGGATGTGGAGCTTCCGCCGAGCAAACGCTACGCCCAGAGCGGGCCGCCGGCCGGCGTGGCGGTGGTCGTCGGTGAAAGCGGACCGGTGCTACTGACTCGACCTGGACAGACCATCGTTCGTAAGCTATAGTAGACCTATCCCGGATGGGGCCGGACGCGATCAAGGCTCCGGCCCTTCCCGGCCAACAGGAGGGCCTTCATTTATGTGCAAAATATGCGTTAGCGAGGGGCGCATGACCCAAGAAGAGTTGGACGAGGCCAACGCCAACGGAACGGATGCCGCCGACTTCGCCGCCGCGCGCGCGCTCCTGGACGGAGACCGCGCGTTCCTGGACGGAGACCCTGCCGTCATCCTGGCCGCGATGCTCGCCGGCGAGTCCCGACTCGACCCCGAGGCCGAGGCGCAGGCGGCGATGGACGAGACAGCCCGGATTCTGCTCGCCTCGGTGGGCCAGAGCGACGAGAAGTACGGCAGCCCAGAGACAGCGGTGGAACTGTGCGAGGCGATCGACCGAGATGCGGCACGGATGATGCTGAAGTGCCAGCCAGCCACGATCGCCATCAGCCTGGCCACCATCACGCGCCGGTACGCCGCCCTGCTAGGGCAGTGGGCCGAGTTGTATACCAAAGCGGCCATCGGTGACGATGACACGATCGACCTGGACGCGGCTCGAACCGCCGAGGCGAAAGAGGCCGTGACCCGCGCGACCGGCTCGGACCACAAGACCGGCATGTACCTCTGACCTGACCATCGCGAGGGCCCGGCTCTGACCGGGCCCTCCACCCTTTGAGCGAGGGAATAAAGCCATGAGCATGCTCTACATCGCACTCGGCAGCTTGGCTGCGCTGGTCCTGGTGATCGCCTGGGTCCCGCTGAAGCGGTGGGTCGCCAAGTGCCGGCGGCGCCGGGGCGGCGTCTACCTCTGGCGGGTCGACCACCACCTGAACCGATCGCGCCGGATCAACGGCTACGTAGGCGAGACGGTCTCGTTCTACTTTCGGGCCAGGCAGCACATGGGCACCAGCAACTACGCCTTCGCCGGCGGCAAGCGCGTGACCACCGCGGTCAAGGTGCCGGCCCAGGCCTGGTCCGACCTGAACCCGGTCTGCCACAAGGTGATCAAGTTGCCGTGGTGGCTCTGCTGGAAATGGGTTCTGCGCCCGCTGGAGACGCTGGTCATCCTGTGCACCTGGCCGATCTACAACGACGCCAAGAACCGGTGGAACCCGCGACGCATCCCCAAGGACATCGCCAAAGCGCAGCGCGCCACCCGGGACGGCTACGGGGCGCCGTACGCCTTCCGGACCGCGGTGGCCCACGGCAAGCGCTGGATGTTCCGGGCCGCCGGCGTGCTCGTCATCCTGACCGGCCTCGTCGGATGGGCGGTGACCCGGTGATGTTGTCATACGTCTTCTCTGCGATCGCCATATCGGCTTCGGCGGCGAGCATGGTCATCACCTACCGAGACCATCGGAGGACGAAACGCAGCTTTGACGAATGCGTTCAAATCTACGCGGACATCGAAAAGCAGAGACGAGAGCGTGAGCAGGGATGAACCGCGAACTGGCACGCAAGCGACCGGCCAACGTGCCGGCCGCCTCTCTGCCGCGGGCCGAGATCATGACGGCCACGGTGCACGGGAAGGCTGCCCTGCTGGCAGAGATACACACCTTGGCGCGCCGTGGCGAGATCGGCCACACCTACGACTTGCGGCACACGGCCTCAGGCTGGGCCGTGAAGGTGATCCGGATCGCGGAGCGACCTTCCTGGTGGTCGCGAAACGGCCTCAGGGCGTCTGTGTGGTCCGTGGTGGGCCTGGGCGCGACTGCGGGGCTGGTGATCCTTGTTCGAGCCGTGCTGGTCCTCTTGGCTGGCGCGTTGCCCTACCTGATCGGCGGGGCTGTACTGCTGGGCCTGGTCTCAGTCCTTGCCGGCCCACGGGTGATCAGCGTCGTGCAGCGCGTCGACATCCGGAGGTAGACACAGAGAGACCCCGGCGACCACCCGAGCGAGGGTAGGTGGGCGTCCGGGGTCTCAGTCTGTATGGAGTCAGTCCGGCGGGGCCGGCGGGACTTCCACGGTAGTGATGATCGATCCCTCGGTCGTGACCTCTGCGCGCGTCGCCAGCTCCTTCTGAAGGTCCATGAGTTGAGCCAGGTTGCCGGGGTCGCACGTGATCGTCAGGGTGCCGTCCATCGTGTTCTGATCCGCGATCAATCGCTGGGTCAGCATTAGACGCGCTCCGGCCAGTGCCAGGTATCCGACGAGTTCATGCCGTCCTCGGGCACCGATGCAACCACGTTCGGTCCAGTGACCGGGAAGGTAGTCAGCGTGATCAGGGTTTCGTCCTGGATCCTGCTGACGATGGCCGCTACGCATTCCCCATCGGGTGCAGCGTAATGAACCACGCGGCCCACGCTCGGCATGGTCATCGATTGCGCTTCAGGTACGCCGAGATGAGGCCGGTCACCATACCCACGCCAGCCACAGCCACCAAGGACCACCAGCCGGTCCAGTGCGATGTGTCCAGGTTGGCCAGCCAGCCGAGCGCGCCCGTGGCCAGGGTGGTGACCAGGAAGGCCACCACAAGACCCACCTTGCTCTCCTTGGCCAGGCTCTTGCTGCCGTTGTTACTCGGTCCCGCCGTGGTGGCTGGGTTCGTCATGGTCATGCTCCCTCGTAGGGCTTGCATCCGAGGTCTTTCCTCAGGACGCTGAAGTTCTTTGCCAGTGCCTTTCCTGTCTCCGATGTCGGAGGATTCTGGCGATAGGCGTCATCGGACAGTATGACGATCGCGCACAGTTTCCGCTCCGAATCGCGAATGGCCCTCTCGGTCAGGATCCGCATGGTGATCAGCGTGGCGCCGGCAGCCAACATCACAGTAGCGATCATGATCAGGTAGACGTACGCGCCCCGCTTGATCCTAGTCCGGGCCTCTTCTCGAACCTTCTCAATCTCGGTGGTGGTCGCCTCGTCCATGCGGGTCACCGGATCGGAGCGAGAAGGACTACATAGAGGAATCCGAGGATGATGCTGACTCCGGAGATGATGGAGACAGCGAGACCGTACGAGATCCGAGCCAGAGCGCGAATGCCTGCACTGCTCCCGGTATCCCCGCTATTACCATCCCGCCAAGAAACACGCTCAGATTGAACTGATCCAGCGGCCGAAGAGTTTCGTAGATCATCAGGCCCCAACCGAGGGCGAACGATACTCCGTCCCGACTGAGACCCAGCCGGCCTGGTCGTTGACGTCCACGCGTGCTCACTCATGATCCGCCGATCTGTCCGGGGACTCGGGACGATTGAGATGGGTCAGGCGCTAAAGGTGGCCGTGTTCAAAATCTGCACCAGGCGCGCCTCTGTCACGCCCGCAGTGTCCGGCAGTTCAGCCGCGATCGCAGCGGCCAGGGCGGGAACGTCGATCACGGGGGCGCTGACCGCCTGGACCGCTGCGAGGATCTCGGCGAACTTCGCCGGGAAGGTCTCCAGGGTCTCGATGTCCTGGCCGAGGTTCGGGCCGGACGCTCCGAGCACCTTGCTGACCACGGCCGTTGCCACGGCGTTGACGGAATCGGTGGTGAGGTCTACTGCGGCCATGTCGTCTCCTGATTCGAGCTGGGAAATCCGGGCGAAGAGCCTGGACCACGGGAAGTTGGGTCCGGGATCGGTGTGTGTCCCACCGTCCTCTGGCCATGCGAGTGTGGCGTCAAGATGCTCGGCGAAGCCGTTACGGCCCGCGCGAAGTTGGGCCGGCGTGAGGTTGACCAAGGGAAACCGGCCGAAGTACTTAGCGCGCAGCTTGACACACAGATGTGCAGCCTGTTCAACGGTCGCCATGCTGATCAGGTCGGCCCACTCGCCAGGCGTCTGCCCAGTACGCCCGCAGATCTCGATCTGGATGCCGACGTCGTTGCCGTGCGTTCTGGCCGCGTGCGCCTCATCAGTGGTCCGTACGCACTGAACGACGCTGTTACTGTCCACGAAAAAATGGGTGCTCGTGCCATCGGTACGCCGAGCGTCGTACGCGGCGCCGTCCTCCGCGGAGGACGGCCCCTCGCTGCCCTCGGTCGTGTGAATGAAGATCACAGTCGGTTGACCGGCCTTGCGGCCCGGCGTGAAGCTGTTCGGTGGCCTCAGCGTGTAACCGAGACCTGACTCACTCGCCATGCTGTCCCCCCTCGCTCCGGGTCATCGTACCCACTAGGCCACCTCGGAGATGTGCACGAGCAGGCTCGTGTAGATGTTCAGGCTGACGTTGGACACCATCGTGCCCCGCAATTTGAACGTGTACGTCCCCGCCGTGGTGATCGTGGTGGACCAGTTGCTGGCGGTGCTGGCCTGACTGGAGGCCGTTCGGACGGACCAGATGTTGAATACCGGGCTGCCGTTGACGTCCCAGACGGCCTGCACGGTGGCCACGGCCGCGGGGGCCACACCGCCGGCCCTGCCGTCGAACGTCCACCAGAAGTCCGCCGTGGCGCCGTCGGTCTCCACCACAATCGACGTCGACGCACCGGGAATGTCCGCCAGAGTGGTCGACGTGAATGAGCCGGACGAGACGACCCAGTAACTCTTGCGCTGAAGCCGGTTAAGCCGCTGCGCAGTGATGAACTGGCCAGGACTGAAGGACATGGTCTCTCCCTAGAACCCGACCACGGCCGGATCCCAGAGGGATACCGCCGTTCCGGAGGCGTGCGTTGCCGAGTAGCCTGCCACGCCTCGGACGGTGGCGTTCAGGGTCTGCGCCTGGCCGGCCCCGTTGCTGATCGAGGTGACCGTGACCCGCTCACCGCCGATGTTGAAGTCCACCCCACCGGTCCACAGTCCGGCCGTGTTGTCCCACTTCAACTGGCCGCTGGTAGTGGTGATCGGGATGGACAGCGCGGTGGAGCTGATAAGTGCGGTAGTGGTGCAGGCGTCCGAGTCCACCCGGCCATAGATGCCGGTGTCGTCCGCCACCGCGGTCCGCCACACCCTGGCCGAGGCGGCATTCATTTCCACTGTCCAGCCGTTCGGCCAGAGGGTGGCGCTGAAGCCCTCCACCACTACGTCCGCCTCATTGCCGGTCAACTGGGCCAGGCCGGTAGTAGCGGTCAGCCGGAACCCGTAGCTACGAGTCCGCCAGGACGGGATGAGCAACCGGTTGCGGGCGTAGTTGACGGACAGGCTCGGCCATCTCATCGCCTTGACCGTCCCGACGTTGACCCGCCATGCGGCCTGATTCGGCAGCACCGAATCGTCGAAGACGTTGATGGTGTCCGAGTCCTCCCACGTGCCGACCCTGGCCACCGAAGCATCGTTCTGGTAAGTGGTGGAGCCACCGTCGGTGCGGGACATGGTGAACTTGTTAACCAATTTCTGGTCATCGCGAACCGGCTTGGGCACCCCGTCGATCTCGCCGGCCGCCTTGCTCAGGGTCATCCGGGCTGCCAGGTTCCACCGTGCCGAACGGGGGATGAACTCCAGTCCGGATCCACGCTCAGCGATCACTGCATAGTCAGCTTTACCGCACGCGTTCAGGATGGCCAGCGTCCCCCCGCGGGGCTGTGGTCCCATCTTCTCGCTCGTGCCGGGCTGGACGATATACGGAATGCCTGCCTCACCGCACACGCGCGCGAACCGGTCCGCGGCAAGCTCCCCCTCGTACCCTGCGGAAACCAAGCTGAACGAGTCGGTGACGAACGGCAGAGTGTTGGAACCGCTCCAGAGATGAGCGAACGATGTGCCCTGCGCGCCGGTGAGCTGGATCCAGTTGAAATCGGTGACGGTAGCCCCGGTCACCGTGCCGGTCTGCGCCCAGTAGGTCGGTAGGCCCACCTGGTGAGTGATGGCTGCCCAGTCCGTGCTACCGGGTGTGCTGCTGTTGTCCGTCTCCAGCTGCCACGCGAACCATTCGGTGAAGTCGATCGGTGGCAACGCGTTGATGGCTGAGGTGGCCACCGAACCGTCCGCGGCGATCCCCTCAACGTAGATACCGGTCACGTCGATGGACAGATCCCAGATCGGTACGGGGCCGCGCGATGCACGGAATCGGGCGATCCGGGTCTTGGTAGCCGGCAGCACGGGCAGCTTGGCCAGGAACATGGTTGCCACGCCGGTGCTGATGCCAGGAGTGGTGTGCACTACAGCCGTGATCGAACCGCCGGCCGCGTCGGTCACTGTAGGGGCGGGTCCGCCACCGGCAAGCGTGTTCTCTTGAGCTGGAGCAGTCCCGACGAAGGTGGCCGGGGTATTGGCCGGAGTCACTGAGCTGAACGACTTGGAGGCCTCCCCGTCCTCCAGTGGCCAGTAGCCCCTCAGTCCGGCCGTGCCTGCCAGCTGCCGCCGAAGTGGACTCTGAACGGGGTTGGTGCCCTGCCGTAGCTGGCGCAGGATCCCGGACGCCGTGATGGCAGCCCACGAGTTGTTTCCGGTGATGTCCCAGTCCAGCGGCCAGGACACCACGGCGCCGGAGAACTCGAACGCCGTGACCTGGAAATCGTCCATCGCAATGAACGGTGAGGCGCCGGAGTTCGTGTTACCGCTGAACCGCACGGCGTAGATACCGATCTGACTGCCGGTCAGTGCACTGGAAACGGTTGTGGTGATCTGCCAGGAGGTGGGTTCTGCTCCGGCCGATGGCCAGGCCTTCACTCTCATCTGACTGCCGTCGATCTGGGTGCGCAACTTCCATGGCACATTGGCTGTGTACGTACTGGCCGGGATCGGATTGAGTCCAACAAGGTTCGATCCCGAACCCGCGACGAATTGACGGATTTTCACCGTGCAGGTACCGGCCGTATCAAATTCCAATGTGGAGTATGCGTAGTTGTTGGCGTCCGAGTGCCGCACGCGATGACCCAGCCCGTAGCTGGCACCGGTTGCGGTGGCTAGGGGGGTGATGGTGGAGATGATGTCAGCGTCCCGCGCGGTGGCGTTGTTGGCCGTGGCAACGGTGGCGGTATTGGCAGCGGCCAACAGGACGGTCCCCTTGGATCCGTCCACCTGGAAATTGGTGCCCAGCGATACGGACCACGAGAATGCCTGAGTGGCGTCTACCGTACCCCAGTCGTTGCTGACTGATCGGGTGAAGGTGTCCACCCAGCTCCGGACTCCCATCCGGATCGGCGTGTTCAAATCGATCAGACCGTAATAGGGGCCAGCGAGATTATCCGTGGAGAATCGACCATCTCGATTATCGAGAGTCAGGTTCATCTGACCGGCGTCCGGGTCCTTGGCCTCGTCCTGGGCCCCACCCGAATAGGTGATCGCCTGGCCCCCGTCGTCGCCGGGATGGCGCAGGTAGCTGGAGATGTCCACATAGTACGGTTCCCAAGTGGCCGGGTCCAGTTGAGAGTTTGCCCCGGGATACAGCCAAAGGCGGACATCGAAGAGGTTGGTCATACCGGCTCCGCCTGGAGCAGGTTCGCGGACCGGATCAGCTTGCGCACGAAGGCTACAACCTCCGATTGACCGACCACTTCAAGCTGTAGCTTCTGTGGGCCTCGCGACTGGCCCCCCGCAGCTACACGCATGGCCCCCCGGCTGGCGGCAGCCGAGGTTATCCGGCCGGCCGCCGGGAAGGTGGCAATCTCGGGACCGTGCTCGCCTACCAGGAATGCCTCACCTCGCCACACCGGTCCGCCGGCCGCACGCTTCTTGAGACTCTTCTTCTCTTTATTGTAAGAGTCCATGATCGTGTTGGTGGTCTGGTTGCTGATTCGGTTGATGTAGTTCGTGATGACGGTTGCACGGTAGGTCTTGGCGTACGCATCTCCGGCACCCTTGGCCAGCTGAAACTGCCGTCTGACCGCGGCAATCTGGCTCGCGGTCAGTCCGGCCGCACCGAGGGTGGCCTCCATGGCGGGGGTCAGTTGGCCGCTGAATGAGCCGGACAACGAACCGGCCGCCCCCTGAAGGTCGATGGCAGCGGTAGCGAGGTCGCGCGAGGCGGCGCCCGCCTCCTTGCTCTTACCGCCATACTTCTTGACGGCCTCGGTTAACGCTTCCTGCTTGGTCTTCAAATTGTCCTGGGCGGACAGTAGTGCGAACGCCGGATCAGTCTGCTTGCGTAGTTCATCACTGACGGCCTTCAGAGCGTCTCGCTGTCCGCGCGAAGCCTTCATCTCGTTGGACTGAGCCGTGCTCAGTTTGTTGGTGCTATCCACCGCGGCGGCAAGATAGTGGTTGTAATCGGTTGCCGAACCGTTGGCACCGATCAGGCCCTCGCGGTACAGCTTGGCCGCTTCCGACCCCTTCTTGTAGCCGTCGGCGGTCAGGTCCAGCCAACTGACGCTGTCCTCCAGCGAGTCCCTGAACAGCTTGGCCGGGATGAGGGACTGATCCAGCGCCCCCTTCAACGTGGACAGTGATCCGACCAGGAAGGTCACCACGTCGATCATGGAGGTCATCGCACTGGTCAAGAAGTCCAGGCCATCCGCTCCAGCCTTACTGTTGTTGCTTGCCACGTCGATCAGGTGGCCGAGATGGATGGATACGTTCTCCACCATGTTGCCGAGGCTCTTCAGCGGCGGGCCGGCAGCCCCGCTTGCCTTGACGAACGAGCCCAGCAGTACATCGCTGGCGCGCACGAGGTTGTCCACGAACGGATCCAGGTACGGCGCGACGTTCTTGAAGATCTTCCCCAGCGCGGCGCTGGCCCTGGTTGCCAGGGCCTCCACCTTGCCGAGATCCTTCATGATCGGACCGCTGAACGCATCCCTGGCCGAGGCCTGGATACCGGCCAGGAACGTCTTGCCGATCCGTGATCCCCAGCTCTTGATCTTCTCGTCCGAGGACGCGGCCAGGGCCACCCCGCCGATGATCCCGCCCAGGCCGATCCCGCCCACGATGGCTCCGCCGACGGCCGCGCCCAACTGGGGCGCGATCGCTGCCGCGAGCACGGCAACGGCTCCGATCACGTAACCCTTGCTCAGGGTGATTCCGTCCCGGATGCTCTGGGCCAGGCCTTTGCCGAGCGCGTTACCACTGCTAGAGATCTCTCCAGCATCGGGCAGCATTCCGGCCAGGATGCCCTTGCTCTTGGTGGTGCGCCGGATGTCGTTCTCCACCTTGCGCATCGCCTTGGAGACGTCCAGCTTCTCGGCCTGACTACCGGCCTCGTGGAAGGCCACCGCCAACAGGCCCAGCTCTCGCGTGCTCTTGCGAATCTCCTGATCCAGGTCGCTGATTCGGCGTTTGGTGTCGGCCGCGGAGTGTCCAAGCTTCTCAGTTTCCCTGCCGGCGACGACCGTGACCCCGCCGAGCTCTTCGGTCTGCTTGCCGAGCTTGTCGGTCTGCTTGCCGAGCTTGTCCAGGTCGCGTCCAGCACCTTCGGTCCCTGGCCCCATCTTGTTGCGGGCGAGGAGATCTAGGACCAACTGGCGTTTCTCGTCAGCCATCCCGGCCACCCTTTACTTCGGTCCAGTAGTCCATATGATCCACCATCAGGGGCACCGAGAGATCCAGCAGTTGCTCACGACCGAGGCCGATCAACACTGCGAACATCGGTGCCCACCCGTCCACGAGGTGGCCTACTCCGCCACTGGCAAGCTCGGCAAAACGACCGTATCCGTTGGGTCCGAGTTCGTATTGCCGAATCGGCCAACCACCGGGAGATCCGGCTCCGAGACTTCCGGAGCCTGCTCTTTTCCCTCGGACGGATCCCGCCACTCGATCAGGTTGGTGATCGGGTTGAACGTCTCAAACGACCCGGCCAGGCCCTCGTCCTTGGTGCGCACGCCGAGCCACGCCGCCGCGGTGTCTCCGAGGGTCGTGCTGTTGCGGACGCCGTTCATCACCACGATCATCGGCGTACCGATCTCGCCTTCCAGCTCGATCAGGTCTCGCGCGCGCATCCGAAGGTATTTGCCCTCGTCGTAGGTAAACCAGCGGTCCCCGTACTTCTGGACGTCCTCCGGGTCGGTGAACCGGAACTCCAGCGGATCCAGTGCCTTCAAAGCATTCGGCTTACCCATGGTCTCGCTCCCTCGCTCTTGCTATGCCAATCGCTTGACGAAATCGTCGACTACCTTGCCGAGTTGCTTCTGGGCCTCGTCCATCGCGTGATCCGTGCCTCGCTTGTGGAATCCGGCCCGGATGCTGGTGACTTTCCAGGGGCTGGTCCGGTGACCGAATACCGGGTGGCGTAGGACACCGCGGTTCAGGGCCACGATGTCTCGACGCTCCCCCTTGCCGTCAGCGTAGGTGATCAACTGAACGGTGGCCTGTTGAGATCCGTTGCGCCGCTCCAGCCGGAACTTCAGGCTCCTGCTGAACACGGCCGAATATCCACCACTGTCCGGCATGGTGGATACCGCCTCGGCCCGGATGCTGACCTTCACCGGGTCGGCCGCCTTGCTCAACGCTTTGCCCATCTCGCGTGCCAGGTTCCGCCGGCCCTCGGCATAGATCTGAGCGGCCACCTTGTGCAGCGTGGCCGCTCCCTCGATCCGGAACTCCAGAGACATTGCTCAGTACGCGCTCAGGGTCGGAATGCCGTCGACTTGGAAGGTTGCTGCGACCGGAACCCGGTCCGAGACGCTGGCGTCGTAGGTCAATTCGGTGCACCAGCATTCACCGAGGATCTTCAGGGCGCCCGTGGTGGATCCGGCCGGACCATACTCGAACGAGGCCGTAGCCACCGCGGTCCGAAGCCCGTTCAGGACAGTGGACACACCGGTGGTCGCCGTGGCCTCGTAGTGGCCACCGATCGAGAACTGGACGTTGGCCAGGCTGGGGATGCTCTTAGTGCCGGCGTCTCCGAACGCGGTCACCTCAGACAGCGCCCTGGCGCCGGGAAGGCCGGAGACCTGATTCAGGTAGATCTTGATAGCGCGCAGGGTTCCGCCGGAGTCATCCAGCGAGAACACGGCATCTTTTCCGTGGACGAAAGCCATAGCGGCAGACCCTTCCTAGCGTGGAGCAGCGGCGACCAGGAAAGTCACCGAGCCAGTACCCGTGACGTCGGTGACGACTCGGAGATAGCGATTGACGGTAGTGCCGGTGGCGACCTTGACTCGCTCCGAGGTCAGCCCGGTGACCAACGTGAAGGCCACCAGATCCGCCCACACCGAGTTATCAACAGAGTGCTGAATCTTCAGGGCGGCCGAGGTGAGTCCGGAGTACGCGGTCACATGAATGGCGGCGACCAGACCGCGCGTGCTGGGCGTAGAAACAGTCCCCCGGTCCACCGCCGTACCGTTACCGTCTACGGTCTCCGCGGCCAGAGCGTGAATGGTGTAGCCCATCTCCACCGACTCGTCCGGCTGGGCGGTGAACGTCATCCCGACGGCATCGGCCACGCTTGCGTCCACGGCGTAATCGGTCGGGTCCACTACCGCGAAGAACGCCGGCTTGCCGATGGCCACGCCCTCGGGAAGGCAGGTAATCAACAGGTTGTTGTCCACGCCGATGCTGGCCTGGAGTTCCACCTGAAGCCCAGTGGTGGAGTCGAGTTGCTCCGGACCGCGTAGCCCCAGGGATCCGGACATGAGGCCGGGCACGAAGAACGCTCCGGCGCTACCGGCAGTCTGGCCGATCGTGGTCACCTCGGACACGGCGCGCTGATGGGCCATGGTCCAACCGGAGATCTCGGAGGACACCACTCGCTCATTGGCCAGGACCACCGTGGATGAACCGTGCGCGAATGCCATGTCAGCTCACAATCTCAATGATCAGCTCAGCACCAAGGTACGGCACCTTGTTGTATTCGATGGTGCCGATGCTGCGTACCCGGCTGAACACGGCGTAGGACACTGTTCCGCCCAGGGTCTGGTTGGCCTGGAGGGCTGCCTTCAGTCTGGCCACGCCGGCGGTATTGCGCCTGGACAGGAAGCGCCACAACTCGCGCTGAGCTCCGGTCATGTCCTGGAACTGGACAAGGACAGTGGCCAGGACGGTGAAGCCGTCCGCCCCGGCGCCCATGTTCAGGTCCCAGTCCAGATCGTCTATCTCCAGGACAACAGCCGGGACACTGATCTGGGCCGGTACCTCGGCCGCGCACGAGATGATCTGCGCAACGCCGTTGAGGACGTCGCCGGTCGGTACCCCGTTGAAGGTGCCGGCCAGAGCGTCCATGATCTCGCCTATCTCGTAGGACGTGCCCTCTTGTGGAAGCGAGTCCGCCTCGGCGGTGGCCGTCCCGGACAGGTCCAGCGCCGGCAGAGTCAACGTCCCGGACGCGTTGGGGTCCACCGTCCCGGACGCGGCCAGGGTAAGCGCTGGAAGGCTTAGTGCGGCGGCAGCGGTGGGCCCGCCGTCCCCGCTCGGCTCGAACAAGACGTCGGCAAAGTAGTTCGTCGATCCGCCAGCATGGCTGTTCGGGAAGGCTAGGGCGGCGCTGATATTGAAGACGCCCTGCGCGATCGTGAAGCCGCCGGCGGTTCCACCGTCCGCGGGTCCGGTGATGTCCCCGTTGACGATCGCGCCGGTGAAGGCGCCCGGACTGGCTACGTACCGACCTTCGGAGTTGTTGACTCCGATCCGGTAGGCCTTGGCCAGGTCGATCATGACCGGCGTGTCCAGCGCGGTCGTGTTCCAGCCGTTGGAGGACGGGGAACCGACATGCACTTTCGACTGGAGTAGGGTGCCGGCCGAGCCGCTGGTCAGCTCCCAAACCGCCACGGTGTAGGTGCCCGTGTTGGTTACTGGGCACCACCACCGGACATGCGTGATCGTGCCTGCCACCCCGAACGCCAGCGTGACACCACGAGTGATCGTGGGCGTCCCGTCGTTCTGGTTGTTCTGAGCCGGTGTCTGGCCGGTGAACAGGCTTTCGGTCATCGGCTACTGAATCGGCTCGGTCAGCGTGAGCGCGGTGACGGACACAGACAGTCCGGAGGTGACCGTGGTGGAGGTCATGGTCAGGTCGCCACCTCCACCGGTGGCGGTGACTGATCCGTCGATGATGGCGACGTTGTTCGAGTCCAGGATCCGGAACCATCCGGCCGTGCCCGACGCCGCCGCGAGAGCAGTCAGTACCGGGCTCACGTCGGCCGCTGCCGTCCCGCTGGCCGTGGCGTCGAACGAGGGATCAGCGAAGGGGATATCGGCCAGGAGGGTCCCGCTGGCCGCGGTGGCTACGCTGGCGGGCTGGGCGCCGGTATAGATCCGGATCTTCCCGGCGCCGGATCCGGCATCGATCAGGGTCTTGACCGCATCGACCATGGCGGTACGAACGGCGGTATTGATGCGAAGGGTCATGAGGCCACCTGAATCTCGTCGATCATGTACGGCCGGAGCTTCTCCTCGGCCAGGGGGTTGGCCCGGATCCGCATGGCGTAGTCACCGAACCCCTGAACACCGAAGGGGGTGTCCTTGCTCTTGTTGACGTCCGCGGCCAGGAGTAGGGCAGCCGTGGTCACGCCGGCAGGAACGTTCTCCCATCCCCACTTGGCCGTGACCTTGACCGTGGTGGCCGCGTAGAACAGCGCGCACATCAGGGGATGGCCACCGTAGAGCGAAACCACCCGGCTGTACGGCCAGCCGGGGGTCATGTCCACGATCCCGTCCAGCGGCTCGAACTGGAGTTGTGTCTGATCCCATGCGGTCCCCGCGGTCTGGCCGAGGTACGGCGTGAGGACGAGGCCGGACAGTGTCCAGAAGTCGTGCGTGTCCAGGCCGCTGCGTCCGGGACGAAACGTCCTGTCCGTGGCCGTTTCGGATCGGCCGAACTGGCGGTGTGTCCACCGGGTGATGTCCTCTGTGGCCCCAGCGATGCGCGCGTCCAGGCGTGCGTTCTGCGTGGTGTCCGAGTCCCGGATGCCGATCCAGTCCTTCAGCTCGGCCAGGGTGATGTACGGATCCCCGATGGCTACGGCGGTCACGGTGTCCACAACCCCAGCGGGCTGAGCTGGTTCTTCATATACAGCTCCGCGTTGCGCGCGATCTCGTGCCCCTTCGCCTGAATGAGGGTCTCCTGCTGCTTGGCGTACTCCACCTCGTCCAGGTAGATCCCGCCCTTGTAGTGCGAGGTCTTGATCGACGTGTCCACGCCGAGCAGCATGCCGGCGCCCTGCACGCGGATGCAGAACGAGAGATCTTCGGAGAACGTCCGCGACGTGCCGTTGCCTCCGGCGGTGGGATCCGTGATCGGCATGAACGGCTCCGGGCCCACCGCGACCAGGGCGGTGCGGTGCACGAGCAGGCAAGCTGCACCGGTGCCGGCGGCGTGCTGGAAAGTGTCCCGCTGGTATTTGCCGACGTGTCGGAAGCCAGACTCGCCGGTGGTCTCCACGGTGACGTAGCCGTAGATGGTCGGGATGATCCGGTAACGGACCGCACCCAGCGGGCCCTGTCTCTGCTCAGGGTCGATCTTCTGTGCGAAGCAGAGGGCGCCCAGGACGGGCACGTCGTTCGCCTCGGCGGAAGTGATCATCCGATCGATGGTGTCCGGCGCGTAGCCCATGTCGGAGTCGACCATGAACAGCCACTCAGCGTCCTGTTGGAGGAAGTAGGCGGCGATCTCGGAGCGGGCCGAAGCCAGGCCCATGGCGCCCGCCTGCTTGCGGACGAACTGGCGAGAGCCGTTCTGGCCGAGGATCCGGCCGGCGTGGGCCTGGTCGTAGACCATCATCTCTGCCCAGGACAGGCCGAACGATGCGGACCATTCACCGCCGTCGACCACAGCCGGGATGACGGAACCCGGCCTGTAATCCTTGTCCGAACACCACGGATCCGAACAAGGTTCGCCGGTCGTGTGCTCGTTCGGATCCACTGTCTCCCCTGTCATGATCCCGTGTCCTCGCTCGCTGGGCATCGCTGGGTTGATGCCCGGCTCCCCGCACCCAGCGAGGACGGGGAGCCGGGAGTTCACTACTTCGATTGCTGCGTGGCCTTCTTCACCGGAGCCGGTTCGGGCGCGGTTTCGGGTCCACCGTTGGCCATGTCCTGGCCAGCCTTGATCGTGGCAGCCTGACCGGCCTTGATCGCGGCCACCCGTCCCGGGTCCGCCTGGACAGCTTCCTGGCCGGCGGGGGTGTCCTCGGCCTGATAGTCCTGGACGGTGCTGGACACCGCGGCGACCTTGCCGGGCGTCGGACGGTTGTCTCCGTCCTCGGTACTGCCGGCGAGGTTGACGTGCGCGCCGTTGACGTCCACGGCGCCACCCTGCGGGGTGATGAATACGCCATCTCCGGCGGTGACCACCTGGCCAGCGTGGAACTCCGGGGGCTGCTTGTCGTCGTAGTCGGGATCGCCCGAACGTGCCTTCTGGTAGACCATCGCTGGTCCTCTCTGGGTGATGGGCGGGGACGCTCATCCGTGTGGCCAACGTCCCCGCTCCGGTTGGATCAGGCGGTGGTCTTGTCCACGAGCAGCCGGAAGGCCACGTCGTTGATCGAGTCTGCGCCGTTGCGGAAGTGCATGTACCAACCGCGGCGGCCGTCCGGAAGGTTGTTGCTCGTGTTGAACAGGTGCGGGATGAACTCGATCGAGGTCGATCCCGGCTTGTCCACCACGAGGTAGTTGCTGAAGTCCCCGAAAACCAACTGCGGGTCGTTCGTGGTGGTCTGCTCCAGGAATGGCGCCTCGTCCGACTCCTGCACCGGTCGGCCGATCAGCCGGTCGGTGAACGCCTGAGTGAGGTCGGTGGAGTAGCTGGCCGAAAGCGCCGTACCCAACGCCTGGATGTAGCCCAGGAAGGTCGGGTTCATCAGCCAAGTGCCGCGACCACGCCAGCGGACCGGCAGGGCACGCCGGACCTTCTGGATGTCCGCCAGCAGGATGCCGGCGGCGTCGTGCGCCGAGGTGACCACCGAGGACGTACCGGCCAGGGCGGTGAAGATACCGGTCGGCTGACCCGAGCCAGAGCCGGTCGCGTGCGCGGCGGCTTCCAGCCGGTCCTTGGCGTCCGCCAGCATCATCTGAACGTCTCCGGCCAGGCCGGTGATGTCCTCGAACGACTCGATCGACGCCATGATCAGCGCCTTGGCCGAGTAGACCGGCACCTGAGCGGGCGCCACGGCCGGAGTGTCGTCGGAGACCTCGGTCAGTTCCGCATCCCACGAGGCGGTGGCTCCGGCAGTGGTGACGCCGTTCCACTTGTTCGCCCCGCCGGTCAGCGTGACCGTGCGCGCCATGCCGCGGATCACGTTGCTGACGCCGTTGTTGGTGAGCACGAGGGTCGGGTCCAGGTGGGTCGGCACGAGGTAGCCGCCGGCCGTGTTGGTGCCCACCGCGATCGCGGCCCGCTCCACCTCGGTCAGCGTGATCCCCACGTTGTCACCCATGGTGATCTTCTCGAACGCGGAGATGTAGTTCGGGTCCATCCGGCCGAGGATGTTCTTCGACCAGGACGAGTCGCGCTTGTGCCGCTTGACGAATTTCTCCAGCGATCCGTCGTACCCGTCCGGCATGTCGTATCGCTCGCTGGCCCGGTTGATGTTGTCTGCCAGGCCGTCCCGCCACTCCTTGTCCCCCATGTGCCGAGAGCTGGAGCGCAGAATCTCGAACTCGTCACCCTTGACGATGACGGCCGGCCCGGCACCCCGCTCGCGACGACGCTCGATCGCCGGCGTGTCCCGCTGGTCGCCCGGCTCCACGTTCTCCGGGTCCTCGGCCAGCTCCTGAAGCCGGGTGATCTCGTCCTCGTACTCGGTGGAGCGGGTGAGTTCCTGCTCCAACTCGGGAAGCAGGTCCAGCGCGGTGTCCTGACGGGTCAGGTCGGCATCGGCCGGAGCTTCCATCTCGTGGACTTCCAGCACGATCCCACGCTGGATCTCGATGTCCGCCAGAACGGCGGTTGAACTACGACGCCTCGGCATCCTTGATCACTCCCAATTCACGTGCGCGCATCGTGTTGTAGTTGCGACGCGCGCGGATGATTCGATCGGAGTGACCGGTGGTCGGGTCCGTCTCGGTGCCGGCGGGGGGTCCGGGTGGCGTCCCGCCGTTGTCGCTGCCGTCGGGTGAGGCGTTGTGCGTACCCGCGGCTATGTCCTGGATCATAGACCTGACCAGCTCTGCCAGATCATCCTGTGATCTGATCATGACCAGACCGTCTCCGTCGTACGCCGGCGCGGGGGTCGGGCCGTATTCCTTCAGGCCCAGCTCCATCCGCTCGATGTGCGGGATGCCCTCGCGCTCCGGAAGCTTCCGGTCTTGGAAGACCCTGCCGTTGAACGACTGGCCGCGAATCTGGCCACCTTCCCACGCGGCCAGAACGGCGTCCGCCACCTGCCCGTCGTTGTACCGGGAAATGGTGATCAAGCCTTTGCCGTCGGGGCGAATGTCCACCGGGGTGGCGATCGGCACGGCGCCGAGGATATTGGGCCTGCCGGACAGGTCATACCCGTGGTTGTAATAGACCTGCACGCGGCCGATCCCGTGCCCGATCGTCCGGTTGAACGCTGCCCGGTTGATCTCTTCCCAGTAGTGGCCGTGCTTGTCCCGGATCTCCGACGGCTGACCGAAGAACGTCGCGTAGGCGGTGACCTCACGCCCCTTGCGGTCGCGCTTGATATCGAAGTCGTCGATGGCGACCCACCGGGAGATCAGTTGCTCACTCATGGCTCTCCTAACTCCCGATGTTCTGTTTGCGGGCCGCGCGCGCCCGGTCGGCCTTGCTCGGATGCTGCGCGTTGGGGTTAGCACCCATCCCGGTTCGAGCCCGGGGCTGCCGGCGCTTCGCCGGAGCGGCTTTCCTGGCAGGTTTCGGCTTGTTCGCCTCGTGCTGTTGGTGCGCCAGGTGCGCCTGATGTGCGGTGTGCTGCTTGTGCTGGGCGGCCTGATGGCGGACGTGCATGGCGTGCTGATCGTGCTGACTGGGCTTCAGCTTCTTCAACTTGGCCAGGAGTGCCGGAGTTACCTTCCCGTCCACCGTCAACCCGAGGCGCTGCTGGAGTCGGCGTACCGCGGCCGTGGTCTTCGGACCGAACTTGCCGTCGACCTTCAGCTGATTGCCCTGGCCGTCCACGATGCCGAGCCGGTTCAGCTCTTTCTGGAGTGCGGCGACGTTCTTGTCCCCGCCCGGGGCGCCGTAGCCGGTCCCGCGGCCCTTGCCGTCATAGCCGATGTGGCCTGAAGTCTGGGTCTGACCGCCGGCCCCCTTGGTGACGAACTGTCCGCCCTGCGCGCCGGTACCGCGTTTGTGCAGTGCCTCGGTATATGCCACGGGTCAAGCTCCGATCTGATCGAGGGCACCAGCCAAGGAGGTATCCGCGGCCGGATCCACCTCGGCCGCATCGGGCTCGGGAACGGCGTTCGGATCCGCTCCCGGCGCACCTGCTTCCGATCCCGGGGGCTGAAGCTGCACGGAGACCATCCCGGAATGCTCCAGTTTCGACCAGTCGTCGGCTATCACTGCGGCGGTGACGCTGTCCGGCGTGTAGCCGGCCGCGATACCGGCACTCATGGTGCCCATCTCGGTGGATTGCCGAGTCGCGATATCCGTCTGATCCTCGCGCAGGAACGCCACATCGGATGCGTCATACCAGAGCCGGGAGTCCTTGGGCACGTCCACCAGTGGTGCGATCGCCCCGCAGAACGAACGCCACTGCGAACGCAGGAACAGGTCACCGTAGGCGCGCTTCGCCTGGCCGTAATTGGAGTAGGTGGCAGCCTGGAGACCTTCGGACAGGCCCACAATGATCGGCGGTACGCCGCCGGCGGCAGCAACTCGTGTCTCCCCATGGCCCTGGGTGATGGCGAAGTCCAGCTGGCGCATGTCCGCACCGATGACCCGGACGTCGGCCCCACCGCCGGTGTACAGCGTTTTATACGCCTGGTCCACACCCACAGAGGCATCATTCATTTGTTGTACAAAAGCCTTGAATTTCTCCGGGCTGACCGATTCCTTCAGGGAAACGGACAAATTGGGGGTGGCCGCATTCTCAAAGAACTTCAGCTTATGGGTGGTGGCAGCCTTGTCCGCCTTGAACTCCTCGATTACCGGAGTGAGCCAGGACATGCCACGGAATTGCGCGTCGGGGTCCGGAATGGGCGCCCAGAAGGCTGCCTCGGAGGTCTCCGGGTTACCGGTCACCAGATACAGCTTGGTCGGGCCACCACTCCAGGGCCCACCCGCGGTGTATTTGATCCCCACAATGTCTGAGGCCACCGCCTGATCCGGCGGGGCGGTGAGAATGAACTCGCACCAGTCGGGCCGCAATCGTCGGAGCCGGTCAGCATTGTTCCCGAAACCGTCTTCGCGCGCCCAGAAGGCGGTACCTGCACCGGTAATGTCCTGTTCCGCACGCAGGAGCAGGGTCTGACTGGTGCCACCCGGCCAGGGGGTCTCCAGGATGTCCAGGGCAGACTTGGTCCGAAGGTCCGGGCCACCGCCGGAATCTCTCTTGCGCCGGAATTTGAACGTCACTTCGGAGAACGGGCGCGCACGGGCCATGCTCACCGCAAATATGATGCCATTGGCTTTGTAGGCCCCCTGGACGTAGCCCAGGAATGTGTCCTGGACCGGTTCGACTTTCTGGCCTGCATAGGTGGTCGTATAGCTGGGCTGATAGGTCTGGCCCTGGTAGCGCAGATACATGTCAGCGAACGCCTGGAATGACCCGTCTCCGAAACGTTCGATGTCTGGCACTATCCCGCGATGCCGGACTACTTCGGTAGACGAGCGGCCAATCAGCTCCCGACCGAACCGGGCGAGTTCCTGGCCAACACTCATGCCCAGACCACCAGCGGTTCGTCCTCTACGGGCTCGGGCGCCTTGGCTAGACCCCAAAGGGCGTAGGTCACGCTGATCAGTCCCGTGATGTCCGTGGTCGATGCTGCGGCGTCCCAGGCAAGGCCATCGCCAATCTTCCGGGTCACGGCGCCTCCCACGGCTAACGTCAATTCGGACTGGCCGAGGTGGACCACGGAGCGCGTTTCCTCAGTGGCACTGCTGGCCGCATCGTATATCATGCCGAACGCCTGAGCGACGTCCCGAGCCTGCATCTTGATCAGAGCCTCGTCCGGTTCCAGGCCTGCCGCACGTAGTGCCTGCTCTAGATCCGCCAGGATGGAACCCGCCGGTGAGCCGGGGTCGATGACGATCAGGCCGCCGGTAGCAAGGTGGAGCTTGACGAGATCGAAGATGAGCCAGTCGGTCCCACGGCCCTGCTTGATCAGCTCGATATGCCGGCGCCCGTCGAACCGTTCCTGCGCCACCCCGATAGCTCCAGTGGCGCGGCCACCGGCCCGCGGGCCCACGTGCACCGCAATGCAGGGCCGGCCGAGCAGTCGGGTAGGCGGAACCTGATAGCGCATGTCCGAGATCGGCAGGGACGGTTCCGGCCAGTACTCCGGGGTCGCGGGGAGGCCCTCATAGTTCTCAGTGCCGGAGTACTGATCCAACAAGAGGTTCCATTGCTCCTGGGTGATGACCCCGAACCCCTGGGTGAGGTCGGGGGGCCACACGCAGAGCCGCTCGCGCGCGAACCCGGTATCACCCATCGCGGCTCGCTCGCGCTCCATCACGTCCAGGGTGATGCGACCTACGGCCTCGGCCGGATTGCTCAGCTTCCAACCCTCGTGATCGTCCAGGTCGATCAGGTCCAGCTTGTCCAGCGAACCCTCCAGGCCATAATCCAGGAAGGTCAACAATTTGCCCAGAGCTGCCGCCTGCTGGCGCAACTGAAAGAGAACGGCACCAGATTCGCTGGTGAGTGGCGGCGAGGATGTCACCCAGATCTGCGGGTTGGGGACCGCGCTCATGGTGGGCAACTGCGCATCCTGCTGTTCCCGGGTCAGCGCGTACGCCTCGTCCCAGACGAGCTTATAGAAGGTGAACCCGCGGCCGGCACCCTTGGATCGAGCCATGAAGCGAAGTCGCTGCCCGGTCAGGAGTTCGATGCCCTCCTCGCCGTTGGCATTGATCACCTTCTTGACCTTCTTGCGCAACGAATCCGTGTTTTCGATCAAAAACAGGACTCGGCGGAACGCCTCCAACGCCGTCTTGTACTCGTGTGCACTGTGGCCGATCAGCTTCTCTCCGGTGCCGAACAGCCAGAAGAGCTCCAGGGCCTCCAGGATCGAACCCTTCCCATTCTGCCTGGCCACAATCAGGGCCACCAGCGAGGACGCCCACCGACCTAGCTCGGTCTCTCCGAGGCCGAGGATAAGGCACAGCTTCTGCCAATCGTCCAGAATCAAGCCGGCGGACTCGGCCAGGTCGATGGCCTCGAACCCGGAACTGAAGGCGAACGAGCGGGGGGCCAGCGCGATCCGCGGTAGCGCGCGCTCAATCGGCACGAACTGTGGCTGCCAGAACGTCCCGTCCGGCAGGAGCAGGCGGTCGCCGGTCGGCGTGAGCAGGGCCCCGCCGGTCCGTTCCATGACGTCGGACATGGATCACCCCCGGTCACAGCGTACGTGACCGGGGGTGGAGTGATCAGATGATCTCGACCGTGGTGTGATCCATGTTGTAGGCGCGCTCGATATCCCGGATCTTCAGGTCCACCTGATCCCGCTTCACCCAGTAAGGAAAGGCCCGGTCGTTCCCCTGGCCGTCCCAGTTGATCTGCGTGACAACGATCTTCCGCATCCCGACTCCCTCTGTAGTTGTTATGGGAGAACTCTAGCACGGCTATAGCAGGGCTAGCAAGCCCCCTGGACAGAGGAAACCCCCGGCCCATCGCGGGCCGGGGGGTCGAGGTGGTGCGCGTTGACGGAGTAGGCGCGTAGCGTCGCCTCGTTCTTAAGTCACGACCGAACGCCGATCCTCAGGCTCCCGAAGGAACCATCACCCAGCTTTCGACTCGCCAGCACGTTTAGGGAACCTGCCCTAGTACCCGACCGCAACCTCCGCCAACGCGAGATTGATAGTACGCGTGGATCAGACCTGCACGAGGACGATCCTGTCGGTGATGCCGGGAGCCAGGGCCTCCATCCGCACCCAGACCTGATCCGGGACGTTCCCGGCATCTGTGCCGAACGCCGAGGCCAACTCGCTGGCCGTGATGCTGGGCTCGTCCGGGACGCGGACGTTCACGGCGTTGATCACGCCGAAACTTCCGTCCGCGAACTGGACTGCATACTCGGCCGGCCCGGCAGAGTAGTCCACCACGGTGGCCGTGGCGCCGCGGTGCTTACCGCGCATGATGGAAATCTCGTCGCCGGTCTTGAACACAAGTACCTCGCTCTTGTCAGTCATAGCTACACTATAGCCTACCCAAGGGCCGATGTCCGCATCACTGCGTGCACGCTTCCAGTAGGGAAGATCTGAGCTGCCGTGTGCGGGTACGCCGTGCGGTGCGAACCGCCGCAGGTAAACGTGTTGAACAGCCACCACACGAAACGGGTGTCGTTGAAGAACGAGGCGTCGTCACCGGTCTGCACACCGATACAGGTGTTGCGTGGATTGGTCTCAAAATAACCCTCAGACCACACGGCCGGCTGGTTCGTGGCATAGTCCCATGACCGGTACAGGCAGAACAGATGTCCGAGACTGGCAGAGGGTTCACAATCCGCGGAACGCTGCTGCGCATAGGCTCGATCGGCGGCAACGGTCACCACTGTCGAGTAGTGGCTGATGTAGTCAGATACGGGATCAGCTTGGGCCGGCGTCGCGAATCCGGTCAGTCCGAGCGCCATGAGCAGACTGACCAGCAATGCCTTGAGTTTCATCATTCCCGGACTATAGCGTCCCGGCACGCATCCGAGCCTGCTTGAGCTTGTCCTCGCGCTTGCGCTTCACCTCATCCGCGGCATCGGTCACCGCGGCGGTCGTCGGCTTCTCCTGGCCCTCCAGCGCGTCCAGGGTCTTGACCACGGTGGCCAACGCCAGGGCGGTCTGACGCGCCTCGGCCAGCACCTTGTCCACCGTCACCTCGGCCACCGTCTCGGGCAGGTTGGTCGTGATGTGCCACCAAGCGTCCTGGTCGCCTTCCAGCTGGCGTTGCATGGTGTCGAGCCGATCCTTCAGCCGGCCGGCTTCGGTCTTGAGCGCGAGCACGCGCGCGTTGCGTTCCATCACAACACCTGGCCGAACGTCACGCCCCGGGGAGTCCTCAGCCGGATGGCCCGGAGACCGGGCAAGGCCTCGATATCGTCGCCGAACGGGCCGTGGTGCGGCGCCGTGTCGTGAAATCCCACGATCGCTCCCGGAGTCATCCACGGACGGTACCGCTCATACTCCGGAATGCGCAGATCCAGACGCGAGTCCAGCCAGGCGAAGTCCACCGGGCCGGTCGGCTCGAACTCCAGGGAGGAGATCTCGAAGACCGAGACCGGAAGGTCCTTGCAAACGTCGCGCGAGTGCTCGGCCCGGTCATGTTCGGTCTCCAGCGTGTCCAGGCGGCCGTGCCCGTTCACCTTGAGCGCGTAGCCGATGGCCGAGGCAGTCTGGCCGATGCACGTTCCGGTCTCGATCACGTATTCCGGCTGGAGCGCGCGCACGAACCCGGCCACGAGGTCACTCACCTCGAACTCCGTGGACTGGGGATCGGTGGACGTCCACCACTCCGGATGCGGACACCACTCTCGCGGCCGGGTCCACTTACTTTCCTGATAGATCATCGGCTGGCGACTCGAACGGAAGGCTCATGTCCCCATCCTATAGCTCGGCGCGTAACGCTGTGCAACGTCCCGGACTTTGTACCAAGCTTTGTAGTAGGGGGGAGAGGGGGCGAT
>Ga0307512_10000886_pt1 | contig 44190 bp, 36 predicted proteins | sample 14_EM_MG_FD_200267 | JGI IMG/M metagenome (GOLD analysis project Ga0307512, IMG submission 200267) | Populus trichocarpa ectomycorrhiza microbial communities from riparian zone in the Pacific Northwest, United States - 14_EM | ecosystem: Host-associated > Plants > Roots > Unclassified | place... | reverse complement strand
AGTAACCGCCCGATGACGGTGGATAACGGCCGACATTCCGTCCGTCTTGAGGAAGGACGGAGACGGACGGCCTTGGCGCCGTCCGTCCGTCCTGGAGAAATCTCGGACGGGACGGTTGAGAACACTGCTTGGGAGCATGTTTGAGTGAGCACTTGAGTGATCGCTTGAAAGTCTGAGCCAGCTTCAGTTAGCGCTTGAGTGAGTGCTTTAGGGTGAATAGCATTTTCCGCAGAAAGCTTTGGACACCAGCGACCGAATCTTGCAGCCGCCAGTGATGGAAGCTTTGGAGCGATGGGAAAGTCTGAGTCGGTGGAAGATCTGGTAGATACCATGACTATCACCTACACCATTACCATCACCATCACCATCACTATCACCATCACCATCCCACAGAAAGAGAGCATGACCGAATGTGTGCGCATACAGACGTCCAAAATCAATGGGAAGCGGGTTGTAAATTCTGCTGGAAAAACGGAGTCGGAGATCTGCTCTCCCCAAGATCTAACTGTTTACCGTTGTCGAAGAGATGGCTGAAGATTTCAACACCATGGCAATGAAAAATGGTGAGATCCCATCAGAGAGCTGGCATCTGCAAGATAAGGTTCATGCCAATTGCTATACTTAGATCGACCGACGTCATGTTTTTCCCCCCATTCGCCACTCCGGTTGTCTGTGCATCCAGGTGCACTCGAGTCGATACTTCCTAATGCACTCAACACACTGCTACCTGCTGCGCTCCTCTCCGCGGCCTTGCAAGCATCCCACTCCTTGAAGCACGACATTGGCCGCCTTTCGAAACCGGCTCGGCGGATTGACGATCTGAAAGGAGGACCGTTGTATTAAGTGCTAGAAGTGGAGCAGCCCTGGGAAATAGGAGTCGAGTGGACTTGGGAGTTGGGAGTCGACTGCACATGGAAGCTGGGCGTCGAGTGTGATTCGGAGCTGGGAGTCGAGTGAACCTAGTAGTGAGAAGTCGAGTACGGTTGGGAGATAAAAGTGGAGTGTACCTGGGAGGTTAGAGTCCCCAGCATTTGGAAGCTGGCAGTGTGGTCAACCGTCCCGTCCGACGGCCGGGGACGGCAGTGCCGTCCGAGATCTTGCCAGGACGGACGGGACGGCGCCAAGACCGTCCGTCCCGTCCTAGCATATGAATGACGGCTGGACGGCCGTTGTCTGCCGATGACGGCGTTTTCGCCGTCCCCGGCCGACATCCACCGTCCCCGACCGTCATTGGGCGGTTACAGTTATATTTAGATAAAACCCGAGAACTTCACATATTTACAACTTTGTAAGGCTTATGGATACGGGCTGACATATGGGCTGATGGTATGGGGCTGGAGATACGGGCTGACGATGCTCAGCCGTATCTATCTATACATAGATGAACCTACTTTCATGTATATATGGCGTACATTGAATAAGGTCCATGGATGTCGGTAGATGACCGCCGGGGACGGCACCGCTCCGTCCCCGGCCGTCCTTGCCGTCCGTCTCCGTCCGTGATCCAAATGTCGGCAGCGTCCCGGGGACGGACGGAGAGTTGCCGTCCCGTCCTAATCCTGGGTGATGTCGGACGGACGGGACGGTTGACCACACTGGTTGATTTATCTATCTCGAGGATAGGAAGCCTGTATATATACAAACTCCCATATACGTATGCGCATGCTCTATCTGACATGAGACGCATCACCCTGATCCTGATGCATATCCTGATTCATATCCTGATGAATATCCTGTTGCATATCCTGATGCATATCCTGATACAGCCACCATCTTCATACAAGATATCAAATGGTGCTGAGACTCATGATCCAAGTACACATGCAACACTTCCCCCTCTTGCTGCGTTCCGTAGCAAGTCCATATCTTCGTGAGTCCATACAAACAAATAAAGTCCATCTGAATCATCTTCCGGTGCCTCATTAAAACCCTCCTCCTGATTGGCTGCGGTAGGTAGGGAAAGAGTGCAATCCGTAGTTATCACGTACAATAAAATCCATTCTAATATACCGAAATATAACCTATTCCATATGGTTCCAGTCTACCATAAACTCATAGCTTTCGTGAACTTCTCGTGCTTCTCTCTCGGGGGTGCTTTCGTGAAGATATCGGCAACGTTTTCTTGTGTTGACAGCCTGGAGTACTTGAGCATGCCGCGCTCGTGTAGATCTCGACTGTTGTGGTAACAAATGTCTATGTGTTTCGTTCGTGCCTTGATAGTACCATTGATGATGTGAGTAAGTGCGCCCTCATTATCGCAGAGGATTCGGAGTGGTTGATTGTTCTCGTTATCTTCGTCATTATCGTTGTCATTGTCGTTGTCATCTCGTTTAGTATCTTTGTGTTAGGTGTTCTCTCCTAACAGCGATAATGGTACTTGCGAAAGTCAGATGAGTACTTCTCACGCAGTTACTCAAGGTCTAGTCACGTGATATGCATAACACCTATTCAAGACATCGCAAGTGAGCCAGTCGTATGATCCTTAGCGGGATTACATACGAGTTGGGTGTCGATTGGATAATCCGCCAGAGGATTAGCGGATTCATTGAAAGCTTACATACTACGGTAGAGCAGATTTGATGTTGCAGTTACTACGCCATCGGCCTTCGGGTTAGAGATGCTAGTAGCTTTCAACCACATTCATTTCTCAAGAGCTAGCGGGACATATCTGATTGGACGGGAGATTGCTCCGACGCACAGATACGGCAGTCGATAGTCAATATGCGAGTACGCGGAACTCCCGACCTACCTCTGAAGCAGATAGGAGTTATCGGGGTACTTCCCGGCCAAAGAGAATGGTCTCGGCCTAAGCATGACATGACTGAGGGAATTATGACGTTGGCTGAAGATATTGTTAGGGGTTATCCCTTGGCAGAGGTATTGGTACTTATTGAACTTCGGGATATACATACAGGGTCTATAATACCTGAGTACATAACACCTATCCCCAGGAAGTCGCAAGTCTCCACGTACGAACCTTAGCGGGGGAGTACGAGCCTCATGTCAATTGGTTAGCGAGCCTCATCACTAGCAGATTCATTGAAAGCACACATACTACGGTAGTGCTGATTTGATGATGCAGTAACTGTTACGGGGGTGCTTTCACCTAAGTAACTGTACTTATACACAAGTATCAATGGATACTAAAGTAAGTACTAGGTACACGGCCGTAGTTCTTATGGTAATATTCTTATGTGTATCTCCAAACAAAATGTATTGGTAATCTATACAGATCGTATACGCAAAGAGGACAAATATGTATTGTCGTTTCAGATGCTACTAGGTATATAGCAACTAAATCGTATCGTGGCGTGATACAATACTGACAGTACATATAACGTATATGTATTCGTTTAATTAATCTCGGTGATTAATTAATATCGTTGGCGGTAATATTTCGCCCGTTGATAGTGCAATCTAAATTGACACGTATCTTCTCAACTGTCCCTTATCTTTCCTGGATAAATCTGGCGTTCAGATACTATTGGCAATATTACGTCATAAGCGTAATCTCCCTCAATAACCACATCTTAACCAGACTCTATCGTAGATACTAAGTCTGCGCACCAAATAACTTAATTTACCAGACCGTCCTTCCGTAGGGATTCCTGTATGGTCTGTAATTGTTTATTGCTTCTCCCAGGATATCTTTTCCGAAGTTCCTTCCTAGAAAGATTCGCTAGTTTCGAAACTCGTCCGGACGATATCGAGTTCTGAACAATTTGCTTCTGATTCCTATAACTTGGGAGTAACTTCTTCATGGAGGAATTAACCGCTAATTCTGGACTTAAATTAAAATCCAATTGTAAATCGGAAATATCAGAATCCGGAACTTTATTGATTATCTCTCTGCATTGATCCAACGGGGTAACAACTAGATTATTAAGATAATCTGACAGGAATATTTTATATTGTCGATAATAGATCAATACTTCAGTGAACTAGATTATACTTGCTAACCACCAGACACAATGAGCTGCAAACAACTGATCTTGTTTTTTGAAGCAGTCCAGTAATTTTGATAATGTTAACAATATCACGTTGTATTTGTTATTGAATGTTAGATCGTGTATGGGGTGAGGGAACCCCATATAATCCTAGTCGATGATACCAATATACTTGATAATGATAATACAATAAGAACTGAAAACAACGATGATATTTCAGCTTCTTCTTTTGCAGGTAGCTATCGTTCTTGCTGTTCAGGCTATCCTCCCATATCCAGAGCTTTGTCATTCTTTCATAGCACCAGTTGAGATGGCTTCACGTTTTCCTCAACCTTCAGCTAAGGTGGCTTCATGTTTTACTTAGCTTCGCTATGATCTCATCTGTTCCCACAATAGAGTACTCTGATATTATAAGCCAGGCTCTATAATAGTGGAACCACGCATCCCAATGGTTATTGTGTAATTGCATAATGGATTTTGAAGAATTACTCTCCCCGTAGGCCATCATTAGCAATAAGATTTAAACAAACTGTAACTTCAACTTAGTTACCTCACGAGTCTTTATTTCGGAACAGTCGGAACATCTCCCCTGATTGGATATTTGGATTGCTTATTGCAAGTTTGCTTTATCCGTGAGATTAAGCGGCATCCTCACCACTTCGGCAATTCGTGTTAGGGGTTCTCCCTTAATAGAGGTACTGGTACTTGCATAGGGTTGGAAGACTTTGTATCTACATTGTTTCGTACACATAACACCAAGTCTAGACAAATGCAAGTGGCCAGAGTCATGGTCCTTAGCGGGATTTCATGAATGCCTTGTGTCGATTTGATAGCAAGCGAACCTTGTTGCTAGTGGATTCATTGAATGTTCTTATTCAGAAGAACTGATTTGAGGATGCATTAACCTTGGCCAGTCACAAGTAATCAAGACTTGGAGATGCCAGTTATTTCTTGCCACATTCACTGAATTGAGCTAAGTGGGACTAGATGCGTCAACTGCACTAGGTGCGACTGGCGTGTCAGGCAGACGATAGCCAAATGCGATGATGCGGGATCTCAAGCGAATCCCTGGTGGAGCAGAACAACTTGGGCACTCCCCGGGTAGTGAGAGCAGTCTCGACATGAGCATGGCGTCTCCGTTTGATTGACATGGGCAAAGACAATAAGTTCCGGAAGCAGATGAGCCAAATCGCCTATATCGGGAGGCTTTGCCGTAAGTTATTGAGAAATCTTGCGAAATGCCCTCCAAATAACCACGGAAGGCGAGGCGAGGTTCTGACTATCCGAATGTACGAGTTGCAAGACATCTAAGTTGAAGTTACTGGTTGAATTCATCTTATTGCAGATGATTGCCCGAGATGGAGCATAGTGCTTTAAAACCAATCACGCAAGAACACGATAACCTTTGGGAAGCATGGTCGTTTTGAAGAGAGATTAAAGCTCATTTAAGAGTACTCCAAGATATGACAGATGAGATCTTAACAATCCTTGATTGATAATGATGGCCCTCCAGGGAGAGTAACTCTTTAAAACCAGTCATGCAATGCAAGACAGCTAGAAAGAGGCAGCGATGCTCCGGCATTGGAACTCTAGCCCCATAAGCATGAATGATACCTACCTGCGAAGAAGAAACTGAAATATTAATAAGTTTTCTGTTCTTATTTACTATTATCATTATTATCAAGTATGTTAGTATTTTTCATTAGGATTGTACACGGTTCCCCCGCCCAATGGTTGAGCACGAGCTTAACAACATGTACAACGTTATCCAATACGCTTTATCTTTGTAACTAAATTATTTCGAAACAGAGGACCAGCTGTTTGCTCCTCAGTGTATCTGGTGGCTGGCAAGTTTAAACCAGTTTATGGAGATACTAAGTGATTATCGACATTATAAATTATTTCCAGATGTCTACGTAGCTAACCTTGTCATTACGCCATTACCGGATCGACCATTGGGAAAAGATTTAATGCCCGAACTCAATATCTCTCCAATAAGCCTGGAAAAGAATATCGAAATTGAGTCTTCAAAGGGAGGATATATTGAGCACCCGTCAAGGAAGAAATTTCTTCCTAGAAGCTTTCACAAGGAATCTTATTCGAATGCATCCATTAATAAAACACGAAGCAGGCAAGTCTTCCAACCCAACAGGATGAATGAGAAAGAATTTAGTAAACCATATCCCAGGCGAAACCCAAAACAATTTCAAGAGATCTGCGATTCATTACGAAAGGACCGATTAATATTGTAAGTCTGAATATTCCAGTCCAGTAGAATTGATAACTACTATTGACTCTGCCAAAGACGAGAGTTGAGGGAGATTACACCTAGGACGTAATATTGCCGATAGTATCTGAATACCACATTAATCAAGCACATGAGGAGAGGGGATATGTTCAGATACACAACAATATAGAGTGCGCTATCAGCGCGCAAGAAATTACTGCCATGATATTAATTAATCACCGAGAACATTTGTACAAGCATACTTACGACATCAATCGATGAGACTGAGTATATGAATACGCATTACAATATTAATCAATCCCCGAGATCAAATATACAAATATACTTCAGAATATAGATCAATCATCGAGATTGATTATTCAAACATAGTTACAATATTAATCACAGAGATTAATTATATGACTATATGTACTGTCAGTATTGTATTACACCGCGATAAGACTTGGCCGCTGTTAACTTGGAGGCATCTGAGAGGACGATCCCTATTTGTCCTCTTTGCGTATATGATTTGAACAGATTCCCAATATACTCCGGGGAGATACACATAAGGGAATTAGATATCAGGACTAGAACCTTGTACTAAGTGCATACTAAAGTATCGAGAGATACTTGTACACCAGGATAGTTCTTTAGGCATCCCCATAACAATTCGGCTTGACTGCATTAGAGGTTCATGTGGCACTCCACAATTGCTCTGCCAACATTTGATATTAATGTACTACCAGTGATTGTCCAACTGTCTGTAGTTTGCTTTGCTCGCATATCCCTGTGACAGGAGTCGGAAGCTTCAAAACTAATGCCCATGTGTTTCTCACTCTGACACACCATGCTCAGGCCCTGACTGTTCACTTCATCCTGGGAGTGTCAAAGTTGTTCCGTGCCCACGTGGTCAGGCTTGAGAACACACTATATCGCATAGTGGTCAACGTCTAACTGCCACATCAGTTGCAGGAATGTGTTTGACATGTACAATCCCACTTTCGCTCGGTCAGGCAGGTGTGGAAAGAAATAACTGGCACCTCGGCCTGAAGGCTTAAGCAATGCCAAGATTATCAAATCATCAAATCAGTACATTTCGCTTGCACTTGCAATGAATCTGCTACTAAAGTTACTCCACTATCAAATCAACATGAGGCGCATATGTGATCCTGCAGAAGACCATATGACTGGCTTACTTGCAATGTCTTGGATAGGCGTTATGTGTACCATGTGACTGAACCTGGAGTAACTCTGTGAGACATAACCAATATGACTAATCACAAGTCCCATTACCTCTGCTAGTGGGAAACCTGTAGCAGTAACCTTGGCCTTACCAGCAGCATTTGGGCCAAGGTGCCGGTTATGATCAACCATACTGACTGAACTGAGCTGAGAGGGGATAGCCACGTGCACAGCATTAGGGCGATTGATGTGTCAAGCAGACAATAGCCAATATGCGAGTACGTGGAACTTCGAGCCATTCCTCTTTTTGGGTTCAGAACCACTCAGGTACTTTCCGGCCAAAGAGACCAGTCCTTGGGTAAGCATGGTGTGTCTGATTGATTGAGACGTGGCATGTTGAAATGAGTCCTGGAGCTTCCGACTTCCCTGGCACGGAGAATAGAAGTCAATCAAATTACTACCAGTTCAATAATTCTGGTGTGGTATGTCAAGGTCAAATATTGGCAGAGCAATGGTGGGTTACTACATAAGCCTCTGACACAGATAAACCAAATAACCTAAATGGTGAAGGTTGCGTCTTAATTTCGTAAGCAATCTGTTTAAAGCAGTTCAAATAACCACATCTTGCGAAAAGTGTGCTGGCTATCATAAATAGAGTCCGAGTCGCGAGATATCCAAGTTGAAGTAAATGTTCGATTATATCTTATTGCAGAGGATGGCCTTGATCCTATCAGGAGAGTAACTCTTCATAACAACTCTTGCAAGTACACGATAACCTTTGGGATGCATGGTCCTCTATCATAAAGCCAGGCCCATGATAAATCAGTACTCCATTTGTTGACAGATGGGATCATAGCTAAGGATTGGGAATAAACTTTGGCATCCCAAGAAGGGCAATATAGGAATGACAAGGCTCTGGCTTTGAAAGGGTAGCCCCACAAGTGCAAACGATACCAACCTGCAAAGATGAATCTGAAATATTATTGTTGTTTTCGGTTCTCATTGTACTACAATTATTATTCAAGTATGATATGATTATTTATTAGGATTGTATGATGTTCCCCCGCCCCATGGATGACTTTGGTTTCAACAGTGAATACAACATGATCCTATTTGCCTTGTCTGCTTTGCTGGATCCCTTCGAAATGGAATATCAGTTATTCATAGTACAGTACAGTGAGTGGTTAGCAAGTATAATCCAGTGTACTGAAATATTAACCTACTACCGGTGTTATACAGTATTTCCATCTGAATACATGAACAACTTAGGAGTTACTCTATTAGCTAGTGATACAATGATAGCACCCTTGGGTTCTAAAGATGATATTCCCCATTTCGATTTTTCGATGGATGTTAGCAACGAGTTTCCTAGGCAACAATCATTACCAGGACTATTGGAGCTATATTGTGACTACAAATATGATTTCTTGATGGGACCTACTGGTTATATGGCTGATCTTTGAAGATGCACTCATCAAGGAACGATTAAGCAATCGGCTATGCTAGCAGTTGCGAACAAGTTGAATAAATCAGACTTCTCTAAGAAAGCGCTGTGTCTACAATATCCAGGATGAAACAATATGGAGATTTGACGAATTCCTCAGGAGCTATTGGAGACCAGTCAATCACCTTGGGAAAAATATTGAGTGCATAGACTTTGCATCTACAATTCAGTCCTATAGGACGACGATTGTTGAGAATATTACTGCAGGGAAGTACAATTGGCGATGGTGTCTGAACACCAGTACTATCAAGGACATAGGAGAAGTGTGAAAATACATGTCCATATAGATTGCACTATTGAAGGGTGTAATATTCCCGCCATTGATATTAATTAGTCATTGAGGTTAATTATACAAACACCTAACCAAGTAATCAACCCTCGAGATGAATTCTATGAATGTATTTTCCAATACTGATATATACACACGTATCATTATATGTGTTGGCAGTATTGTTTTACAACAGGACACAATTTACTTGCAATCATTGTGTAACATGCCGACCCAACTATAACAATTTGTCCTATTTGCATATACGATTAGAATCAATTGCCAATTGGGTTCACTTGGTGATACGCATAGGATTAGATTAGGAACTTCGGCCACACATCAGTACTATACCTTTCACCATACATATAGGTACATTAGCAGAAGCACCCAGGTACCAGATATGTGGCCTAAAGAAACTCTGCTCATGAGTTGAAGTTAGTATGCATTGCAATGTTGGTCTCGGTTTACAATATGAGCTCATGCATCATATTCCACATTGGCACAGTATCTGTTGGTCGCTGATCAAATCTGTGACCCAAACCAATCCATGTGATGGTTGCAACTAACTTCTGATTCAAACAGAATGTGTGATGCCTAGGTTCAAGTTTGATCTGTAACATTGTCTGACATGATATCATGGGATGGATGGCCTGATTCTTATCAGGAGCATAATGCTTTGAAACCACATTGCATGAAAACGATAACCTATTGGGAAGTGTGGCACTCATCAGCAGGTGCATACGAAAATGATATGACATGACAGCAATCACGCCATCATGAGCGGTGGAGTCCTACAGTTGAAGTATCCGTGTACAAGTACTTGAAGACAAGTATAAAGAGGTCGCATTGTCCCGGCAATGACAAGAACAAGCTTAAGCAGTAATCCAAAGTCAATAGTTAGATATACCAAAGAAGATCTTAAAATATTATTAAGAATTCTATCTATCAAACTACCTTCTGAATTACTTCCTGGTTTCACTTATGTCAATACACACTATATGTGTTCGAACAGATTGATAAATTCTCAATTTGCACATCAAACAGTCATCAGAACTTTCAGCAATCTTATCGTATATTGCAAAGAGCGGGGTTGAACCCAAATATCCCAAAGTCTTTCGTACTCAGTGATTATCGAAAATAATGTGTACAATATCTCCACATACATAACTCCAGAGTTGTTGTCTCAGGAACAGTTGTCCGAAGAGGGACCTTGGGTCGACAGGGAAGAGTGGTAAGCTCCCCAATTCAGGACAGGTGGTTGAGTCTTGGAAAAGACGAGGAAAGAAGAGTTTGCTAGATACGTCGCTGTACTTCATCAGCAAAATGTATTTTCGTCGCTGGGAGCCTCGAGGAGTGTCTGAGAGGATGTGTAGTGTAAACTTAGAAGCATCAATTTCACCAGTGGATGAGACCCTAGGAGGGCATTCCGGCTTGCCATCAGAGTGACTGGGATCTCTGATGACTGGTCCGGGAGCACCATGGATGCGGTTGTTGCAAGAATGGGACCACCTGGCACTGTCACCCAACCAATGCAGGAATCCGAAACTAACTGTGAGAAATGCCGGGATCGTGAGGATATTGATTCAAAGGACAGCATGAGTGATTTGAGATTCTCCGGATGAACATGAGCAATAAGAATACCTTCGACATATGATGCATAGATTATTGTTCATTATCAACTTCTAAATCAGACTATAGGACCCAGCATCCAATCACCATTCTATTGTTTGCATCGCTACATTAAGGAGGAATTAAAGAAAATCATAGGTGATTCAGAAATGAAACTAGGTATAAGCGAAACAATAACCCGACTAAGCGATTGGAATGATATCAATCGAACTTAGACTCAATGTCATCCACCAAATCTCCCATCTCATCAGGGCCGACAAATGCAGGATCACACAATTCATCAATAGCGCAAAGAATCTGGAGGCACTCCTTGTATTTCCAAATGATTCGGGCTTGGCAATTGGGTCAAATTGAATTCCAATGATGTTTGGCTCGATTGGTGATATCTAAAAGGTCTGGAATTGAGGTTAGCCTGTGGTGAATCAAAATGGGGATCGAAAGGCAATATAATGAATTTGGGCGAAGAAGAGGTGCGCCACCAGGAAAGGAGAAGTGCCTGATTTCGTGTGCGAGGTGGGCAAGGGGAGTGCTGCTGGTGATGGAAGAGTGCAGAATGAAATTGAGGGGCGCAAATCCAGGCCAAGTAGTGCCGACGGAGATTGAGGAGCATCTATGCAGGCGAGCAGCCCATCCAGCGTGAGCATCGCCAAAAGGTGAGGGAGATAATTAGTCTGGAATGAAATCGAGGCTCTCATAATCGAGGTTCAGGAGGGGATTCAGGAGTGCCCATTCCAGAGGAAGAGCACAGACAGAAAACACATTAAGGAGAGCTGAATGAAATATCGAAGCACCAATCCAGACTGAAGAGAGCCGAGGGGATTGAGGTGCGCCGATGGGGATTGAGGAGCCCCTATTATAGCGGAGGAGCACCATTGGGGAGGGAGTATGAGGCAGCCCCAGCATGTGGAATTTGAATATGATTTGTGCAATGGCTTCTGCAGTAATGCAATCTATCACCGTGGAAAGGCAAAACTTACCTCGATATTCATCTTGAGAAAACTCAACTGTAACCTCCTTTCCAGTGGCATACTCAGACACCTCACAATGAATAGCTGCAGCCACAAGCGGTAATGTCTGTGGTATTAGAGGTTGAAAGAACTGCGATGTGGTTGGTTGTCGCCCTAAGCTATTGGCGGTGAAGAAAAAGTGATGGTAGATTAAGTGAAGCACTTCCAGCTGTGTGAACCAGGACTTCTTGGCATCAATGACCTTCGAGAGATAAGCATCGTCGAACAGGAGCTCCTTGATTTGGATTGGAAGCTCAGTCTCTGATCCTAAATCCAACCATTAACTACTGACAATAGTTCGATGAGCTCCGTCTGCCAAACGCCCTTGAATGGTACTAATCTTTTGTTTTAAGTATATATTTTTGGGTGTTTAGTATCATCATAAGTCCAATTAAGGGGCAGAGAACAGATTACACACTTACAGCATCTCGGGTTTGCGGATCAATTTCAAGAGCTGGACCACCGGGCAACTTACAAACAGCTGCAGTACCTACAGGAGCACCGTCTAATCCCCGCTGATGATCCTGGGCTTCAATGGCTAGTTTCCAAGCTTCGTCAACCTTCGACTACTTCTTCGGAAATCATTGGCCAGGGAGTCGTTGTGAATACGATCGCCTCCATGAACCATTTCGCCACCTCAAAAGTAGCCTTTTGGTTTTGAGGAACGTTGTGATCTCCACCAGCCTTTGGTTGAGGAACATTGTGGTCTCCACCAGCCTTGGGAAGTGGGAGCGCCAGTAAAACGTCAGACAAGTGTGATCTGTTGATTGCTGACTTCTGGTATTTGAGCAATGGTTGTGCTATGGCCGCAACTGGATGTTGTAGATTTGGAAGTGGAGTGCGGGCAATGACAGTATCAGCACGGCTCCATTTCTTTGGCAGCAGAACCCTTGTAGTTCATAGTGTCTTATCAGGGCGCGCCTGGTCTACATGTAGGACCTCCTGCTGGATGTCCAAATCATCTGCTTCGATTTTGGATGACTAGGTGGACTCTCAAGCGTCCTCACTTTCACAACAGCAGATCTCCTGATCGGTATTGTCATCATCCTGGTTCATCTGAATTATACCCCGGACATTAGTTATCTCCAACACTATACTCAAAAGCTGGGTTGGCAGTTCAAAGATTTGATTGGCAATGAAGATTGGCTGTGTTCTGCAATGCACATGCAAGTGCTCTCTCAAGGTGTGCAACTTAATTCTTCTGTGAATAGTGATTCCTCACCTGGCTAGCCGTAGGTTCCATGTTTGATCAAGTGAAGTTGGGAAAGTAGAGAGAAGTATATAAGGGTAAATATAATATGAAGTTCAGTAGAGTAACGGGAACAAAGGGCAAGAAAGTAATACGAGGTTGAGGAGGATGCAATTCGAGGGGTCTGTGGAAAGAGTCCGGAAGACGTGTCAGCGGTCCATACTTATATTGCTGATGCAAGTTGTATGTTGTGATTTAGTAAGCGTTAGGTGCACCAGATTAGATGGGTTCTTCATGCCACCAGTTCCCACATGTTAGCACTCAGATCCAAGTGCGCTATTGGTGCAAGAATTGGATGTTGGTTTAAGCCAACATACGTAGAATTGAACCAGACTCACCTGAAGAACTGGAGACATCAACGTGGTTGTATCGCTAACTACCTCTCAGGACCGCTCGTGGAAAACTGAGAAATGGGTTGATCATGATTGACCCTGCATACGATGCCGCCGAAGGTAGTTCATCAGCCCTTGACTTTGATCATATGAGTGGTGACCGTGTGGCACAGAATTGTCAGTGAGTTGATGAATCTTGCAGGACTTTGACGGAGGATAGCATTGGGACCTTGCTGAGGGGCAATAGTTGAAGTTACATCGGTTCAAACAGATTTCGTTCTGGTTAGTGGATAAATATGAAACTCCGAATGCAGTATACCAGTCGGAAGGACACCCTATCTTAATGATATTCCGTGGTTTCAGGATTTTGCAGCAAAGTTAGCAGTCGATTAGTCAATGTCGTGTGCAGAACTTTGCTTTCCTCAGTCCCGAGTCTGCTGAATCACAATATGTATGCATTCAGTGTAAGAGACAACGGAGGATTTGGGTTTATAAGGGTGAGATTCAACATAGAGGAAGAATGGTAAAGGTACGATGAAGATTCAGGTGTAATCTAATCGATTGCAGTTGTGGTCAATGCCAAGATTGCGAGTGAATGGGTCATAGACAGTCACTCACATTAAGATGTTGCACATAATATCTGGTAAGAATGTGATGAATGAGACATGAGGCTTCATCTGACAGCGGAAAGACCAATAGCAGCGTGCAGTTCTGGCCAATTGTGGTGCAGCGAGCATTGAATCGGCATGCAGGATTCAATCAATTGTAATGGCTGGGATTGTAGGATCGCCTTACTTTGACTGTTACTTGTTCTCTCAGAAACTGACTTTTCTAAACACGAGCTTTCATCACGATTTGTTCTTGAAGCACTCTTGCGATTGGACATTGGCGGAAACCAGATATCGTGTGTGTATGATTTGGGACGAACTGCAGGCATTCAAGATATATGGTGCGCGACAGCATGCTGGTCACCGATTGGGCCATTCAGCTGAGTCTGGCATTCATATTCTATCTCTTCGAGCTCTCTTGATGGAAATCGGTTCATAATCCATATTAAGATACAGGTTTTTGGCGGCCCAAACATACAAGTTAGTGAAAATGTCGTTAAGTCGGCATTAGAAGTATTGTGAATTTGAGCCTATTTGAGGAAGTGTATTTGACAAGTGAGTGGGATTTGCCGTTCATCTGCAGAATCGTTGAGCGGAGGCTGTCTTTTGAGGTTCACTCTCTCAAGCAGCAGCTTGATTATGGAGCCTGAACAACAGAAGCTATTCTAGGATCTTGGAAATGCAAGGTCCAAACATACTTCTTAGTCGAAATCCAGTTGAGTGTGCGTACTTATCGCCCAGGGCGGTGCATATATGGTAAACAAGTGGTGGACACCATTCTCCTAAGAATAGGTTGACACTGAGTGTAACAGTTATGGCATTTAAGCTGCAGCCTTCACATACCAATCAAGCATACATCTAGATAATAGCTTTGGCCGAGCTGGATGAGCTGCGCCTGCACATTGATGTTCAGTGTCTGAAAGATGACACTCTGTGTGTCCTGGCAGCCATAGATTCAAAGCATTGAGGAAGGACAAAATATGCTTCAAATGGAGCTAAATAAATCGTTCAAGGGTAATGCGAAGTGGGTATACATGGTCCAGAGGCATGCCTGGAGTGGGATCATATCCTAGAGTCGGATCATAGGTTATTGATGGGTAGAAGCATGTCGTAGTTGGCCGGCGAATAGAATTCACGTATGATGTCAAATCTGAAACCATCACCCTCCAAAGGAGAGTGGATTTGAGGTGTGCCTGAACTTCATTCCTGAGCGAGGAAATACTTGGCTGTATTATTCCGATAAGCCTGAAATTCGTGAGCCGTGTCTCAGGATACGATACATCAACTCGATATCGCTTAGGCAGTCTTTCTATCCATGGATGATTAGAGACATACTGCACTGGATCTGTCCCAGGAGGGTCGAGAAGTAGACAGCGATTCTCTTGTGCAATCGATTGTAAGTTAGTCATCATTGATGATTCAGTGAATATACCGAATTCTTTCGGGACTCTAGTATCCGGTGCACCTGAAATATACAAGCAACACGTAATTCGAATCAAACTTGGAAGTTCAGGCGCACCTGATCACACGGATGTCATTTGCAGACTTCAAACTCACAATTCCACAGGGAGCATATAGGATGAGGATAAGCAGGGACTACAGCTCGACCGATTCTCACACAGTGAAATTTACGGCACCGCAGAATTTCACTCAGTCCTCCATTAAACTCGCGCACCTGCTTTCCATTACATATTAGTTCATCCAAATGAGGCTATGATTCAGTTTACCAGATATCAGTTTACCATTGCCATTGTCTCATAATCATCACTATAATCATCTAACACGAAATGGAATCAAATTCTAATCAATACTCCTGAACTCCTCAATTGCGCCTTATTCTCCATACCAATTGCCTATTTTGCATCAGTTGGTGAGATTGTGTTGGTTGAATGTTTAAAGAGGTGTACCTTCATTTCACTGCCCTGATAATTATCGTTCATCCTCACCATCTGACGGCACTGTGTCTCCATGCCCCATAAGCCGCTTCATATGGTCCTGCCGACACTCCATAATCCAGTATATCATTCTCATCGTGATGTCGGGTCGGTTCATCAGACCATGCAGGAATCTCATTTGATCCACCGAAGAGAGCTGGTGGAGATCACTCGCTCGGTTATCATAACCATTGGGGCCACTGTTCAATAGCCATGTGTGTGGAACTCTGTTTTGCCCCAGTCGGACAACCCATGCAAATGCCTCCCGCTGTTCATTCAATGGCCAGAACTTCGGATTTAATGCCGCATGGTTTGCTGCTGTGAGATTGAGACCTGTTCCGCCCACTTTGGGTGCAGTTACAAACACAGAGGGATTTGGCAAATCTTGCAATTTGAGCTGCATTTCTGTGCGCTCATCATTGCCCATTTCCCCAAACATGTAGAAAATATCCAAATTTTCCAAGAAAAACTTTCTGAGCCACCACTTCAAATAACGTACTTGGCCTGGCGGAGGACAAAGTACGACCGCCTTTTGAGGAGGAAGTGAACGATGCATGGTGCTTTTAAAACTTCCAGATTCGTGCTGGAGCGCCTCAATCGATGCATCATCTTGGTCAGGCTCGGGATTCTCGGTAGATTCGTTGAAAAGCATTGGCAGAAATGTGTCTCTCAGCCATCGGAACATCAGCGAATCTACTCAAGGATCGAGTGGCCATGCCTTGTACCATTGTCGTAAAATGTCATTCCGATCCTCGGTGTCTCCCAATAACAATGAGCAACATGCCAGCTGCCATCTATAAACCCTCCACGCTCCTGAAGTACCCTGTGAAGTGTATCTCTCCACCGGGGTCATTAGTTTAGCTTGTTCGTTCTCATTCCATTCGAGATCAACAAGGTGTGTATTCTCCTGTGGAATGCGAAGAAGTGGTTTCCCATTCGTGAGTTCCGATTCTGACCACCTCCTTATCTTCCAGGGCTTAGCTAATTGGATCATCTGGTGTGCCCCATCCTGTTGAGCGTCCTGGTCCTCAGTCCAGATGCCATGCATCAAACTCTTCAGCCCCGTGCATTTCCATTACTGTCTCGTCCTCTGGATCTTCTGGCACTCCTGAAAACAGACACATTGTTTTATAACACCAGTCATAGAGTTAATGGAATCCCAGTGTTGCAGTGACTTGAAGTTTGAATCCAATTCTCGAATTTTATGCAATTCTCCAGCCCACGCTATTTTTTGTCTTGTAACGATGAGACTTATCAAAAATCCCAAAACCCTTCACTCAATGTGAGAGTTTGCCATTGGTTGATGGTTTCGCTGTGGATGATCAGGTATCATACGACACAAGGTGGATATTCCATCAGTTTTCTGGCTCATCAATCATGGCGTTCAGATTCTTGGGGTTGAGATTCGCATTTTCGTTGTGCAACAAGTTGACAAGTTGGAAATCGGTTCCATGTGTCGTCTCGTCGATGACAGTCTTGATGAACTCTGCAACTCTGGGCATTGTGACCGCCAAGATTGGTTCATGGGCCAATATATGTGCTGGATGCCTGTGAGGGGGTGTTGTCTGGATCTCCAACAGGCTCCGGCGCACAGAATTCAATGTCTTGAGTGGATACCACTCCCACTCTTCACCGACAATGCTGGGAAAGTTGTTGTCCGCCAAAATCACCCACTGTTCAACGGTATTCCCCCATACCATGGACAGTGGCAACCCCATTACAACTTTCTCAGTCACCAATTTGCAAAGCATTGCAGCTGCAACCTAGGTAAAAGTCTTTCCAAGACACATTTCATCCGCCACCAGTGCTCCTGGCATAATAGCATCCCAAACTCATCTCCTCACGATAAACCAGATGGCCCAAACCTGGTGGTCCAGAAATTTCGTTCCAGGCAGGCCTGGAATTGAATACTTGTGGCCTGGAACACGGTCATCTGGTGATTGGTGAAAAGGATGGGCATTCAGTAGCCTCACTGTCTCATCTAGACACTCGTGATCAAGTTCTTTGTTGATTGCCGTGAGAACAGGGCTCAATAATGAACTTGTAGTATCTCGATTGAGGACCTCCTCGCCATCATCCACGTGCTCCTGAACCTCTCTTGCACCTTTGCTGGGCTTCATTTCATCATCAATGATCTCTGGCAGTTGCTCCGAGATAAGTTGGGAAGAGGGGCTCATACTCCAGCACTCCTGAAATTGATCGCGATATTAGGTATTTCACAGACAACCATTTGGACCCAATGGTATGTGGAATATAATCAATTCTATTCACTCAATCCAAACTTACACTAATACTATCAATCCCTTTCCCACCTGCCTCCCGATCCACTACTCTTGCATTTTCATCGGATACCTCCGAAGTCTAAGTATACTCATCAGCAGTGGGGCATCACTAACCATAACATAGCTATTGGGGATGGCCTTGGCCAGTCTCATTACGTGCTCCGCAATATCCTTCCCTGCCGCTTCCTTCATGTCTACCCAAATAGTTTCACATCGTGTCCCAGGTTCAACATCAAGGCATTTGAAAGGGAACTGTTGTGTGATATCTGACCATATAGAGGGTCATTCATGATTTGCCCAGGTGCATATAATCCAATATACTCTTCGTCCAATTCTTCATGTGTGAAGTTGCATTTGAATATCGCCGTCAGATATTATGGGTCTTTCGGTGAACCAATTTTTTTGATGAAATCAATCAGCTCCTCCCAGTGCCTCACATCCATGTACGTAGTATGGAGTTGGATGCTGGATGTCTGGTCATTGTTGCCATTCGGCACTCGACTAATTACAACACTGAATGTTGTATTTGGCAACTCTGGGACGTTACCTCTCCCTATTTTGCCCACACGCTTACCCAAATCAGTTGCTGGTCGCTTGTTGCCTCGCCTTCCCCTCTTCCTCGCCTCCCGATCCTCACTTGCACATTTCTTCAAAAAGATTTCCACCCACAGTTGCTGAATTCTTTCGGCATGATCGACATTTCCCACGGCAGCCAGGTCTCGAAAGTCTCCAAACAATCTGCACCGCCATCTCCCACTGAAGGGGTCCATCTCACATCTGTTTCAAACGGTTCTGTCACGGGATAATGGACCAATGCTCCTTCTCCAGAAACACGGCCACCCATACTTTCTTCTACTTGTTGAATGTACTGCAGTTGGGCTGCCCCATCCTTTTGGCAAATCGCTTCAGGGAGAATTCTGTTTGCTTCAAGCTGAATGGGGCATTGGCTTTGGCCCCGCCAAGGTCTGACGAATTATTGCTCTCAGCATCTGCATCAAATTTGTCATAAGAAATCTCTGGTAATGGGGGCAGCTCCGCAATCCCTGCAGCATTTGTCCTGCGCGGTTTCGCGGGTGGCTGAAATCATTTCTTTGGAAGGCGAATGGGATGTCTCCCATGCATGCCTGGAATTTGTCCGTATGGTGTAGAGCTGGAGGATGTCGGCCGATTGACTGGAATGTTTCTAGCCGGTGATGGAGGCACTCGAGGTGCGCCTGGAGATGATGGCCCCTGTCCTGTGAATTGCTGAGGCGGGAACATGTGAGGTCCACTCTATCCTCCGTGGAGGAAGTCGTATCCTTGCCACGATGGCCCATAACCCTGTCATCTTAGAGTTGCGCCACCAGAGCTTGGTTGCGAGCTTGATGTCATGTTGAATGGGGCAGGGTGGTAGTACTGGGGAGCGCCTGGATATGGTGGCTGCGAAGACCGGTAACTATACCCCAGTGGTGGAAGAAATTGATTTGTGGGTTTCCCCAATTGAGTGTTTTTGCCCGGTGTATTTCCAGCATTATTTTCTGATTCTCCCACATTGTCATCTGGGCGTTGTTTGGAGCCTAACAGGCCACCCAGCGTAGCCATATTGATTCAAGTCTTCGGTGGAGATCCGTTCATCAACATTTGATGTGAACAAAAGATGGAGGTAAATAAATTATCATTGGGTTGCGCCACCAGAGCTTGGTTGCGAGCTGGTGTCATGTTGAATGGGGCAGGGTGGTAGAACTGGGGAGCGCCTGGATATGGTGGCTGCGAAGGCGGGTAACTATACCCCAGTGGTGAAAGAGATTGATTTGTGGGTTGCCCGAATTGAGTGTCTTTGCCCGGTGTATTTCCAGCATTATTATCTAATTCTCCCTCATTGTCATCTGGGCATTGTTCTGAGCCAAACAGGCCACCCAGTGTAGCCATATTGGGTTTCTTCGGTGGAGATCCGTTCATCGACATCTGATGTGAACAAATGATGGAGGTAAACAAATTATCAATTCAATTTGTGATTTCGAATGCGGCAGAGTATCATTGAGAATAGTGAAGGTAGCAGTGGCCCTCGGCGGAATACAGGCCTCTGATATCCATCTCATTTGTCACGACCTGTGGTGTTGCACTGCATCTTTGATCCATGAAACCCGGCTGAGAAAACGAAATCCTAATCAGACTCATCCTGCGTTTCTTTGTTCTATGCTCATATTCTTATACCAAGAACTTGGATGGAAGCTCACCTTCCTTCGGTTCATGACTGTAAATGTCATAGCTGGGATTCGACATGATATCTCCAGGAAACCAACAAGCACTATATCTGGTTGGAAGGTTAGCATAACAAGGCATTCTACACTCAAAATATGTGTGTACAATCTTACTACTTCATTCAATATGAGGCCTGTTAGTCGCGCTGCAACAGTGATTGCTTCCTTTTGAGCTCCTTGTGCAAACTTTGTGGTCTCCTCAAGATCCACGCACCAGTCCAGGATAGTGACTGATGAAGACATCCTAACAGGCTATTAGTTCTCGATGATCAATTGAGCGGGCATACATCCAGCTAGGAAACTTAACTCTTCATTGTATTAAGGTGATGTTATCCACTGCTTGAGGCTCGAGCGTGGACACAATCTGCACAATGCCGCAATGACCTAGTATATGAAAAGGCCAATTGTAGTAGCACCTGATGATGAGAATTAAAAGTTGATCCAAGTGATGAAAAAAGAAGCTTTCTGGGCAACGATTTTCAGTAGATATTATCCTAGTTCGTGAAGAAAACTGATCATGAGGTGACTTTGTTTGACTGCTCCTCGACACTTGGTGGGGTGTGGTGCGTCTTTGAAAGTGATTCGCTAACCTGAGTTAGCTCGCTTTCAAACAAATATCCCTGACGCTCACATTATCCAACAAACCATACCCCCTAAACTATGATCGAGATTCGTCAGAACACTGAGCATTTCTCCAATACAGTCGACACTTGCCAGGAACATGTAAAATGCTGTATCTGCAAAATCAAATTATGCCACGAGAACCGACTGGAAGCTCATTATCACCAATACCACCCAATATCAATGAATGAAGGGCTATTAGACAATGGGATTCTACCACCTGCAGGCTGCGATCACCCTGAGCCATCATTGTTTGACTACAGTAGGTGCACCTGAATGGCCATCGACAAGCTGTCAATCAATGATCTACTCATAGACAACGTACCAAGTTCACCACCACCTTATGATACTCTCAACGAAGAACCTATAGGCCCTCAGCAGCCTGATCTTACCAGTACCCCTGATCCAACCAGGACAAAGGCTCATTGGCAGGTAGTTAGAGTAGAAAATGCAGAGGGGAAAGCGTATAGCAAAGCAACTGGATTGTACAAGAAGCGTCGCAAGTACTCAGAACAATGGAATCCATCGCATCGATTTCAGTCCGCATATGATATTTGGCCAGCTCAGTTGTTGAGCCAGCAAACGAAACCTGGAATGATCAACATCTCAGGAGTGGACTAGACAACTTCAAAATTGAATCATTGCAATCAGCAGATGCCATACAAAGGCTCCTCTCTGAACTCGATTTCGGGCTCGGCAATGATAGTTGGATTGAAAATGACTCACATGTCTTCAGAACATTGAACTAAAGGGATATTTTCAAATGTATACTGTTCCTTTCGGCATATGTCCCATTTCAGGCACACCTTGATTTTGAACGTGTGCGCCTTGCTGACTCTGAGGGTCGTCGAATTTCCAGTGGGATGAACATGGGCGATTAGTGGTGGGATACACAGGATGATCTTCATACCGGAGCGATGATGGTGGTACTCATATGTGCATCTGACAGCGGTCTCATAACCGATTTTTCAGGTGACCAAAATGCCTGGCCGCTGTAACTCACAATTGGGAATATTCGAAGTGATATCCGCCGCACACCTATAAAGCACGCCTCGCTTCTTGCTGGGCTGATCCAATGTCCCCTGAAAGGTGCCAAAAACATTGACAAAGCATGGCATTCCGCGGTTCGAACTCTGCTGTCTTAACTTAGGCATCTTGACATCACTGGTCCTGGCTTGAAATGGGATTGTGCAGATGGATTCCAGCGACAATGTTACCCTCTGTTGGCTGCCTGGGTCGGGGATTATCAAGAATAAGTCTGGGTTGCTCAAGTCTCATACGGCTTATGCCTGATGTGTGAAATTCCTACAGGTGTGCCAATGGGCCATTCAGCGTTTCGACCAATCGATATCTCCAGAGACCAGCATATTCACTCGGAGCTGCTGCCGGACAATATCATTGATGCTCCTCACGCTCTAGGTGTCCACCCAATCCGCAACCAGTTCTGGCAATACCCTCTCTGCAATGTCTATCGCCTATGGCAGCCTGATGAATTGCATCAGCTGCTCCTGGGTTTAGTTAAAGACTTATTGCACTGGCTGCTCAAATACCTGAAAGCTAGAAATGTCAAGGATCAATTAGACAATCGATTCACATCCGGGATGCGATATCCCGGCCTCTAGCACTTCACTAAACCATTCGATTCATTGAAAAATGGGACCTGGCAAGATAATGAGATCCGTGGAATGATCAGAACACTGGAAGTGAATTGCGCAGCAATTCATGACAGCTCACAGGATGCCGGGAAAACTGCGGCGGAAACCGGCTCCGATCTAATTGTAATGGAATCCGTGCGGGTACTATGTGAATTCTCTCTACTTGTTAGCCAACAACATCACTCGAATCTATCTCTCAAGGCACTAGACAATGCACTCAAGCGATTTCACCAGAAGCAGGGTATTTTTCAAGATCAGAAAATGTCGAAGTCTGCGAAGGCCAATGTGGATGAACTGTTGGCAACTGAATCCCATCTGTTACGCAAACAAAATATTTACAAAATTCATGCTGCAATGGAAGCCCTTGCATATGGGGTTGAAAAGGTTTGCACATTGGCAGAAAACATTTCCGTGCGGATGGAATGGCTCCATCAGAGTGGATGCGCTCTGTCCGAGTGGTCAGAGACAAGCCAGTGGCAGATTCGTCTGCGCCCAACATCAATTCAAAGCATCGCGTTGCATATCTCCCACCGATTGCCGTTTCGCCATTTCATCCTGCTCTGTTGGTCTCCTATGTTAAACACACACTCTGACGTTGTGGCCAACTGTGACCATAAGTCAGAATTGGTTCATTGGGTACACGATTGCATCAGGCTTGCAATGTAATGGGTGACGCTGCGAAAATCTCTCCTCGCATTTCTTCCACATTCCGCTTGAGGAGCATAGCAAGACACTGTGACGATATGACACTACCTGGCCGTAAGGATCCAAGAAATCTCGGACAGAGCGAGTGAGATCAAAAGTTGGGAAAGATAGAGTTTGAATTTTCATTGTACGATGAGAGGAGATGGAAATGTGATGATGTCTATCTACTCCGCGGTCTGCCAAATATATACCCTGTCCACCTCCAATAACCCTGTATCTCCGTACAACCGCCGTCACTCCTTGAAGATGTACTTGATCAACTGTGTTTGAGATGCACTTGGAGACGGAGATCGAGTGAACTCAGAGATCTACTTGGAGGCCGTGATTCAGCGATATTGGAGATGCACTTGGAGGCAGAAATCCAGAGTATTTCAAAATACACTTGGAGGGCATGATGGAGTGAACTTACAGATGCACTCCGAGATAGTGATCGAGCAAGTTTGGAGATGCACTTGTGGAGGCCGTAATCGAGCAAGTTTGCAGATACACTTGGAGCCCGTGATCCATTGAGTTTGGAGATGCACTCCGACGCTGTGACCAAGTGAGTTTGCAGATGGACTTGCAGGCTATGATCCAACACGATTGGGGGAGTACTTGGATGTGGTCGATTTGGAGGGAGGCGCGATGGCAGCTGAGACTCTATTCATTGGTTAACTTTTGATGGTGGGAATGTAGAGAGTTGAGTACAACATCCGCCTAGAGATGAGAAACTGGCTAGGAGTGTGAGACTGTCGATCTTGGGATGATGCTGTACTTGGTTTATGCTGTACTTGGTGTTCAATCATGATTATGGCATGGAGAGATAGAGAGGGAAGACTTAACTTTATGTTCTTAGGTGATGGTAGATTGAGCACAAGAAAGAGAGACATCAGTGGAGATGGGGGAAAACATCATGAGAAACTGAGACTTAGAGAATTTCGTGTGCTGGTGAATTGACACTCCGCGATACGGCAGTGACGAGTCCCAATCCGGTGGGTAACAACACCGATACGAGATCTTCTCAACCCATTCAGGCAAGTCTTAGTCCTGATTTCTCATAGCTGCTCGTATCCTCCATATCGTTCTCATCTTCATCCCCCATCTCTCACTGTCTCGTCCACAACTCTCCCATCATCACAAGAACACATAGTTAAGTCATCCCTCTCTATCTATCCATGCCATCATCATGAGTTAACACTGAGTGCAGCATACACCGAGTACAGCATACACCTGAAGTTGGCTGTTGTCCCTTCGTTCTCACGATTTCGAGTTGACCCGTGAATTTAACTTCAGCTTCCGGCATACCTCCCTACCAATCAACCGCCACCAGCCAGTTCTCCATAAGAGCTTCCGAGGTAAAGTCACCATCTCACATTCCCACGGTTGCGAGTTGACTAACTGATGAATTGGGTCATGGCGTGCCATCCATCGCCTGCCTACAAGTACTTCTCCAATCTCGCTCGATGACGGCATCCAAGTGTATCTCCAAACTCGCTCGATCATGGCCTCAATGTGCATCTCCAAACTCGCTCAATGATGGCCTGCAAGTTAGTTTGATCATGGCCTCCAAGTGCATCTCCAAACTCGCTTGATCCCGGCCTGCATGTGCATCTCTGAGTTCATTCGATCTCAGTCTCCAACTGAATCTCCAAACTCGCTCAATCACGGCCTCCAAATGCATCACTGAGTTCACTCGATCTCCCTCTCCAAGGGCATCAGAGACACGCTCAATCATGTTCATCCTCAAGGAGCGCCGGCGGTTGTATGTAGATACAGGGATAATGGAGGTGGACAGGGTGATGGGGAGTATATATTTGGCAGACCGCAGCCAGTCCAGATATAGCGTGTGTAGATGGGTTGCTATATAGATTCCTAGATACATAGATGACAATACAAACTGAATACATGACTGTGAATCGAGGTGCTCCTAGACATGTTGCCGGCGATCCCAGGTGCTTTGTTTTGGTTGTATTCATACTGTATTCACTCTAATTAGAACACGATCCCAGGTGCTCCCAGGAATGTTGTCGGCGCACCCAGGCTTGTCGCTGGCACTCCTAGTTACTCTGAAGGCTGGCAGGAATACCCTCCTAGAGTCTGATACTCTCCTGAAATTGACGCAACTAAGTTTATACTCCACATCCTCTCAGACACTCCTGGAGGCTTCCACTGACTGAGATACATTTTGCTGATGCTATGCAACGCGACCCATCGCCTAGGCAACCGGAAGCGTGTAATTCTCTGTCAGAGGGTACGAGGATCAGTCAGAGCCGTCCGAGCCGTCCGGAACACCTGGGTGTTTCTGACGGACACTACAATTCTTGCTGATGCACAACACAACCTAGGCAATTTCAGGTGCGCCTGAACAGAGACCGGGAAGCGACAACCACTTGGTCAGATGCTGATCGTCAGAATGCAATAGAGCGATTCGAGCGCGAATTCCATCAGGTCACAACTGCTAAATGCAAGCATTTCGATTAATCATTCCAAAGTCATTAGAGACAACTATTGCAGGAAGTCCGGACTAGGGCGACCGGTCCCCGAAACAAACTCGCCAAAGATCTTGCTGTAATGAAAACACCCGCAGAAGACAAGGCTTATGGGGCGGCAAACATGACTGCCAACAAGCAACTGTGAGTTCAGATCTGCCTATCAGATGCTGAGACAGAAGCCACGACCTGGAGCTTGGCTGATACGGAGCGGGTCACTAACCAGCTGCAGAGTGAGATTGATGGTATCACCTCGAATGAACAGAAGCAGTTCTAGAAGGAATTCTGAATCCGCTTGATCAATTTTGAATCTTGGTGGGAGAGAATACACATTCAGGCGCTCCAGGAAACCATTCAACAGCACGTAATGCATTTTGCATATCCAAATATGCATCTTGTGAGCCATCAATCGGAGTCAATTCAGCGAATGGGTTCCGGTGACACTTGTACCACTGATATTTCTGAGCGACCACATATCACGAAGGTGAAAGAGGCATATCAATCTAGCAACAAAGTGAACTACATTCGACAGCTGCTCAAGCACAATGACCGGTGTTCCACTCTTGACTATATGCAGCAGACACTGTCATATCTTGCACTCCAAGGCTTGTACGATATTGACTCTGCAAAAGTTTTCAACCAACTGTCCACTACCGATAAACGGCGGAGTACATGCAGTGCCCATCTTTTAGGTCTCCAAATCATTCAGGACGCGCCCATTATCCGCCCTGTATCACAGCAGGTATATCATTTGAGAGAAACGCATGTCCACGGAGTGTGCAGAAGTATCAAATTAACTTCACTCAGAGATGAATGAGAAGATTTCGGAATTCCCAACATTGGGCAGCTATTCCGCCAGAAAATTGCAGAGGACCGGGGACACGAAGTTAGTGGACTCGTGCTCGGATACGATCAGAATGTATTCCTTGACAGTATATTCATTATACTCCACTATGGGCTGTTTTATTACCGTCAACTATTTCACAACCCTACTTCTGTTGAGCGTCTGGTACTTGATTGCAAGGTAGACTATACCAATGCCAACCACGGGATCATGCCTGAAGCTCATAACATCTGGGTCCAGTATATGCATATTGCAGAGAATGACCTCGATAACACCTTCCAAAGAAGAATTCTTTCTTTTGCTGCCTTCTACTTCAGCTGGACTACACCGAATCAGATCCACCAATATCAAGAACGCCAACCAGCCAGGAGAGCAATATCGACCTTGTCTATGAGGTGCCAGACGACACAATGATGGGTATCACGTCCTCAAGCTCAAGAATATGCAGTGGTGATTCCAACAAAGTACAATGATCTTCATGGTTGGGCTGATTGTGTTGACGGATTCATCCTGGTTGTAAAACGAATGAATCAGATGGATATTGTACCCATTCGAGCAATAGTTGCACCGGCACCTTTGGTGCGGGAAAATACTGCATCAGGCGGCATGGATAGTGTATGGCTTGTAAATAATTGTGTTGATTTAGATACCTACTGGACCATATATGAATTTAGATTTGAAAGCCTGATTCGAGTGTATAGCTGTGAGATAGTTTATCGAATTTCACTATTCAGCATAGACATCATCTATTTATCACTCCCGGAGAGTCTGGCTCCAGGGGCACTAGAATCGTCTTGGAGACACCTGTCGTAGTCCCAACAGCTCCGAAATTTTATCAACTTAAACGCATGATTTCACAGCATTCTGAAAACAACTTCATACTTTTTAGAATATTCTTGTATTCTGTTCCGCAACTTCAGAAGCGTTGAGGAGCACCTGAAGTACTCTCAGAGTACCTCAGAAGCACATCGTTTTGCATTCAGCCTGTTCTGGAGCATCTGGGAGCTTCTGGAAGGATCAGTGTGGCTGTTCAGAAACGCTGAGTCGTCGAGTTATGACTTCTGAACCATTATACATTTTGCTGATGTTAGTTCTATCAATTGTTGTATTGATTATTGAGATTAAGGACCCCTGTAACACTTTGCGAAGTTGCAGCAGCCATCTTCCTTCTCTCGAGGCTTCCAAGCATGCATTTTACTCCGCATCTAAAGTTGCAGACCCATTCAGAGTATGTATGACCAATCAGAGTGTTTGGACCAGTAGTGCTGGAAATGAATTAAAGGTGGTAGTTTTTCGTGACTTTCAGATATCATAGTATGCATCGTGCTGCTGTTTACTGCCTAGCGTAAGACCTTGAATTGAATTGACCAAGTGCTGCTATAGCCAAAGAGATATCCGGTCTCGTTCCGAACGCAATGTACACAAGCAATGAAATGATCCCTCAGTATAGTTCACGGTCCACTTCTCCATCTCTCTCTCCTTGTTTGTCAGTGACATCTAACATAACTTCATTGTCAAGTGGAATTGCAGCACCATGAGCTGCTTTCATATGAAATTGTTCAAGTATGCTACCAATGAACACTCTTTGACTATACTATATTCTGTTGCATTTATGATGAATCTTGATTCCGAGGAATTGGCGGGCAGTTCCAATGTTGGTGATCTTTTATGTTGCAGCTAAGGCCTTCTTGATTTCCTCCGCCTTCCTTGCAGCAGGCGGTGCATATGCCAAGAAGATATTGTCCAGGTGGAGATGAAGGAGCGTTTCGCTGATGATTTGTATATAGAGGTTGGAATCGGCTTCTGAATGGATCAATCCTAGGGATAAGATAAATGGGTTGTTATGTTGATAGCAAAGATGTGGCGGTTTTTGCCGACATAATGTGCAATTCGTAGTTGAACGTCTGTGACTTCATCAGTTCCATCATTTGGTCCGTGCTCCAGTCATCCCACTTGCAGGTGAAGAAATTGAGTATCATGCTCAACTTCGGAATTGAGAAAACCGGTGATTATGTCAATATGGTCGATTTCGTAATCATTTCATGCGGCACGGCTATTCAGCGATCACAAGGTGGTAAGTATGTGGACGGGTGTGTTCATCTCACCTGTTACACCTTCAGCATTGGTCACGGTTCCGGGGTCATGAACGATCACTCTATAATGTTGCCATGTGGCGATTGATCAGGATTCATCAATCATAAACCAATATTGTCACCACACCAATAACCACTAGGCACAAATACCTCGACCACCTCATTACCACCCACCCTCGAGTGTTCTCACCATTGCAATGGCGTATTAATACAATGCAAACACACAACGCTATATGCTTTATGGGCAAAGATAAACAATGACACCAGGCATTGTCACCGGTACATGAAGTAACTCTCAATTGGCACCAGCGATGGCCAGTAGGATAGAGACACTTGCAAATGAGACAAGAGAAGGTTGTTGAATGGTATGAAGAGGTAGATGGTCCGGAAGACAACAGTCCGATGGATACCAATCACTCTGTACATGGTTATCAGATCGAAACTGTGGGTCCGGAATCACTGGAGGATGGGAAGGATATAATTTGCTTGGAGGAAGTTCAGGCCAACTAGTTATCAGAGCAAGGGGATTGGAAGTCGAGAGAATAGTGAGGGTGTATCTAGAAAGAAGTGTAGTAAGGATTAGCAGTTGGGGCGGAGAGGAAAGAGGTATAAAGACCACTTGTTTCTCCACTGGTATAGAGAGCAACCGTCTCATGACAGAGAACAAGCCTTAACAATATATTCAGATTGGAAAGCTATTCTGCATTTATGCTATTCTGAGGACTTCCTGCGCCTGAATTAAGCTTCGAAGTGAACCAGCTATTCGTCCTTGTAAAAGTCCAATAACAAGTCCGATAGCGAGACAAGATTAGGGGATACTTAGCAGAGATAATTTTAGTTGAGTGTATCTTGAAGTCGATTCCTCCCACCTTGCATCACCATAGTCTATTCGTGCATATCAGTTGATCACAAGCCTGACTTTCGAACCTGTCAATCCATCAGGTTGTCAAAACTCTTGATCACCCATTATGATCCGATTGGGTTAATGCCTAATTGTGCATATGCCAGCAAGAACATTTCATTTTGTAAGATAGAGTTGAATTCGTCCATGATTGCAGCTTCCCTTCAATTCTTTTGTGGGTTGAGCATTGGTTCTTTGAAGGTGTGGGGATCATCTGATATGGTACTTGATACTACAGCAGTGTTCATCAGTTTGGTGACATTTACTCGTGCTCTGCTTCTTCTAACACTATCAGTAGGTACTGGGGCTGTGTTTTCTTTCTTGGTAGCAGCGGCTACTCGACATATCAGTCTTCCTGTTTTTCTATTGGTACTACCCTCCTGTCTTGATGAGGCTTGAATATTATGAGATTCAAGGATTGGTCAGTGACTGCATCGTCCATCCATATAGATGTCAGCATCCTTGTGAGGAGCTATATGTGTATATATGTGATGGCCGTCTTTTGAACCTGTATCAGGTGGTGTTCCATCTTCATGCCTCTTATTGATATGCCCAGTGAACCAAAGATCTGGATGTGCTCTAACCGTGTGATTCCCATCATTTATTGAGCCACCATGTTTGGTGCGGCCATGAGACATAAGTTCCTCCATTACACTCATAGAGCGAGTCCGGCCATCTTCTATGCTCTCATTCGTTCCACTCAACACTATATCAATTTCTTCAATATGTATTACTTCTTGGGGTAGATCAAAAAAGTTGATTTCAGTGATTTCTTCAAGTAGGTCGGATTGGCTTGAGTTTTTGCGTTTTGGTGACTGTGGGCACGAGACAGATGCATTCCCATGTTTGTCAAATATCGCATCCAACTAAACCTTTACTGGATTGTGGTCTGCATCCCAAACTCTCTATAAGGTCGTTGGGTTGTATACGTAGCCAACCATCATACAGGCAGTTGATCTGGCCCCAATGTTTTTATCTGTTCTCTGCTTCTCGACGATGAGTCGGCGAATGTATCATCCAAATCGGCACCAATGATGAAGTGGTGCTTTGTAACTGATCTTCATTCATATGGGATCATCAGGCAGCTGGTCATTGTATAGATTGCTATACGATGCAGCATCTCATATGGAGTTTCATAGGGAGCTTTGAATCCGTCGCAATCATCTCTTTTGGTGAGTCTTTTCGTTTTGTAGATGTTCATGAAGGTATACTGCAGTGCTGATTGCTTCCCCCCAGCACTCGAGTGGTGCCGGGGAGTCAAGTACAATGGCTATTGCTTCTTCTGTAATCGTACAAATCATTCTCTCTGTGACTCCATTCTTATGGTGGGCTGGTGGGTGTAAGGTGGACAGAAGTTGAGTGCTGTACAAAGTGGGGCCAAGAGCATTTGAAAGAGCCGATTGTCGAATTCTCCTGTGCCATTATCTCACAGAAAACACTTCATGTTGTATCCTCTGGTATTAACCTTAGCTTGGTACTGCTGCTAGGCGGCAATGCAGGTCCCTTGTTCCTGATCAGGATCGAGAATTACAGTGGTCCATCAGGTGTAGTCATCAATTAAGAGGATATAGTGTAGATGGCCACCTTTGGTAGGTAGAGAGAATGTACACCAGGTGTTGGAGCATACTAGCTCGAATGGTCATGTAGTTCTCTTGACTTTAGTCCCTGTACATTCTTTCTTGAGTTTTGCTTGAAGAGAAACATGACAGATTCTGGTGGCATCTAAGTCGTTAAATCCGTCTACTAAAGATTGCATTGCCGCTGGATGGAGATGTGCTAGTCATCGGTGCCAGAGTCTCATGGTAAATTTGGAAGCAGGAGTAAATTTGGCTGTCAACGATATCCGCTTTGTCTTCTTTCGGTAGGTAATTGAAAGATGAGGTGGTGAAGGATCAGATTGTATGGTTCTGGTTTTGGAGGTGAGAACATATTGTGATTGGAGTATATAGAGATCACCGGTATGATTTGCAATGATGGTTGGTGCCTTATCAGGATGTATGGAGCATGTTCCAGATGTAACAGGTGTTGTATATCTGGCAAGATTGAGTGGGTTGATAGAGAGTAGAGTGAGCCGGCATGTAGGAGTGTGAAGTGCATTTAATGTCAAACCCTGTAATATGTTAACAGACCCATGAAAGGTTGAAGTTACAGTAGTCTCATCACCAAGTTTGATAATGATGGGTGATGGGAGTCTTTTGAATGACATGAAGCAGCTCCTATCGCTGCACATATTGTGCGAAGCTCCCAAGTCCACCACCCACATCTGAAATGCCGTAGTTGACGATGTGCCAGCAGCGTGAGTGGCATCAATTGATATTCAAAAGAGATCTCAGGTTCTGGCTGTAGTCCAATGCTCTTCCAGAGATGCAGTCGCCTCTACCTGGGATGCTTTCATATCTGACTATGTGTCCTTGATAATGTATCATTTGATAACACTGTTTCGAGCTTCGGACCTGTCACGCCTCTTGTGTTACAAGTAATTTGGAGGATGACACTGGATCATTCGATAATCCTATAGTGGATATTAGATCCGGAATCACAAATTATCACTCAGATTTCCGGATTGGATCTACCTTCCAGATTAGTTCACCTATCAGTCACATCTCTATTACCCGACCTTTGTATCAACAGATCAACAACAAAGATCTAGCCAAGTGCAAGTAAGTTGTGTATCATCTTTAGATGGGTAATGGTTGTATAATCTCTACTGTCAATTGTCACTCCTTAACGTCAGGAAACATTATTCCTAGTCGCCAACCAAATGACTATTCGCTCACTCTCGAATGATTCATCCTTTGGGTGATGAAGAGTGGTCAGCATGAGAGCATTATGACATCTTGAGATTTGCAGAGTCATAACAGAGATAAGTCGATAACCAGTAATTGACATGTCGCAGCTCAGTCAACTGAACGGACTCATACGAATCAACCCTTAGTTTGACCACACTTTCTTGGTCTGGGCAAATCATGAATGGGACCTTGGTTTGATATGTCCAGAGTGGCACAGGATACTCTCCGTTTGATATGTGGCAAAACAACTCAGTTGCAGATTACTGTATATTTGGCTCCGACAAAGCGCAGTCGGATTAAATGATCTGTCGTTTGCCGCAATTGTTGAACCGTTACGTACCCGGTGGGTATATGAGTGGGCACTCTCACTGACTCGTGGTAACACAAACCTATTTGTTGATAATTGGCTTCGGAACAGCTTGTATCTGTACAAGGTACCACCAATAGATATTGTGTCGCAATACGAGCATATTACCTTGATGACATAGTGAGTACTTTTGGAAGTTAGAATTCGACTATCGATGGAAGAGGCAAAGGATAATGAAGCAGTTAGGTATGTGAACTCTGAAGCAGGCTGTGGCAGTCTTAGGATGGTTACGGGTGTGGGTCATCTGAAATATATCAGCAATACCTAGATGAAGGAAAGATATCGATAACCTACTATCGAACATACAATCAACATCAAGATATATCTGTGGATACCTGCTGGCTCTCTCGTTCTGGAGGTCACACCTTAACTTTATTCCCAAGAATTATCTATTACTTCTGCGTCGAAGTCAACAAGGATACTTCTCCTTTGAAGTCCTGAGTTGTACATTCATTATCCAGTTCTATATCACCGATATATCTATCACTCTATCTAGTTGGATATTGCTAGTACCTTCGTCAAAGCAAGAAAGTGATCAGAAACAGAGCAACTGGATGGTCGGGAGTCCGAAGGATGTCTGACGATTAGCCCAATGGCGTGGTGACCCACAGGATACTTCTGCAAGGATACTGTTGAGTCAGCATTACTCTTTTTGCTGAGGCGAAACTACTTTGCTGTTTCTTATAGACAAGTCTATACTTGGAGTCGACACATTCTTGGACAGTAAGTCCTTGAGTATAAGTGCCGGTTGTTGGGACAATACTTTCACATCCGATGGAAGTCTGAGAGTCATCATGATAGTGTGGTGGTTCAAAGGATACTTCTTTCTGGCTCTCCTTATGTTGTGTACATCAGCATACTGATAGCTTAAGACGATACTGTTTTGTCGATACTATCTATCGGGAACAGAGCACTGAACAGTCACCTTGTGTCTCTTGGTGTTAATCCTTATACACATCCTGAGTGAAGCCTGAGTCATCTTCTTCTTTATCAGTCCGGAACTCATTAGGGGCTTTCATTGATTAGGACCGAGAGTGGATATCCCGGTGTTACAGAACCCATGTTAGTGCGTTCAGCATTCGGGCCAGATATGACCACTTTTCCACAGCGGTAGCATATCTTCTCCTCTTTGCTGCTGAGTTCTTTGTGAATGCCACAGTTTTCAGTAGTGTGATTGTTCAATTGGCAGTGAGTGCAGGTGTATTCTGTATTGAGGTTGTGATCATTGTTTCCGCCAAGGTTTCCGCAGCCATGATAACGTCCTTGTCCTCTGTAGCCTCCACGTCCTCCGTTGCCTCCGCATGCTTTCCTGCGCGTGCACTGTAGCCTCCGCATGCTCTGTACCCTCCGCGTGCTCTGCAGCCTCCGTGTACTCTGTAGTCTCCGCATGCTCTATAGCTCCAGCATCCTATGGAGCTACCGTGAGAGAAAACATCAGCAAAAAGTGGAAGAGGTATTCTGAGCATTCTGAGTATTTTGAAGGATTGTGAAAATTAAGTTCGTGTTTAGTCGATTTTGTCGGGTCCACTTATACCAATCACACTCAGCGATATTGCTTCCACAATATGACGGGATTTCCAAACTTGGTATAGTGTTCCAAAATAGGTATAGCCTAGTTTGATACATTTCTTAATTGATTAAAGTCAGCTACTTTTAATTTTGTAAGATGTAATGAACATAGAATACTTTGCTGAGTCATGACATGAAACTTGACATTACTATTTCGAAATGACAAATCAAAAACAAACTAACTCAAATAGGAAATATTATTAAAGATATTCAGTTATTTGTTGATTATAGCTGGAGGTATTCCAAATATGGTTAGTTTCATCATGATTTGTCATGAAGATATATAAACCAAAAGTTTCATAATATTACTAAGCAAGCAATAGTACGTCTATTACATATTTCACTTTTAAAAATAGATTAACTTTCAACTATAAAACAATGTAACAGACTAAGCTATACCCCTTTGGGAAGACTATACCAAGTTTGAAAATCCCGCAAAGATATGAAAACAATCTGACTGAGTATATTTCCATCCAGAGTACACTGCATAATTGAGAAAAGGCGAACTTGAATTTCAAAATGATCAGAATACTGAGAATGCCATTTCATTTTTTCCTGATGAATGGCCGATCAGGTGTCTTCATCGCCGATCTCCTTTTTATAGCGGGCAGCCTGCTCATCCCTGCAGAGGGCATTCATCACTTCGTTGACCATAGGCAAGGGAATTTGATTGTCTAGGATCTTGATTATGGTTCAGTTCTATTCTAGTAGCTTATCGCAGAAGTGTTTATGCATTTCCTCATATGTAATCTCTTGTGTTGTGCTGATACACTGGAGGCGGTAGATCTGAAGTAGTGTAATATATCATCTAAGTTATTGTTCTTTTGCCAGGTGGCATGCTCAATACTTGCATTGAATACTAGTTCTTCCCACCTGAGTTATGGTATTCTACAGGTGTATGTGCAGTGTAGTCCACATTCCCCCTGGAGACCTAAGGCCTTTTAGAATAAACTGCATCATGGGAGAGCATGACAGATGGATAATTATCTGGGTTTTTGTGGCTCAGATTATCCATTCATCATAGTCAATGTCAATTAGAGGTTTTTCATGTTCCTTGCTGGTGATGATGTTGTATGTGTCCATAGCCTGCAAAACAAGGGTCATACTTTCTTTCCATGTTTTGTAGGGAAGATAGGTCAGTGGAGGAATGTTTCCCCATTCTGTGTTGTTGAAGGCAGGAGCAGGTTTATACATAGTGAGATTGCTCGATGGTGTTGAGTTTTTCAGAGCGTGAGGGTTTTTGAGGCTCTGACAGATTGTGAGGTGAAAATAGAGTCTTAAGTAAAAGTGAGCGCCGGGCTCATAACCTGTTACTTTGGATGCTTTTTTGACTTGTTGATCTATCTATCTCAAGAATACGAAGCCCGTATATATACAAACTTCCATATGCGGATGTGTATGCTCTATCTGACATGATAAGCATCACACTCATCCTGATACATATCATGTCTCATATCCTGATGCAGATCCTGATACAGCCACCATATTCATACAAGATCAAAAATGGTGCTGAGACTCATGATCCAAGTACACATGCAAAATACCACATTGAAATGTACCGATTGCTAGAAGTGAATATTCTCAAGTACAGGTACATTCATGAACTTATATAGGCGGTATTCGGAGTATGTCTTGTATGTCTTGTACGCATTCATGCGCACTCAGCTGCCATCACCAGCTGAGTCTGGAATTTCCCGCTGAGTACGGAATGACCATCACCTTAGAGAGATTATGCATCAGTCCAACTGACACCATATGACAGTGAGATAAACCATATATGCAACGCTCCCCCCTCCTGCTACACTCCATGGAGCAAGAAAACAAACAAAGAAGCAAACAAACTGTAATTCCCATAGCAGCCCCCTTGAAACCCAGCATGACAAGTGAGCAGGGAGAGAGTACTACCGTAGCCTGAGGATGGCCATCCATACAAACAAAGAAATCGATAAAAAGACAAGACAACCTTAAATCAACCTCCAATTGACCTCGAATGATCATAAACCCATTGCTTTGGTGAACTTCGTATGCTTGTATTTGTTAAGTGCTTTCGGGAGTATATCTACCACATTCTCGTTTGTGTTTACTTAGGAGTAGTTGACTATTCGTCATCTATGCAGATCTCAACAGATGTGATAGCAAACCTGGATGTGTTTAGTTTGAACTTTGATAACTCCCATGGTGATGAGAGTGAGAGCACCCTGATTATAACAGTTGATTGGCAGCGGTGGTGAGTCTTTCTGAGAACCGTGAATATCCTTTTGCAATTGGAGTAACAGTGTCGCTTCTCTAGAGGCCTCCGACCAGGCGGTGAATTTGGCATCAAGAGTTGACATGGTGATGAGACAATGTTTTCGAGATTGCCACGAGATAGCTCCATCGCTGTCGAGCAACACATGACCTCCTTCAGACTTGCTGTCCGCGCTGTCATTGGCCCAATCGGAATGTGAGTAGTCTAAGAGACTATTGCCGATGTCGATGCCGATGCCGGTGGCAATGCCAAAGCCAATGCCAATGCCAATGCCAATGCCAATGCCAATGACAATGCAAATGCCATTCCCGTTGAAGTGTATTCGAAAGTAGGCTGTAGCTTCGAGTTACTGAAGGACTCTTTTTCCAGCGGTTATATGGCTGGTGAGTGGCCGCACATTGTAACAACACAGAGCAGCAAGCGCATACAAGATATCTTGCCGAGTTGCAAGTGCTGCGTACATTAGTGATCCCATGACAGCTTGATAGTCTGTGATATCTTCCAATTCCTTCTCCCCCTGATCCTCGGCCAGGTCCAAATTTACCTTGGGATGCATTGGCATCGAGACATGGTGAGTGTACTCCATGCCGAATCGTCTGAGAATTGTGATGATACAGGCTTCCTGGCCAAGACTGACCCCGGTACAATCGCGGCGGATTTCGCTTTTGAGAAATGGGCTTGGCGGCCCAAGGTTCGTTATATTCAATTTCTCTGAGAGTTTCGCTTTGACTTCAATTGCAGCATTGGTGGCATCATCCCAATATGCCATGGGGATATTGTTGACATTCAGATGTATCAGAATGCCGTCACTTCAATGATATAGGTCAGGATTTGCAAGGGATTGAGTGAACCCAAGAGAGAGTAGAAAGGCATTGATATAGTCGTGCCATAGCCATGGAGCTTTTTTAAGGCCGTAAAGAGCTTTCCTCAGTCTGACAATAATCCTTTTGTTTGTTGAGGCCCTCTTGCCATCCTATTGGCAAGGACATATAGATGTCGTCATTGTCATTTTCGGGGATTAGGAAAGCGGTCACTACATCCAAGTGGTTTATATTCCACCGGTATCTGACCATGTGAGAGATGAGATACCGAAACGTGGTGTGCTTCCTGACAGGGGCTTAAGTCTCACAGACATCCGTCTGTATCTATCCTTGTATAACTAGCCGTGCTTTGTACCATGTGGACCCGTCAGGATTGTGTTCAGTCTTGTAAACCGACTTGGAGCCAATAGGCTTCACTTGCAGATGCGATGCTTCCCAGGAATTGCGAGCGGAGAAGGTGTTATTGAGCAGGATCAATGTGCTTTCTTTCTCCAAGGCTCGTTTCCAGTGATCTCGTTGAGGGCTTTCCATAGCTTCTGTGTTGGTGAATGGATCTGTTGCAGATGCCGTCAATGCTTCGGCGGAGACTTTACCTTAACTCCTTTTAACACCACTCCCTATCTGTGGAGCTGGAGCTGGAGCTGGAGCTGCTCGCGGTACTTGGCTGGATTGCTTGAATGCTGCCGCCAAGGGCTGGGCAGTCTAATCATCTCCGCAGAGGTGTCGGTTGTGGGCGATGTTTTCTGCATCTGGTGCCTAATGCTGGGCAGTCTGATCCTCTCGGCGGCGGCGCCAGCTGTGGGCATTTGCTGCTTCCTGGTCAGGAGCTTCATGCATGTGAGAATTGCATCTCTTACCAATCTGCGTAGGTTGACTATCTCTGAGAGGCTCATCTCTGGTATCTGTTTCTTCGACATATTCCTCATCTTCTGGTAATCTAAACATATCGATTTCATTAGTTCCATGCTGACACAACATGTGTGCATTTCGTTCTTCGTCGAGGATGACTTCTGATTGGGTTTTCACCGGCTGGAATTCAGGATCCCATATCCTCCTCACCGACTTTGAGTCGTGTGTTTAGCCTACCATCATGCAGGGCTTTCATCTCCGACCAAACTTGCCTTGGCAGGGTTGAACTTCGGGAATGAGTCTACTGGCATAGTATCTGAATGGGCCTGGGTTTTTGAGAGGGGTTTGTTATGTTATTTCATTGCCGTCTGCATCGTGCATACGTTTCCCAAATGCATGCAGTATTTTGTATGGTGATTCGTACGGCGCTTGATAGCCATCACAGTCATTTTTCTTTGTCAGGCCTTGATTCGGTGATCTCTGATGGAGATAGACCGCAGTATTAACTGCTTGTCCCCAGAACTGAACTGGAGCCTGGGAGTCAATTATCATTGCCCGGGCCTTTTCAGTGATTGTAAAGATGATACATTCGGCAACCCCATTCGAATGATGAACGTATGTAGGACATGGGTTGTATGTCGTACCGCGAGCCACGAAGACATATCCCATAGTCTCATGTTCGTATTCCTCCCGTCCATTATCTCACCAAAATCGATTCATCTCGTTTCGCATCGAGTCTACTGGGGCCTGAAATGACTGGTAGCCGGAGGTGCAGGTCTCGGCTATCTGATTTGACAGCAGACATATGGATGTGTACCTCGTGTAGTTATCGATGCATAGTATATAATATTGATTGTCTCCAAAGGTTGGTGTAGAAAAGGGGCTGCACAACTCTGAATGTACAAGTTCAAAGGGCTTCGTAGTGCGCTTGACTGGCACTTTAATTCAGCTTTGCTTGTGTTTGGCTTCGATGCAGACTGTGCACATAGAATCATCGTTTGTATATACGTCAATTACAGATTTCATGGGGGTAGGATTCATATGAGCTAGTCATTGGTGCCATATTCTTGACTCTGGGATTGTGAGAGACTTTCGAGTGAACTTAGTTTTGGCTGCAATAGATGCTCTTGATGGCTCAATTGTAGGCTCAATTGTAGGTGAGCTGTCTCTCTTTCTCCTCTTTCCGTTCTTGGTAGTCAATGATAGGAGTGCTGTCATGGGGACTATAATATATATCCCATTGAGTAATTTTCTGGCGAGACTGCAGGAAGATGGCGAAGCTATGGAGCATTTGCTGTTCTGAAATATAGTCATATGCCCGCCCAAATATAATTGGTTGATTCATAGGAGGGAACGTTGAAAAGTAGAAGTATGGAGGGCTTCGACTCGATTGCCTTGTATGACGTCGACGAATCTATAGTGCGTGGCGGTGACAGAATGATTGTCTCCAAGATCGATTACGATAGGTAGTGAGAGCATTTTGAATGTTGAGAAGCTGCTGCGGTCATTGCACATGTGGTGTGATACTCAGGAATGAATGACCCACATCAGAGCCACAGCGGCGCCGGCGGGGGCGCCGGCGGTTAGAGCACAAATGGTTACTCAGACGGGATCACTGTTTCCGGTCGTAGCGAGAGCTGCTGTAGCAGTGGCGTTCTTCACTTTGCACCACTCCTTCTTCTGCTTGTAGGAGACACAATCAACTTTGACGTGTCCTGGGAGCCCACACTGGAAACAAATGCACTCATCATTGTTTCCTCTCTACTGTGCACATATGCGCTTCCTGCATGCATCTGTAGTATGGCTGTCAATTTTGCAATAGGTGCACTTACTTTTGTGGCTTTCTCCAGTTCCACTGCTTGCTCTGTGTCCGCCGTGTCAACTGCGTCCACCACGTCCACCGGGTCCACCACGCCCACAGCCTTGGCCACAGTAGTCACCACGTTGCGTGAACAGGCCTGCCCACGTGGATGCATCTCCAAGTTCTTTGGTGGGGCTGGCTGTAGCTGCTTCTTCTAGGAAGTCATGCATGGCTTCTTCGGGTGTAGGTATGGGTCTTCTATGCGATAGGACAATTAATATCATTGCAGGCGGTGATGGCAGTGATGTGAATATTTGCGTGCAGAAATTTCGATCAGTAATTGCATCGTCGGTATGGTCCAGTGGTATGTGTTAGTTACTGAGCTTGTTGGAGTATGCTCTAAGTGGTTCGTCCTCGTTAGATCGGCAATCACTGAACTGGTGAAGGATGATCTGTCTGCCAATATAAGATCTGGCGGTGTCCTGACAGGTTTCTGGTGTGTTCCACATCTCATGAGGATTTCTTATACCTTCAAAAATCCGCAGTACTTCAGGGGAACAGGAAAGTCTAAATATAGATGCATCCTCAGCTTCCTTAGCCTTCCAACAATCGTGTTTGTCAACGTGGTCGATATCAAGGGGCGGTGGTTCAAGATCCTCTCCGGTGATGATTGCGTATGCTCTCATGGCTGACAGGATGAGTATCATGTGGTCTTCCCATTCGTCTTAGTTGTCGTGAGTGAGCATGGGGATGTTACTCTACCTGGCCTGGTCGAGGGCGGGTTCGAAGGAAGGCATCATGAGATTGTGGTGTTGAGTTCCAGTGCTGTTCATGCGGGTATTGCTACAGTGACGAGGTTTAGGGTTCTTGAGGCTCTTTTGAAGATAGTGATAGAGATCATGAGAATTTTTAGATAGTAGTGATAACCGGGCTCATAACCTGTTGAAATGTACTGATTGCTAGAAGCTTATATTCGCAAGTACAGGTACATTCATGAACTTATATAGGCTGCATTCGGAGTACGTCTTGTATGTCTTGTATGCATGCATGCGCACTCAGCTGGTATCTCCAGCTGAGTCTGGCATCTCCATCTGAGTATGGAATGACCATCATCTTAGAGAGATTATGCATCAGTCCAACTGAAGCCATACGACAGTGAGATAAACCATATATGCAACATACCGGTTTGAACCAGTTCCGAGTGATAAACAATGACCTCTCGTTTTCGGGGCCATTAAGTATCTTTCTGGTCCACGCACCTAGTAATGGCGTAAGCCGGGTCGGTTCCAGTCACCATGCCCCGGAGTTCGGACTTCCGCTCAAGCTTTCGGTAAGTTAGTGGCGATGTAACATCGTGAATACGAGTTCTGAGACCAATCCAGGATCTGCAAGCCGTAGCTCTCGTAGTCCAAACACCGAATAAACAAAGTGAATCTTCCCGATGGTGGATAAGGATGGAGAGCGCTGGCATATCTTCTGCTTCGAGAATATACCTTGTTTCTTTATAGTAGTTTTAATGGTAAAAGCTCGAACTTAAGACTTAAGCTCATGAGCCCGCACGAGCCTTCACGAGCCGTCGGGCCGGCTGGAGCCAACTTACACCCATCCATTTCTAAAACCTACAAAAGACCAATCTCGTCTAGATTTACGATTGCTTGGTTAACCAGTTCCTCCAATACCCGGCGATGGTACCCGGCGATGGGAAAAACAAGATTCCTCCCCCTGGCCCCGGCATCAACTAAACATCCCAACGTATTGGAAAACGACACCCCACCGTCGAGCCACCAAGTCCCACAGCATCGCAAATCCCGAAGCGTGAACCCTATACCTTTGCAGCTACGAAATCGTAAAACACTATGTAGAAGCTTGTCGCAGACCAAGATCGCGGAGGGGGAGATGTATGTTATCACTCCGCCCACAAACCAAGCCGCTAACGCCGCGGTACCAACATTACTTCACAGGAAAGCTGTCCATATACCATGAAGCCTCCCACCCTCGGCAACCACTCTTTCCGCCTAAGACTGACAAGACTTCGTACGTGGCTGCAATCACATCGATATCTACGGTCATACTTTTGCTTCACGAGTTGGGTAGTGTGTGTCCGCTCTCTAGAGAGTGTACCGACTGGGGATTTCGCGACTCTACACCACTCAGTATTGACTTTTGGCCCCAGCAACTCGCCGGAACGGGTGTTTTACGCCAGTTGCATGATTAGCATCTCCTCCTCCTCTTCCTCCTTGGTGCTTGCACCCCTGATGACACGCGTAGCACTACACCAATCCTAAAAGATACATGAACAGACAGACTCGAGCGATGCACGCATACAATTTCTTCTTCCTGGGACCGATAACCAAACGGGCCTCTTCGGTGATGGAAAAGAAATGCTGGCTTTGGCCAGAAATTTTTTTTTGGGGTATTCCACTACGATAACATCATATGAAGCCCTGAATTTTCGCATCCTAGAAGAGACAGCAAAGGAAAACGACCAATGATGCTTCGGCATGCACACCGTTTGCGACAGATCATTTCGGGCGTTAGAACTGGGGCTGCAGTAGTGGGCTTATTTCCTTGTTATTTTTAAATTCTTTTATTTAAGGAGAGGCGGACGGGTTTAGAAGCCATGGTATTCGAAGTAAACATACCTATTGTGCCGTCCGTTGCTAGTGGTAGTGGGTAGGGATGCCACAATTGGGCTCGAAGGGTTCTCCTCCGGGCAGTGGCGGAGAATGGAAGGAAAATGTATGTCATGGCCGCAAGCGGCCGAATACAATATCGTAACAAAAAAACAAACCATGAAGCCTCCCAAGAGAAACAATGCAACGGGACTGGAACTTATTGAGTAACAGTCTCGAAGCATCAGAGTCCTAGAAGGTGGATTTTCAATGCGGGTTTCAGGTCTGTTTTGGAATTGCACTGATTAATACTAGCAGATGTGAGTCTTCATTGCATGAGGCCAGTTTTTCGGCCACCTAGTCAGAATCCTGAGCGCATAAATCGCAGAGAGTAGAATAAAGATGACCTGCGATAAGACTATGTGGTTTGCAGCCATACAGGGCGCTGTACTCCACCAACTAACACACACCCCCAACTAATCCTGCATATAATTCACAAGCTGCACATGCATATCCGTCACCTTGTCCGGGGCGAAATGGCCCGCGATCTCGACGACTCGTTGCCATGTCTCTTCATTGATCACCAAATCCTGCCCAAATCTTTCTATCCACCACTCCGGATATGGCTCCTTGACTACAAACTGTGATATCATACTCCGAGATACCTGAGTAGCCTCACGGATCTTCTTACTGATATTCTCCCATAAATATTTGTCCCGATAAAGGCTAACGGCGTGGCCCCCGTTGTAGTTTATCACCAAACCGCCTCCAAGTGCTACCTGCTTTGAAGATTTAGCGAAGCAGTTGATATACGTGAGGGCAAACATACACCTGCGGCTGCGGGGAACTGAAATAGGAGTTTATTCCCATCAACTATTCCGTCATAGTCATTCCACGTATCCAGATTAAGTAGGAACTTGGCTCCATAATTGCGATGACGCTCAATCCAGACGCATTCTGGATCGCCGGATACTCCAAACTTCGCGCGTACGAATGTGAGCAGTGCCTAAAGCTGAGATCAGCGGGATTTGTTAGGTCGGCAGCGGTGGGCTTACAGGGTAATCGCAGCGCTTGTGAGCGAGAAGATAGACTTCCTCGCGACCGACTACTGTTACCGCCACGGGGGAAATACCTAAGGGTGAATGCCATGCGGTGGACACTGGCACTGGCCCTGTCACTGAACCCATGGTGTATAATCTGGTGATGGAATAGAGCGAGGTGTGTGGGCGATACTAGGTGTTATGTGTACGGTGAGAGGAGGTGGAGGGTGAAGTGAGGAGACACTGCCGACCTCACTTCATAGCAATGCGTGTCGGCGGTTACGCTGCATCTCGATTAGCGTCGGATAACCAACCACATCCTGAGCCGACGAACACAAGACCTGTATCATCTAGCTACGGCAGGCTTTTTGCGCGGAATGGCGTTGTGGTCGCACTTA
>Ga0307512_10000885_pt1 | contig 44195 bp, 23 predicted proteins | sample 14_EM_MG_FD_200267 | JGI IMG/M metagenome (GOLD analysis project Ga0307512, IMG submission 200267) | Populus trichocarpa ectomycorrhiza microbial communities from riparian zone in the Pacific Northwest, United States - 14_EM | ecosystem: Host-associated > Plants > Roots > Unclassified | place... | reverse complement strand
GGCATCTTTTTGGACAAAAAAACCTTACAATGAAGAAATTCGCATTTTGGGTGAACTGGCTGGAGATATAGGTATCCCACCATAACTCATCCGAACGCTGCACGACGCTAGCCAGATCCCTAGGACGGGAGAGAAAGTTGAATAACAAACCATTGTACAGCAAAAAGGCTTCTTTGAGCCTGACCTCATCAACTGGATCAATTCGAATGCGAAATGGCAGTCTTGCAAGGGAAGGGGGAAAAAAATCATTAAAACGTGCAGCAGGAGGTTCTTCATTTCCTCACATAGAAAGTTGTCATCCATGGCGGAGCACTCTAAGTGAGCGCGAGACGGTGTTTTTTTTGGAGGGGTGTGTTGCGAAGAAGGAGTGTAGTTCTGTACTGGCTTACTGATGGTGGCCGAGTCCTCCTCTTTGATCTTGAAAAAGATAGTTATGATTACGAAGCCGCTTCCTAAATAGGTGTTAAGGAGCATATCAGAGATGTGCATGTTCAAATCTGAAGGCAGGTTTGCATTACATCTTGATCTCTGAATCTTAACTTAATTTATGGGTTCTTGATAGTGACTTTTTCACTCAAAAAATGGGCGCTTTTTCATTCAATAGCTCTTCTTCTCTTGAAAACGAAAATTCCACATTTCTGTCTCCAGAAAGTAACAAGTCAAAGGGACATCGGCGAACCATGGAAGGATACGATCCTGTGGCTTTCAAAGATGGGGTACTTCTCATGAGGGTGTCAATCAAGATCTATTCCTTTCATTGTTAGACAAGGAGCGAAGCTATGCCCTCTTGTGGGGCAAGTTATTGATTTTCTCCCCTTAGACTTTCATATACCATGAGCTTGGTTCCCCTTGGCCGGGCATAGAAGTCAACCATCCCTCTTTTTTCTCTTATCCAATGGTTGGTGATCAATTCAATCCCTTGTAAATAGAAAGGTGGACACACATCCGCCTTGTTCACTTCAAACTGAACTACTTTTTTTTCTTGCCGGCAAGCGCTACGGCAACGCTTATGGCTGCAATCCAAACAGCAATGGCCCTCGCGGATTTCTCCTGCGGCTCATACATAACGTCAGTTATCTGGTCCCCCCTATCAACAGCTATCCCTTTGGCCGCCTCTACCCTATGATTTAATATATCTGTTTTTCCGCCTGCACCGCATTCGCTATGTGTTCTACGCCTTCTATGTTTAAAAAGAGGTTGATTACATCGGGTATCTTTCCCCACCCCGCATCCGAAAGCATGGAATGAGGGCGTAAGCTATGGCGGAAAGGTCTCCTCCGTTTATTCCTTTGTTTATGGCACTGCTCATCTGTGTCAGCTGCCACCATTGTAGTCCGGGCTTGTTTCTCTTTTGCACGAGTGCATTTCTGATTCTCGGGTACTTGAGAAGTTCCCTGTGTGTTGCCGCCATTTGCTGGTTTTTTGCAATCTCGTGGTTCATGTTTTATTTGTTGTTCTTTTTCTATTATGTATTGGTGCCCTACTCGTTCCGTAGATACCCGTATCTTTCCGCATGTAACATTTTCCCCTGTTTTTCGTTATTAGCTCTCGGCCGGTTCTCGTTTCCGGCCTTTTTTACGATTTATTCCGGTAAGGTTGCCTTTTCTGGCCAAAAAATTCTTTTTTGGGACGCCCATTTACTGCGGGCAGGTTATCTCTTAGCTATTCTTCTACTTTACGCTATTTCTTCGTGCGTGAGAGTATGCTTTCTTTTAAGGCTTATACATACATTATTTTTCTGCAAGCTGCGAGGGGGGGAATTGGGCAACCGGATTGAACTGATTAGGCAAAGCAAAAAAGAAGAAAATGCCATTGACATTGAATCAATAGTAAGTAAGAAAGCCAAATAGCCTATAGCCCATAGTTGGCTGCTTCTAGTGGACAACTAGGCTTTGAGGGAGGAAAGAGACTGTTGCATATTCATCTGACTCTAGATCTATAAATTTGCATTTCCATTCCCAGTGCAAATGATGGGCAATTGACTGTTTGCACGAGTAGGCTGTTAGAATGCCCTGTTGGTGGAAGGGGAAGGTTTTACATATCTATTATCTTGCCTCCTCTGTTTGTTTATCGCCGCGATTCCTTATCCCTATCCCTTTGTTGATGAATCCCATCTCTTCCTTTCATTTCTTCTCTCCTCAAACGAAAGGTCTTTCTTTGTTTAGTTCAAAGAGGGGTATTATGACCTGGTGGAAAAAGATCTTAAATGGCAATGGCTTTTGTTATATTTGTTATAAATGGAAATGTCGCTTTTTTAGCCTTCTCGGGCAGCTGCTATTTGAAATCCATTCCCGCTGCTGTCGTCAACGGTAGAACTCCTCGGGCATCCGTCCGCTTCTGGAGTTCAGGACTGAGTCTCGATCTCTCCGTTTGCTGTTCCTGCTGCCCCGGTGAAAGATCGAATAAATGGGCGATATCAGGCCGATGCCTCCCCTTCAATGTGCAAGATTGAAGTTCTGTATCAGCTTATTGATGTTGTTGAAGTAGCGGTTGAATTATCCATTTCCGTTTTTTCCATGGAAGTTGGGAGTTCAGGAAGCTCGCTCTCCCCTAATTGGGCCAAAGAGAGAAAGTTCTTTATTAGAGCAGTATCCCGGGCTACTCCCTAACAACTGGCTCAATGGCAATGCTTTGTGCACTTAGGCTTAGCATTGGCTCAAGCCGCCCAGGGATGAAGTCGCTGGTCCTTTACTTTAGGGCCAGGGATGAAAGTGTCTGGTTTGATAGAAGCAGGCTTCCCTTGTTTGTTTTCTTTTTTTTTTTTATGTTATCGCAAAAAATAAAGAAAATAGAAAAAATAATAAAATAAAAGCAATATTATTAAGACAATAAATTCATTGTTACGCTTTCACATCAAAGTGAAATAGAGTACTTCATTTTTTTTTATTTCATTTAATGCCTATTGGTGTTCCAAAAGTCCCTTTTCGAAATCCCGGGGAGGATAGTTCAAATTGGATTGACGTATAGTGCGACTTGTCAGAGACATTGGGTCATTATGGGATTTCCCCGTTCTCTACCCCGATCGAGATATCCTCTGTTTCACCAAAGAAGGATTGATTAAATCATCCAAAAATTAGAGCGTGAAGTGGCAATAAAGTGCAATTAGATCTATGCTTTGGAGGTATTCAGATTAATATTATCAATTAGAATAATTTATGGTTAGCTTGTTTGGACCAAGAAAATGAAGTATCCAGGCTCCGCTTAGAAAAACCCAATTAGTACTATATCCATGATTACTATTTGTATCATATTCTATTTATAAATTTTATAAATTAGAAATAGGAGTAATTTAAAACTACTAATCATAATCAATCGAATAATTTGATAAATACGTCAAATATTTTGTGGAAGACGTGAAATAAATTGAAAAAAAAAGGAAGTTGTAGCAAAAAGACACGGTATTGGGGGCATTTGCCCTATATGTGCAAATCCAAATCGGGCAGATCTTTACTCGGAGTAGAGCACAAACCTAAAAGAATTAAAGAAGCCCACTCAGGAACAAGAGAATGTTATCGTGATTTGAATTGGATCCCGATGAAAGAATACATCAATGAGAAGTTAGTTTGATAAGTTTAATGAATTTTTTTTTTATTTATAGGTAAACGGGTAAAAAAAGGTAAACGGGTAAAAAAACCATCTTTCTTGAAAAATGGAGGAAAAACCCCTTCGTTATTCGTTAAATGGGATCTACATATTGATTCTTTTTTTCGCGATTTTTGATGAACCGTATGCATCAAAAGGTGCATGTACGGTTCCTAAGGGATAGAATTTGATCCTAATCAACCGACTTTATCGAGAAAGATTACTTTTTTTAGGTCAAGATATTGATAGTGAGATCTCGAATCAACTTATCGGTCTTATGGTATATCTCAGTACAGAAAGTGAGATCAAAGATTTTTATTTGTTTATCATGATCAAAAAGAAGGACAAAGACCAAAAGAGGGGAAGGTCGACCTTAAGCTCAAAACGAAAAGAACCGCGAGGGGCTAGAAAAGAGAGTACCACATGGCTATGTCTGTGGGACGACCTTCTATTTGGTCCCAGTAGAACAAGAAAGACGAAGATTGGAAAACATTAAGGAGTAGGTAGGCCTTAGCCTTCAAATCCACCTAGAAAGAAATACAAGAAGCTTCTATCATCGATTCCATTCCCATATGATTTTATGAAATTACATGCCTAAAACCATACTAAACTAAAAGGAAACTTTTCCCTCCATCCTTATATTTTTGTATGTAGTGAAAAGCCTTGCAATTGACATGAGAGAAAGAACGAACGGAAGGCAGTAATAGACCTATTGGAGAAGGAAAGGAAGAGAGGTGAAGCCCAGGCCCTCAATCACAAAGACGGGGCGAAGGGCCTACTATGGATGAATCTCAGTTCCTATCTTGGCCATCATCATTGACGAAATTGAGTGATTCGGTCGGTATCGGTCAAGCACTCTTCGCTCTACTCGGTCACTGAGCGATAGGCAACTCGATATGAGGGAAATTCTTCTTCCAGCCCTTTTTCCGTTGAGAGAAGAACCACACTCAAACTCAAAGCTTTCTTTTCTGCGCTTAGAAAGCTGTCCGTCAAAGCTGTTCTTGGACTTCGATCAAAAAGGAAGTCTGCTCTCTCCTCTTTCATGTCCGAAGAATTCACTACTTGACTGACTTTGGGTTACAAACCTGATTCCATTGCCCGGGCAGAACGACCTTCTTCAACCAATTGCAAAAAGACAATAAAAGGGCGCAGGAAAGACTAAACCGAGGCATCTTCATAGTCAGAAGAGGGTTCCCCGCAATTCAGAGGGCTCAGCTCAGATCGAAGAAAAGAGCAAAGGGAGGTCTCTGATATACGATACGATCTTCTTTGAAAGAGCGGGATTTGGTTTGGGATACCAGTAGCTTGATTTTTCGGAAGGAAAAAGGGAAGCGGCTTAGCCTAGTCATCAAAGTTCATCTTCCTAGAAGGCATGGGGGAATCTCTTTGAAAAAAGGTTAAAGCCGTTGATGATTTATCCCATTATATTTATCCAATTATTAAGAGAAGAGAAAAGCACTTTCTTTTGGGACAGGGCCGGGTCTCAGAGTCGATTTCTAGGCTGAGCGTCTTAGACTACGCTACGATATTGGACGAGATGGAATAGCCCCAAGAAAGGAAGAAAATCAGAGAACCAGCTCTGATAGACGCCATGTTCTTTTCAGATATGTCTGTTAAGGGGGCCGGCTTCGGGCCAGTCATGGTAGAAGGAGAACTGCCAGACAAAGCAACAGAAAAGAAAAAAGCAAAGAAGTCAGCCACCGAAAAGCTTTTTTTTTTGATTTGAGAGGGCAAAAAGGTTCGAAGGGCTTCGTTTCAAGACTATGCTATGGGAAGACTAGACTCTTCCTAAAAGAAAGGACTAGCCCGGCAACATAGCAGCTTTTAGAGAAGCAAGAAAATCTTTCGACCTTCACGGGCTCTTAGATTTGAAGAGATGTTTTGTTAAAAGCTTTCCTTTCCAGCGGTGACTACTATCGAATCAAAGACTCCGAAAGAGGGCTATCAACATAGGTAGATTTCTTTTTCACTTATCACGCCATGCGGTTTGACCTGAAATTGAAACAAAGTATATTCTTTTTTACCTCGGAGAATGCGTTCACCCAATCGACCTGGGGGACGCCACACTATGTATGACTGAACAGAAGCTGATCGGGATGAGACAGTCCCGAGAAGGATCATCGGCAGAAGCAGAGGAGCCGAAGGAAGAACGAACTGTCCTTCCATACTGAAGTTCAGCTGGACTTTGGCAAAGAGGAGCGTCACAGGCAAATTCAAAGGCATTTGAGGGCACTAGTTTCAGGAAACATTCTATCGACCGTACTCTCATTCCAACTTCTCTTAGTCAGTCTTTCCAGATGGGAGAAGACCGATAGGAGGATGGGGACTAGCTTTCGACAAAGACTAAGACGGAGTTGGTGCTTGGCTAAGATAAGAAGAGTCTGAGACAAAGTTCGAAGATCGAAACTCAAACTGGGAAGGAACTGTTCTCGAATCGTCTTCTTGGTGCACAACCCCTTGGATTAAAACTATTCCGAATTCGAATTTAACGTCTATTGCGGATCTAAAGATTCTGGGCATCTGAGAACAAGCCCTTCTGAATCCATTTCGCACACCAAGACCTCTTTTTTTTTGCTAAGAGGGCAAGGACATTCGATTTATATTGATTAACGAGACCGGTAATCCCGCATCTGAGACAAGAACGGCTATTCCCCTAAGAAAGGAAATGGGGCATTCTTCCTTTTCTGATTCTAGTGCAGAACGCATTATAATATAACCGCTCCTTCCTTGTCCTCCTCTGGGCATGATGAATATGAGTGCCTTATTACTTTTAAAGCTAAATGTGGACATGAAAAGAGATTTTCTTTATAAAGGAAGATTCTGTCACAGCTGATGATTCAATTCATCTACACCAAGATTCTAAACCTTGTCTTCCCCGCTTCTCTTCGCCTGGGTATGAATACCATCTCTCAATTGAGTTTTATTTCTTGTTTTTACTAGTCGTCTTATTTACCTCTTCTTCAATGCTTTCTTTCTAAATTCCCGATTCGGAAAGAAAAAGAAGTACTAAAAAGAACTTAGATAAAGAAAGCTTTGAACCAGCGATCCCTATTCTAAAGGTTAAGACCTCATCAATCTTCTGTTTCTGCCTTCTAAAACTAAAATAAAAGGGGTCTACGATCAAAACTTTTATCTTCTGGTCTGATTTTCATCAGCAGCGGCTTTGGCAGTCGTTCCTGAGTTGCCCATTGGTGTCTTTTCTGACTCCAGCCCGATTATCTTAAGGTAGTTAGTGACTTTCTTTTATTGTCTTGCTTAGGAGCTGGCCTTAAACTTTCCGTTTTTGAGCCCTTGTTTCCAATTATCAATCAGTCTAGACGCATAAAGAGAAAGGCATGATTAGTTAGTTATATTTATTATTTTAGTGAACTAATTCTTCTTCTTATCCCTTCTTAGCTCTATTCCTCTTATTCTTTATCTTTCTATTCTTCTTGGTCAGTGCTTTCCTAGCTCTACTCTTTCCGCTCCGGTTAGTGAATCCAGATCATTTAGTGAATCTAGAGTGGGATCCGTTAAACCTATGGCATGTTCGGAAAAAGAAGACTTTTTACTGATAGGCCTCCTCTTTAACTGGGGTCAATGCAATTGAGGTTTTTTATCTTGCGATAGATACCACTTCCGAATCACTTTCTTCCATAAGCAGCCGCTCTTCCTATTCAAAAGAAAGAGGAGGCGGGATATTTTCCCGAGAGTCAATTTTGCTCTTTCGAGAGCAAAGAGAAGCGCTTTTTTACCTACTTGACGAAAGGTTTTTCTACACGCCCACCGTTACCGCAGGACGTTCTTTACTCAGTTAGAGCAACATCAAGAGAAGTAAGAGGACTGCGTTACAGTAACTCTAACTGTCCTATCCTAACCTAAGGCTCAAATCAGTGACCGAATGCTTCCCGTTAGGAGAAGCACCGCTTTTGTCTGTCAACTCGCCTCTTACTCTGCTCTGAGCTTGGTCCCTTTCCACCCGGTTTTGACGAACCTATGATTTGCGTGGGAAGCTCGACTAGGAAGGTTTAGGCGGCTTTCCTTGCTTCAATTCAATCAAAAACAACGAAGCTAGCTTAGCTATCCTCTCCTACCGTGTGTATTGGACAAAGAAGAAAGAACCCTCTCTAATGAAGAGTAGGACCGCATGAGACTCGATGGTAGTACCGGTGAACCAGTTCTAGCCAAGGGTACTCGATCGACGAAGACCGAAGAGAGCTAAAAGCAGGGTTGGAGCCTGGCAATGCAGCTCAATCTGAGTCTGATTCTTCAGAGTGTGTGATAAGAGTAACCCGAACCTTATGAAAGCGATAAGGACGAATCTGAGAATATGGGTTTCGGAGGGCAAGACTGACCCAACCCATAGGGGGGGCGTATCATTCCTTTCTTTAATTTAAAACTTCTTTCTTTCACTAGATGCTGAGCTACCTTCTTTTAGGCACGGAAAGCCTAAAGCATCTCTTTCTTCTGTTCACCGGAAATGCGGGTACGGGAGTAATTGAATCAGAAGGCTGTGAGCATCCTTTTCTTGGGTTGGGGAAGGGAGTTCGCGTTAGCTTTACTAACCTAAGACAGAGGAGAGGGCAAGAACCCGATAGAATAAGGAGATGAAGCTCTCTCAACTACCAGTGCAGGGGCAGGAGTGGAAGCTTAAGACAGAGATCTGGGATTCCCACTCTCTAGAGGTTCTAGTTGGGTTGGAGCTTTCCTCAGTACGACTAAGAAAGGGGCTAACCAAGAGTGAAGAAGCTTGACTTGTCTGGCTTGCCTCTCGCTACCTTATACCTTCAATCGCTGGGGGCTTATCTTCTCAATGACGAAGCCTCGGAACAGAGGTTAGTAATAGGCTCGACCGAAGGGATCGGGTTACTCTTTCGCCCCGGGTTGAGTCAATGCTTTCTTCCTGGAGCATCGATGGAATGCAGCGCAGTCGTCGACCTTTTCGAAACGTAGCTATGAGAAGTCGAAACCACAGAAGAAGAACTACGCTATTCACTACGCGCTATTGAAAAGAAGGTAAGGAGACGAAAATCACCTATATTGATCCTTTACTGCTTAGTCGAAATGAAAAAAGAAGATGATGAATAAGTTAATATTCAAGCTCTTTGAAACGAGTGATGGGTAAATATTCTCTCTTTTATCCTTACCTAAGGCGTAGAGCTTTCCCCGGGAGTGAATAACGCAGTAAAGCCAGTTAGTTCTTCTCAATTCTCTTCCTTTATCTATCTTCACTTATTCTATTTCTAGTTAGAAAGCCAGATCGGATTCATCAATAGAATAGCTTGGGTGAGTCTTTCCAACTTCCATGACCCTTAGGGCTGGCTACACTCCCTACCGCCCAGTCAATTCTCTGACTATCAGATAAAATAAAGCAAAGAAAGCAACAAGAGTGGAGAGAACAAGCTCTTCAAGCTCAGCTTCGGCAACAGCAACTCGAGAAAGCAATTCATGAGGAACCGGCCACTTCTTTATATACGTCACCATTTGACGATCTGTCTGTTCAGGCAGGTGCCACGGAATTGAGTACGGAATCAGAGATGGGGGACAGCAACGTCAAAGACTGAGGGAAATGAGTTCCGAGACTCATCTAAGTTCCCATCGGCCGTTTGCGGGATGGGGAAAATCAGAATAGAAGCTAAAAGCAACTGTCCCAATAGGCGCAAGGAGCGTTTACACTCGACAAGAGGTCTCAGAGCGACCCCTATGGTATGGTATGGCTAAGCTCCGTTCATAGCCGCACTGACGATCTGTCTTTAGTAGGTCGTCTATTCTTTCTTACCTCGGGATAGGAGTTCCTAGCCCCATTTAATTTAGTAGAGATCACCGGATCTTCTTTCTTCTAAAAGAAGTTCTGAATCTTCCTGTTCCGGCCGGGGTCAGTTGAAGGCAAGAAAGGGCGAAGGACCAGAGGGATTAGGCTTCGTTCCTGCGTATTCCTTCCTTGCTCTTGGGTTCCTCCCCGCTCCACTTTTCTCTCCCCGTGCCCAATCCTGCCCAGCTAACCAGCGCACCTTCACCAACCCATGTGTCCCGTTTCGGGGAGTCAGTCCTTCGATGAGCCGGATAGAGGGATAGAGATCACGCGCTCCATCTATCTCCTGCCGAACCACTTCGCTAGTCAAAATGGGTCGCATTCAGATATCTTTTGGCTACTCCCTCCACTTATGGCCCAGTTGTAACCTTTAACCCCCTCTCTCTTTTGACTTTCTAACAGAAAAAGCCTTTTTCCCAAACCCTTCCATCCACCACGCGCCTTGCCTTGTACGATGCGCTCTGGCATCCCCTTTGTCCAACAAGTAAGGTCCTCTTGGGACCCTTCTTGCAACGACCTCTGTGCCGCAAGGGGCCATAATAAGTCTTCTCTCAATCTTGAATATCAAGCAAAAAAAGAAATGCGAATTCTTAGCTGATCCTCGATTGACTGATCCAAGACGGAATGAAATCGATTGACTTGAAACAGTCTATCTACCGTCTATTGACTTCGTCCTGCGGGCATCTTCAAACGCGATCGATTCTTTCGGGCTTTTCTCACTCTTAATAGGTATTCTCGAGGCGAGGTCAATGAGATGCTCTAGTCAAGCTCCTCTGCTCACAGCACGACTCTTTGTTTCAATCCGTCTTGAATGGTCCTCTTTCCGCGGCATCATCCTAATATTATGCTTGGCACGGTCCTCTTGATTCAATCTCAAAGGTCTTCGCGCGGCCTCTCTTTTTGTGAGAACATCGAGACGTGAGGAGTGAATAAGCCAATGAGAAAGCTGAGAAGCCGAACCCGGGCAGGGTGTGAAAAGGATAGAATCCAGCCGGGGTCTGGAAGATTGCCCTCACCACTTCAGTTCTCATAGAAGGAGAAGCTGTGAGCTAATAAGAAGAAGGCTCGCAAATCTTTATCCCCTAGCCCTGCTCCCCCGATGCCTTCTCCCGAGAATGAGATTGGAGAGGGAAGGCCCCGCCTCGCTCCCCGAATAGACGGATCTAATGACGGAACTAAATGCCCTGTTGATAGATAACCCCTTGCGGCTACCTGTTGATTGAGATTTAAATAAAGGGATGGGAAATTTCCAATTAGATCGAGATTCTTCTTTCTTGTTATGGATAGAGGTTAGCTTTGCCAGCTGTAACCGATGCTACAAAGGTTGAAAACGGAGATTCCTTGATGCCGTTCGCTTGACGTGAGGTCATTCCTTTCAACTAGCCTATACCCATCATATGAGGAGCTTTGGATCAAATGGTGCCTAGCCTTTCGAAAGGAAGCCTGTCTGTCTGTACACACCTTATGACTCGAGTGTACCAAAAGAGATCGGATCCAGATTCAATACTTCCGGGATTTAGGGGTTGTTCTTCGCTGAGAGCTTCTTCACTCAATTACCAAGATTCAATCGACTTTCTTTTTCCGTTAATAAAAGAGAGGAGGTATAGCACCAGCCCTCAAGCACTACACCAATAATTGACAAGCCGGATAAGCCGGGTAAACTTCTCCCTCTGCTGCTACTGGATATCGACCTAAGAGATACTAGACCAGGTATGAAAGGAAGGGCTTAGTCTCCGTAGATGGAATGAGAATACACAGGAGGTTAACTCAGTCCTATTATTAAAAGAAGTAGCGCCTTCGCTTACTCATTCCTCCGTATGGCTTGGGGGTCGGCTTGCCGGACTGACCGACTAGTAGTTAGAATACCTCCCCTCCACATCCTCCGCCTGCTGCTTAGGGGTTGCTGGTGACGGTGCCATCCTCAGAATCCTTCCTATTCGGCTTCTGGCTTCAGCCTCAGATTTGTGCTGCCTTTCGGCCTTCGCTTGCTTCAATGTTGCCATGAATACGCTTGTTGGTTGACTGATCCTTTGTTTGATATGATCCTACTATTGAAGACCTTTACTTTTGACCTTCCTGCATCCTTTCCTTCTCCCTTTGGAGATGTTTAAACTATTGATTGCCGTGTTCTACTTGGCTTACAGAGATGTTTTAAAGTGTTTTCTTCTTATAAGCAAATAACGGCTCACGCTTTTTCACTGGATGTGCTTTTGAACGGGTCAAAGAACTATGAAATTGTTTTCTTCTTTCTTCAATTCAAACTTCAAACCTCGTAAGCCTTTATTTACTATTCCACCCGGTAAAAGCCAACTTTACGATTTACTGCTTCCAGTCTTTGCTGTCCAATCCGTAAGTCCTTACTTGAAGCCCTAGGTAAGGTTTAGTCTTCCAAGTAAAGTAATGCAGAATGGAATGGTTGATGGACTTGCTTTCTCGCCTTTCCGCAGGAACCTCTGTCTCACTTATTGACCTCTAATATAATCTGAGGGTAGCCCAGTCAGCTTACTCGCACCTATAGTGGCAGCGCCTTATTCCACTACGTATCTGTCTGTCTGTTTAAAGAAAGAAATTGGTTAGTTAGATCACGCAAGAACTGGCGTACCAAGGGAGATCTTTCGATCACTCTGTTAGACCCAAGGCACGTCTTCATCAAGCTCTCGAACAAAGAAAATATGCACCAAAAGAGAAGTTTTTTATTGAGGGAGTTTAGGGTTTTCTGCTGGAGCCATGATTTCCGTCTCTGCAATGGTGATCCAATGCATGCGCGGGTATCGCGACCCCATCTGCCTATTGTCTTCTTTTTTGAGTTTCGCCTGACGTCTCGACTTTCGGAATTGGCCTGACTGGTCCTACGAAGCTTGTCTCACGCCCCAACGTAGCTAGGGTTTGTGTAGAAGTCGGTCTTCTCAAGGAAAACCTCCAAAATCGTGTTTGGATTGGATCTACTGTGTATGGATCACCAGCAAGAAATCGTTTCTTTTTGAATACCTAAGTTCTGCACGCATTGCAGACGACAAGGTCATGCCCGTTACGAATGCAAAGTGGCAAATAAGGAACCTGGTGTCAACCCGTCACCGAGAATGGCCTATGTTCCAAGAACCAATGCTACCATCAGAACCTACCACTGAAACGATGCCTGCTGCTGATAATGCGGCTCTTGTTCAAAATGCACCTGCTGGTGTGGCTGAAGCTGCAAATAATGCTCCGGTTTTTTCTTTTTATTTTCATGCTAATAACCAAAGCTTTTAAGTAAGTGAGGGCTGCTATCATACTAGCGAGGAGGACACGGGCTCACTCTCTGTTCAACAGAAAGGGAATCCTATTAGGGAAAACTTGCCTTATCTCACTGCTTTCACTGGCTAACCCTACATAGCTTTACCAGTAGAGAGAAGGAGCACCCTTACTTTGCTGTGATGAAACAACTTTCTTTACACTTGATGGCTTGGAATACGATTATACGTCTAGATGGGGGCATTTCAGGTCTTTTCTTTCACTCGAGACGATGATAATTTGCGTAATGCGTAAGAAAGATTCTATGATGAGCCCGAACCTTTCCTCGGACACCTTAAACTTAAAGTCAAGTCAGTTCCTCAACCCCGTCTGTGGCTGTTGGTTAATTGGTAGAGGAGCACGATCAAATAGATATCAAAAACTAATGCATTTTGATGGCTAATCTATCATTGAGGGGAGACTTTGAGTTCAGTTAGATCTTACTTAAAAGATCATTAGATCGGAGGTTGGAGTGTCACTTTCCCCGGAACTTTCTGTTAGGATGTTAGCTTCTCTTCCCCCTCATTCCTGCCTTCACTCGATTCCAACATCAACTGGTTCTTAAAGAAGGTGGTCTGACCTTACTCCAATTCCCCTAGGGTTAGGGGGTAGCTGCAACAACATAAGATGGATAAGCAGGGGTCTTAATGTCTTTAGTTCGAATGAATCCTCCTCCCTTTGGAACTCTATAGAACCTTCTGTCCCTTCGGGTAGCTACTCGGATAAGCAGCTTAGCTCATTAGCTCATATCAGATTTAGCTAGACGGGTTGGTTTGGAACATCAAGCAAGATCCACCAGCAAAAGGTAAGTATCCGAAGACGTGATCCAAGGTTCCATTCTCCGGGGGTGTAAGCCTTCTTTCTCAATATCCTCATCTGCCCTATCTCCTTTTCACTCTATTGAAGTGGAGCTAATTGAAGACTCACATGGATGAGGCTATACCTATATTCTATCTTAAATAAAATGGGAGACGGAACCAGTTACAAGTAAATACTTGTTTACTCCCTAAAGGGATAATTCCAGTAGTACCGATCAACCTTTCTGTGAAATCCTTTCCGCCGGTACATCATAAATAAGAAAAGAAAAGAAGAGAAGCTTCAGTTTCTTGCTTATCTATGGAATATCGCATTGTTACTGGCCTTTCAAATCCTTTCCCCTGGTCTTGCCTCTCGTAAGGGTGTTGATATCCTCGATTCGACGAATCTTGTCTTTCGCGTGTTGAAATTTTCCTGGTGTGAAAAGTGAGCCTGAACTGACTTGGAAGTCCGATGAGTTTGCGCGACGGTTAAGGTTTACCTTGCCTCTCGGGTAGGGGCGTACGGGTTTGCTAAGCATTACATCCACGGGAAAACCTCCGAGAGAGTCCGTTTGGCAGCAAACCATAGCCAGTGGAGTAGGATGAGGCGGCCGGAAGAAACTGAGCCCGGACGAAGCCAATCACATTGAGTTGTAGATTGACATAGTGAACCTTCAGTGTACTTATAATACAAAGTAAGAGTTGAAGCTGAGCATTCACCCTAGTGGCACCTCTGACCTCAGATGCAGATGTTAAGCATATAACTAGCGAGCGAACCTGACTGAGCCTGCCTTTCAAGAAAAAAAGAATCCAGCAGAAGCTGAATACTTGGCTTCAAGCTTCTCAGCGCCATAAACGTTGTTACCTATTCGACTATTCTAAACGTAGCTTCAAAGCTTTCTATAGCGCTTGCTTCTCTCGGGAATTGTTTCTAAGCCGACAAAGGCACTGCTTCGCCTACCGACACCGCTCGCTAACCGGTTACCTTCTGTTACCCTTCAATCGGCGGGCCTTGGCTTAGTTTTAGAGGTTAGTTACACATCTATCTCACTTGTAACTACCTGACATACGCTATCAAACTATTGAGATTAACCCGAATCCGGGGAAGGAAGAGAATGCATTGGGAATGGTGATGCCGGATGGACTTGTAGAAGTGGGCTCACCAGCATAGGAAAGGTTGAGTCGATCCCAGAGAATGGATTAGTTGAGAACTTGGTGGGGGTTCCTTCGCTGTTGATGGCTCTTCGTTGGATCCATAAGGTTGGCCTTTTGATACGTTATTTCATTCGATCGAGAACCCAGAAGATTCCTATTCCTTCTTTGGTAGCTATTTCCAAGCCGAGAGATAGAGAGAAAGATGGTTCTGTTCGAGGTTGCTTAGCGGCGCTGGCTGGAGATTGGGAAGAGGAGAGAGGTTGGTGGATGGGAGAGCAATAGAGGAATTGGATTCATGGTTTCCACTACTAGAGCCCGCCCGGGTCTTTGTCCCGCTTAATGGTTTTAAGAATCGAGTCGCCTTCGACTGCTTCTCTTGCCTCATTAGATCCACTCGATGCTAGATCACTTAGATCCGAGTACAGGAGCGAGGTTATTCCGCCAGCACTGGAACTTGAAAGAGCAGAAGAGGTTCATTGGCTGCGGGAGAGGAAGAAATAGGTGGCCCTAGGAAAGCAGAAGAAAGAATTGATTGGATGGCTAACAGAGAAGAGAACCCGGGAGATGATTGCTTATCGCAGGGGAAGATGGTGGAGGGCAAAAAGCGCCTTCCCTTTGATCGGTAGCCAGATGAATGAGTAGTTTAAGGCTTGGATCCATGGATGGGAACATGAGGTGGGCTGGCTTCGGATCCACAACTGGTGGAGAGTACCGGGTGAATCATTGGAACGAGAGTAGCTTGTTCGTTTGACATGAAGGAATGAACGGATCCGGTGGAATTCAAAATAAGATGAGGCTACTATTGGTCGGACTCTAACTAGCCAGTCCCAAGTCAAGCCGGTCAGTATCCGGTGGTCAGTAGTGGGCCGAAGCATCCGGTCAGTTAGTCCAGTCTGATTTCTGGCAAGCCAGTAGGTGTCAGCGAGAGGGCCCTCTGGTAAAGTAGCAGTTCGAGCAAGAGAGAAAGTAGCTTATGAAAGAAAGAGATAAGAACTATGACTTAAACGATTTCTGTCTTACTTTCGGTAACTTATTCAACCGATGGATGAGAATGAAAGAAGGTTGATCTTTTTTTAATCGAGATTCTTGGGTGAGTCTTCCATGGGGGGGAAGCTTTTCTTATTCCGAAAGAGTGCTAGAAGCTAGAAAACTCCAAAGGCAATGCAAGAAAAGGGTCTAAGGCGCAAGGCAGCAGGAAAGCAAGTCCTCGGTCGTAAGAAGAGCTTTTATGTGCTTACTTTTTCGTAACTTTCCATGGACTAAGGTTTCGGTATTTGGGAAAATCCGAGTCGATAGAACTGTAAATTCAATTTTAGAAAGGGTCAGGGAAGTTCAAAGCAAGGTTTTAGAAGTAAGCAAGGTTAGATGATAAGTCATTCCCTGGGGATATAATTTATATACTAAGAGAAGAGGGTAAGCTTTCTTGATCCTGAATCCGAACTTTCCCGCAATTCAGAGATTGATTGGTTGAACCGGTAGTTGAGCTGAGTGCTTGCCCGCTTCGCGCCTCTCCTTGACGTATTGCTGTAAGCCAAACTCCTTATGTCACTTCTGTCTATGGGATTGTCACATACATTCTAAAGTAGCTTGAATTTCATTCCCTTGCGTCGATAAAGCCTTCTTGAATTGAACTACTTCTTTGCTTTCGAGAGAATCCGTGAATGAAGTAAGAAAGGTTCTTAGCCAACCAAGCGTCAACTATAAGGGTTAGGATTAATCGAGCCCTAAGTATAGGCCTCGGTCAAGCATCAGTCACAGGATCAGACTCCACCTTTCCTGCTTGACTTGAAGACTCTCGGGGTGCCTCTAACCAAGAGCGGAACCTCCCTTTACATATGTATTTATTGGTTCGAGAGATGCCACCTCAACATATTATATTATCAGATTCGTTCTTTGTGTCAGCTTCTGCGAACCCAGTCTCATACTCGGAAAAAGCCTTTAAGGCCCGATACTCTCTCTCAGCAGCAACATCCACCACAAGATCCGATGCAACAAAAGCTGTTCCTTCTCCAGATACGGGAGCTTTCTCCGGATTCAGTTGATGATTCTCTTTCAGTGTAATCTCTGTTTGAAAGACCTTTCCGTTGTCAATTAGTCGGGTAGCTTCCCACCTCCACTCTAATAAGCTTTCCTGTCCTGGCTTGAAGCTTTCAGTGAACTTATTTCAGACCCCTATCTTTCTTACTTGACTGCTTAGCCGAGGAATCTTTCCTTTTCGGTCTCCTACCTGCGTTCCTAAGCTAGCGTCGAGCTCCGTAACCCTATCCTTCTGAGTCGGGCTAGTCCCATACCCACTTTCTTTCAACTATAAGTTACGAATTGAACCTTTCCTCATAGTCTTCGAAAGCCTTGGATTAACGGAGACTTTACATGCACCGGAGCCGGCTACTTTCTCTCTATAAGAAAGTAAGAATGCGGGGTAGGAATTGCTTTTGTTCTCTATTTACGATCGCAAAGTCTGCCTTCTTCCTAACAGCTTTTCATTCTCTAGCCTATAAAATCAATGAACGTAGGAAGCTTACTGAGACTAGGCATTCAATGGGAATTCTAGACTCTTAAACTAATTGAAGAAAGAAAGCGCAAACCAGTCTAGCCAGCTGGACAATCAGAGTCATGTTTAACACATAGGTTTTCGATCATGTCAGCACCCTTCCCTTGAAGCTCAACCATCCGGGATGCTAGTTTTCTGAGGATGATTCTTTCGCGTAAGTCAGGGGAGTGTTGAGCCGATGACCTTTTCAGCATCGCTGTGAGAGCATCCGAGTGAAGAATTTCTTCCAATGGCATGCTGAATGAAATAGTTTCTTAGTGCTTCCCTTTGTTCTTGAAAGAGATCAAGACTGGTAGGCAGGCTAAGGCCAGAGATTCAATGCCCGAGGGAAGTCCTAACCCTGTATGAGAGCTTGGCCAGCAAGCTTTTGGACATTGAATGTACACTCGAGGAGGACTGAACAGATGTAGAGGATCCTGACAAACTTGGAGAAAGCACACCTTGAAGAGTTGACATCTGAGATTGAAGATGATGTCAACAGTTAGCCAAGAAGGTTTATGGCAAACTGGAAGGAGGGATAAATGATCTACCTTAGGTAATGCTCTGCTTTCAGTGGGAACCGGTGGAGATTGAGGTGAAGGTCTTTTTTTTAGTCTATCCCTTGTCCCATATCTGCTGTTTTCATCCAACTAAAAATCTCGTAAGAGAAGAAAGAAACTTTACGCCCAAAACTCCCATGTCTTTCTTGGTTGGACCAAGCCAATCGGTGATTTTCGACAAGTCTTTCCTCTTGTTGGGGGGAGCGGAACTGTCTTTGAATAAATTTGATATGGAGAATTTGAACGTCGTATCCATATTTCTGGGGATCGGAGTAATCCTTTCGGTAACCATTTTTTGTGCGGGACAAGTTTACGAGCGAAGTACTCTTGTGGAACGTATACATAAGTTAGATCTCGAGAAACTCAAACAAAAAACCGAAGCAAAACTAGAAATGCTTTGGAACCTTTATAGGGATAGGGATGAAAATATGCGATTACCGGAAGGACTCAGTTTCAAAGACATAGTTGACCATGCCTTTATTATGAACGAAACTCTTGAAGAACAAATTCTGGGGTTAAACCAAATCCATTTGGATCTCATTTGTAATGGCACGAGCAGTAGGTACTTTGTTGACATTCTGGATACGTATGGCCATATTGTGGGTATGTAGTTAGGACTTGGTTTTTCTATTCACTTTTTTCTCGTACCTTAAACCACCTTCTAGACTTTCGGCGGAAAAAGAAGCCGAGCCTTACAGCAGGAGTTCGGGACTTTCCTTTCGCCTGCAACAAATCGTAAAGTCGTCGCGCCGGGCCCCGGTGTCGAGCGAAGCATCAAGAAAGAATTTCAATTGGATGAGAAATCTGGTTCGATGGCTGTTCTCCACTAACCACAAGGATATAGGGACTCTCTATTTCATCTTCGGTGCCATTGCTGGAGTGATGGGCACATGCTTCTCAGTACTGATTCGTATGGAATTAGCACGACCCGGCGATCAAATTCTTGGTGGGAATCATCAACTTTATAATGTTTTAATAACGGCTCACGCTTTTTTAATGATCTTTTTTATGGTTATGCCGGCGATGATAGGTGGATTTGGTAATTGGTTTGTTCCGATTCTGATAGGTGCACCTGACATGGCATTTCCACGATTAAATAATATTTCATTCTGGTTGTTGCCACCAAGTCTCTTACTCTTATTAAGCTCAGCCTTAGTAGAAGTGGGTAGCGGCACTGGGTGGACGGTCTATCCGCCCTTAAGTGGTATTACCAGCCATTCTGGAGGAGCAGTTGATTTAGCAATTTTTAGTCTTCATCTATCTGGTGTTTCATCCATTTTAGGTTCTATCAATTTTATAACAACTATCTTCAACATGCGTGGACCTGGAATGACTATGCATAGATTACCCCTATTTGTGTGGTCCGTTCTAGTGACAGCATTCCTACTTTTATTATCACTTCCGGTACTGGCAGGGGCAATTACCATGTTATTAACCGATCGAAACTTTAATACAACCTTTTTTGATCCCGCTGGAGGGGGGGACCCCATCTTATACCAGCATCTCTTTTGGTTCTTCGGTCATCCAGAGGTGTATATTCTCATTCTGCCTGGATTCGGGATCATAAGTCATATCGTTTCTACTTTCTCTGGAAAACCGGTTTTCGGGTATCTAGGCATGGTTTATGCCATGATCAGTATAGGTGTTCTTGGATTTCTTGTTTGGGCTCATCATATGTTTACTGTGGGCTTAGACGTTGATACCCGTGCCTACTTCACCGCAGCTACCATGATCATAGCTGTCCCCACTGGAATCAAAATCTTTAGTTGGATCGCTACCATGTGGGGGGGTTCGATACAATACAAAACACCCATGTTATTTGCTGTAGGGTTCATCTTTTTGTTCACCATAGGAGGACTCACAGGAATAGTCCTGGCAAATTCTGGGCTAGACATTGCTCTACATGATACTTATTATGTGGTTGCACATTTCCATTATGTACTTTCTATGGGAGCCGTTTTTGCTTTATTTGCAGGATTTTACTATTGGGTGGGTAAAATCACAGGTCGGACATACCCTGAAACGTTAGGGAAAATCCATTTTTGGATCACTTTTTTCGGGGTGAATCTTACCTTCTTTCCTATGCATTTCTTAGGGCTTTCGGGTATGCCACGTCGCATTCCAGATTATCCAGATGCTTACGCTGGATGGAATGCCCTTAGCAGTTTTGGCTCTTATATATCCGTAGTTGGGATTTGTTGTTTCTTCGTGGTCGTAACAATCACTTTAAGCAGTGGAAATCAAAATAAATGTGCTCCAAGTCCTTGGGCTCTTGAACAGAATTCAACCACACTGGAATGGATGGTACAAAGTCCTCCAGCTTTTCATACTTTTGGGGAACTTCCAGCTATCAAGGAGACGAAAAGCTATGTGAAGTAAAAGAAGAAAAGGTCGACGACTGCTACTAAGAACCTAACAGAACTTTTTCGAAAAGAAAGCCATGGTCGAAGCGGTGCGCTCATTCTGCATTTTTTTCGTTCAAGTTCAAAAGGGCACGAGAAAAAAGCAGCTGGATGTAATAAAGGAAAAAGACTTGCTAAGCTTGGATGCAGCAAATGAGATAGATTGAATGAAAGCATTGGATCAGGGCATCCAATCACAGGCGAAAGGTATTCGGAGTTCTTCCCCGGAAAAGCAAAGTCCTTACTTTGACTTAGACTTACCCGAATCAAGTCAAGGCGATGAAGCAGGCGAAAGGCCCATCTTATTACTTATTATAAGAGTTCTCCCTCTCCCCGGGCCTAGTCTGACTCATCAAGCTGCAATGCAAAAGTTGTCCTTTCAGCATTCCATTAGTGTTCATTGTATCATTGGCCTGTAATGAAAAACGATTCTAGGAGAGAAGTTCGTTATCTACGTTTCTTATCATTAGATGAGACAGTTAGCCGGATGAGTGCCAAAGACAACAGCCGATTGTCCCTGCTTGGAGTTAAGAAGGCACGCGCCCTCACGCTTTCGAGCAGAATATCCATACCTTTCTTTTAGTAGTGAATGAGATGCTTGACAATAACGCAAAATTCAGACATAACATATAAGGTGTAACACAATGCCTTAAGTGTGGGAGGTCAGCACTCTCTTTTGTCTTTTTGCCCAATATCTCCTTCGGGAAGGAGCGAAACCTTGACTAACCTTTCCCTACCGAACATAAAAGTTTGCATTGGGAGCCCCTATCATTTTTTAAAGAAAAGCAGTTAGTTGTAACGAGGTCTCCCGAAATGATCGTGAGAGGCACGTACCCAGCTGGGGATTCGAACCCGACTCTTCCAGGGCTTCTTCATGTTATAAGATGACGGCAACCGCTACCACCACTCCGAAAGGGCAACCTCCTCTATAAGATATAAGAATTTGCTCGAATACGAGAACGTAAGCGCTAGGTAAGTCTAGTCATCAACTAGACGTTTGGGTATAGTCGCGTTAGCGCTTTTCTGATCGCTTTGAAGCTTTAGCTCTCGATTCGCTCGCCATAACAAGCTGAGCGTCATGGTCGAACACACACACCCTTACCTTAAGGTAAGGCACGGTTAGCCGGTCAAGAGACAAGACTTTATTAGAAAGAGGACAGTCACAGACTCGCGTTTAAGTCAGAGTCTCAGCGAACAAACACTCACTTAATCGAAAGCTAAATAATAAACTTTGGAATGGTAACGAAGATCGAAATCCTTCCTTCCGGCAAGGTCGAACATAAGGCAGAAAGATCAGACTCAGTTCGAGATTCCTTACGAATTAGGGTAAATCAAGGACCCTTTCTTCCTAATCAAAAAGAAAGCCCTGTTCTAGCAAACTCTGTCTTAACAGATGATTCTTTAGATTCGGATGGAGATGCTTTTGAGGGGCTTTATTTAGCTGTATGTTACGAAGCGTAGGGTCTTTCAACAACTAGAGCGGTCCTCTCGGAAGGATGTTGACCCCGTCACCGATGCTCTTGGCTTTCGTGTGTCACTGATTTAGCTTCCGATTGGGTCAGTGTGAAGCATTGGGTTTCTGCCTTAAGCTCGCCTGTGACTGTCCTACTCTCCCAAGTCAGTTTCGAATCTGGATGACCTACTGTTTTGACTACGTTACAGCTGGATCGGTTAGTTCTGGGATGATTGATGCCTTCCATACATCAGCATTCTAGAAGTACAGCTTTTGTTGTGTGTGTTCTTTCCAACTGGAAAGACTTGGCTGGCTAGCCCCTTCTTTCCTTATCTAATGACATAGATAGAAAATTCTTGCCGGAGAGTGATAATTGAGTAACGATTGATTCAAGCCCGTCACAAGGTGCCAGAGTAGACTTCTAAGCAAGATCGAGTATAGAGTGAGGAAAGCCTTAGTCTGAAAACACAAGAAGTAGGTAGCCGTTATCAGTCCACCGAAAGTGGTCAATCAGGCTTCGCACCTTCCCTTACTAAGCTTTCAGTCCTAATAGCTACTTCCTTGCCTTAATAAGCTCCCAGGAAAGCCTGCTTTAGAATATAAGAGTTTTTTCTTTCTGCCACTCAATCAGAAGTGTTATACTAATAGGTTGATGCTTTCGCTTAAGCAAATGGTGCCTTTTGGTCCCGTCTCCTTTTGGGCCCATTGGTAGCATAGGAGAACCCGACGTAACTAGAGAGTAGTTGTCGGCAAATCAAGTCGACGATCTTTCCTTTTCCCGGAGCGCCTTCCTTGACGCGTCTGCGTCTGGTGCCTCGGAGCCTGCGGTATAGAGAACGGATCTGAATCAATATCGAATGCAACCTCTCCCGCCGTGGAACTGTTTCCGTTTTTCAATCGAGGTATATTGTAGTTTCCTCGGGTCGTCGCCGCCCCACCCCTTTTTGATTTGACCCATAATCAGGTTTTTCCCATCCCAAGATAATAGAAGAGGCAAAAGAAGACCCATACCATAGCCATAGATAGGTAGGAAGGGACAAGATTGGAATAGAATCAAGTTGGCAAAGCAAAACCACTGCTGAATCTGGACTAAGCCCTCACTCCACGGCTCCTCAGGGAAAGAGAATAGGAACAGATAGGAGCACTTAGACTTGGTTGGAGGCCTGACCTATCTATAAAGAGGCTTGTAGCTTCACCAGAATCAGATGCATATGCCGTGGATCATCGGCTTTCAATTCCGGCGTTCCAGAGCAGAGTAGTAGTGATTGGCAAAAGAAGCCTCTAATCCCAATGACTTTAGGTCTCCCTAAAGCTTAGGTCAGGGTGGGCACCGGGCAGTAAGAATATTCACCGACCAGTGTTCATATTGGAATGGGCTCCGCCGGAGCTAGGAGAACAGCAGCTCTTCCGAAAAAGAATCTGACAGTTTCAAGTCCGTGGGAATCTTCCTCCTGGGATGAATTGCCTTCAATCATCTATCGAATTGGAATTCTCTGTCGAAAAAGGGGAAGGAGGAAGAATTGCGTTCTAGTGTCCTATTTGTCTAATCTAATAATTATTATAAAATTCCCCCCATTCAATAATTCGTATTCGTAGCGTCCGATTCCATTCCTGACTAGCGGACAGAAAGAAAGCAAGAATTCTTCCTGCTCTACGATTAACTCTTCCGTTTAAGGTCAGGAGGTACGAAGTGACTTTCCTCGTTAGGACAGCCAGAAGGGCAGAGCTCTATGTTCTATTGAAAGCTGTTTCAAAAGAGCGCATTCGATTCCTCCTCGTACATTTCTATTAGATGCTTGAATGTCGGAAATCGGATATGGCAGCATTTATTTGGGCCTTAACTTAATAAAGAAGGATGGCTAGTTACTTATATTTATTCATACCGGGAATTTTGTCCCACTTTTCTTTTTCCTTCTATTCGGATCTTTCCGGCGAATGTTGAGAATGGTCTGTTCATGAAACTTCGGGTACCTTTACTATCGAAAAATGATGTTCCCAGGAGCAAAACCATCTAAGCCAAGATCGTGAATTCCTTTCACTAGCAGCCTTAATGCCATGCCGACAAAACATCAACAGGATCGGAATCAGGGAAGGCGGATTCCATAGTTGCCTCACAGCCTGCCTATTCGAGAACATCTGCTCGTGGGATCTGACTAAGATGACATTTGATCTCGGCCTGGCCTAGCGCTTGAAAGCATAAATTTCCATAAGCCGTCAGGGCAAGAAGGTCCTTAACAACCGATTCCTATTCTTTATATGTCATGTCACTTCCTCGTCCATTAACAAGGCAAGAGCAAATGAAGTCACCGCGCTCTTTCCCTCTCACCAGTACTTACCTATAAGGGATGGGGCGGAACCGGTTCAAACCAACAGCCACTTTCCTTAATGGCTACCCGCTTTCGAGTGAACTCTTGGACTGGCTGAAAGGGAAACTGTACAAGGCATTTTCCACTCGTTTACGAATTCTAAAGGAAAGGATTGTTGCACTCTCTTGCTTGAATGAATCGACATTTGTGGATGGTTGTTTCTTTGGGATTATTTTATCTATATTTAGAACTACTGGATCAACTACTCCGGCTTTTAGCCTTTTGAACCAGTGGAACCCTAAAGTCACTCGCCCGTTCAAACTCTTCTGTCCATCCCATCTAAAGCCTTTCATCAGTGAATCCGGGGACAGCCGCTGCTTTATTTAAACAGCTAAGATAAGGTCTAAGACCGTCTCTTTTTTTCCACATCCTCATTCCTCCTTATTTCAGGATACTTTTTCTTTTAAATGCTACGGAACCAGCTTTCCCAATCAATAAATTCAAATTAAGGGGGTCAATTCCCTCGGTGCGATGGGGGAGTTTGTTCCTCTCCCTATGGCCCGGATCGTCTAAAATGAAGTACGATCACCTCTTAGGCGACCTGACCGGTTAAAGCGCTTCATTTAAATGCTTTAATATGGTTAGGTTTACCTAAAGTGAGTCTCTTGGTTTGAGATGCTCACTACTTAGTAACAGCTGAGTGCCCTACTAGACACTCCTTCGTGGGGTGGCTGTGGTCGAGTCCGATGTTCTGTCACAGTGTGACTTATTTTATCGAGATCTCTGTTAATTTCTGGATCTCCTGATGAGGAATCGGTGGAGAGTCCAGCCCCAGCAATGTGGTTGTGATTCCCTATCGATCGCTTCCGAAAGGGGTGAAAGGCGACCTGAAAGGAAATTAGTTATGAGAACTTTATTTGATAAGTTACTTACTTTGACACCCATCCGGTGGCAGAGAGTATTGGAAGACTTTCGGGTGATGGTGACTATCTTGAAAAAGATGGTCCTCCTCACCCTGGACGGCTATACTAAGGAAGTTTGCATAGCAGGCTACCTTTTCTGCAAGAAAGTTCGACATCTGGTTAAGGGATCAGGACTTCTCTTCACCGCCTTGTATTTGAAGCAATGTAGTTCATCGCTCCAAATATGGCGGTTGTAAGAAATCTCCTGAGCTCTTGCCAGTGCCGATCTCTCTCACTAGGTCCGGGTGCCCTCGCATAATCCCGTCCTTTCATAGGAGGATGATTTATAAGAGGGATGATAAAGCCGATCTGTTGGTTAAGTTATACTTGTCTTTCTTCACACTTAGTAAATTGATTAAGCTGTGTCCAAAGATAAGTAAGAAGACTGAAAAGTCTATAACCCAACCGGATCAAGTTTTATTGGTATTATTAAGGAGAAAATACCTGATCTCGTCAACCGATACCTGCCCGGAGTCTCCACCATTCCCTTAAACCAAGGGATGAAGTGGGTTCCGACCTGGAAGTCATTACCAACATTCAAACAAATGAATGACCTGCTGAGACAGAACGCCAGAGAGCAAGGAATTGGTTTCCCTTTCAAGGGTAGTATCAAGTCTTGCTTTCCTGCCGTATTCTTTGAATTATCAGCTTATACTTTCCTCCTTGAGTTTATACACTCTCGGGGGGAGCAGTGGTCATCAGGTATTCTCTGGCCTGAGAGAACTAGGTTCGCATTGGACCGTCAGAATATCTCAGGATCTGATTTAGATCAGTTTGAGAAGACATGCGGTCCGCAGCTGCCTAGCTATCGAGACCTGAGGATACCTCCTATTACAGGAAGGCTGGGTTGTACTTTTGAGGGAGGGGGTAAAAGGCGGATTTTCGCCATTGGGAACTATATCAATCAACGGTTGTTGAAGCCAGTCCATGACTGGTTGATGGATGTCTTGAGGGGGGTGCCCATGGATGGATGGTACTTTCCAAGCTCCTCTTGATAGGTTGGCTGGCAAACAGGATTGTTATTCATTTGACCTAAAATCGGCTACCGATCGGTGGCCGATTTGATGGTTCTTTTAGATTATGCAATACCTGTTTGACCGGTCGTTTGCCTCCGCTGTTGTGAACTCGGCCCTCGCGTGCAACATTTTTTAAATACGCCCGGAGGGCTGTCATTTCCTTCATCGCGGGGCAGCCTCTTGGCTACTATTCATCCTGGCCCCTTTTCGCACTCTCTCACCACTTGTTGGTGTGCAGATCAGGTGCATCCAGGGATGAAGTTCGACTCCTATGCTGTGCTAGGGGATGATGTGGTCATCGCTGATTCCTCAGTGGCCAAGGTCTATGAGCGGGCTCTGGAGCAGTTTGGTGTAATGATCAGTTACCAAAAGTCTCTGATCTCTAACACTGGCTGCGCAGAGTTTGCAAAACAGTTCCGAGTCCACGCTCTAAGGAAGGACCTTAGTCCAATCTCGGCGAGAGCCTTGATGAATTTCTTCCACCCTTACGGTCTGATTAGTATCGGTCAACGCTACGGCTGTTGCCGATTTTCTACTCTAGCCCGTGTGTGGGGGGGCTGGTTTTCGGACACTGGCTACTATCGCGACCAAATTAAAGTTCGAGAGGTTGTGGCAGACCAAAACTCTCCTTCGTCCAGAGGGCTTTGAACTCTGGCTTGGGAGGGGTTGTCCTCTAAACCCATACCTGAGGGGTCATCTTATTGGTGTACTCCGCAAGGAAATGAAGCCTTCAGAGTTAAGGCTCATCCCAGACGAGCTATTTATTACCTAAAAAGTATTTGACTAGAGTATAGTAGTCTACGTGGATGTGGCTTACTTACGTCCGCTGGTACTGTATGGTGGCTTTGTCCCCTGACATCAGGGAGTTCTTTGAGGCACCTATCGTATCTTCTTCATGGAAGACCGTAAAGATAAAAATCTTGTTCGGTTTGGTCTGATGTGGGGATTGTATGATTTGGTGGGGTCCTTGGGGCTTGGTTGGCTTTCTTACTCCTAGCGTCGTCGATGACTCCTTTCCTAAGTCAGTGATTATGATGAAGGAGTAGTTCCGTAATCTTTCTGCTATTCTATTAGGATGTTTCAGCTGTCTCTGTCCTTATGGCATATCCGAGGCTGCGTCTTTTATCTCTGGTCTTCGCCTTTGGCTTCCTTCCGCCTTGCTTACTTCGTAGACAACCTCAAATATCATATACCCAACTGGGAGCTCATGCTAAGACACTCCAGCCTGACCGCCTCGCCTTCACAGTTGACGAAACGAGTTGCCTTTCTCCCTGGCCTCCAACTAATGGCCCCGCCTTCCGAGTAGCCGGACCGACCGACTCAAGCTGTAGAGGCCCCTTACCTTAGGTAGCCAATCATTATCAAGTAAGGAAGAGCACCTTACCTTAAGGAAACTGAAGATAGCTCAATGAATGGGGAGAGTTACGAGAAGGGAAGGGCTTCATAGCTCCTTACTATAGATAGGCGACTAAGGTAAAACCCCACCTTTTAATCTGACTAAGAAGTAAGGCCCGGAAACGGCTCCAATAGGGCACATTCGTCCATCAAATAGCCGAAACAGGCCGTAAACGCCTCCGAGAGCGTTTGTTATAAGCCGAAGGAAAGGCCGCTCGGAGATTAGCAGAGTTTATGTAATCTGATCCAGCCACAACTCCAGCAAGAGTAGGCTCTGAAGAATGAAAAGACGTATAAGGGCTAAATCCATTTCATGCAGTTTTTTGGGGAAAGATTTAGACAACCAACGACGTTAGCGACGAGTTCGCACCCCCTGCAAGATCACGTTTTTCATCAGCCACTACTATTCTTTCTGCCAATCCTGAATCCGAAGTACGGTAACATGGAAGTAACATAAGCAGATTCAAAGACAGAAGCGGAAGAGGCAGAAGTCCAATCCTTAATATATATTGCCGAAACTGGGCAAGCGAAGTTAGTTAGCTTTATTTGAATTCTTTAATGTCCTCAGGGCAAAGCCAGGCACAAACTGAAAAAGGAGAATTGGAATTTTCCTTAAATCCGCGGCGCCGGATTTTAGCTAATGAACAAAGGGGGGCTGAACGACAAAATGGAAGTGTCTTTTCTGGTAAGGCTAAAGACGAGACCCAGAAAGTTCCGGCATAGTAGCGCGCCAAGCAAGCGAAGCAGCAAACGAAGACACCCAGTACAGCAAGTTACAGCCCCCTAGGAAGAGGGTAAGGCAGCTCAAAATGGAGGCTTGGCTTGAAATCTTTACTTTGAGAACGAAGCGCCAACTATTATTAGTCAAAGTAAAGGTTTGGTTTTCGGAGCTGGCTGCAAAGCCCTTACAGGGGTAGCGGCAGATTCTTTAGCACTCGTACCTTCATTATGGTAGCACGAGTAGCGGCTTCAATAGCTTATCCTGGATACCTCCAGTAGTGGAGGAGGCAAAGCACCAGTGGTAGCATCAGTACCGGCATAGCCTTTTTTTTTACAATAAAGAAAGGACTGGTACTGAACTAGTAGATACGGTTGAGTCAGTTGTTGATCCAGAAGCGGTAGAAGTGGTAGTAGTATACCTTCCATATCAAGAGCTAGGGAACTGGATGGCATTATTGAGGAACTCCGCACTTTTCACTGGGCTTTCGACAAAAAGGTGAAGGTCTTCCTTCCTCTCGTGCCTTTAAAAAAAAAAAAAAGATCCCCGTTGGCTGTGATGTAAGGGTGACCTAGTAGTCTCCTATTTTTTAAGCAATGGCGTATCATGCATGTTCTGCTTGAGTATCCAGAGACCATGGAGAAATGACAAAAACCTTGCAGCCAGCGAGATGAGCACCCTAACTGTTGTCATCTTTGCCACAGGAAGAAAGATTTCTTCATTCCCATACTGCTGTGAGAAGCCACGAGCAACCAATCGCGCATCTTTCAATCGAGCCCTTACTCTTGCACTTCACCTTATATACCCTGACTACACGGAACTAGAAAGAAGATTTGGCTTCACTCCTTCTGGTAATGGGACAAGTTCCCATGTCTCATTCTTCTTTAATTGTTTGCAGACCTCTTTCATCGCATTCTCCCACTCTGGAATTGGAATGCCTTTAGCTTCTTCAACTGAGCTTGGCTCTTCAACTTTCTGATCTTGAGAGGCACAAGACTGTGACACTTTCACAGTGTCTGCATAGCTGGCTTCTGTATACTTGGGATTGGGCTTCTAGATCCTTGCTTGCTTGCTTGCTTGTAGATCTTATAAGTCCAGTCTGGCTATCAAGGACAGTGCCTTTCGCAGGCCTCTTGAATATATTGTTGCTCTCTGATTGATAGAGCTGCTTTTATCACTCTTTGTTGACGAAGGCACTCTCTGGGTCGTGGGCCTTGGGCTTTCTCTGACACCTTTCTTCCCCTACCTTTGCTGTACTTGCTTTGAGGGCTTCGTGTAGCTGATTTTGGTGACTCAGGTCCAGAGTCACTCACAATAGAAGGCTCCTGTTGCTCAGGTGCTTGTGCCCGCATACTTTTTTCTAGCATCCCGGAATCCGGCAGTACTACATTTTCGTTTTTTAAAATCTATGATGATGCCTCATCGAAAACGAAATTTGGAAATAAAAAGACTTTTTTGGTAGTCGGATCAATGCACCCCCACCCTTTCTTCTGCTGATCATAGCCGAAAAAGATGCACCTTACCTTATAGTATAGCCTGATTCTCCAGCTTTGTCTTGAGTTGCTTCCTTCCTTATTCATATTTGAGGAGAGAATCTGTGAACGAAGTTGAATCCTTTCTATAAGTGATTCTTCAAGTCGTGCCAGACCACTTCTTCAAATTGGTTTGGTTTGACTCTGCGCCTTGCGAGAGCTCTAAGTAAGGTCCTTAGGGGCATCTCATCCAGAGGGGCTCCTGATTCGAGGTTTCTTTGTGGCATCGCCTGTCCTTTCTATAGAAAGAAAGATAACCTAATTGTCGTTGTCGACACCTTTCTCACCTCGTTCAGTAGGCCGGTATGCCTTAAAAGATGGTTCGGGCACAACTACTGGAACCTTACCCTCAGGTAGGAGTGTTGGTTCAAAACTCCTACGTATCAACGATTCCTTATCCGCAATAAGATTGTAAATGAGTATGTCACGACTTAACAACCAGAACGGCTACTTAAGAGAGGACATTTCCCCCAGCGCACGAAAAAAAAGGGATATTCCATCGTGATTCTCCGGTTCAATGATAGCCTGCCTTCTTCTCGATCAAGTTTCAAATGCCCAGCAAAACTCCACTTTCGACCGGTTGAGACTATGAAAAATCAGTTTATGGTGTACAATACAAGCTGAGATCTTTTCTTTCTCAAAAAGAAAAAAAAAAAGGTGGGCAAGAAGAAAGCTATGGAGAGATTTGTTCTACAAATGGTCTATCTATTTAGGTAGGAGGGCTAATGCCAAAAAGAGAAAGGAAAGGTATAAAAGAAAACGGCGGGGAACGAAGGAACTGACTGATTCAATGATTTCGGAGTTCAATCACCCGACTCAATAGGAAGAAGAGGAGTCGGAGCTAGTTTTTTATTTATCAAAGAAAGAGTGCCAGTGGACCGGAAGAAGAAGCTTGGATAGCAGACCTGGCTTTTTCCGGATCGGTAGCAGTGTGAGTTTTTTACCTCAGAAGAGGATCGCATGGAAAGGTTCTTTCGTCAAATTCACCTCTCCCACGCCCAATCTTTACATCAGTGGATGGGAGCAGAGCAAGTCAAGTTAGCCCAGTTCTCTTTGCATAGACCTATAACCTATAGGGAATCGAATGAGCTAGAAGAGAAGGCAGAAAGCCTATAAGTTGTTCGTCCTCATTCAGCCTTGCTTGACCGAAGGAGATAGAAGGCTCATCAATCAGTCATAGCCTAAACTGAGGCATTGGAGGGGCATGAGAATTTACAAAGAAGGTGCGCATTCCGATTTGGTCAATCTCATCCCTTTTCTCTCGCGAGCCAACCTTTAGTTCCCTCTTTTCCCTTCGAGGCAAAAACTAGAAGTTCCCTGAGATTGCCTTCTCTTTCTTCCTTTAGGGGTGAAAAGAATCCTGACCGGAGTTCCCTTCGAATAAGAATTAGTAAGATCTTACGGATACCTTTCCCTTTCTACCCGTTTTGCCCTTTCTTCACAGTAAGATGCCTGAGACTTTCTCCTTCCCTGGACCTTGTTAACCGGCTGACTTAGCCTTTCTTCAGGAGTGCTAACACGCGCCTTTACTAATCTTTCTTTCCTATCGCCCGATCCAGCAACTCCTCTTTCTTACCTTCCTTTTAGCCTGCCTATATCTATTGAGTGAGTCAAAAGAAAAGAGCTTTCATAGCTTCATAGCTCTCATCCCCTTACCCCCTTTATTGAAATTGGGTCTAGCCAATAACTATCCGGCCCTTCCCTCTGATCCCTTGCCTCGGGTGGATTGAGCGACTGACCGACTGATTGACCGAACTTCCTGCCTGCCTGCTGCCTCCTTGTAGTAAGAGCATTCCCGGGTATTGAGGAATTAGTTGCAAGAAGAATTCAATCAAGAAATGCTGCTACTTTTACATCAAGAAATCCGGGATTTTCCTATTCTATTTCCGGTCTTCGGTTAATGGGCTAATCCGTGATAGTTGAAGAGTTAAGGATTGACCGCTTCTCATTTCTGGAAGTCAATTGGGTACTTGCTTTTTGCGGAAGTCGGAATCTTGCTTTCATCTCTTTTTCACTCTTAATGGGTTACTCCTAATCTTCTTTCGGAAAGGTCAAACTCCTTCTCGAGAGGACAGCTTGCTTAGTTTCAGGTGGACACCGCCCTCGCCCCGATATCCCACCTTCGAACTCCATCCCTCCCTTTCACTCCGGCCGTCTTGATCGCTTACTCGACTCGGACAGAAGAAAGAGCAACTCAGGCTTATCCTAAATAATCCCCTAAAAAGCTAACTAAAGATCTATATAAAGAATGAGCAGAATAAGATATTAAGGAATTAGTCTTCTCTCTGTCTTCCTCCAATGCGCAGACACTCGAACTTGCGGAATTCAATCTCTCAAGCTGAGTAAGAAGGGCTTCCATAAAGTCAGTCAAAGGGGAAAGGAAGAGGGCAACAAAGAAGACCTTTTTCTATAATAAGGAAGAGTTTTGTTTTAGTCCTTGACTCAATCTTTGTGGATTTCGGGATTATGAGCTCAGTCTTCTGTGACCCACTCTTGCTCTTCTCCACAAAGCAAAGAGCGAGCTGCAACTTCTAAGGTCCATAAGGAAGTTCCTGGAGCTCCCCCGATTTAGATACCTCAGACAAGACCTTTTTAAAGGGTGCCCCTTTCCTCGAAGGGCTGGGATGACAAGAGAATCTTCCGCTGGGGAACCTTCTTCCTTATCTTATATCGGATCTTATAATTGTAGAGGCCACAAGTAGCATAGTCTTTTAACCCAGCTCGCTTACTCCTCCAAATATGAAGATAAGCCAGACTGAAGGACCCTTTCTCGAGGAAAAACTTCTTATGCCAAGTATGCCAGACTTTTCAAGAAGGTTGTGAATGTCCGTTCTCATCGCTAACAAATTGCCTTCTTCAACCCGAATGGTCCCTTCCGCGCGGGGTTCTTCCGTTTAAGATTTGACTCAACTCTTCCCGACTTAGAGGAAGCCCGAATCATTCTTTATGGGGTTGTATGCAGAGGAGAGCTTGCCAGAATCCTTATGTTAACCTGCATCCCCAAGCAGTTACTATGAGCTAGAATGACTGTGTGGCTTACCGGGAGAAAGATAAAGACAAAAGGCAGATCGCTTCGGGATCAAGGGTATCTCAATTCTTCTTTTCATCTTCAAGAATTCCGTCGATACTAATCAAAGTCAGAGGCAGGCCCCTGGGGTTGAAAAGCTTCTTTTTGACTAAGCTAAGAAGGGTCAGTGTGTCGAGTTGGACGAGGTGAGAATTTGAGTCTAGCAAGGAAGGAAAGTATACCTTTAAGCCTGCTGTAATGCTTGAGTTGAGGAAAGGGGGAAAGTTCTCAATTCAAAGATCCCTATATTAAGGAGACCACCACTTTCTCCTTACTTTCTTTTTCCTATATCCCCTTACCTTAAGAAGCCCAACCCGAAAGAAGTGAAAGGCAAAGGGGCGGATGGGAAGAGTCGGGGCTTTGTTTGACCTTTTTAAGAAGAAGAAGAAAAGGAATAGGCTAGAAACCCTGTTCAATAAAGGGGAGAGCCCTACTTGGCATAAAAGGGCGCTCCCAGAGGCTATCATCACATAGAAGAAGCCTTCATAAAGTAGGGCAGTCGTAGAAATTATTCCTAAAGAGAGGGTCCAGAGGAAAGAGCAAAAGCTCAAGAGAGGAAAGAATGAATAGGATAGGAGTCTGCCGTTCTCGTCAATAGATAGGAGGATGCCACCCTTACTCGTTATAGATATATGGGTAAGTCTCTAAGTAAGTCGGGCAGAATGTATTGTCGGTATGAAAGAAAAAGAAAGAAGAGAACGAGAACAGGCCTAATCAACTCAAAGGCTTTTTGACATTCCTCGTTTCAGGCGAGTTTTTACTCAAATTTGAATCGGCTTGCAAATTGGAGTCAGACGGGCGATGAAGCGGCTATAATACTCTATCCTTCCGTCAAAGCCTCTTCCTTCTTTCTCTCTTTGAGGTGGCGGCATCTCGATAATCGCCTTTGTTTTATCCTCTGAATATGATAGGCCAAGATCCTTCTTGCCTTCCCCTTTCCCGGACTCGAGAACCCCTGAAGCGCACTGGAAGCATCTCAAAGAGAAAAGTCAAATATCGTAGGCTTTAGATAAGATTCCCTAGTAGATAGCTAAGCTAAGAGAGTGCTCCGGAAGAGCTAATATTCAAAATTCTTTCCCTTTCTTTCACCGAGGAGGCTAACTAGATAGATGGTGGGTCTAAGGAAGAGAAGAATATGAGCTATATTTTCATCCCCTTTCAGTTCCTTTCCTTATCCTTAGAACAGTAGGGTTTGAAGCTGGCAAAGTCAATCAACCAACGCCTTTCAAGCAAGATCTTAAGTAGGGGTAGGGCTCTTAGGCAGCAATAGAAATGACTCTGACAACCTGTCTCAATCTTTACCTCTCCAGGATCAAGAAAGACCTCTTCTTCTAATTAAGATGTTTTATCTCTGGGGAGTTTTCAAGCCAATCTATAAGTCTCTTTCCTTTAAAGCCTTGAAGTTAAAATTGTACTTTCAAGTGAAGCAAGTATAATTTCTAGTCAAGCATCAGAGTCAGGGTCAGCCCTGTCAGCCAAGATGGATGTCTTTCTTTCTCCTAGAGAATATGCTTTCCCCATATCTTTTTTAGTGTGTGTGTCTCTAGTAGCTGGCCTAGTGGCTATCCTCTTTCCTGCAGTCCTAAGCTCAGTCCCTGTCCTTATGTATGGGCTTATAATCTAAGGTACCTCCGTCCCTGGAGATATGAGTTTACAAGTGTTGGATTCTGAAACAATAGCATTCTATACTTCTCTGTCTATCGCTCTCACTATTATCTTAATCTGAATGTCTAGGAGCAGGAATTGAATTGTGCTTTCAATAGGCTCAATGTCTGGTCTAACTGATGTTCCCAAACACTTCAGCAAGAGACATCATTTTTTGATCTTCTTCTTTCTTGTTGATGTAGCAGAGTATCTAAAGGGGTATCTAATTGGAATGCTAAGGTCAGGCCTTGTGTAAACCTATCCTAATCCCAGTCCAGCGGTCTCTGTCCCTTAGGCAAGCGCAGGATCTTTCAAATGGGAAAGAAAGATGGAGTGTACTATCACCTGGACTAAGGTTATCCTATTTCCTTTGCAGGCACTTTTTTCTTTTCACTTGAAGGATAAGTTTTTCAACACCCCACCTACTTACTTTTCCTGCCAGAAAGGGGACTAGTCTCTTAGTTAGCCAGTCAAGGTGTCAAACGAGCAAAGCAAGGAAGGGCTAGGTCAAAAAAAGGGTAAACTTTCTCGTAAAGCACTCTTGCTATCATTCCTCGCCTTACTACCAAGCGTAATAGCTAAAGAAGCTAAGAGTGCTAGTGTGATTCCGTATAACAAGAGTGTCATTCCGTCTAGCGATAGTGGGCCAGTAGTACCCGTATGTATCTATTGTACCAGTAGTTGCGATTTTCATTCATAATTTAATCGAGTATATCCTATGCATTTCCAGTTCTTTTCTTTCTCCCTTTACGCGAGTTGAAGTTTAAGTTGAAGATTTCCTTCCCTTCCTGCTGAACTCTCTCTTAGTTCCCCGCCAGCTAATGCTAAAATCCTAATCTACTTCTTTTTCTCTTCCAGCTAGTTCCGGTTCTCTTGATTGAAGATGGGTTGATATGGGTTCATGCGAGCTCCTAGTCATTTCAAGGTACCTTGGATGTTTTGGGGTCAGAGCTAACAGCTATGGAATTCCCGGGGCTGGTAGCAGTCTCAATTCTCGTATGCTTAACACGTGGTGGAGCTAAGGATTTCATACCTTCTTTCTTTTCTTCTCGCCGACCAAGCTCTTAAGCCGTTTCAAACACGGAAGGGAAGGGGCCATCTACTACTAAATCATACCTTTCGGACGTTGCCACCGCTCAATCCACCCCTGCGAAAGTTGGTATTCAAGAGACGGAAACTATGTCAAGAAGGTGGAACTAGGAATAAGAATAGGGATCCACGTCGAGCCATCCTGACGGACGAGCAGCATCAATTGAATCGGCAGACACAAAGACGAAGACAGAGACGAGCTAACATGTAAAGTAGTGGAATGGAAAAGGATGGTAGCCCACCCAGGACAGCACATAGAGTAAGGTTGGCTCTATGCGAGAGAGGAAAACCGCATGGACACGGCTCCTTTTGGATAGATCGTCAAGCAATTTACCCATATAGCTATTATCGCGAGGGTGAAATACAATCCATTACATCTGGATTGAAACTTGAGAACCTCGAGAACCAAAGATATAAACTGAAAGATAGAAGCTATCTAACAATTTGAATATGAATAGGAACAGCCTTCAGAGAGAAGAGACAAGGCCAGGCCGAAACGAGATTGCCATTCCTCGGGTCTAAAAGAGTGCGTTTCTATTTTGCCTTTACTTCTTTTTTGGCTTTTTTTTAATGGCTCTTGGAAAGTCTTTTAGGGCACATGAAAAGGGGCCTCTTCCCTATCTGGTTCATCATCTCATCAGCACCTTCACTGCTATCCAATAACGAATCAGTGTACCCACCCCTAACTAACGCCGCCTTAAGTGATGAGTGGGCTAAAGTAAGTAGTGGTTTCACAATATGGGGAAGTGTCGTGTCTGGGCCCTTATGAACCACTCGATCCCTGGCCTAGGTACCACTAGTTACCGAAATAAGTAAGATAGAACATGAAAGAAACACAACACACAAGAGGAGCTGGGATATACCTAATATATATCCGAAGATTGGTAAGGTTAACAGAACCCAACGCAACACACCTTCCTACCTATCGACCCTTACCTTAGTAGATCATGGTCGGATAGTCGTAGTCAGGGGCTTGGTAAGGAATGAAGAGCCACTTTGTTTGATGGAGAAGTCTTTATCACTTCCTTAATACTGTAACTTCATACTATATATATAGTCCGCGGTCCTCATGCGGAACACGAGATACCCATATCGAAATTTCAAAACCTTCCAATCCACGCATTGAACAAGGTCGAAACGGATCTCTATATTGTATTGGGCATTGGAGGGTGTGTAGCAGATTGATCGTTTCGTTGCAGATGACAGGGTAGGGGTCACTATCCGGCCCGGATTTCTTACTGAAGAATCTTGCTGGGCTGTATCCTCCGCATACATAATAGTGTAATCAGGTCGAAAAGGTAGGTGTTTGATTGAAGCTTTCTTTCCGCTTGCATATTATATAAGAATCTCTCATTACTGCCATGAAGCGGGACAATCGCTAAGAAAACAACCCCTGCATAGACCCAAGATTTCTCGTTGATCTGGGTTGGATGAACGGCATTATATGTTGTCAAGAACCCACCTCCGAAATAATACGAGTTGAGAAGCAGTTTTCTCGGCTCAGGTTCAAATGCAGGACCACTTTTTTTTTAGGATTCAAGATAGATGCGGATGTTGCACCGCATTACATTATATATATGAGATTATGCACCATCCACGTTGAAATCAACTATGAGATCGCCCGCTTTCCTCGTCGTTTCAAGTCCCCGATCCTCCTCAGCAGTGGAATCTGCCTGCTTCGTACCCGATGACTGCGTCCTTTTTTTATATGCCTCCTACTCAGCGTCAGCGGTGATGCATGCCTCAGAGTTATTTGATCATCCGTCGCATTTGCATCAGCAGTATCCCTTACTTAATCATCTGCGGCATTTTACGCTGAGTATTTCTATTGATACTATTGATTGGGTCAGCAGCGCTATGATTTGGGTGGGGTCAGCGCTATAACTAAATAAAGGTGTAGCATAAGGTGTAACGTGAAGAATAAGTAACGTATTGCTAGGGATATAAGTTGGTCCTTCCGCGCGCGTATGCCCCCGCGTAGTACTTACTTATTCTATTCTATTTATTAGGATCAAGAACGGCGTCGTCCAAAGGATTGCCATTCGATCAACAAGGGACTGCGCAAGGATATTTCTTTGATCGATCAACAGGCAGGGGGAAGGGAGGGGACGAACGTCGGCAGGGCATGGTGGTTCAAGGAAGGGGCACTGCATGGAAGGGAAGGAATCCGGGCCAACCTACCTATGACTAAGCTAAGGGGGGAGAAGTTCCTTATCTTTATTTAGGAATAGTGACTGGTAACTAAGCGCATCTACTACTCTAGTACTTACTAAAGGAAGGAAGAGAGGCAGGCCGCTCTCTTATAGCAGGAAAGCTTTCGTAACTTGTTGCAGCGGATGTTGCCGCTTAGAGATAGGACTGAGTTGAAACTAGAATAAGTGAATATCGTAAAGGGACTCGACGATAGGAGTTTCCAAACCTCAACAGAAGAAGGCCGCTGATGTTGTGGTAAAAGATTATCGACTTCTAGTTGCAGGAAAGAAAAATTCTTTTACTTATCGAGTAGCTGGAGAGTATGGTAATCTTTTCTTTTGAAAAAAGGTCATAAACCCTTAAGATTGCAGTGGAAACTTCCCTGACCTATCTATGAACTTCTAGTTCTGACCCATAGTTAGAATGAACGAACAGGCCCTTGGTCTTTAGGTGGATGCTTCTCTTCTTTCTTTCTCTGGTAGTGAGGCTTCTAGAACAACGACAACCGATTTTCCGGTAAGCGGATTGACTGCTTTCCCTTATTATATTCCATTTCCTAAGGCAGCACACACAAGGAACTATTCTGCTTCAGCTACTGTCTCTTAGTTCGGAGTTTAACTCTTTCTTTCCTCTGATGAATCTTTGGTTGATTCCCTCTTTTCAACCCCTATTGGGTTGGGTCAACTACAAACCTTGTTATCTTAGCTTCGCTTTCAAAAAAAAATCCTAAACTCTGGTTTCTTATTGTGTTGTGTTCAAAATCTTTCGGTCGAGTAGTTATCTGCTTCTGCTACTTCACTAAATGCTGAGTTGGAGAATCCGTTGACTTTACCGGAACATCCGCTAATTGGGGACTACACAATAGAGCTTCGGGAAGAGTTTCCACCCTATTCCTCTCTTCTAAAATAAGGAGCTGAACTCCTAAACCGAATTACCTGCTTTCGGAAAACTCTTCTCCAGCATTCTCAGATTGTTGGATTACTGAAGACAGGTACTTGACTACCGGAAAGCTAGTTCTCCCCTTGAAAGGTTAGTCAAAGAGTTTGAAACCTCTCTAACTACTTATTCAACTCCTCTACCTTCGATCCCGGATATGCCATCTTCCCATTCAGAAAAGCTGATCTTGATCCTTCTCCTGCTACTGATTCTGTTGAGCTAGTAAACTCCTTTACTTAACTTATTAGCCGATCTAGTTCAAGACTTTCCGGTTGAGTCTAGTCAATTGGAAACTCCTCTTTCTTCGCTTCAAGATTCGAGAATCGAGCAGACATGATCAATAGTCAAAAATAGGACAAGGAATGACTCCTAAAGGCTCTTTGAATGGGAGATTGCCTTTCCGCCCCTTTTGCAGTCAACGAACGTAATACCTGTAATGAGAAAGAAGAGGGACTACACCCATTAGCATTCATCCCAGCGAACGTCAGACTTTCCGTGAGCCTAGACAGAGGAAGTGAGGCAGGAATGCAATGAGTAACCCGAAGCATCGAGCTCTTTATTTCGGATTCGGAAAAGCCCGGAGCCGGAGTTCAAGAGAAGTGGTCCTTCCACAGTGGAAGGATATTCTAAGCCAACTCGGAAGTAAGAAACAGGAAAGACAGGAAGGGATAGGTATGCCAACCAACCCGCACAGTCGGTTAAGGCAAGGCTGCTAGGAGAGAGCAAAGGGATTTATAGGACTTAGCTACAAGTCCAAAAGCAGCAGGAAGGCAAGCAGCAAGGCAAGAAGACAGGTATTAATACGACTAGTCCAAGAGCTAGCAAGGCAGGAAAGAGATGAACGACTAGTTCTGAAAGCCAGGAAGCTGCTAATTCAAACGTTTCAAGAAGTCTTTTCCCTAACAAATGACAGAAGAATATCTTGTAAACAAAAATCATGCCACCTTATACGTCGTGAAACTGGCCTTAATTCAGTCTATAGGGCCAGTCGAGTAGTTCTCTTCTCCCAGCCAGTCAAGTCAAACAGGTATGTCAGAAAGATTCTGTCTTCAAGAAGTGAAAGAGAAATGCCAGTGACAGAAGACACGGAATGAATCTGCTAGTTCGTCTCATATGTCATTTCACTGGGAACAATAAAGAAATAGAATAGCTAGTAGAGGAGTGAGGCGTTAGCTCTGTTAGCTCGAAGTTTGCTCTGGGATACGGGGGAAGAGAGCAGAACATCGGATCTAGGCATCAACATAGGCTGCAACATACGCGGAAAGATCCGCTCTTTTTACTTGACTTTGGGTGTGGGCTAGGACTTTAGTTGGGCTAAGGTTTGGCGGTTGGGTATCGGAGTGAACTCCTTCTTTTTCCGTAGGAGACTTTTTATCTATCTATTCTATGGTCTATGACCACTGACTACGGTAATCCGAAATGGAAATAGACTGACTACTTATCCGGCAATCAAGGTCTTAGTGGTGAGGGTGGCAGAGTTCCAGCTTAGATGCATCCGTTCTACTGGAAAGGAGAGGGGTTTTGAACCGGGAAAACAGGAAAGTAAGGAATATAGAGCAAAGAAACTCTCCCTACACTACACCCAGATTCGCCCAGGAATATTAGCTCACCAGGCTGACTCTAGATTCTTCTTTTCCTGAAAGAGAGTGAGAAAATGAAAGCAAAAAAGAGTTAGGTCAGTAGGCCCAGTAGAAAAACAAGTTATCAAATAAGGATAATATATATAAGTAATATCGAATATCTAAGGAGCAAGCCCAGTAAATATCCTTGTGAGTTAGTTGCAGGCCTTAGGCCAAGTAAGCATATCCATCAAGAAAGGAAGGGTAAAAGCAAATGAGTTGGAGAACCTTGACTTTATAAGTAGGAGTGTCTGCAAGGGCCAATACAAGCCATCCAGTTTGAGTGTAAGTTCCCGTAAGAGTGTCCTTTCCAATGGTGGGATTCCACATTTATTGGAGTCAGTCTCTTTGTCCACGGTAACACTTTATCTTAGTATACAGTGGGAGTTGGACTCTTTCTTTGCCTAAGAGTTCTATTTCTCTTCCAGCGAGCCAGTACCAGAGAGAGTTGTCAGGGAAGCAGTAGTTCATAGTGCCCTTGTACTTGTAGTAGGAGGTAGGATTGCTTGTACGGGTCTAGCATTTTTTATCACAATAGTGCGATTGCCCGGTAAGACATATGCCCAGTCTTGGGATAATAAAGATATATGAGTCCACCGGTGGATAAGATGTCTAGTGCCTGCCAGGCCAGTGCTAATAGAATGCCCTATATCGTCTTGGATTTCTTATCTTTACGAGCCAGTTAAGTTCTCAAGGTAATGTAGGAGTAAGCAAGCCGAAAGCAGGGGTTCTAGCTATCTACTTTCAATGGCAGTTGCCAGTGGTGAGTGCTAAACCCTAGTAGTTTCATTGATAAGCTAAGCCAATTTATTCATAAACGAGAATCCTCCCTTCGCTTGGTTACAGCGAGTTCCCGGAGGGGGAATGAGGAAGATGTTTATTTTATATTTTATCTATCTATCATATATCTTTTTTCATAGGTAGACCGAGAACATAAGGGACTCCCCAGATTTATGCCTTACCTGAGGTTGCCTTCTATGGAGTTTGAGTGCCAAGGTAAGCGCATGTTATTACAGTGGAATAACCGTCTAGCTTCAGTCTTAGGGTAATCCAAGGGGAATAAGGTTAGTAAGAGTGACAGCAGCTCTATCAAATGAGCCAAAGAAGTTTTCTATTGCCGAAAAGCTATAAGTAAGCTGCATATTTTAAGCCAACCACATCTCATAATCATAAGAAAGCAGAATTCTTTTTGGAAAAAAGGGCAAGAGAAGATTCTATTATTGTTTCACCGTACCCTTATGTTTAACAGTGGTTCTAGAGAAATTCTTTTTAATGAGGGGTTTGAGTTGCAGTGGTAAGGGAGGCCCCGTTGAGTTCTAGTGCCCATTCTAAGCTATATAGTATGGGAATTTATCCAGTACCATTTCTCCGCCATTGATCTAGTTTATTGGTAATATCGCGTATTATAGAAAGAGTTAAAAGATCTCTCTCCGTCGTTACGCTGCTACTTTTATTGCTATTTTTGAGAGTCCCTACTGGTGGACACGATCTCGCTGTTAGGAAGAGTGGTTATGGTAGTACTGAGAGCCCTAGTATAAAGGATATCCACCTTTTGCCAAGACAGAAGCACTTCAACTCTAACCGGCTTGCTTGCCCCGACTCCATTCTCTAACGTATCCCTTAGAATGGAAGGCAGAAAGAAGGACTGAAAAGAAAATGCATAGATTCTAGTTACATTCCCAAACTCCCTAGCAGCTGGGGGGAACTCTCTTTTCATTTCACTCACGATGGGCTGTCTCCAAAGAACTCCTTGCGATATTATCTGTTCTGAGTTCAGCCGCTTCAGTCGATGCTTCCTCATTCAAGTATCGCTGGTGGCTCGGATGAGATCATTGGTCTATCTATACTCGATGGGCGTACAAGCACACACACGCCTTTAGGCGAGCAGAATTCCATGCACCGCACCTTGATCCATTCATTCTATGTGGATTTATGCTCCCATCTGCCCCCCGCTAGAAAAGGAAAAATAACTCACCTGTATTAAAGGCGCTACGTAGAATGCTTTCTTTCGAGCTGGCTAAATAAAGGCTATTGGCGGAAACCTGGCATCGTCGATGGTCACTCATAAAGGTAATCATCGATTTCTTGAGTCAAAGCAGTTGTTTCACCAATGTTAGTTATAGTAATCTTTTTTTAGCCAGCATTCTAGTACAAGCTAGTAGAAAAGGGAAAGCCAGTATCGGTACTCAGGAAGAGGAATAGAGTAGGGTGTTAGGGAGGAATTGGACAAAGCAAATGCCTTTTTGTTCACATGGGATTGATGCCCAGAAGAAAGAAAGGATTTTTGAAAAGATTGGACAGCAAGGCTATAAGGAAGGGACTGAATCCACTAGTGGGACATGCCCATAACAATAGAGCTAGTAAGGCAAGCAAGGTTCTTTATCAGAGAATGGGCTCTTATGGAATGCCTGATTGCATTTGCACATGATTCGTAATAAACAGCCTTTCCGCGCGCAGAGTGGATTAGCAATCACTTCTCTGCTCACTCTTTTCTACGATTTCCGGGTTTGAAGGACCGACGGAGCAGTAAGAAGACTAGCTTTCCGTCTTGCCATTCCATTCTTTATGCCGAAAATGGATTGTCTTGCACATAATCGTCTTCATCCCATGCTGCTTGACGGAATGCCTTCTAGAACGAGAGTGAAGAAAGAAGGGAAGAGAATGTCTTTTATCTTCCAATTTTCGATAGTCAGTCGCGCATTCTTCCTCTCCCTTTCGCGGTTAAGTAGATAGTCGGCCCCTTCCCTGGCCCCGCAACCAAGAGTCACTCGTCGAAAGCTTGATTGATCAGGAAGACGGAAAGAAATCCTGAGAAGGAAAGCCATTAGCCAGCAGGCAAGTAAGCGAGAGCGGGTAGTATGAACTAACTGGAACTAGGGCTATTCAAAGCATCGAGCAGGAAGCATCTAAACATGAAGGGGAATAAGCAGCGCTCTTGGCTGCCATAGTTGGAGGAATAGGAGGTTGAATCAGAAGAGGACAAGGAAGATGACATCGAATAGGCTTTGGAACTGATGACGTTCCTTCTTACAGGGCACGAGATGGGATCACGCTTTCCTTGTTGGAAGCTCTCTCTGTCGCAATAAAGGCTGCTACTGCTAGGCTCTTAGATGGGCTTGTTCACGAATCTCCTGCGTCGAGAAGAAGCTGTTTTCGCACCTGAATCAGAATACGCTGTTTGGATCTTTGCACGACTAGGCTCTTGGCCTTCTGCCTGTACTCTGGATTATGCCTTTTCCCGTCGATTACGGTCTTTCCTGCTTGACTGCGTCGACTCTATGCCTTCCCGGCTTGTTTTCTTGGTGACTCTAACCCGGAGACTTCATACCGTCGACTCTTTCGGTATGCCTTCGACGCTTTAATGAATACCTTCTCTTCGGCAAGTTAGGAAGCGACGAACTCTTCCCTCACCCGAAGGCGAGCGAGTGCACTACATTGAGTAGGAATTCGGAATAGAATAAGCTGTTGGGAAGAGAATACCACGAATACGCTATTTTGAGGATAAGGATTCGCATGCGGACAATTCGATGAGGACGATTTCTTGCAGAAAGAGAAAAGGGAGAAAGGGATACCAGACGATTGGGGATTGATTAGATGCGGACGATGATTTGGCTTTTAAAGATGAGAAGGACGATTCACGAGCGCCATTTAAAACTCTTTTTACTGTTCTCAAATAGGCTCTTTCGGATCCGCTCTCAGAGATCTTTTTTCCTTTTGGAAGATACAGGAGCGAAACAATCAACCTATTGATATTGGAAGACAAAAAAAAAGGATTCTTCCAATGTATCATTTCTGGGTCCAATGGAATTCATAGGTATAGGAAGATCAAATAGAGATTTTTTCTTTCGATTGTTAATACGATATATAAGGACCACTACTACAAATTACACCCTTGATCGTGAAATATCGATTGCTTGTTGAACCCTGTGAATTGCGTGAAAATAGGATACTCAAAATTCGGGAGTCCAAGAGTTTTATAAAACGTTCTTGATGGAAAAAAATGTGAATGAAAGATCCGGGTCCATGAATCTAAGAAATAGTGAGAATTCTTGATCTCTCTCAATTCGAAAATCCAGGATTTGAATTGATGTCCTTTCATTGATTCCTCCTAAATTTAAATTGCATTGATTTATCCTAAAGATTTCATTTCAATTGGAATTTGGTTATTCACCATGTAC
>Ga0307512_10000884_pt1 | contig 44201 bp, 45 predicted proteins | sample 14_EM_MG_FD_200267 | JGI IMG/M metagenome (GOLD analysis project Ga0307512, IMG submission 200267) | Populus trichocarpa ectomycorrhiza microbial communities from riparian zone in the Pacific Northwest, United States - 14_EM | ecosystem: Host-associated > Plants > Roots > Unclassified | place... | reverse complement strand
GCGTAAACCTGAGGGCAAGGCGGAGTCTGAAAGAGGCGCCACCTTCTGATGCACAGCTCGACGGCGGGACCTAAGTTACGCTATTCAAAAAACCAACTTGTCAGCCCACCTTATTTTCCTTTTTTTATTTTTTTATTTTTATTTTTTTTTCACTCTCCTTTAGTAATCGACTCCAAGTACCCCCGAGTAGATTTCCCTCCTCTTGTAACCTCCCTCTCTCGCTTCCATCCAACGCATACAATCCACTTTTTCCTCCCTTCCCTCGTCCTTCCGTCCTCCCTTTCCTCTCCACACAACACACCTCTCTCGCGATGATCATGGTCCAGAAACCTCATCATCTCCTTTCCTCCCCTTCAACTCACCATCGCCGACACCCATCGGCGCCTCCAGCCGTTCTCGTCCAGCCAACTCATATTCCTGGTTTGCTCTCTTTATCAAAGCCCCGTGTAGCCACTCCTCCTCGCTCTCAGCCGCATCAACAACAGCACCATGGCAATCATAATCGTCAGTCTCGCTCATCGCACAACAAGCCAAAGCAGATCACCGCTTCCCGTCCGCCCCAGCATCCGCCCGCAGCAACTCCCAATGCACAGCCTCCGCTTTCCGAGGACCTAAACAAGCTTTCCACTCCCGCTCGTCCACCAACCAAATCGCATACTCTTACCGTTACTCCGTCACCTGCCCCAGAGAAGCCTCCACGTGGCCGTCAGAACGCGAAGCAGGGCAAGGACAAGTCAAAGCCCAGGTAAGCGCTTCCCAGATTGTGGTAACGGGAACAGACACCTGACACCAATTTCTTTATCAGGAGCAACTCTCAGACCGTCATGGGTAAGAACACTAATCGGCGAAACCACGCTCAACTCCATCAAGGTTCTCCCCCCAACCCTTCCAACCTTCCCTCGCAGGCAGAGGCTACCAACAAACGCAATTCCCTTCCTGTCCGCTCCCATCAGCATAATTCCTTTGATCCCTTCCTAGTTTCCTCTGAGAGTGAATCCGACAACCCACCCTCCACCCCCACCAAGGCTAGCCCTCCCGTTCGCCCCGCTCCCAAGTTGACCCCACGTCCTACGGGCAAGCTCGCTCGCCGCCGTCAGAACATCAATGATGCGCCCTCCACTCCGACCCCTTCCAAGTCCGTGTCTGTCCCTCGCCGTCATGGACAGGTACCTACCTGGGAGGGTCGTCCCTTGAACCTCTCGCGCTCCGTCCCCTCGCTGTCGAGCATCCAGTCGAGCGAGGTGACTAGGGATGCGTTTCCCATCTGTGATGATCTGACTGATGTCGAGGATGATGATGTCTTTGCGCCATCCACTCCCACCCATCCCAAGGCTGGCCACGTCACCTGGCAGCAGTCTCCGGTCTACGATGACGGTCCCCACACTGCGCCGTTGACCAGCACTTTCTTGAGCTTCCCATTCCACCCCAAACCGACGTCTTCACCCACCTTGGAGCGCAAGCCGCAACATGTCCGTTCCCCAAGCGAGGGGGTTTTTAATCTCTCCATGGATGAGGATAACGCATCCTCCGCTCTTTCTGATGCATCCACAGAGCTCAAAGCCAAGTCCGATTTCCCTCCTCGTCGCCGCATCTCTTCGGCAGCCTCCACGCCTTTGGGCAGCAAGAGGGACTTCTGGGCTAGTTCCAAGTTCCAGAACTCGCCTAGTCCAGACGTCCTGCCCGTTCCCGCCTTTAAGGGCCAGGCTGCCTTGCGTTGAGTTGCAGCATCCTCCAGGTAAGTTGTATAGGCGTTGTTAAAGCACTCATCGTCTCACTGCCAGTATTCAGGCTGAATTTTCGTCGGTTGTCTTTGAGCTCCAACCCATTGGGATCTTCATTCAAAAACCCTGGACTTGCGTCGATCAATTTATTTCCTTAATATCGACCTTGGCGTTGCCACGCTGAGATTTTTTCTTCCCCGATATCATTATTTCCTCGACGTTTGGTTCTCGTGCCCTCGACTCCCTGTGGTTAATGCGTTCACCCCCTGGGCCTCAATCGCAAGCGATTAGATTTCAATCTCAAATTGTAATGTCAACACCCCCCTTCTCCCCGGTCAACATATTGTCTTTTTATCTCGTCCACGTTTCTTGTTTCCTCGGTCGGCTTCTGTATTCATCTCAAGTTGTCGACCAAGACCGCCGCTATCACCTGCTCAAGATTGCGCGTCATTTTTTCTCTCATTCTACCTTGTCTATCGGCTCTCCAATGTTCCACCAACGACACATCGCATGCTTTCGCATCTCGCACTGGCAGTCTCTCACGTCTAGTCTCCGCACAAATTAGAAAGGCGGAGCCCAAACCCAAAGTTGTATAAAAGAGCGACCGCGGTCGGTTGACATATCTACGAAAACCAAGTGCATATCTCTCCTGCCGTCATCGCATCTATACTTTACATCGGTCGTCCATTGTCGGCGACCCTGCTTATTTATTCCCCTTATTGCCTCGTTGCCTTGTGTCTTGGGCAACGTGCAGAGTAACCCCTTTGCTCCCCATGGGCCTTGTTCGTGGTTCCTGGGACGTTATCCTCGATGAACCCCGTTTAAGTTAGTGTATATATTCTCCAACCCAACCCCCTTTTTTTTTTCTCTCGCCTGTTCACTTCTGCGGGAGATTTCACTATTTACATACGTACCCTGATTTTATTGCTTTTCCGTGTATCAACCAACTATCGATATCCCCCCCTACCACTTTACCAATGCATTACTCCCAATCCTCGTCCTACCATCCAACCACTTTTTCCTTTTCACCAAGTTATTTTCTTGTTTCTTGTGTGTATTAGTGATTCTTCTATCGGGACGAGGGTGGTCGTGCATTGGCTTTTCATTACGGTCTTTCTCCGGTATCTGGCTTTCAAGTTTCTATCTTCAAATGGCCATGTATGTTATTGGTGATTACTGTGGGTCGTCTATTCTCGTTACATTTACGCGGTGGACTGATTTTGTCTTTTGCGGCCATCCAGCTTCCCCCGTCAACAATCTTACACCTATTCTCATCCCCTCTCCATCCTTTTCCCGTCCTCTTTCACTACTCCCTTTTTGCTAGTTGTGAAGTTATTGCGTCTCGTCGCTCCCATCACGTTCATGCAGACCGCGATCACTTCTCACTCAGCATATGACGATCCTTGCCATCCTTTTATCTCCCTCCCGGATCCTCGGTTATCCAGAAACACTCCTTCCCACTGTTCTTGTTTATCATTATCTCCCCTGATTGTTTACACTGCTGTCTGGTTAATCTTTCCCCCTACGTCGTACATACATTCCACTCACGTTGTTCGACATGGTTATTGTGTTCATATACGTTCACTTTTGGTGTGTATTGCTCCGTTGCAGTGCTCTGGCAGAAGTGAGAGGAGAGGGGGGGAGATAGGATAATGCAGACATATATACAATCAATGACAATACTTGTATCGCCCATGTCGCGTTGTGGTTCAGCAAATGATGTCAATTTCCCCGAAGTTACATACAGCCTATACAGTATCAACAACGCAGAATCTCTCGTTAACTTTATCTACGCCAACTTGAGCAGATCGCTCAGCACGCCCATGGCCGTGACAGCTGCTCCCGCGCCCGCACCCTGAATGATCAATGGGCGCGCACCGTAGCGTTCCGTGTGGAACATGATGATGTTGTCTGAGCCACCAAGAGACGTCGCAAACGGGTGCGTCTTCGGGTATCTGTGGTGAATGTTACCCATTAGTCAAGTCACGAAGCACGGGCTTGGCGTAGCGCGTAGCGTCTACAGGGGCAGAAGGGTAACTAACGCACCGCTCGAGGCTGGCCTTGACGGATACGCCGCCGTTCTCAGAGTTCACGTCGATCACGCCAACGTAGCGCAGTACCGCGCCGCCTTGGTACGCCGCCGCTTCGGCGCGCAGCGTGCCAAAGTGCGCGTCGTGCGTTTGGAGTGCGTCGAGGAAGGCGTCGCCCGTGGGGACGGAAGAGAGCGAGAGGGTGGGTGGGATCAGAGATATCGTCGGCACGGATGCGTAGCCATCTGGGAGGAGCGGCGTCTCGGTCGTCGTCTCTCCGCTGGGTTGCGAGAGGAGACGGGAGAGGATGGCTAGCTTGCGCGCGACGTCGGCACCGTTTAGGTCGTCCGCTGGGTGGGGCTCCTATAATGTGTTTGCCACGAGACCACGGCCACGGCCTCTATCTGTCAGGTCAGGGTTTTGGGTGATCGTGATCGAGGGGACGTACGGTGTAACCCTTGTCGCGTGCGGTACGGACCACGGTTGAGAACGAGGGTCCCTCGGCAGCGCCGGTCGAGAATTCGTTGAAGATGTAGCTCAGGGTGCCAGAGAAGACGCCCTCGATCCGAGTGACCTTTTAAAGAATGAGCGTTCGTCCGTCCGATCAGATCAGATAAGAAGCACGACGAAAAGGGACGGGACAAGTCGATGAAGAACAATGAAAAGGTTATATGTATGTCGCCCCGCCCAGCACTACATTGCTGCGCCGTGAAAGAGAGAGATCTCACAACGCGATATAAGATCAACTTGACATGAAAGCGCGCGCTGCGTGCGACGACGACGATCGATCAAGTGAGCGCCCATACGCAACGGCACAACACAACAGACACAAAAACAGGAGAAGAAGCACACAAAAAGGGGGGAGGAGGGGGAGGCATGGCACGGCGTTACCTTGTCGCCCGTCGCGACGAGGTCCTTGAGCGTCGAGAGGACGGGCAGGCCAGCGCCGACCGTGGCCTCGTGGAGGAACCTGGCGCCGCTCTCGCGGCTCGCGGCGACGATCTGATCGTAGAGCGTCCGCGGGCCAGAAAACGCTTTTTTGTTGGGCGTGACGACGTGGACGCCGGCGCGCAGCAGCGCGGGGTACGTCTCTGCCACGGACGCGGACGCCGTATTGTCGACGAACACGACCGCGTTGTCCGGGCGCACGAGCGGCGCCAACGTGCGCGGGTAGTACTCGCTACCCGCCGGGGCGCTCCTCCCGGCGTCAGAAGAGGCAGAGGCAGAGGCAGAGGCACGCAGGAGCGCGCGCCAGTCGGCCGAGGGCGGGATGCCGTCCGGATTGAAGACGGACAGTTTTGAAGAGGCGAGGGAGATCAGGCGGAAGGGGTTCGGCGGCGGCAGCGCTTGCAGCTGGCGCACGAACTCGGAGCCGACGAGTCCGACGCCGACGACGGCTACCGAGACGGTTTTGGGGAGCTGTTTGGCGGTGGTGGACATCATGGGGGCGGATCAAAGGAGGATGCGACGATGGGCGTAGCGTTCGTCGGTCGAGCGGCACCATCGATCGAAATTTCAGGGACGTCAGATGTGCGGGTCGATTTGGCTCAATCCCGTCAAGCGGCGAACATCTGGTGTGCGGTCGGCAAACAGCTGTACGTTAGCTTTGCCCCATTTCTTTGATGCCATTACAGTACCTGGGCGTTGTTCACTTCGGCTCTAAACCACTTTTTTTCTGACTTTTCACATGATGCCATTATTTAAATATGTGGTGTTTCTACAACATTGTTATACTAGACCCACGAATGGCGCCTCGACGCGGGGCCATTCAACGGCTCAGACGACACCGCAAGCATCTCGCGCGGTGGGACATGTTTCTCCGTATTATTGAAGGAAATTTGCTCTAGCGTGGGCGTGTATCGGTGACTGGATTCTCGAAGAACCGGAAGAGCGAGGTGGGCAGCGCTCGGTTCAGCGGGTTGAGGTGCTGACGCTTCTGTACGCGGAGCACTAGCAGGGAGAGTTGGACGCGAACTTCCCGACGGCATCACCGGCGTTGTCCAGATCTGCACCGTGCCATCGTGGCTACCCGTCGCGAACATGAACGGGTCGGCAGCAGGATTCCAAGCGACGCAAGTCATGTCGCCCCCTAACGCTGGCGCACGGATGTGGTGTAGGTATGATGCTGATTCGCGGTCCCATATATGAATATCCCCAGCTCGCAATGTCTCTCAGCACGGGCGGGCAAGCGAATGATCAATCAAAAATCATGACTCACCTTTTCCTGCACAGAGCACGAGTTCGTCATCCCTACCGCCAAAAGAACTAGGCCCAGCGAAGTCCACGGCGGTCTTGGGGATGTAGGTGTGTCGAAGCGAGAGTGTCATCGTTTGGATTGGCTCGACCTTTTCCCAGTCATAGAACGCTACCAATTTCCATAATTGGGGTGGGATCTGTCCGCAGTTCAGAATGTCGGTTTGATGAATTTAGCATCGAGGCACCAACCTTCAGCTCATGGCTAATTAGGGCGAATTGTCCACTCCTCGAAAGAGTAATGTCTCGGATCGTATGAAGTAGTGGGATGTGACTGCGCGGGTAGAGTATAACAAATCGGCGCATTCGGAGAACGGGACCGACACGTACGTCTCAATGGTCCTACGATCGAGATTGTAAACTGACATCACGATTTTGTGTCAGATGACGACAGATGCGGTACGGACCGGTACACGCACCGATGATTTGTTTCTCCGCACGGCATTTACATGGTTTTAAGCCCGCGACGGAGGACAGGAGAGTTCCAAATCCGATGAGACGTTGGCCATCGGGTGTGATGCACACGTCATGAATCACAAGGCGTTCAAAGTGATAAGTGTCCAATACCTGAAAACATAAGATGCAATTCCAAGATCGGGCATCAACTTACTTTGCCAGTCAGATCCTGGTGTCATATGTCATGAGAGGCAGGGATGCACTTCCAGAACTCACTCACCAATTTCACAATTTGGGCACCTTCCACGGACATAAAGGCTACATGATGTCACAAACAGAAGTAACGTTTCGGTGATGAATTGAACTGACCTTCGCTGCCCGGCAACCAGCGAACAGAATGTACCGTGGTGTTCCGTTCTACTGTTTGACGACAGACACCCACCTACAAACCCCACCGGTCAATTGAACGCCCTTCAGAGAGGGTAAGGGCGAACATCTGTCCAAAGTTTGATCGAGTGCGTAAGCTTCGTCAAGAGAAAGCTACCCGACGGCGACCTATAATAGTCGATCAGCTTGGTGACAGGAGACAGAACATGAGTTTGAACGACCATGCGACTTGGCTCACATAGCTCGAATGCGCGAGCGTGCGATGAGGAGAAAACGGTTCCTAGGATCAAGGTGTCAGGGACACCGTTAATCTTGGAGTCGAGCCAGAACTTACTCCGGTACGGAAGATGGCTGAGGTGTTATCCCAACTTTAACAGACACTCCTATCAGAAGTGGTTCCCGGGAGATCCAAAGAAAAATCCTAACCTCGACGTGGCTAGAAAATTTCCGTTGGGCGAGAATTGCAAATGGCGCACCAGGGCTTGATGCGCATCAAATTCTTGAGTAGGCGCAAAGTCCCTCAACTTCGGGGCAAGCCGGGCGACACGCGAGCTCCGTATAAGACCTCGCAGCTCCTCCTGACGCCCACATTCGGGACTGAATAGGGATGCACGCGATATACCCGTGGGACCTTGTTGCGCCATAATCACCGAACGGATAGCTTGGACAAAGCGTGCCCGCCTTGCTGGCGTAGGAGCAGCCGCTGTAGCCCCGCTGATGCCAGTCTCTTCTTCTGGAGCATTTAAGCTGTGACCCGAAAGTAGTTCTTCAGGAGGTGCAGGGGTCATCGGCGATGGGGAACGCGTTCTAAGAGATTCAGCAGGATCGTAAGGCGATCTTCTCACGGTAGATGAGGGAGCGTGTGTCAATGAGCTCCAAGAGTCGGAGGGGGGTATTATCGTTTCGTCGGAGGGATGAGGTCGAATGAACTTGCATAGCAAGACTTTCGCTCTAGAAAAAGTGTCACTGGCGCGATGCATGACCGAGAGTAGATGACGACGAGAAACGACTCCAGCGACTGCGGTCCAGCATTCATCCAACGAGTCTCGAAGCCATTTTGTGCCCCGGTGTCGAAGAAAGACCCAGCGCTCAAATAGGAACCACGTGGAAACGGCGATGAGGCCAAAGCTGCTGCATGCGGTGAAAACCGTCGTGATCGTAGAGACAGCAGGGTTCTGAAGTCGCTCGTAGTCGGAGCTACGGTGAGAATGAGTTTCAAAGTGTTATAAGAAAATGCACACCTGGTGCGAGGAGTAGCTGAAAAAAACAAGACCAATTGAGAAGCATGATACTGAGAGCACGAGAAACACCAGGGGCGAGCGTTTGAGCCAGATCAGGACCCACCAAGGGACGTGGTGTCCTGGAGAACGACTGCGACAAGTATATCAGAAAGAGAGCATCGCTCTTCTCCGTCTCAACGCACTATACAGATTGCTTCCATGTCAGCCCGAGGAGGCTGTTTACAGCTGCTGCAATGCTGAATACCATGGATGTAAACCAGAAACCGTTGACGGCATCTGCGGCTCCCGTGCCGACGTTTTGGTACGAGTATTGTAGCGTCGTCGCCGTGACAGCAGAGAAAAATGTCGCGATCGTTGAGAGATTTAAAAAGTTGCTCGCTCCGTGTTGTTGGGCGAACCGGATAGTCGGAATACCTGGGTCACGGATAAAGGGTCAATTTCAACGCGACGTGAGGGCGATGGGGAAGTGGTGACCAACCAACTTCGATAAACATGGACAGTGATGTGCTGACCGAGTTGAGATGTTCGCCCACGTCCATCATCAACTCGTTTATATATCTCCGAACCGCAGGCGATTTGAGTTTGCCTTTACGACAGTTGGATATAAGCATTCCTGCCTTCATTGAGACGAAAACGGCCCACCTTCATACGCTATCAAGCATGACGCCCAATACTGAAATATGAAGGTCGTCAAACGAAATCCCTGAAACAAACAGCGGTCGATCTATAGTACCTTGAGGTCGTCTTCAAACGCGATGATGGGCGAATCAACTGCCTTGTCCGTAAATTCCGGAAATTCATTCAGGCTATACAGAAACGTAGAGAGATCCGAGGCGAAGAGTTCGAGCTGTTGTGGGAAGTCTTCAAAGTCGAGCTTATCGAGCTCCATGCCCCCAGGCGAGCGCCTACCACGTTCCAAAGAAGCGCGCAAACGGGCGAGTCGGCGTCTCGGAAACTTGCTCCGACCCACCAGAGACTCCCTGTGCACGCGCAGGACCTTGCGCGGGTACAAGTCGGCCGCGTTCTCACGGAAAAGGAAGGATATCTGGGCGAGGCGATCGCGGAGCTGGAATACGGAGGCGAGGATGGCGACAGAACTTCCTAGCTGCCGGGCTGCGTTGACGCAGGTACGCAGCTGGTCGTGGTCGAGACGTCATCATCGTCATGATCATGAATCATGGGAGTCACGCGTGAAAAATGTGCGTGGAGAGTGAAAGATTAGGCACATACCTCTTTGTCGAAATTATTGATCCTCCTAGAAAGGCGGTAGAGCGGCCGTAAGTCGGGGGGATCGATTCGCGTGAGAGCACCTCGTACGAACGTACCTTTGGAAGAGATTGAATGCGTCTGTCCCCGCTTGTTGGAGCTGCTCATTTACACCAGCTGTCCAGGACAAGTCCTCAGGGCCGCATACACAATACTTTGAACGTCCAACTTACGAACGTCGCCATCATCCTCGAAGCTCGCGTGCTGCACGACATCTATGGCTTATTTTTGAGATCCTAGCGGTGCTGGGAACGGGATAGACACGAACCTATGGGATCAACTTCATCGGTATCACGCCTTCCCAGTTCATTGAGCGCATCCATGAGCTTCGACAGCGTCCGCTCCCTTCTGCCATTTCGCTCTCCCGATGGCTCAAAGACGTTCCCCATATCCAGGGGAATAGGTTCTCGGCGATGGCTGGAAAACATTCTTCGACCCCTGCGTCACGACTTCTCTATTAGAGGTAAGAAAGTTTCCTTCCAAACTGCGATGGTTTGACGGGTATCGGGCGACGAAGATGGGTCGCAGGTTTCTATCCCCTGTCAGAGGGCGCGCGTGTATACTCGTGGTACTAGTAATCGTTGACGGGTTGAGGAGAGGACTCGTAAAGGGGTTGATCACGGGGCGTAGGCGAGACTAGAGTAGTGGAGGCACGGTCGTGTAAAGAGATAAGTACCAGGTAGTGTACTCCCCTTCGTAAGGGGATACCCTGCGCATGTCCTGAATTCATTATGTAGGGAAATGAATGGGGTCACTTGATATTGCTCCGGGTTACGTCCTCTGGCGCAAGGGAAGCATTAGATGTTTTTTTTTTCTTTTCCGCTTGGAGGTATGCGCGATAAGGGTGTCGTGAGGGGGACACGCCCCTCCACACAAGAACTCGAGCCCGGGAACCGATAAGCTGGGAAACGGTGTTACCAATAGAAGTCGCTCTCCAATATCTTTGAAAGTAGCAGTCAACGAGGGGATTGCTAGACGCTGGTTGACGGTCTCGACTAGTTATGAGTCGGATATGACGCGGTCAAGTTGGTTTGTTTATCACTGTCTCGGGGTTATGGGCGCTTAGGACTGCTCAGCTTTACTTTCTTTGTCACTCATTTTCGCACACAATCAGCAACGTTCACGTCGGAGCGCGTCATGTACGGAGAATTTCGCATCAACGTGCGATATCGAGTTATTTATATTGCCATGCTCCCTCCCAAAATGAAAACCGACTATACATAAATATTACTGATTTCAGGGTACAGCTTCTGTAATGTGGTGTAGATCACACCGGTGTTGCGGGTCTGTACGAGATGCCCAATCCTTGTGAGATAGAGGACGCGATCGTACGTCGCGAGGATGGACCAGCAGCGTCCTCGCTAGATTCGCTTACGCGTGGCGTTTCGGGGCGAAGCAAGGCATGGTCGAACCGCTGTTGCCCAGCCGAGCCCTCTGTGCGCGGCTCAAGGTCGAGGTGAAGCTGGGATGAAGTGTCGCTGAGAGGCGTCACGCTACCTGATCTGCCGCGCTTGTCCTGCGACGGCACTGACACGGAGGTCCAAATGCGCACTGCACCATCGTGGGAGCCCGTGGCGAACATGAACGGATCGACTGCCGGATTCCAAGCGACACATGTAAGGTCACCGCCTCCAAGAGACTGCGCGTGGACATGGTGCAGCAGTGTCCCTGATTCACGGTCCCAGATATGAATATCTCCAGCTGGGGAACGCATGCATGTTTAGCGATAAGCTAAGAGTGTTATAAAAAGAAACGCAGCGTGCGCACCTTTACTAGCGCAAAGCACGAGTTGATCATCCTTGCCTCCGAAATTACAATGTCCAGCGAAGTCCACCGGAGCTTTAGATACGTAGGTATGTCGAAGGGACAGCCGGCTCACTGCCGGTGCCTCGGGCTTGTTTCTATCCTTCAACATTTCTAGCTTCCAAAGTTGAGGCGGAGACTATACAGTAAAGTATGTCAGCCACGTCGTTTGAAGTTGTTGTTTCTGCAGATTTTGATTACCTTGTGCTCGCAACTGACCAACGCGAAATGCCCATCCCGTGACAACGCGATATGCCGGATCTCATGGAGCACTGGTACCTGGCTGCATTACAACAGTATAATCGCATGGCGTCAGCACAGCTCATAACGATGGCAAAGTCAAAGCCATACTTTTCGATTTCCTTACGATCCAAATTATACGCTACGTCCTTACGTTAGTGGAATGTAACGTTCATGTGCCTGGTCCACCTACCGATGATACGCTTTTCTGCCCGACACCTGCTGGGCTGAAGGCCGTCGCTGGAAGAGAGTAACGTCCCTACGCCAATTAACCGTTCCCCATCTGGGGTCACGGCAACGTCATGCATCATGAGGCAGTCGAAGTGATATGTATCGAGCACGTTGCCAGCTAGGTCCTGGTGAAAATATCACATAAGAAAGGAACAAGTATGCCGAAGGGTTGGATTACCGGCTTGGTGACGTCACCGCCCTCCACGGACATGAACGCTGGGACACGAGGCAGCTCGAGAAGTGCACAGAGGCGAGAACTTCGGAGGATTACTTACCTTCACCAGCTGGCATCCAGCAGATAGAGTGCACCGTGCGATATCGATCAATGGTTTTACTACACACGCCTGCCTGAACGCAGGAGAAGTAGGCGGTCGTGATGGTGAATCAAATGTCCGACTAACCTCCGTCCACACCTTGATCGACCGGGTGAGCTTCGTCAAAACGAAGCTTCCGCTTGGCGACCTGTAATCGATCAATAAACAACGGCATTGTGCAGACGGTAACAGACGGCCCTACCATGCAACCTGATTGACGAATCCCGAAGGGTGAGCGAGTGTCCGGTGGTGGGTGAAGGGGTCCTATTAGACTCGGGTTTTACGACACAATAGCCTCGAGGACAGACACGTGCTTACCCCCGTGTGGAATATCATGGATGTGTGGTCCCAACTGTGTCAGTTAGTCATTAATTTACACACGTTCGCCTTCCTACTCGAGCTGTAAGAAACAAACCTTGACGTGGCCAAGAACTTGCCGTTAGGTGAGAATTGCAAGTGGCGGACCAAAGCCTGATGCGCATCGAGGTCCTGCGTTAGTGTCAGACCACGCAACTTCGGCACAAGGCTTGCCACTCTAGAACTCTGCACGGGCATGGGCTGGGTGTCTTTCCGGTGCATCCCATCAGGAGTTAGGAGGGTGGGGGTTAACGACCGTGAGAACTGAGAGTAGGATGAAGAGGCCTGTTGCATCCTGATCACGTTGCGTACGGTCTGAACGAAGCGAACTCGAGGAGGCGACGGCGAGGTAGGAGTACTTGTCATCCCCGATGACATCTCTGAAGGAAGAGTAAACGAGGTGGTGGACCCTTGTCTTGACTTGACTTCAATGGTTGGAGGAACGAAGGTGACTTCCGAGCCTCGGCGGGAGCCTTGTGGGATGGAAACAGCAGCTTCTGGAGCTGGCGAACTGGAAAGTGAACTTTCTGAAGATGACGAGTGCAACACATCGGCAAATGGGCGGTGAAAGACTGAGGCTATGGTTGAACTGGCGTGTGTTGCCGCGACGCGCGTACGGTGTGAAATCGACGAGGTCCACAGCCCAAGGGTATGCAGACATTCGATGAACTGGTGGAATGGTGGAATAGACATTACCGCATCCCAAAAATCGTCGAGGGAATCTTGTAGCCACTTTTTGCCTTTATGCCGCGCGAAGACCCAACGCTCCGATGCGAACCAGGCGGACACTGCGGCCAAACCAAAAGAACTGAACGCAGTGAAGACGGTTGTAATTGTGCATACGATGTAGTTCTGAAGCATAAAATGGGCGAGGTAAATGCGGATGCGCATACTGCGGGGAGAAAAGGGCCTGCCTGCTGGGATGAATACGCAAACAACACCAGCCCAACTGAAAAGCAAGCCACTGAAAGCACAAGGAACACCAAAGGGGAGCGCTTTATCCAGATCAAGACCCACCACGGGACTCGATGGCCTGGAGAGCGGCTAAGGGAGTAGGTTAAAGTGGGCCAAGGAGGTATAGGTAAGGTATATCATACTACATGGCCTGCTTCCACGTCAAACCCAGGAGACTGTTGACAGCAGCGGCGATGCTGAATACCATTGAAGTGAACCAAAAGGCATTGACGGCATCTTCAATCGGAGTACTATGGCTTTGGAAGGTGTATTGCAGTGTGGTTGCAGTGACGGCAGAGAAGAATGTCGCCACGGTCGACAGGTTCAGAAGGTTGGCGGCACCGTGCTCTTGTGCAAATCGGATCGTGGGAACCCCTGGATTCAGATGCGTATGGGTTGGCTCAGATGAAAAAGTACAGTAGTGGACCATGACAGACCGATCTCGATGAATACAGAGAGGGAGTTGGTGATGGATTCTACATGTTCGCCAATTTCCGATAGAAGATCATGTAGGTACCGTTGGACAGATGGATACCTAAATTGGCCTGCGTGGATATGAATAAATAAATTTGCAGCGCATAGAACGGGAGGACTTACCTTCATATGCTTTCAGACAAGAAGCCCAGTACTACCCATAGATTCAATAACGTGGTTGCGGACTAGATCATAAGCAGCGCGAACCTTAAGATCCCCCTCAAAAGCAACAATGGAAGCGTTAAGAGCCTCGTCTGTGAATTCCGGAAACTCGTTGAGGCAATGGAGGAAGGTAATGACGTCTCTAGCGAAGAGCCCAAGTTGGCGAGGAAAATTCTCGGGGTCGAGCTTTTCAAGGACGAGTGGCCTGCGCACGTGAGGCGGTGCTTTCGAGCGAACTCGTTTCCGCCTGGGAAGAACGTCGGGTTTTATGGTTGGCTCCAAATATTGATGAGAAACTTTTTGGGGAAAGAGGTCGGCTGCATTTTCACGAAAGAGCCATGCGATCTGAGCAAGCCGCTCCCGTAAATGGAAAGCGGAGGATAGGATAGCGACAGAACTGCCAAGCTGGCGGGCGGCGTTGGCAAAATTACGGAGCTGAGGCAAGGGGGTTAAATCGGGTCACTGTCTGGATGCGACTTGAATATATGCGTCACCTCCTTGTCTAAATTGTTGACCCTCCTATTGCACAACGCATGAAAATATGGCTACATGTGACAGAATTTTGGTAAACCACGGACCTCTGAAAACGGTCAAAAGATTCAGCGCCAAGCTTCTGAAGATGCTCGTCGACGCTGGCTGTCCAAAAAAAAACATTAGCATGGGAAATAAATGACATTGGTTTTTTATACGCACGGACATCTCGGTCATCCTCGAACGCCGTTCGGTGGTTGTGTGTGCCTGCGGATGGCCATTTCCTTTAGAAAGTTAGCACGAGAGAGACAGAAAATACACACCAACGGCATGACGACCTTCGTCCTTAGTGAGCTCGCCGAGGACATCCAGGAGAGTCATTAATGCTTGTCTTCGTCTGGAATTTCCGGCGAACGCCTGGTTGGAACTAGAGATCGGAACAGCATTAAAGTCGGGTATGTGGCTCGGTGTTGAAGCGGAGACGACTGGTATCGCTATGGGAGGTGAGAAGAAATGACGGCAGAATTCAAGATACGTGTGTCGTACGAGTAGGCATGAAATAATCAATCCTAGATTGGGGTCGTGAAGATCATACGATGGATTTAGCGGAATGTCTACGCAGAAATGTATTCGTTTCTGCAACGGTGGGGGGTGGGGTGGTAGAGAGGTGAAAACGTTCAAAGGGTCAAAATGGGAAGGTGCCTACACGTGGAAAATGGCCAAGAAGAAGAGACAGAAGGGTGGTTCGCTGCGGCAAGTGAGATCTATGTGCACGCGGGGTGACAGTCATATTTTATGTAAATTACTGCAGTCAGTCATCAGGTTTACGGCAGATAGCGCAGGGGAAAGAAATGAAATACAGTAAAGTAAATCATTGCGGACTGTTTGAAAAACATAGCAATATACTCGGGGTATCATGGCCATGGTTGGCGGATGGGGCGACATGGTGAAGACGGATGAAAATGGACAACCAAGAGGGGGCGTCTGATACTCTAGCGCCCATAGCCTTCAGATTTAATCGGGCTTTTAGTTCGAGCCGTCGTTGACGGTCATCAATCATTTCATTCACTCCCCCTGGCTACAGTCAGAATACTCTATGGCTACACTCACAAAATCCCGTACTGTATCACCAAGTGATAACCTGACTCCTCTTGCATCTTCAATCCCTGCGCCTTTCTCTGCTGCTGACCGTGCTTACATCCGAGAGCCATCACATACAACTACTCCGCATCATCTCATCACGCCAAAGCCCTCCACACATGAACACCCACCGCGCATCCAGGAAGCTCAAGCTCCCGAAGAGGTGCTCCAAAACGTAGACCAAGAGTCCGCTACTACTATCCAGGTAAGAATTTTACTCTATCTTCGCCGCGGTCTCATATGTGACCTTCCATCCAGGATCAAGATGTCATGCCTTCAATAACCCGTGTCCAAGCATCTGTTCTAACCACCCTTAGCGACCTCCTCTCTCAATCCTTCACATTCACATCACAACATTCACCCATCCAAGGCCCTCCACAATCTGTTATTGCGCAACCCGCTTCTTCTTCATCCCGGACCGTACCATCTACCTCTACCACCTCGTCCGCGGCTTTGCGTGACCTCGTTACTAATTTACGCCACTGCGGGTCCCTTAATCCCGAAATGATTCAAGTTGCCCCATCGGATGATGATTCGGTCCTCCTGCGGGAGCTTTCCAGACACGTCGATGTCCTAACGCCTTCGCTGCGCGCACAGGATGCCCAGCTCGTACATGCCCTTGTCTCCCTCCTTTCCGATCTTAACCGACTGTCAGTTCTTGGCGTCTCTTCTTCCTCATTTTCTACACTCACGGCTCCTTGGAGCCATGAGGCGCCACCTATCACTTACACCGGAAACCTTGACACCCTCGCTCGTCAATTAAGCGAGTTTCAATCACATCGCTACGATCAGCCGGACCCTGAGGGATCATTGCCTCCTGTCGTCGCCGTTGAAAAAGCGCTGTTATGGGTTCGTATTGATGAGAATCTTGAAACAGTGCTTCATCTCTGTCATCAACGCGAAGAGGATCGACCCCAACTTAGCCCCACAGAGCCCCCACAATATGACCTTCTAAACCATGATGCGGACCTCCCACCAAACTACTATCCTGACCAGGAATCATTCGGGTCTGACACCAAAACGTTGGCGAGTTTTTCGGGTCCTATATCTATGGATGAAAAGATGCGTCTCGACTTGGATGAGGTGACCACGGCTATCGATCGGTTATACCGCGTAGCGCCTCAACTACATAATCAACGTGTCGAACTCAAAAAATCCAAACTCGAAGAGCTGAAGAGTGCCCGTGAAGCACATGAAGGCCCGGCAGAAACGGGGAAGCAGAAGGAACGTGAACTGGAACGCATTGTCGACATGATCGGACGTGCCTCGGAACGAAAGCTAGTGCGACAAACAGTAGTTTTAGGCGATATGGACGCGCGCATTGAGCGCGTGCGTCAACGTGACGTACAGAAGGTGCGCCTCGACCAGTTGCTCCCACGACCCAAGCCTCATTTCCTCAACGCTCCTCACTTTTCTCTCAGCGACAAGAGTTCGTCGACAAGCTCGCCGAGCATTCCGGCGCCCGCCGCATACATGCACAAGACGCGGTCTTTTCTTCTGTCCGGGCCAAAGATCCCAATGCATTGCTAACACTGCCCGAGTTCATTCGCGAAGCTGTCCCACGTGCACTTCAGTCTCCGCCAGATCCGAATGCACTCCTTACCCTGGATGAGGCTGCTAGAGAGCATCCCGTCCCTCCTTTGACGCCAAGGCCGCAACCAGTTCAACAAATCAAGTCTTCAAAGGGTTTGCGCAGCCGTAGCATGTCCGCGCCTGCACTTAGTTGGCTATTGCCCACCAGCTCGAAGTCAGTTGGTGTAGAAAATGCAACATGCTCGACCAACGAACCTTCGTCACGTCGGTCCAGTTCTGCAGGAAAAGGTAATGTTGTTTTGCTTTTTTTCGGTTTTCCCATCTGTTTTACCTGAACCGCGTTATCTAGTACCTTTGGAATTGCAAGTGTCGTATGTAGCGGAACACCACGAGGGTTTACGCCACGTCCTCACTTTCCTCAATGTCTCTGGCAACATCCCCGGTGTCAACCTCGAGGCGTCCGTCGTTAGTGGTGATAATGATGCATCAGATGGGGAGGGGTCCGCTCTTGTCTTGCGCCGCGGCTCGGTCACGTCCACCGCCCTTGCGTTACCCGCACGGACGCAAGCTGGTTCTCAAGAAGTGCGCGTCCAAGGGCTGCACTACGAGGTTAAAATGGCCACGCTAGACCCACCATCTCCTAGGGTGGAGCCACTTCCACTTCTTGACGCCGAGCAGCTCCGCGGGCGCGCGCCGACGACCTTCATCTGCGCCTCATGTTCGCTGCCGCTTGTGCATGGGACACGTGTCACGCGATATGACGATCTCCCAAGCGAACATTGGGCGGAGCTCGTGGACGCATGGATGTGTCATACCGATCAAACGCTCAACGCGCAGGTTGCGCGTCACGCGAGAGGTTTTTGGCCACAAAGTGGACAGGCTTTGGTGGGCGGGAGTTATATCCTGTTTGATCAATCTGCGGCAGTAAGGGCCAACTTACGACCAGTGGAGATGCCCAAGGTAAGTCCCTCACTCGAGTGCCGTCGTTAGTAATTGCCGTGACTGTCGGCGATGGACGTAAAGAAGGCCGGCGCTGGCGAAAACACTCTACCAGCGGTCGCCTCGGTGACTCTGACGACCTTTGCTCGCTCATGCATTTGAAGCCCACGAAGGTTTTAAATGCTACGGGTGGTAGGGGAAACGTTGGGGGTCGCTGGGGTGACAAGTAAATTCCGGCTGATACAAACCGTCCGAGAAGAATGCGGGGTACATCATTTACCCGTAGTTGCTCGTCTAACAACTCTCGTGTTGCTGAGGTACACGTCTGCGGGAGCTACGCGCGAGGACACATACTTTTTTTTTACTTTCACCTTCTCTCGTCTGAAGGATCACGTTATGCTGATACTATGTTTATGCAGCAGGGAGAGGACTGGCGTTCAGTTCGATGTATGTGTGGAGCAATGTGTGGGCGCTGTCAGGACCACGTCACAGAGTCCGGAGAGGCTACTGTCGTCTATAGACTCGTCAAATATGCGATACGACCTGTCAGTCCGTCTGCTGAGTAAGTTTTTTTTGCATGTTTTCAACCTTGGGCCTTGCTGATCGACGTGAGCACCTCAGGCCGAGCAGGATACCGCTCTCCGCGTTCATTGTCGAAGACATGACAGAACTCGCACGCGCTCATGCGACGTATAGGTTTGTCATTCTGGACGAGGAGGACGAGCGCCCAAGGATCCTCGTACGTGCCTTACACAAGCTCACTACTCGTCCTCCCATCTGACCCATTCCTTTCCTCCCCGCGCCAAAAATAAATAAATAAAGATATGGCTCTTCAAGCCGAACATGCGCCTGTCTTACAAGGCTACCAAACACTACCTCCTTCCCGAGCGCGGCACGATCCAAGTCGCCAAGGTGTTGTACAAGGTCCTCGGGCCGCCCATGTCGAACATGGACCTACGCACCTTACTGGACCATTATCCCGGCTTCCCACAGGCGGAGCAGCTGATGTACCCAAAGGACACATGCACACAGATCGCGTTGCTGCTTAAGGAGAGTAATGGGTGTTATCCGGAGGGGATGCGGTCGATGACCAGGCTTGATGTGGGGTGGCTTTCACGGGCGTGAAATCTTTTTTTGTTGTCGTTCTAGTGGTTCTGTAGATACACATTGGAGATTTTTCCTGGCCAGGTGCTCGGGCACTATGCATTTAACTATCTCGATGACAGAAATTCCAAAACTGCCACAAAGTTCACCAGGTAACAGAACCACATAGTCATCCAAAAGACACGGGTCCGTCTAGGCGGACATGGAGTGCAGAGTGAGAACGATGAACTTATATCCATTCTCGAAGGTGGAAAGAGGCGGGCCCAAGAACCAAAGGAGACTTGAGAAAAAAAACCCGGAATAGGATAAACGGTACGTATAGTAGTACAGTAATGATACAGAAATACGGTATCTAGACCTCCTGGCTCTCCTTCTTGCCCTTCTGCGTTTTGCTGGGCAAGAGCTGCAAGGCAATCAGTCAGAATTGTCATCGGATTTCGTGACAGTACAATCAACTCACCTCAGGGTTGATGAAGGGTACGACACCACCTTGTGAGATCACGACATCACCAAGTAGTTTGTTCAATCTGAACAGAGTAAGCATTATTTGTGAAAAATAGAAAGCTCTTGAACGTACTCTTCGTCATTCCGGATTGCGAGTTGCAAGTGACGAGGGACAATACGTTGCTTCTTGTTATCACGAGCAGCATTGCCAGCAAGCTCAAGAATTTCCGCAGCCAAGTACTCGAGGACAGCGGCAAGATAGACTGTGAAAGGATATAAGTCAGAATGCCGATAAGCTACGAGGAACGAACGGACCGGGAGCGCCAGCACCAACGCGCTGCGCGTAGTTTCCACGCTTGAGGAGACGGTGCACACGACCGACGGGGAACTGCAGTCCCGCCTTGGCCGAACGCGACTGCGCCTTTGTGGCATCGCTAGAGGAGGCCTTGCCGGAGCCAGACTTGCCAGATTTTCCGCCTTTGCCAGACATGATTCAAGTTGCGATTGTAGAGTGGTAAGTGAATAAAATCAGGTGTGGTGGGCTGGACAGCAGGAGAGCGTTGGGGGAAGATGAACGGAGAGCTGGAGCAGTGTGTGACAAGAATGGACTTTAAATAGGGCGAGAGAAATGTGGGTGATGTGGTGACTCCAAAATAGAGTTCAGTAATCAACAACCCGAACGCGTCGTGTCACGCGTCGTTTACAGAGACAAATAGTCACAAAGTCACGTGTATCTATATAAGGACCACGATTGTGCCGCCATCCGAAGTCATTATCTTTCCCCTCAACGACCGTCTACTCTGCTACCCTTTGCCCTGCATTATCAATCGTAATGGCACCCAAACCCGCTTCCACTGCCGGCAAGGCTCCAGCATCGACCGGTACCGCGTCGAAAGCACCAGCTAAGACAACCGAGGGCTCCAAGGCTGCGAAGAAGACTTCTAAGACGGCAGCAGCCGCAGCAGCTGGAGACGACACTAAGAAGAAGCGACGCAAGCTGCGCAAGGAGACGTACTCCTCTTACATCTATAAAGGTGCGTGTGATTACTTGAACTTTGGAATTAAGCTAACTTGATTCAAATAGTTCTCAAGCAAGTACACCCTGACACTGGTATCTCCAACAAGGCGATGGCGATCTTGAACTCGTTTGTCAATGATATCTTCGAGCGTATCGCCACTGAGGCTTCAAGTGAGTCACGTGTATTGATGGTGGATTTTGTTTAATTCATTTTGTTCAGAACTCGCCGCATACTCCAAGAAGTCTACCATCTCTTCTCGCGAGATTCAAACCGCTGTTCGCCTTATTCTTCCTGGTGAATTGTCGAAGCATGCTATCTCCGAAGGTACCAAATCAGTAACGAAGGTATGTATTCCATCCAGTCTTGTTGAGGTTTCTTCCAACTCATCGTAATCTTCACAGTTCTCGAGCGCGGGAGCGAAGTAGATCTTTATCTCTATTGTTCTCCTTTTCTCGTTTGTATTTCTGTTGTATTGTAGGAGGGTTTCCTTATTAACGGATGAGATGGACCTATCCATGTCACCTTTTGATCGGATTTCCAACAAGTTCATGAGCCTCTTAGTGCCTTGCTATGACGTCGTTTCATTCCTATATCCGTTACTTCTCATGCCCGAAGTGAGGTTCGCTGTTTGAGTTGAGACGCTCCTCAGTTTTGCGCGATCTGCATATTGCTGTCTGACGACTCGCGTCACATCTTGGACCTCAACCATGCAGTGCTGTCTTCGTAGTGTCGCGTCCTTATCTGTTTCGACTGCTCCCCCTTGTGGTTTTTGACTTAGAGACTTTCCGAACCAAATCTTCACGGCGAACAGTGCTATGAGACAATGACATGCCTACGCCACGTTTCCGCAGGAAGTTGTTGCAACGGGCAGGACCATCATGTGTCTTCCTTTTGGCCCAAAACCCATTCCAACCCCCCTATCATTGACACCTAAACTACAGACGATTGTGTCGCATTAATATGGAGAGTGCGTTGTAGAACACTTTGCAGTGTTTTCAAGCTGAAAGGGTTCCTTGTTCTACGATATCCAGATGATTGTGGACGAGCCATTTACAAATTGTTCAGAACTTGCAAGAGTGCGCGAGGTGAGACTATTTGATATTTAATACTTCAACTCACCCCGTACTGAAATGTTAGCTAGAACAGGGCACTGTGGCTTTCGACGAGTGGATCGCCGACGCAGAAAACGTGCTCCTGTCATGTCCTCGATCTCACCCAGGTCGCCCTCACCTTCTCCTTTGTCTTGCCAACGAGAAGGTTTATCGCTATGACACCGCATCGCACCAGAAGTCGGACCTCGACGACATCATTGCGTGCCTCACTGAAGCGCTTCTCTTTCCATCTCACATTTCCAGCCGTGCCAGTCGTTTCAATTCTGTGGGGACACTTTACCTATTCGCATGTGCGCTCGTTCGTCGCTTCCGGTGCACATGGCAGCCCTCCGACCTGGAATACGGAATTATATGCTTTCGGCGCCTTCTATATCTACCACTCAAGACCGCTGACATTCGATTCTCGACCGTGTCTGCCGAACTTGCAGATGCGTTGAGCTACAAGACGCAGATAGACCCGGATGGCGAGCAGCAGAACATCGAGGAGGTCTTGGCACTGTATCTCAGTTGCCTTCCCTGGGATCCCTTAGAAAGACGCACCGCAGGTGTCCTCGCCAGATTGACACTGGCGGTCGCATGTAGGCCCAGTCGGACTGGGCAGTCAGGGCGATTAGAAGAAGTGATGGGATATCTGTACGAAGGGCGCAAGGTTTGCCCACCCGACGACTTTCCGGAACTGTCGATTCTACTGGCCTTTGTACTGACCTGGCAAAGGTCTTATACCAATACGGCCAACGACGTCCAGGAGATCATGACGTTGTTCAACGAGAACATTCCTCTTTTACCTCCCGGACACTACGTCCTACCTCTCGCCCAAATCTCAATGGCGCAACTCGTTGTTTCTCAATCTATTAGTGGTGATTCATCGGACAGACTCGTGGAAGCAATCAATTTCTGTCGTGCAACCCTCAACTGCTTGCCACCAGGGCCCCAGTACCGTCCCATGGTCCTCCACATTCTAGCCGCCCTGCTCCGAGAGCGCTACAATTATTTCGGCGACGAGGACTCCCTTAAAGAGGCTGAGTTGTGCACTGAAGAAGTGTATAACCTTTGCGAATCTGAGGAGCTCCAATCTCTCCGCTACACGGACAATGGGCCGACGGGCAGTCTCCTGTCACACATGCATGCTAGTACCTCGATATCCGGTTTGGAGAAAGAGATTCGGCGTAGCAATGATCGGCTGGCTGTGACCCAACCATGTGACAGTGGATATCGTCGTGCCCTTCTCGACCAAGACCTTCTTTATCTGTCGAAGTATGCGCACAGCAACAGCTTGGCAGATCTTGAAGAATCTATCAAGTGTCGTAAAATCCTTCTCTCATCTACTCCGAATACCCACAGAGACGCGATTGATATGGCAAGTAGCATTCAACTGGTGTTCATGCGGAGTGGCCAAGAGGAGTTACTCAACAAGTCTATCGATATGTGTCGAAGCGTCCTTGAGGCGCGGCCCCAGAAACCATCCCGTTTCAGGTTATTCAAGATACTTGGCATGAATCTGAGTTTTCGTTGCCTACAATTCGGCCGCTTGGAGGACATCGATGAATCCGTCACCATGCTCAAAGCAGCATTCGATGAGAATTATGCTGACGCATCTGACAGATTCTACGTCGCATGGTGGTGGGCATCCACTGCACGGCATTTCAAACATCCTTCAACGGAGGTGGCGTACCAGAATGGCCTGTCAGTGATGCAAAGCTCCTTGGCCGTGGGGCCTACCGTCCAAACGCAACACACCGTCCTAGGGAACCAAGGATCGAGGATACGGATGCCGCTGGAGTACGCATCCTATCTAATTGAGAAAGGACAGCTAGAATGTGCCATCGAAAGACTTGAGCAAGGAAGGGCCCTGCTCTGGTCTGAAATGCGAGGCCTTCGCACCTCGGTAGATCAGCTTCGCAGGGTCAACCCTACCGTTGCGGACAGGTTCCTGGCAGTCAGCAAAGATATTGAAGCAGTGGCCATGTCCCTATCACCTTTGTCGTCGTCGTCGCACGAAGATAGGGTGACTCTTGACGATGCAGCAGGTGGTCACGAAGGAATAGATGCCTTTACACGGATGCTACAGGAACAACGGAGGCTCATGCAAGAACGCCAGACCATTACGTCGCAGATCTGTGCAATACCAGGATTTGAGCATTTCTTGAAGGCGGTTTCATTCCACACCCTCCGACGTGCTGCTTCTGGTGGACCGATCATCATCATCAATCACTGTCGTTGGCGTTGTGACATCGTCATCGTTCTGCACGATTCACCCCCTTCTCTTATTCCCACCTCCAGGCTATTCTACGATCGGGCCATTGCCTTGGAAAACAGCCTTTTGGACGCGCGCAGGAGGTACACCTTAGAATCGAGAGAATACAACAAAGTGCTCCGTTCGGTGCTTGAAGAACTGTACGAACTTGTCGGCCGTCCGGTCATCGATAGGCTTCAAAAGCTCCGCATACCAAGGCAGTCACGAGTCTGGTGGTGCCCAACCTCAGTCTTCTGTTCTCTTCCCCTTCACGCCATGAGGCCGATTCCATTTAATGACAACAAAAAACGATATTTCTCAGACCTATACGTGACCTCATATACGCCGACACTCGGCGCATTGATCGCATCCCGCGAATCGGTCGTCCAGATGTCTGACCTTTCGCCCTCATTGCTTGTGGTTGCACAGCCGGACGAGTACCTCAGGGGAGTCAAGCAGGAGTTGAAGGTGTTACGTGCCATCGGGATCCCGGTGACCAGCCTCGTGTCGGCGGAAGCAACACGGGCCACGGTGATGCAAGGTCTTCAGAAGCATCAGCTTATCCATTTCGCCTGTCACGGGACTTTGAAACCAGGAAAGCCATTCGACGCGGCATTTGAACTACACGGTGGAGACCGACTTGCCCTTCTCGACATCATACGCTCCCGACTGCCCATCGCGGAGTTTGCCTTCCTCTCTGCTTGTCATACCGCGGAGCTGACGGACGTCGAGAACCCCGACGAAGCCTTGCATCTCACTGCCGCGATGCAGTACTCTGGATCCCGGAGCGTGGTTGGAACGATGTGGGCGATGGCGGACACCGACGGAAGGGACCTGTCCGAACACTTTTATAGGAATATGCTTTCTTCGGACCGAGGTGATGTTGGGTCCTTGTGCGAACGGTCGGCGAGGGCTTTGCAGGGTGCGGTACAAAGGTTGCGGAATAAGAAGGGAGTAACTCTGGAGCGATGGGTGAACTTTGTTCATTATGGAGTATAAGAGTAAGTTTAGATCTTGTTCTGTAGTTGGTCGTGAATGTGCCGATTCGTCCACGTAGTATACATCCAAGTCACAGGATCGCATTTGTGCATGTACTTGTGTCTCTTGTGTAGGAACTGTCTGTTTGTATTGCGTTCAGGTGTACCATAGTAGCAGGAAGAACCCAACTAATCGATTGTGTCATGACTCAATCTGTCATTTCTGCCACTCCTCCTGAGCCGAACCCCCACTGTTATCGTGACAATAGAAGAACGGAAATTTAACACGAAAAGACGTTCCGTGTTCGGGATGTTTTGATTCTGCCATTGGAGACTGTAAGTACTAGAAAACATTAAGTATCCATCACATTACCACTGTATGTCCTGTCCTTCAGGCTTCAAGCTTCAAGGGTCGTGCGCTGATTTGTCATGAAGTCTCTGAATATGAGGCAAGGGAAGTGAGGGCAAGTCAGCAGAAAAGGACTACCAGTTCCATTGTCGGAACCTGTAGAAAGCAAAGAGCTAAAAGGTGGAGTTCGGGGCACGCGTCGGCCTCAGAATGCGCGTGCGTCAGACACAGGAACTGAGGGTACAAAACAACCTAGCTACGACTATATAAACGACTGTAATAAAGTTTTGGGGCACCAGTCTAAACGTGTGTGCAACTAAGCTACTGTCAAGGCTAGTAAGGAATGTAGGATGTCAATGTACATGGATATCTAATCGATCCGCTCGCGCGCGCTATTTGCTACAGAACCATGCTCTGAGGTAAATATCTTCATTCGGCAGAGTTGCAAAATGTGACTGTTAGATGGCCTACGTCACGGCGGTGAATGATGGAGGAGGGTGCGGCCATGCCATCCCGTAAATTCATCATGTACATTACTCGTGCCCTGGCATCCCCGAAGTTTAAGGAAAGAAACTACATAAAAGAGGTTACATGCTGTATGGGGTTACAGTAATTAAGCTATAGCAGCCATTGGCAACTGGTCAATTGAAGACTGGGTGGAGGACTCGGAAGAAGCACGTGGCCGAAGAGGGCCCCATTTGAAATTGGCATTCAACCCTACGATAGGACTCTTAACTCAGTCCCAGCGCGCCCGTCAACGTTGCAACGCGGCACCCAACATCATGCCTCCAGACGCCCACTCCCCAGGTTCTCCATCGCAAGCACTCGCAGACCTTCACCTATCCTTAGAAGGCCACTCGGCACCAGACACACCACCACCGCCAATCGTAAATGGATTCAAACCGACCGTGAATGGTGTACACCACACAGGTGATGAGGACGGTCTCGATCCCATCAGCAAACTTCAGCAAGAACTCGAGCGCACTCGCGAAGAAAGAGATGAATTCGAAACGCAGTACCGAAATCTACTGGGAAAGCTCCAAACTATGCGCAGCTCGTTGGGTAACAAGCTGAAGCAGGATGCGGTAAGTACGCCCAATCCCCGACCTTTGATTCCCGCCCACACGCACCCTCCTTCAGGAAGAGCTCGACCGACGCGAACAACATATAGCTCATCTCACAGCGCAAAGCGAGGATCTCCACTCGACGGTCGAGGCGCTACAAAACGAGGTGCTCGCCTCGAATGCGGAGGCGGAGCGCGCCTCTCGGGAACTCGACGCGATGCGGCAAGAAGCCTCGGGCGAGTCGTTACAGCGAGAGCAGGCGCTCCGAGAAGCGCGCACTGAGCTCGAGCGTACTCGCACCGCGCGGGACGACTGGGAAGCCGAAGCGATGGCACAACGCGTGCGTGGAGACGAGGCACGTTCGACGCTCGACGCAACGTACCGCGAGCTGGCAGCGGCCAAGGAGGCGGCCGAGCGCAATGCGACGGCTAGAGACGCGGAAGCCGAGCGCGCGAACAATTTGCAAGCTGTTCTCGAAGACTTCCAAAGTGGTGCGTTCCCATTGTCTCCCCATTGATAACCCTCGAACCTTGCCTCGACCTTGGTCATCAGTGAAGGAACACGAATTACGGCAAGCCGTGAGCGAGCGTGAAGCACAATTGGCTGAGACCACGCAGTCTCTTGCCGAGTACAAGCACCGCGCTCTTCAGGCAGAGGTCTGCGTCTTCTACAACATGCGATCCGGAGGTGACTTACTCATCATCCAACAGCTTCGGTTAGAAGAAAACTCGGCCGATAACGCACGAACACAGGCGTTAGAACAGGAGGTGAAGGAGAAGGCACTCCTTATCGGTAAACTTCGCCACGAAAGTGGGTATTAGCAGTGATCCTCGGATCTTGCATGGAAGCTAATCTGGGCGATGTATCCGATTAGCGGTAATTATCAACGAGCACCTGATGGAGGCATTGCGGCGTCTGCGCCGCGGCTCAGCAAGTACGAGCGTCGATCGCAGGCTGGTGACCAACATATTGCTCACTTTCCTCTGCACGCCGCGGGAAGATACGAAGCGATTTGAGATGCTCGGACTCCTTGCGTCCATTCTCTCCTGGTCGGATGATGAGCGGGTGCGCGCAGGACTGCAACGTATGGGTATTAACCCGTCTTCTGCTAATTCACCCGTACGATCGCGTCCGATGGAATTGGAGAAGACAGACGAGACAGAGGTATGCAGCCCTACTCCTGCGCCAGGGATGGCACTGAAGATATTTCTAGTCGTTCTCCCGTCTCTGGGTAGAGTTCCTTCTCTCAGAAGCAGGGTCGGGGGATTCGTCATTTACTCCCTTGCCGTCACCTATACGCCCAGGCTTTGGGCATTCCCCACGTACGCCACCGGCTGGTTTCACTACACCTCCATTACGGAAGGGTAAGGAGCGCGCGTTGGATCCGACATGACGAACCTGGGGGGCCGCGTGTTTTGCATTACCCTTTACCTCTTTCTTTATTGTCTGATCATTTTGGTACTCTGGCAGCTTTGTGGACTTGGTCCCCTTCGTGTACTTTTTACCTCTAATCGTCTCTTTGACCATGTCGCTACAGCTTGATCCCCACGCTCCTTCCCGGATTTCCCTTGACATTTATTATGCCATGGTTTTATGAGACGTGCCATACATGACAGGGAATTTCTCCGACAAGACGTCCGGGAAATTTAAGCGCTGCAAGGATATCACAGAACTTGGAAGTACGTGACACAAGCAATCCTTTCTGGATATGGTCGCCCTTGTCCTCCTTCTTTAACCTGTCCTGGAATGCATCTGGCGAGACGAGTAGCTCGCATACACGCAGTATGAGTTTCATGCTACAATGTCCCGGATGTGGCATATTTGCCGCACCGTGCCTTAGCTGATCCACACGTCCCAGTCCCAGTGGTCCCCTCCATCACGGACTGAAACACAGGACGTCGGACAATCTCTTACGTAGCGACCCACCATGGAGTTGAAATTTTTATGATAGTGATTTGCATGGACCGCTGCCACGACTCACGACAGAGAGGTGTCAGATGCTGCCTCACCTCTAAGAAGTTGATCGAGTAAACGACTCGGAAACCGTGAAACAAGATACGAATCATACTATGGCATAGATAATATCTCCAGCTTTACGAGCCGTGAAATTATTCAGGAATCAGACTGGCGAGCTCAAGAAGGGATGAACGCGACCGAGGAATTGTGGAGAGGCAGCTGCCAGTGAGAAGCACAACACTCGGATTCTAGCAAAGAGGTAAAGAATGGCCTCCATTTGTCGCTCCAGGTACCGCAGTACAGTCGAGACGGGTATCTCGCCGGTCAGCAGCGCATCCCTACAGTACTAGTATTGACTGCTGAGCGCTGAGAGATCGTCGACGTTGTCGGGAAGCTCGTCAGCGAACGCGTGATTGAAATTGACATTGCGATTTTTCTGGCACGTGACCGGAACTGACATACCACTTGCCACTTGAACACGGATGTTGGTGGTCGATTTGCAGCATGAGTTAGTAAAGCAAAAAGCCCTAACGTGTCTCACCTTGTATTCGGGCTTCAAGAATCGGATTTTCCATCCAACCCGGCTAACCCCCAATGTCAGTGTCCACACACCCCCTGGCGGCACGTAGCGATTCCCAACCACTGGCAACTAAAGTGAAGGGCATACGGACTCGGAGGTACTATCGTAATGCCTTTGCCAAAGTTTCAAGGGTCGTCGGCACATTTTACAATAGTGCTATGAATGGCTGACCCTTGCGAGTTGCGTTTGGGAAAGGAAGGCACACAGCATCGACGCCAAGAAAAGAACTTGAAGCCAGTGGCCGAATTCCCCCCGTCGTCCGTACGCACTGCAAAATGTCTCTCCTGGGCTGCGGGGGAGCTCTCCATGTTCAAATTCTTCCAGGTGACTGAAGCGTGTTGCCGCATGCGCCGCGGCAGTGCTCACTGCTCACGGCCGGGAGGACCCACCGATCTCCACAGCTTCGGGGCGACTCCCTTGCAGTGCTGCGTCCTGACGCCCTATTTTACTACGCATATTATATTTCGTTGTTTCTACGGTACTAGACGACAACACGCGACGACACATCTAGAACACGGCCGGGCCCTCAGTCCGTTCTAGCCTATATCGCTCTTCTCGATCTCGTAGACTGCAGGGACTGCGTATTCTTATTGGTTGTACAAAAAGGGTCGCATGAGCCCGAGACTACCCCGCCAAAAGAAACCCGTCGGCAGCAATCAGTCAACTCGATATTGCTTGCTATTGTAGTCGTCCAGGACGCGCCCGTGGAAAGAGGCGATGCTCCCGTACTGGTGGGCCCGTAACAAAGAGGAAAGTTCTTTTCTAAGGCTAAGGCCATGAACTTGTTGTCAATGACGCTTGTGTTAATTTCGGGTTGTGTCGATAGTGAGGACATGGCTCAGTGGAACCATGATAAGACTGTAAAGCGTTGACTTCTCATGACACTTTCTATTCCTATTGTCAAAAAAAATTATCAAAGCCAACTTGGGTACGATAAGACAAGGGAGTGTGATCACTAGCAGAGGTGAACCGCCTCATGCTCTTGTGACAGACTACCCTGGCCGTCCTCCCACTAGATTCAGAAGATGACAGGCGGTGGGTAACACATCCGGGTCGTGATATCTGACTAGTGCTATTAGCTTTGTAGTCCACGGGTTTTCGATGGCCCTACTCAGGGCGAAAAGAAAAAGAGAAATGGCATATCTGGGTACCATGCTGCATCATCAAAGGATGCATCACAAATACTCCGATCTCAATTCCTAAGGTGCACGCCGTGACGTAGCATCGACAAAACGCAGAGGGGGTGTAAATACCCATAACCTATTGTGCTGCATGTAAGTACCGTAACGATGGGCTAGCCTGAGTTTGACCTGGATGACTGTTCGTGATTAACTAGGTGTACTGTGTCCGTGTTTTCCATTCCGAGGTCACTCGATTCTACGACCCCAGTGACCTTTGTTGTACTGGTGAGATGTACTGCAGGGGCATTTGTTCCAACCCTCGATGGCAGGGTAAATATGATCGACGTGATGCCATGTCTGGAACAGACAGTCTCCTAGTCGGTGTTAGACAGTATGCAAGGCATGCCTTGGGAACAATAAGCCGTGCACTCCTTTTCTTCTCTTACCTTGTGATTGGTATTATCCATATATACTTGTATGCTGGCTTGTTCCATGCAGTGAATCGAATGACAATACAATGTGGGTCGTACAACCAAAACCTGGTTACGACACCCGCCATAATTCATCTAGATTCTGTGACATGTGTGCGCATCTTCTCGTCATACTGTATGAACCACGTACATAGTTTAGCTTCTCCGTCGTACTGACTCGTACTCCGTGTACAGTTAACGGGATCTTGTGGACTTTGTGAGACTTGTTGAACGTGTCGGTATGCCGACAAGCCAAAAACGCTGAAAGGCACAAAACAAATTCGCAGTTTTCCTGATGCATACCATCAGCAAATATAAAGAGGGCAACGACACTGGACAAACTTATAAGTATCACGCTGCGTAGGCATGAGCACCAGACCGAGGGCAACCAACGAGAGGGGTGGAGGCAATACGAAGTTATGCGCCGGAGTGGAAAACACAGTGTCGACGGTGTTGATAGGCTTGGAAAATGGGTGCGAGATCCGAGAGAACGCGACGGAGGGAAGCATGAGGCGAAGTGTGGTGGATTACCGAGAGTCGTGCCAATAACTACCGATAACCCCTGCTGCACGTTGTTCCGCGGTCAACAGTATGATACTCACGTTACAGGGATGAATGTGCACAAGGGATCAGTCAGCTGGGGCGATGTAAGGGGTGAAACATTGACGCATGCGGTGAGCATACCAAGCAAGAGCCCGTATAGGTTTCTAGTTGCTGCGCTGGACACCGAAGTATACTCTGAGAACAAGGTCTCTCCGGTGAGCATCGGATCAGTATAGTATTGAGGCGAGAGACGGTCAACACGGGAGTCTCAGTGAACAAAGTGTACAGTTGAAATTGGCCTTTTCTGGCACGTGACTGTCACGAACTCTGAGTCCCACATCCGTCCCGTCCTGGGTGTCGATGTCGGTGCTTCGGTGCTATTTGACCATATAGTAAAGGAAGCCCTAACATGTCTCACCTGGTGTCCGGACTTCATGAAGAGCTTTTCCCCCTAACTCAACTATCCCCGATGTCAACATCCGTACCCACACCCCTGGCAACGTACAGTGGCTCCCGACCAGAAACCCAATCTGACAAAGTGGAAAGGTGATGCCTTTGCCAAAGTTTCAGTTCGAGGGTCGTCAACCCCATTTACAACAATGACATGAACGGCGCATGGCATGAACCGCCTGTCGCCTTGCAATATGATCCGTCCGAACAAGTCATCGCGTCGCGTTCAATTGAGAAGACTACGAGGCACCTCCCTCGGGCGGGCGACCTCACCATGCTCCAATTCCTCGAGGCAATTCAAGCGCGTGCGCGGCCGAGGCCAGAATGACCTGGCTGACCTGGCCCCGATTCTTCGGGACGACCCCCTGGTGACGCCTTGGCTTCAAGTTCCCCCTCGCCCCATCCTTCTACTCATAATCCGTTTATTGTTTTCACAGCGGTCGAATGCCCTGAACAATTCGGATAAAGCGCCACAACGCATTGAGAACACCACTCAGTGCTCAGTCTGGCCCACACCGCTCTTCCCGATCTCGATCTCGTATACTACAGGGACTGCGTCTTTGTCTTAGTTGGTCGTTGTGATATAAAGTATACTTTTTCATTTTTTGGCAGGGGGCCTCGGACTCACGCCACCATTTTCTCTTACGCCTTTTTTTAAGGTTGGTATGCGTGGTAATAAAAATGACAAGCACACAGGTCGCACGAAAGCAATGGCGTAGATCATGTTGCTATGAGTCATTCGAGACAAGTCCACAGAAGAGAGGCGACCTCATGTCATGGTACTACTGAGGCAAGATTATGAGTTTGTTGTTAGTGAAGCTTGTATCACATTCGGGGTCATGTCACATACGAGACTTTAGCTCTAAATACCCAGTATTGTCGAATCATCTCGTCATAGTCCTGGAGGTCGAGGTTATGAGATCTGTTCACGGATGCTGGCTTCCACTTGCATAGTATCCAGGCCGGGTAAATGGCTCATCTACGTACAAGTGGACCTACCGTATAGCACAGCAACTTTGTTCACTAAACCCTATTTGGAGACTTTCTTTCAGACTCGAATTCTCGGCCCCCAGTTGATGGTTCCCACCAATCCAGAATTCAATTCAGGCCAGGTCCACTGGGTAAGTGAATACCGCCTCTACCGTCATTCTCAACGTGTTAACGTACATAAGTTATGCTATCATGGCGGTTTAACTCACCTGTTATCCAGGAAGGCTATGCGCTGATGTACGATACGTAGCATCAAGAGAACGCATTCAGTTGCAAATATCCCGATCGCACTTGCCACTTACCCAGTTTTTTCCTCCCCTCCAGCGCACTTGTTTATTTCCACCACAAAAATGCGGATAGGAGAGAGGAAAATCCAGAACCGATGTCGCAGTATTGCATGGCGTCAACATGCCCACAGACAAATCAGACAATGACGCTTGATGACGTCGTGAGTACGATAGGTCATCTATGGGCGGCGAGCGCGAAATTTTGTTAAGCAGCGCTTCTCCCTCCATCTCTTTTTGGCTCTGTAACGTAAATTTGGACAAGCGCCGCGGCAGTGCGGGTCGGTCGGTCGCGCTCATGAATTGACCGATGGGAATCATGGAGGCCACAGTCCTGGAAATAACATCAAAATCAACCGAATGCGGTGGCGGGCCGTGTTGGAGGTTTCACGAAACGAAATCGTCTGGTATGCGAGCACATGTGTCTGGACTATTCCGCGGTCTTCAAGTTGGGGAGAGCTTTCACTGGCAGGTCCCTGGCACGCCTCTTCTCCATCATCCTCGGGCGACCACGGAAATTAACCCTACTCGGCGCCGAACTGTTCCGCGACGCGCTATGACAAGTGGCTATTGGCGAGAGGAAGACGTCTTTTGACATCAACTTATTGTCTCGCCACCCCCAGCCACCATTGGTTTGATGGCAAAAAATAATTGCAAATGGTAGGGCGTCAGTCGTGAGGCGGATTGCCTCGCATCGCTACATTGCCAAGGTCGTGGTAATAAGACGTGGTCAGAAACCGGTGCTCGGACCTCGGGTAGATGCGATGAAGACGCGTCAGTTCTTGCATCTCACTCTTGTAACTTCAGCTGTAGTATCGGAGTCACAACTGCTTCCCTAGCTGCTTGCTGCGGGTATGAAGGTCAGGGAGTGGACGTCCAGCCCTCAAAATCTAACTTCGTGTGCTAAGGGGCACAGCCTGCGGCACGAACAATACGTGAACAGTTCGAGGTAGCAGCTCAACTTGAATTCCCTTCTTTGACTTGGCCCCCACAACATTCGTCTACGTTACGTTACCAGTCGCAGCAAGGGGAAGGGCTGTGGTTTTGCTTGTTAGATCGAGCATTTGATCGAAGTGAGCTCCCCGAGATCGTTCACGGAGCGGAGGTTGTTCACTGCTACGTCTCATTCGCCTCACTCTTCCCTCGTCCCTCAAAGCTACGCCAACTTTGCTGACTACTTCTGTCGAGCCGTACGTATAAATAACAATGGCTAGACCCGCCAAAGTCTCATCTCCCAACCGCAAGATACCTCAAACACTACTCCACCGGTCGCCACCACATCGTCGATGTCCGCAAACTTCAACCCGTACGTGCAAGGCTGGCGCGTTGGCAATGCGCCATCGAACGGTGGGCCCTGGGGAACCCCGTCGGGGGAGCCCTCGATATTTGGGGCCCTCCCTGGGGGCAACCAGTCAGGCCAAGGCCAACAACGCAGCAACCCCGCGCCGGGCTCAGTGATGTTCTACATCACCGACTTCCGCCCGAACGTCCTGAACGCCTCGGTCATCGACGCTCGCGGACGCCAGTGCTACAAGATCGTCACGGATCCGTCGCAGCCGCACAACACGGCGTACTACGACGTCCACCGACGCACTGTCGCGCTCGTCGACTGGGCGGGCTCGAGGCCGACGGTTGAGATGCCCGGTCTGCTGCCACGGCAGCCCATCCGGTCCTGGCTTCAGACAGCATCAGATCGCTCGTACGTCCCACTTTTTGTCTCCTTGAAACCCCGCCTGGGCCCTCCCGTTTCTGTTTCTGATATATTTGCCACATCGCCAGATCGAGGACGATGGACGTCAGAGGAATCCCTTACGTCTGGATCCCCGACGGAGAGTACATCTGTGTACGTTTTCATTTGTGTTTGTCTGCGCCTTGCTTGCGGGTGATTAACGGGCTCTTGCTGTGCAGCTCTTTTATGGCCAGCGCGCGAACACCGAACGTCTCGGGCGCATATGCGTCACTCGGGACGCTGTCCAGATTGAGCTTAGCCAGCAGGCTATAGAAGCCCATCTGACGGAGGCCTGCATCCTAAGCGCCTCGATCTTTCTTTCCGGTTACAATATCGACTAATCCACACGACGTTGCGGGGCACGACCGCTGTCGTTAATTTACACATCACATTCGCATACGTCGAAAGTTACACACGTCGCAAGCCATTCGCAAGCCATCCATGTCGTTCTGCTCACGAATCATTTCCACGCTACTCACCACCTACCCTATTCACTTTTAATGCCCCTTAGAGGGTGATTCTCATCAGTGCCTTTCGTAATCTCGCTATAATTCACATATACGTATATTACTATGATCAATCGCTAATCTTCGTCTAATAGATCTTAATAAGACCCATAATGCTATGTCGCTTCGAGCGTCCTCAGAAATTGAGAGTGTACAATGGACCGTGCGTGATGCAGCTTGGTTGCTTCGTCTACCGGTAGATCGCGAAGTTGTTTGGGGCTCTGGGGCAGGCGTCAGGGGAGAGGCGAAGGAAAGGGCTCTTAATCGCACCAAAGTGAGTGGCGAAGCTCTATCGAGTTGAATTGTCAATCCAGTGATCATGGTCGCCACGGCGACGCTTTGCCGCGCATCTGTGGGATCTCGGACCATCGCGGGTAGGACTCCGATCAGTTTGGGAATACCACGCGCAAGCTCCTCGAGCTCTGCGAGCTGCGAGCTATCTTGCGAAGCTCGCAAGTCTTGTATTAATTCCGGTAGCCGCGTCATGGAATGGGCATAATCGAGGAATGCCTACGGCGCTTATCGTGTCAGAATTGGATTACGGTGTAGTCACGAGCAAGGTTGCGGCACCTTTCCTCGCACGTGCCACTCGTCCACAGTATACCCAACGAATCTCTCAAAGAGAACCTTGACCAGCTCAAGGTCGTTCCTAATAACTGCTTCTGGCGCGAGCTCGAACACTGCAAGTTCGTGTGCTGCACTGTGCAGCCCGGCTTGGAGATATAGATGGTACGCTTCAAAGACGTCGCCCCGGTTCAGGGCAAAGGTCGCCTAGAGACGTGCTGTTAGCTCCAGAGCAAGGTGTCGAACGTCTATCGAATTACCTTTGCTTCATTGATCCACGATAGTGGTATCTTCAGGCTCCCCGCCATACCCCGCGTCATCCAGTCGTCAAGCTTGGGAGCGGATCGCACTAGCAGGTCTCTTATCACCTTCTCTCTCCTGTGAAAAAATACATCAAGAGCTGGCTTCTGAGTATGAAGAAATGGACACACCCAGAGGAGCTCTCAAGATGGAGCAAGACAAATGCAGCTTCTTGGATCAAGTCTTGCTGCTCCAGCTGCAACGCATATGTGCTAGCCAACACATCTGCGTTTGGGCTGTGTCCTTCGACCTGTGCATCTCCATCATCGCCCTCTTGAGACCCTCTAGACACGCCAGGATCATCGCGATCCGAGAAGTCTCTTATCCGCATTGTCCGGGAGAGAACAATGTACAAGTGCCACAAGAGAGAAAAGTCTGCTGGCGAAGGACAGAAAGAGAGTGGGGAAAACATCGTCTCAAGGGAGCAGCCTGGATCCGCATACAATTTGATGAGAGAGTAAAATGCGTCTGGAGGATTTTCGTCTCGGCGTAAGTGCCAATGTTTGGATTCGGAGGACTTGTCCTCGAAGTACCATGGAATGGGAGCTGCAGCACGGTCTCGCGCGTCCCTCCAGTGGTTGTCGTAGCTATCAAACACCTCGGCTATTGAGGCATCCATCGGCTGTCCGAACCAAAGGTGCAACCCAAAGACACGCTTCCAGTCGAGCTTGTGAGATACGGGAAGGTCCGGACACCGTTCTACTCCAGAACCATTCGAGCCCTCCAGTATGTCTACGATGCCACCAAGCAATGCGTAGATCTTGCGCACGTTTGGGTCGATGTGGGCATCGATGCGCTGTTCGCGCCATATCTGCAACTGGGCCCGAATGTCCCTTCGAAACTCTATGTCGCCCCCAGCTTGGGATATCAGAGTGGCGAGCTTCAAGTTCCCGCCGTCCATGGCAACCTCGCAGGCTTTGTCGATTTGATGGCCCGTGAGGAGGCTGAAAGCTGCCGAGGCAGAACCACCAGAAAAGTTGCCTTTTACTTCGGCATCTACAGTAGTGGCAACGACACCTTCGAGCCACTTTGAGAGCGCCTCTTTTCGGCGCACCGCATGGACTCGGTTGCGGACGTCTATGCCGATGGAGTCATCGAGTTGGAGGTCTATTTCGTCGAATAATGCGCTCCCGAGTCGGAAAAGACGGGCGGCAAACGACTGATCTGTAGGAGGGAAAAGAGTTGCAAAGGATCCAAAGGACATGTCTCGGGACGGGTGGGCGAAGGGGACGCCGTCGGCATCAAGTTGAATGGGAGAGTTGGTAAGGTGATGAGAAAGTAGTTTTGTGGAGACATCGGTGTCCGTTCCTGGCTCGGAGAACGGCACCGCGGTTTTGGTGACAACAGACGAGTTCGCAGTGTGTTTTCTAAGATGGTTCAACACAGCGAACGGAGGGACGCAGATAGGGTGCCTTACTGTGTCGATGATGGACCACATAGGTGTCCTAAGTGCACTAATGACCCAGAGGGTCCCCAACCAACGCGGAAGGACCGCCCGAATGCAAGGCCAGCATCGACCATGGCGTCCTCCGCGCCGTTCACAACAGAGGCAGAACCCTCCACTCTAGCATATTTGCGAGAGGGACGGAACGCGACGGGTTCGATATCATGAGCGAAGGATGCTCGCTGGCAGCGTGGAGAAGGAAGGATGAAGGGACGTTTGACAAAAAAAATACGTGCGGACATACCTCCCGAGTTGCTGCCCTCAGACCCTCCCCTTCCGAATCCCGGCTGTGTTTTCTGTGCAGCCCGTTGGGAGTTAGACGGGTCCGATCGGTTCTTTCGGTGTTGGGTTGTTTCAGCGCCTCTGTCGATTCGGGCCCCGGGAACAACGACGCGTGCATGACGTGCATTTTTTTCGGGTCGATACCTATCCGCTGGGCCCATGGGATGATGCTAGGATCCCCGCGCCGATGCTCCGGAAGCATCAGCTCCAAACTCGAACGAGACGACTCGCCAGACTCCTCGTCTTCTTCCTGCTCTTCGTTCGTGTAGGTCCCTCCACCCGCCCGGGCAGAACCGCATGAGGAATCGCTAGGTGGGTCCTCCTCTTCCCCCTCTCCTTCCTCATCTTCTTCATCTGCCCGCGATGAACCAGAGTCGGAAATCATATCGACATCCTCGTCTGTTCGTCGAACGCGAGAGGGTGGAATCACGCCGCGAGTCCGTGGCTGCGGTGGCTTTCTTGGGGGAGAAGCGACATATTTTTCGTCATCCTCGCTAGTATCGCTAGGTAGAGCGGTAAAGCGGGCCATGGGTTATGGAGGTGCAGTCGGCAGTGGGGTATTGTCTTGTCTGAGATGATACGCCACGTGACAGACACGTTGAATCAATGTTGATCAGCTGATTTCCACGTGATCGACGTTTTTGGTACGAGGTTTATATCACGTAATTAAACCGAATTTTGACTTGACTTTACAACAAACAGAATTTCACAAATGAAATGATGATATTCATCACCGTGCTGTCATCCATTCACCCAACTACAGCTAATATTAATGATGATGGCAGATCAACATCACGAACAATAAGCACTGCGTGATGCTTGATAATTTCCCCAGCGCTTGTTGCGATCTGAACAACCCCGGTTCGGAAAATGGGCATTGCCAGTGATAAAGGCGCAGCATATGGATTTCTTTATTCCAAAGAGGAAAATAGGTGGCCAGGTAGCAATGCGGCTTTACCAAAGGTCGTGAAAAGCCCGTTGCCCCCCGGACATCGACCGAATATGTACCGTCGGTAACACGATGATGCCCCTATCAGCCACAGGTCCGGAAAGATGAAAAGTACGCGGCTAGATTTTTGAATTGACACGGATGGGGTCTCTGCGACTCAGACCACTGTGCGCTATGATACGCGGAAAACCTCAGATCCACCGCTGCCTCAGAGACAGATCATAGCCCACGGGGGGGTGGCGCAGTGGCAGCTGGAACAGCGATTGGCACGGCATGACTAGGCCTTGACTTCAGGCCTCAGGCCTCAGGTCCTACTGTAGTGTTTGTGTTGAGTCACGGAGGTACCTCGAACATGCGGATCATGAGGCTAAACGACAGACTCTGACTCTACCAATTCTGCAATTGTCTTAGCGACATTACTGTACAGCACTGTATGACGAATGTGAATTCATACACATTTTTTCGGTAATTCCTTTTAGCACACAACACACAAACAAGATTTCTTCCAGATCTGCAAAAATGACTCCAAACTGAGATGTCTGTTCTCGACATCTGTTCTCTCCATGGAATCAATGAAACGTAAACTCGGGAATTAGTACCGGTACAGGATCACTCAGAGAGAAACGTATCAGAGGCTCACCACTCTATCCCATCGTCCATCCGATCATTCTTACTTAGCCGCAGCGGTGGTTCCACAAGCGGGGCAACACCGGCTCGCCTCGTCGGTCATCCAGCGCTCTATCAGTGGCTTGAGTTGCGTGCCGAGGTCCGTCACGTGGAAAGACTCTTCGCGAATGATGGTCGGTATATCGTGTATAGGAGCACGGCAGTACCAGCGCAGGCGATCTATCGTCTAGTTAGAACCACTTGCCCCGAAGAAGAAGAAGAAGAAAAAAATTGGGGATTCTATAATATGATCGTACATACCGATGGCAGCTTCGGGCCGAACGCGCTCGATCACGATTCCGACCGTATCTGCGAAGCGCACGGGATTGTGGGGTGTATTACCTGTGCGTACACAGCCCAAGCCCACGAGACACCATGTAACCCGTGGGTCGAAAAAGAAGGATTGCCGTTTAGGGCAGAGAGGTCCAGGCAGTGCAGTGTCGGCGCGGTGCCAAAAGTTAAGCGCGCCCGTACGTACCGGGGAGCAGAAACATCTCGCCCTCCTTGATCTCGATGTCTCGAAAAGTCCCGTCGTCTACGACACGAAGGAGCATGTCGCCCCTGTATTGATAGAACCATTCCTGTGTGAGGTCAAGGTGTGAGTTCTGAGGTACGCCTCGACGGGTCTCTGGGCGTTTAAGCACCTCGGTTTCATTCACATGGTAGTCTGAGCGGGCATTTGGCCCACCGACAGCCATGACCACAAAGTCCGTACCAGAGTAGAGGCAAAAGTTGTTTACCGGGGGCCGCAGGCGATCGGCATTCTCTCTGAGCCAACGAGGGAGATCAAGCGGTGATGAGAGGGGCATAGCTTGTGATGGCTTCGTGTCGTCAACGTGTTAACGTCGAAGTTACTGTATTTGGCTAGACGGGTCAACCTCGAGATGGTTGTTAATGACGTTAATCATTCATCACACCAGACAAAAGTTATTTCCGCTGGCATCACTCAATCCTTCACGCCACATCAATCATAACTTCGATGCGGATTGCACTTTACCAGTCCTCGATGTCGTCGTCCTCCAAGTACCCAGAACCCGAAACTGGCTCATGGGCCCCATGTAACCGGCTACTCTCGTCTTCTTCATGACTAACAACCCCTCCATCGTCACACCCCTCATTAATAACCTCTGCGCCCATGAAATCTCTCCCAAACACAAGCTCCGAAAAAGCGCGGTGCCCATGCTGTCCATGGCGATCCATCCGCAGCACAACTCCCAGCTCTGTGGCGATCGCCGCTCGTGACCAAAGTCCGGTCTATAATAACATGAGCATCCGGCTGTCCAAAAGAAGAACAACGCATGCTACGTACACCAGATAGCCATGATGAGGTGGCTTCTAAAGCATCCCGAGCTCTCCGTTCTCGTTGCAGTGCACCGAAGAATGCAGGCTTGAAGATACGTTGTCCTGTGCGCGGAACAGGGCTAGGAAGGGAATGAAGTGTTCCAAGTGCCTGTATATGAAACGCATGTGGGTTCGCGTCGTACCACTGCTTCCATCGTCAGCATTCATGAAGGTGTTTGAGAAAAGGAAAAGTTGATGACCAACATTCCCAGATCCATTGGCATCTGTCCAACTAAGGCCATCGGCTAACGTGCTGCATTGTTCGAGGGTGGAACAGTATTGTGTGTAGTTTTGGTGAATATAAAGCCCGAAAAGTGATGCATCAATCGGAGTGGACGCATACAGCATCTGCACGGGACATGAGACTCAGGGAAACGTTTGGCATCGTCACCATGTGGGATCACGCACGTTGACATCTACCCGACTAGTTCGTCGCTCCTCCGCAGCCAGCCAAACGGGTAATGGTGGCGGATCTTCCAGCGACCGATCGAGCTCACGGTCTCGTGCGATGTCCTTCGCAGAAGCAGATCGATGTGGTGGGTCACCCTTCCCTGCATAAATTTTGCATTAGTTTCGTGGTGGAACGCGGAAGCATGGAAGCAAACAAACGTTTGTTATACATTATCTTGCCCATCAAATGAAAGAGGAACAAGGCATTCTCTTTCTGAGTCACGGATACTATGGAGGCTGCGCTGAGGTCGCTGCATCAGGACCCAAGAAAGTCATTCGGACTATCATATGCTCACGTGTTTTTACCTGGCTGTTTCCGCGACATGGGACGCGCACAAGTGAATTCCAACGTCATGATCGCACTTCGCACATCTCCTCCAGCATTCTCCACGATCGAATGTAACGTGGTCGGTGAGAGGCGCACATTGGCCAACGTCGTCACGCGCTTCATCGCCGGAGTGAGTAGCGTCGGCGCGATCGGATTGAATCTATTGCGCACCTGTCGGCCCCCATAAGAAACAAAGCAAAGTCGCAGAGACGAACGGACCTGATTTCCGAGAAGTGAGATGGGGACGAGAGTCTCGGCGGGACAACCGTGCGCGCGTCTACGACGAGATCACGTCCCCTGCTACCGCCGTTGGAATCGCCCTCGGCGCATACGCCGGCATCGCTGACGATAAGCACAAGAGGTGCGACGTCTGACGCGCGTTCTATATGACTCCGCAGCGCATCATGGAATCGCGTGCGGACGGCGGGATGCAGGATGTTCGGGAGGTCCTCAAGGAGTACAATCTTCCTACGAGCAGACGCGAACACCGACGTGTACGCACACGCACGCGTTAAGAAAGTTGCAAAGGAATGTGGTGTATCGGCTACGCCCCCATTTCAACACCTAAAGGGACAATGGGACCTGCAAGACGCACATGTTGAGGGCTCATCCGAAAAGGCAGAGAACTGGGTCGTATTCGTGGTGTCTTTGTACTCCACGATATCAAAGTCCATTTCCCGTGCGAGCACGCGTAGACTTGCCGTCTTTCCGGAACCGGCAGGCCCGGTGAGGATGAGCAGGCGCTGCAATACATCACATCGTCACCTACTCAAGTCTCGAAATGTAGGAGAATAAAGCGGTGACGGGCTTACGCGGTGCTTGGTGCCACCTTTCTCAGTAAAGGCCTCCTCTAGCCACCTACGAACGTCGTCGACTTTGCGCTTGTGCACAGCGAGATCTTGCAAGGACTGAGGCGCATATTTATCCACCCAGAGACGGTCGTCTTGAGGAGAAGCCGATCAGCTGGAAGTGCAGGGAGAAGTGACTGCGACATGCCCATGGACTCCTCGTGCACGTCACGAGTGGCCTTTCCCTTTCCCTTTCCCTTAGCATCTTTCGCAGCCACGCCAATGGATGTTGGCAATTGAGAGACGGTGAGAGGTTTACTCGCAACATTGAGAGGTGGGCACTGGGAAAGCTGATGTACGTCAACCTAGGTCAGAAATGAATCCCTTGAAGTCGAAACATGCGTCGCCTCACGGAGAGAATTGTGCCACCTTTTGCGGTCTTTAATTTCTTGGGAGGAGGGACAGAGTCGAGCTTCAGTGTGCTCTTGTGCTTGGTTCTGCTCGACGAAGCGGGCTTCGTAGGCATGTTGAGGCTATAGGTGTACAAGGTAGCAAGTCCGGACTTTTGTGGCCCATGACGCGTTGACGCGTGACACAATTTCTCAAATCACATGACCAATATATAGGTGACACATTGGCGGATTATGATCATATTGATTATACTGTAGGTACTGGTGAGCCATTCGAAAGGGTAGTTCTACAACAAGAAACCCAATGATGTACCCAATAGAAAGGCGAATAAGATAAGCAAAAGCGGCGCTGAGCAAACCTGCTCAAAGAACAACCAACTACGGCAACACTGTCAGTAGAGCTCAGTCAATCACGACAATGTCAACATCTTGGTCCACCGGCCCGTTCCTGTCCAACAAAACTAACCCGTCCTCTTCTAGACGCCGGGATGCGCTCGGAGAATGATTGGGGAGAGAGGTGACGGTTCGTGCGCGCTTTGCCGGTTGCGCCTCGTCCACGCCGTCGGGGGCTGGCCGCTTTTGCACACGTAACGGCGTTGACGGAGGCGACGAAGCCTGAGGGACGACGGGCTTCGCCCTTTTTGATGGTTCTGGCAAGGGACTGGGAAGTATCATGGCAGGGCCGTCGACGGGATGATCGGGTCTAATACGTGACAAATTGTAACTAGGCTTGAGCAGAAAGAGTGGGAAGAAGAAAGGAAACTCACGGGAGAGCGCAGATGGCAAGAGTGATTGTCTCAAGCTCGCCATCTTCGTCCGCGATGCTGAGGAATTTCCCCTTGGTCACACCAAGGCTCTCGAGCGTGCGATCAAGGTTGTCGTCGAAATCTGGGTCGCTGAGCATGCGCTTATCTTCGTACGTACTCACTTCCCGATCCGATCCGTCCAAGATGCCTTCGAGCAATTCAGCGAGGGTCACACGTGATGGGTCACACCGAAGCAAGGAATAGGCATCGCGGCAAACACCGCAATGAGGATTCGGCAGCGAGAGTTTAATGGCGCTCAGGGGTGCGGAAGGTTTGAATTGCGCGTGTACGTTCCGCAAGGAAGCGAAAGCCGGACGCAACAGGTGCAAGGCCTGCAGCACAATCAAACCCGAGATGATTGCATTGGTTGTTGCAATCGCGGGTATGATGTTTCCAGCCATTTCTAAAACACGAACGTGTTTATCGACTTGCCAAAACTGAGACGTCGCGTATTTCGCACCTTTGACTTCCCATCGGCTCTTCCCTGGAATTTCGTAAGCTGTCGATCGCAGATTTGCCGCAGCGGTGACGAAATCGAGCGTATCGTCATCGTCCTTGTCAAACGAAATGGTCTCCTCTTTTCCCGACATGAGGCGCGCTGAGAGACGCTCCGAGCTTTCAATAGGTTACATAAGTGCACAATTTGAGGGGGAGAGGGAAGACGCCAACCTTGAGACAAACAGAGCTAAATTCTCGCGAAGCGACAGGGATCGTTGGTCTTTCAATCCGTGACTGGACTTGGCTGCGGACCCTTTCGGGGTTGAGCTTGCGCTGCTACTCTTTCGGTTGGCAATACTCCCGTTTAGGCGCATGTCGACGCTACTATCCCCGTTCACAGGGTGTAGAATGCCACCAGTGGGAGTGGGAGAAGGGTCAACAGTGTTGACTGCTTGTCCATGCAAGATGAATTGGTCGTTTTGGATGAGGTCGAAGTCTAGTGGCACTGGTTTATCTCTGAAACGCCACATATCTTCCATGGAGAGGAGGTTGCGAATGTCATTGTGGAATACCTGAGTGGGACATACGATTG
>Ga0307512_10000883_pt1 | contig 44220 bp, 47 predicted proteins | sample 14_EM_MG_FD_200267 | JGI IMG/M metagenome (GOLD analysis project Ga0307512, IMG submission 200267) | Populus trichocarpa ectomycorrhiza microbial communities from riparian zone in the Pacific Northwest, United States - 14_EM | ecosystem: Host-associated > Plants > Roots > Unclassified | place... | reverse complement strand
CTTCTAGCTCCATTGTTTCACCGGAACGGCCTCCAAATGGTGCATCTCTAAAAGTTCTCTCAATGGGCGTGTCCTGGTGCTCCTCCGATTATGCTCGAGTACCATCTGCGGCCAGATTGACCGTATGCATATATAGAGAGACTTAAATAATGCATGCCATATTATGATGTAGCGAATCTTGTGACTGTAACAAAGATGAATATGATAAGACGAAATGCCTTGTGGTTATGTAAGAACCACTGCTATGAGAATACGGCATCAAGTCTCCCGTGAGAATACGGCATCAAGTCTCCCGTAGAGCTGCGCAGCAGTCCCGGCTGCTCTCGAAGTATCCCACAGAGCTGCGCAGCGGTCTCAGCTTCTCTCGAAGTCTCCCCCAGATCTGCGCAGAGGTCTCAGGAGCTCCGAAATTTGACTATCCTAGATGGAGCATCCTAAATGCACCTCCATAACTGCAGGTGCTTTCAGGAGCACCTGAGAATGCTCTTGCAGAGTCTGAGAGCACTTTGCTTAGCTCCAAGGGGGTCTGGGAGCGTCTGGAAGTACTTAGAAGCACTGGTGAGGTCGCCCGGAGTGTCCGGGAGGATTACGTGTGGCTTCCGGACCGAATTACATTTTGCTGATGGTACTTTGCAAGAGGTCAAACAAAAAGGATGGCCTATACAGAGGTTGGTAGGACAAAGCAGGTGAACAAAGAGTGACAGTCATTATGTTGTCTTTCCTTTGCATTTATAGTTTTCCTTTAGGTTTATGTCTTGCTTTTGTGTTTAGGTTATTTATATCATATTCTAGTTTTCAGTGTAAAGTTATGTAGAATGACAGAGAATATGTGTACTTTGCACAACAGGAGAGGAGGAGTTGTGGTGAGAAAACCCTTTCTCCTGTCATGTGCTATTCAGAGTATGCGGAGGAAGCTGGTGGGGGGGATACCAGAATGCAGGAATCACAGAGACAGACTGATCGATGGGTAGTGTATTTGGAACACCCTGGGGTAGATAGACACCATCTTACCATACAATGAAATACACACTCTATCATTGCTAGCTCCTGGTACGATGCACTGTTGCCAAGCTTTCATAAATACATGCAATTTATGTGGTTCCTCAGGGCCAGGTGGTCTAACATACCTGCTCACTCTGTTACTACACTTCTTGAGCCGCCACAGCTGCATTCAACATTGTAAGCTTGTTGGCGGAGACCCCATCATCAACACTGCACCACATCTCTCACCCCATCCAAAGAGAATTCATGGGAATATTTGTGCGAGGCATGTGGATGATACAGAGAATGTATGGCTGTAGGATTGGCTACCAGGCCGTGTAGATGCACACCAATTGTGTGGATCTATGAATGCTCAACAAGAATGTGTGGAACCAAGAGCTGGGAAAGATAGAGTGTGTATTTCATTGTATGATGATAGGATGATGACTATCTACCCTGAGGTTTGCCAAATATCAACTCCCCATTGCTCAGTCCATCTCTGTTACCCCTGTATCACCACACACCACCCCTGTTGCTCGGTCCAACTCCAGGATACCTGAATCTCCGCAAATGCCCCTAGTGACTCAGCCAATCCCTGGGATCGCTGTATCTTTGGATGCCCCTGGCTGGCTTCCCTCTTCAGATGTCAGTGCCGGTAGTGGTGGTGAAACACCGAATATCCTGCCAAATCTCTTCCGTGGGCATTTGTGCGGAGCACACCTCATCACTTTCATATATCCTGATACCGAAACCTGAAATAACATAAGAATTACATTAACCCAAACGAAAGAGGTAGACCAAAAGGTAACTCCCAAACCCAAAGAAACACCTTAACCCAAAGGAAAGACACAACTTGGAAGGATAACCGTAAACCTAGAGGAATAACATACGGACTCTCATGCCTTGCATACCTGCATCTTCTGCCACCCTCCGTATCTGCTCGCTTTCTCCCTTGACCTGTTGCAAAGCATGGGATGTTTTCAAGCCGAGTGTCCAATGAAACTATTGCCTAAAACATTGCATATATGGCCACAGTGGTATGAACCCAGACTTCGATTTCCAACCCATGGTCCGTGTTTACTGCTTGTTGGAAGATGGTTATGGCTTCGTTCCCCATTGATCTGTTGTAGTGTGCCAACGACTGTGTTGGATCATCTAACATTCTCTTGCAGTCGGGTGTGAGGCCGAGCCATTCTCGAAAGCTGATGATGAATTCTTCACCCTCAGTGTTATCTTCTGAACAACTTTTTTCCCTGCAGGGAGTGGAAGGCTGGTCGAACTTTGGCATACCCTTCTGCTGAGGATGTTTAGTAATCTCTGGTGTTGCACTGGCCATGTTTTCGGTGGAAGCTGGCAGGATTGAATGGCCACTTCTCAGTAGGTGCAGGTTGGATTGTACTGGCCTGTTTCTCAGTGGAAGCTAGTGGGCTCATACTGGCCTCTTTCTCAGTGGGCGCTGGCAGGAATGCACCAGTCACTCCATCGGCAGCAGTGCTGGTTCTATCCTCTGAACTATCCTGGGCTAGTTCTATCAAAAGCCTTCTAATGTTACATCTATCCTTTTACAATTCCGTTCCCTTGGCTCCTGGAGCTTGCGGTGAAATCATCTTGCTCAAATCATCAGATGGAGGTGGTACAGGTATCCGATGGTCGGCAGAACATACTGATGGTGTGATGGTATGATGTTGGTTGGCATTATGGCGGTCATCCATGCCACAGTAATTATTAAGTGGCATTACTAACCCCCAGTACCATTTCAGACCCATAGCTTTGTAGTTGACTCCTTCTTCCAGTGGAGGTTAGCTTCCAAAGAGTCTCTGGAAGTATACTACTGGATGGCTTTGGATGTACAGTTGAGCTTGGTGACTTCAGTTGACTCATGCAGGATTGAGGTATCCATTTACCACCTTGGGACCTCCAGGTGATTGGTTGGGGATCATGGTTGATTGCCGCAACATCTCACTATCTCTGGAATTGTTTAGGATTTCCTGAAGTTCAGGATAGTGTTGCTGAAGGTCTCCCAGCTTCTTCCTTCCTTGGGTCTCGCTCTGGTGGGAAGAGCAATATGGATTGATAATCTTCTATACCGAGCTGGAGTAATGAAGTGCCTGAAGGCAGTCGTGGTGTTGCTTGTATTTTATCATCCTCCAGTCTGGGCTTCTCTCTGGGAAGTTGGTTCGCCATGTGACCTGCACATTGGAAGGATTGGTTATGTCACCAAACTGATTGTCCATCTCCAGGATCAATATCTCTTGGCTCTGTGGGGTGTACTTCCAAGCAGCAATCGCCATGGGTTCTTGCAGAGATTCGACAGGTCTACTGGAGATGAAATCCCTACTTAGTTGTGGGAGTGGTTAAGGATGCTTCATAATCCATGGTGTCCCAGAGTGGTACTGTGATGTCATGAAATAATGTAAATGTTATCCTGATTGTTCGTTGTTGGTTATGTTTGAGATGTCCATACTTGGTGCACTCAGCAGTTTGCAGTGGGAGATCAACAGTGCAGCAAAGTTGCTGTCTTTGCTTAAGAGCATTGGAGGGGGGAGATCTTTATATATCTGAAGGGGTATTTTGAGCCAATTTCTTCTTTTGCCAGTTTCAATATGGCTCCCAACTTCCCTAGTATGCTCTTCTCATGTCTCTTTACAACTTCATCACTTCTTCCCCACCTCTTTCCACACTTGTACTCCAAGGTTGGGCATATCTTGCTGATTATACCTGTCTGGGTGGTGAATTTTATTCCCACTCCTGCAATGGTCATTGGCTCTCTTCTCCCGAGGTTGCTAGAGGGTTAAGGGAGCATGGTAGGAATATTGAGTGTAAAGCGGGTGCATGTCAGCCAATAGGAATATTTCTTCCCCCACCATTTTGCTAATCCACTCAATGGTGTGGATTTGATATTCTCCAACTCTTTTTGTTACAGTCTATGCCATGGATCTTCTCCCTTCCACTTCCCCATCTTCCACCATCATACACCCTGGACTTGCCTATCATTGTTTGGACAGGTTATCTGATGCCACTAGATAGTGTTAGCAACAGTTCCAGACTGTCACTTCGGGTCCAGGTCCGGGTCGAAACTGAACCGTTACTAAATTGATGGTCTGGGTTGTCAATAAACCTGAACCATTAACTCTGGTACGGCTCGATGGTAAACTCCCAGCCCGTCTGAATTGGGCGGGTTGTCAGCGGGTCCATCCATAGATTCAATTATGGCTCTTGTTTTTGGAGTATGTTAATTGTATCTTATCAAAATCACGTTTTGAACAACCAAGGATATGGTTTTGCTTGCTTTGCAGCTTGCAATATCTATTAATTTGGAATCGGTGTTTTACCTTTGTTCAATTGTATTTTTGCCTATAAGGGCAGTCAATAATTTCGTTATGAACGCGAAGATCAGCGCGGTGCCTTGATTACCCAATATGCAACAACTAATAGTGTTGACACTCCATTGACGCTCATTTTCAGGATGCGGCAGGGAGCATGTCGCTGATGTTTTTGCCAGTGAAGGATTCCAATAATTGATGAATGGATGTCTGCAACCAATCGGAATATAGATTACCCAAGATGCGAAGCTCAAAATTGTTGACGCTCCGTTGAAGCTCATTTTCAGGATGTGGCAGCGATCATATCACGGTTGTTTATCTCAGTAAAGGCAGCCAATATCTGATGAATGGATGTCTGCAAACAATAGGAATATAAATTATCCAAGATGCGAAGCTAAGAATCGTTGACACTCCACGGATGCCCGTTCTCAGAAAGGGGCAGTGACCATGTTGCTGTCCCTTTTGCCAAAAAGACTGCCAATACATCGGATATGCATAACAGCGACCAAATCACTGTGTAACTACCGTACTTACAAAACCACAAATTGTTGACGCTCTGTTGACGCTCATTCTCAGAATGGAGCGCAGACCGTGTTGCTGTCGCTATTGCATATACAAGCAGCCAATGCATCATTTATGCATAACAGCGACCAAATCACTGTGTAATTACCGTACTTACAAAACCACAAATCGTTGACGCTTTGTTGATGTTCATTTTAATGCATTGTCCATTCAACATCTGCTGCCATCGATACTAGTTTTCATTATGTTTTGAACTTCTTGGTAGTTATTCGCACCGATTCAGACTTGGCCCTATCGCAAAGCCGAGCGCAGTGACATTCTTGCACTGTTCGCTCTCACACAACTAAAATATGTGTATCTTCTCAAAAGGTTCATTGCGCCTGCTATACATCGGTTGATCGACCGGTAGTCACAAGGTACTGCTCACCATTCCCCCATGATATATCTGACTATAACTATCGGTCAAGATACATAAACAAGCTGGTGAAACATTGACGCATTGTGTCCTACTTTTTCTTCCCTCCTCTATTCCTCCTCGTTTCGATTACATTGACTGTCGTCAACACCTTTTCAGCCTGTCTAGTTGACTCCGGTGTAGGCCAAATCAACCCGGGAACATTTGGCGCGGCGCTCACATCCCACCGCTCTGGGCATTCCGGATCGTTGATGATATTGTCTTGCTCTATATCAGATTCAACATCCGCCGCCCAATCGTCTTCACTGTCATTTGGATTATCGAAGTCCCCATTCCATTTAAGCCAATCTTCAGTATCTGAAATGGTTTCAGGTGCACAATCCTCATCGCTTTTGACTGGATGACGGTTGATTCTTCGCGTTTGGCGGACATTTCATACTTGAGTTCGTCCACCAAGAAGGTCCTCTGCAGACAAAGGTGGTGGCAAAGAAGATCTTTTTGACAATTTGAATGCAGCCACACCATCATGTTGAAAGAGTGACCACAATGCTTTGACAATCTCTTCGGTGTCCGAAATCTATCCCACGGCAGTCGTGAGTTTGATTTGAGCGTGAGATTCTGTCTGGGTAGCACGTAGGTTTTGGCTGCCCTGCCACATCTCCAAGAAGTCGTCAACCTTGGCCATTCAGTGCAATTTCCTTTCTTCCACTTCTTCGTTCATTTCCGAGTTGTTTTCTGTGATTGTTGTGTCCAATTCTGAGTCAGCTCCTGCCAAAATCCCGTCATTGTCTGGAGCATACTGCCTCACAACAACTTTTTCGTGAAGGGTCTCACCTGTGGTTTTTGACTGCCTCCAGCTGGGAACATCTCGGCCAAGGGAAAAACTGGCATCCACTCCGACATCATGCGGTATGATATAGAAGATGTCGCATGCCACACTGCAAGATTGGCTTACTTTGAGTGCGTTTCCTCCTGTTGACACCACAAGTCGGTTATGTCCGGTAACCAAAATGTACCGCTAATCTGCATTGGGTCGGAGTGGAAATCATTGAGATTTGGATTAGTTTGCCCACAATTCTTTGGTGCTTCAGGCAGCGAATTCAAAAACAGCCTGGCGGCAGTCAATAGACATGCTGCGCGATTGCTTCGTCCAGGTGTCGTCTCAGCCACATTGTTAGGCAGTAAGCATTCTTCATCGTTGCTTGACAAGTCATATGGATCAAAGGATGATTGACAGGATCCTGCAGCCGTTGTGGAGGAGATGAGAATGCTGCTCGGTAAGCTTTCGTGCTTATCGACCGGCACACGTCGATGTTTGACACAGTATTTATTCTCCACATACTTCAGCAAGGCCTCTTGGTATTGAGTAGTATAGAATGTCTTGTCCTCAGTATTAATATCCGTTCGCTTGTCCCACTTTCCAATTAATTGCACCGTCCGGAAAGGATCGAGGATATGTGCAGAAATGAGCAGCATGCCCGTCGTTGGAGTCACTTCATTGTAGTAATTGGACAGCTTCTGTCAAGCTAACTTCACAGCGAAGAACAACTCTTCCTTCCATGGAGCCTTCATCACGGCCAATGCTTGCATCACGCCGTCCATGTGATCGAACATGTCATTTTACACTGTGATAACATGATGCAATGTGACTGTATCCCTCTTTGACATCCACAGGGTTCAATATCGATATGGCCTCAATACTTCCATGACATGCTTCACAATGGTCCACTCTTTTTGAGTGGTGAAAAGTGGCCAGTTATCGGTGTATTTTGGATTTTGGAGCCACTGGCGTGTGCAATCCCTTAATCGGTAGGCACGCTCGAGCAACTCCAATGTTGAGTTCCAATGCGTCTCCAGATCCAGAATTGGTAATACGGTGATGCAAATATTGGCTGTTTGACAGTCAATGAACTCATTTCGACGACCAGGTGTCAGCGTAATCAATACAGCAAGCATTCTCTGCCATATGAAGGTCACTTTCAGGACTTCCAAAATATCATGAAATACACACTTTCTCAATTATCTTGGCTAAACCTGGTTTCATGGCCGACACCTTATTGATTCTAGCGCTGCCCTCTTTTCGAAGTCTATGACTCTTCCCAATGTCTATGCTCTCATTCTCTCCAAATTGCTGATCGCGCTCATTGGCTTCCCAAGACTTGGTGCAGCCTTTGACACCGAGACTGCTTATGAATGCACCTAAACCCAGCTGTATGACGTGCGCCATGCATGGTATGTGGTTCCTCAATGCAGGCCACTGGATTGCAGAGGCCTCGAGTGTTGATTGCAGCTCGCGTGTCATCGAGTAATTTCAGGAAGCATTCTGTGTCGTAATACCAAGCAAACTGCTGTCGGTAAGCTCAGAAAGATCAAGCACGTCCTTCAACTGTATGGCTAGCATTACTCTAGTATGTTGGCCCTTGACCTATCATCCTGAATCAGCTTTCGGAACAGGAAAAGACGAGGCGATCATTCTCATCGAAAGCAAGTTGAACTTCCCGCAAGGCCCAGTTTTGATCCATATAGTATGCAATGACTGACGTTATGGCTAGTTTGTTCGGAGATGTCCATCCCTCCCAAGTGAAACTGACTTCATCACATGATGGCAATTGCATCATGGTTGCATCCATGGACAGTGCGTATTCCGTCCGGCAAATGTTGATAAGAGTCGTAGCGGACGGCAGCACTAGGTCATTGTGTAATGCCTTATACAACCGACATAGCTCTAGATCAGATATAGCATTCCAAGGAATATGAGCTGAAACAAATCCTAACATGAGGTAGTGATTCCACGTGTCTTGGCGAAATTCGGAAGTTTCAAAGTCCTTAGCTGCCAGTTTAGAATGTATTGTCTGTCATTTCGGTCAATATGGATCGACCTGGGTGTCAAATATGATCTTCCTCTGCGAACATACCATTGTGATTCCTCGACTTTCTTACTTCCTCAGGATGGCCAAAGCTGTTTCATCAACTGTCAAACTTGACAATTGTGTAACCTCTGACTCTGTTAATTCATTTAACTTTGCGATGTGAGCTTTTGCCAGCAAGTGTTTCCCCATTGAGCTGGTCACATGTTCTGATGGATGGCGAAGAACTTGATGACAAACGATACATATGATGCCAGGGCTGCCGGTCTCCTCAATTCCGCAGTGTAAATAAAATCGCCACGAAGGCACATGTCTAGAATTATTCCAAGCAATACACCGCTTTGAGCCTACATTCATTGAAGCCCACCAAGCATCGAAGACGATTTGTAAAGTATGGTCGCTCAAATCACGAATCAAGATACGTTCATTTTTGGATGAGATTATAACCTAGAGCAATGAGGTGTTTCAAGATTTCGAAGCTGACATGGCTGTCAGAATTAGAATTCTGGGTAATCCGACTCGAAAAACTGCCGAAGGTAACGATACCGTATAGCAAACTGTGCGTTATTGAATATTGACTCTACAGCTACAACTAAAAAATCAGATCTGTGAGACATTGCATGCATATTTGTGAAGTTGTATACAAGGACATATTGAAAAGACTGACCGCGTAAGACTCAATTCTGTAACAATGTGCAGCAGTTCATTGCTGTGTAGCTTACTGATCTCCAACAAAAATACTTGACACTCAGTGGGCGCTCAATTGCAGGAGGCGGATGCGATATAATCTGTAGCATTTGTGCCCATAAATGGAGCGCATGAGTTAAATATGGGTTAATGCTTTTCTGTAGCCCATCAGATTGTACAAGATGCAAGACCAAGGATTGTTGACACTCCATTGACGCTCATTTTTACGAGGTGGTAGCGATATCATCACTAGCATTTTTGCCCATAACAGCGGCCGATACATTGATTATGAGTTAATGTCAATGCACAGCGCTTTGAGTGTCCATGATGCAAGACCAAAAATCGTTGACGCTCCGTTGACGGTCATTTTTAGGAGGTGGTAGCGATGTAGTCGCGGCCGTTTTTTGATTTAAAGGCGGCCAAAACTTCTATTATAGCTTAATATCGTCGCACAGCTGTTTGATTATCCAAGATGCAAGAACAAAAATAGTTGACGCTCCGTTGACACTCATTTTTATGACATAGTAGCAATGTCAACTCCAGCATTTTTGGCCTTAAAGGCGACCAATACTTTAATCATGTGTTACGGCGACAATGTCTTCTGTTTGATGATCAGACTCTCAAGACCAAAAATTGTTGACGCATCGTTGACGCAGATTTCCAGGATTGGTCAACGAGCGTGTCACTATCCTTCTTCCCTATAAAAACCGCCAATACAATCACTTTAGAAGGATGTGACTATGCAGCCGTGTGTTTGCCAAAAATGTAAGACTAAAAATGGTTGACGCTCTGTTGACGCTCAACTTAATGACATACCAACAGTCAGTGGGTGCTCAACAATTGTATGCAAAAGTTAATATAGTCGTCATTGGCAGCTAATGAATCGTTTCTATGTATAAACATTTGCATCCAAATGCTTCTAAGCCTCCCGATTGCTGATCCACCACTTGACACAGTATGTCAGTGATAAGTGCCGTTGCCCCATCACGTTCCAGCACTGTCGGCCGGCAATTACCCGCATATATATCCATACACTACTTTTTGATATATTCAGCCCGTCTTCCTCACCTTTCCTCATCCAGCTCATTCTCTGCGATTTCCATGACCTTCCATAAGCAGTTCTCCACATCTTGACTATGTGCACCAGGTCTGTGCAGCAAGTTACGCAGTTGGATCCCTGATTGAATGCAGCATCATGGTCGTCATTCATTCAGCTTCGTATTGCGCATTGACCGCTGCATCTATGACTTGTATGACATCACTGACTTATATTTCGTTAGTGCGTTTCGTCTGTAATTTAGTTTGAATCGTCTCACTTAATAGTGACGGGCAGGACGATATTACGTTCATTGGCCATCAGTCAACGAGATTTGATGTCTAGAACATTGGCATGGCCTATCCGGCCCTTGCATATGCATAGACGAATTATCATGTCTCACAATTTGGTCACTGAGATCAAGTAAAAGCTGACACATAGCAAAATAGTTACAGGTATTGCATTTCAAATTGATACATCGTCACGAATGCCAATTTGCCTATTCATTCCTCCGGCAACGCAGGTGCTGTCACCATGTCCTCGGCGGAATCTGATGTGTATATGATGATTTGCGTGGGATGCAATATGCAGGGGTTAAAGCTTACGGGTTCAACAGGCTTAGATTGCTGAATCTGTGACCAATCAGGCATTGGGGCGGGCGGGAGGGACGGAATGCGTTCGTGTGTCTGCAGTTTCCGCGAACCTAGCCTCATATGACTACTCCTTGGTCGAAAAGTCACTTGCGGCTCGTGCGATTTTCTGGGGCCGCTATCAAGAGTCTCCAGAGGCTCACCAAATCTTGTCAGCACAGATGACACTGCATCATCAGCCATTTGAGGTTGAATGAAAGCCGGAACATTGAATTCAGTGGTCCTGTACTTCATATCCCTCTCACAGAAGTAGTCGGCCACGTCTCCCCAGCCTGGTTGCATCAATTTGTCACGCTTCATCTGCTGCTGCCAAAAACGCTCCATGTGATACTGTACCGTTTTAGAGATTGTGCCCATCACCCGGCCGGGTTCTTCATCTTCGCTAAGCCTGCCCCCCGCAGGATCTTCTTCATCATCATCCTCATCTTCCCTATCCTCCTGATCATTCGAACTTGCAAGATCGCTCAGACAATCTCCGATGGCGTTCAACATCTCCCCAAATGTTCTTTCAGGCTTGGTGGTTGTCACTCCTGCCTTTTCCGCATTTCTCATATCATCCTGCTCCTGTTTAATTGCTATCTCTGCGTCTAGAACTAGCTTTCTTGCCACGGTGGTCTCTCTTTCCACATGATCCTCGATCCATTTTTGCTTCTCTTCGTTGCGTATGAAGTGCGTTACTTGCCTTTACCCTGCCGCAAGCTTCTTTCTGGATCGCAAGCTACGCAGCGCTCCAAGGTCTTGGACCCGTTCTACTTCCAAGCCACTTCTGCCCTGATGCGCTTGATGACGTCGTTGTGTGGAGCGCTTCATCGATTTGCCGTATTTGCCTGCCGGTAGTGGTGAAAGTTTCTTTTTCGGAAGATTGACCATTGTATTTTGTGTTGACTTTGTTGATGGACGAGATGATGGATGTTGCAATGTATGGACCACATAGAGGCAAGCTGCGTCTTTTATGTCGAGGTTGGTACTCTTGATCGACTTGAACATAGCAAAATCTGCGTTTTGACCGTCACTACATTAGGAATAGCAATGTTAACTGTACATCATGACATGATGTTTAGCGTCTGTATCAGGTAAGATCGCAGTGATTTCTCGGGACAAACATCAGCAGACGTCCTTTCCAACGATGAATGTACTGTTTTAATCACACAAAGGCATGATTTTGACAGTCGTTCACCGTGCTTTAGCCCTGTAAACAAACACACAACATCGGACCTACTGGTTGTCAATTGCAGGACGGTTGGCAACCCGTGCCACCGGCAGCTATGCACAACAGGATTCATCTTGTGTAGAACGAGCAAGTTGGCTGTTACGCATGCCATTTTGACCCAAAGCCGACTGAATATTCCTCAGGACATCCCCCGTCATTTCATTATCTTCTTCCTCAGGACTTCCCACTTCGTTTCGTTATCATTATCTCTTCACTTCCCCAGCAGCCAATCATGGCTCCACAAACACCTCAGCAAGGTCAGGGTGGAACTCACTCGAGCAGAATGATGGGCGCTTCTTCCAATACGCCACCTGCTGAGACCCAACTACAACGCAGACACCACTTAGTTCACCGCGACGCTGCAAATGCAGCCACCAAAACCATGACCATGGACGCATGGTTGAATATTGTCTGTAAAACTGGAAGCGGCAAGAAAAAGAAGCAACATGCTATAGGATGTAAGTGTTGTCATATATAGGTACACAGCTGTCAATTAATGATATAACATTCACCTGGAGTACGTAGAGAGCTACTTGACCAATTTATCACCCCACACAATGGGAAACCTCCATGGTCAACCAAGGGATTCGTCCGCCCAGGCCGCGAAATCGAACTTCCTGCGATTGTCAGGTTTCGGATTTTTGCGGACAGATTTCGTGATATGAATCTCCGAGAGTGGACCAAACAGGCTTTCACTACATTAGAGGATGCTACGGAAGCGTATATGGTTGAGTTAATGGTCGAATCTAATATGTAGATGCAGCAACAAATTTCCTTGTAGGTTTTCAACATGTCTGCAACAGTGGCAAGGCAAGTAGGTTGGGTACAGCTAGAACAGTCTGACATGCACCTGGCTTTGAATATGACCAAAATGGCCACAGGGGGGTTTTTGCGCGGTGCAATAGAGGAAACACAATTCCAAATCAAGAAACCTCGGGCCGAAGTCTGAGAAGAGATGAAGCGGGGAGTTGAGTTCCCTGGTCATAGAAATGTCAAGGCTGCGATGGAAAGACACCCGGCTATGCTTTGGGAAAATCCGACGGACCACTGCCTTCCTTGCCAAAATGGCATCGCACAGAATCGCCCGACACACTGGGGACGCAAAGTCACGGGTGCACCTCCCCCAGAGCGACTCAGACAGCCGATACCAGAACTGATGCCACATCCACCCAAAACGCCACTTGTTCCACCCGTTGATAATGATGTAGCTCATCTATCCGAAATCGATGGTGTGCCACCCAGATATGTGTATATACATAAACCTCTTCCCAGTGCTCAATTTTTCAATCATGATGCATATGCCAGGGATCGCAAGTGTGATAAAGATTTTGATCCAGATTTGCTGACTGATGAAGAATCATCCATTCTGCAGACAACAGCAGCCAATTGAGCGAACCTGACAGTGAAGATGAGCATTGATCGAATGAAACGGGATGTTGAGTGTATTATTATCGTAAATTAGCGGACACTTTGAAGTATATTTTAAAGGATATATTAATATGTATTTCAAAGAACAATGTTTTGATGAAGGAGAAAGTATATGAAGACGGTACAAAGGCTGCCAAAACACCATTCATGATATATTACACAAAAATAAATGATAACATATTGCGGATACGCCCATGGCAAAATGAATGTCAACGGAGCGTCAACAATTTCTGGTCTTGCATCATTGGTAATCTGCTTGGCGATTGGCTCAGACCAATCATGAATGCAGTATTGACTGGCTATATAGGCAAAAGAGCGAGGATCATGCTCCCTGCCCCGTTCTGAAATTGAGCGTCAACGGAGCGTCAATGATTTTTGGTCTTGTATGTCAGGTAAGTCAAAAGCAATATGGTCGTTCCGATATATAATCAAAGTATTGGCCGCTGTGATAGGGAAAAAAGATAGCGACACGCTCCATGCCCCTTCACGACAATGGGCTTCAAAGGAGCGTCAACAATGTCTGCCCTGTCATCATTGGTAATCAAAGCCTGATGCATCCGTCATGGTGTATATACGATGTTCTGACAGGTATTCTAGGCTCAAACCGTCATGAACTCTTTGTTGCATCATTGTAAATCAACTTAGTTGTTACTGTCCAGAAGGCTGTCACGGGAATGTCCCTTGCTTATCTGCTTAGAGAGGCTGCCAATTCCCCCTTAATAGAAGTTTGCAATCATGCGCCACTTATATTACCCAAGATGCGAGACTTTAAATCGTTGATGCTCATTTGACACTCATTTCCACGATGGGGCAGGTAGCGTGTCGCATCTGGTTTTGCCTATAAAGGAGGCCAATACCTCCGTCATTACTAGCTGCAGCCAATGCCCGCTCTGATTACCCAGGATGCAAGACCAAAAATCGTTGACGCTCCATTGACGCTCATTTCCAGGATGGCGCAGGGAGCGTTTGACTACATATTTTGAGCATGAAGGCGGCCAGTTCATCCTAAAAGAATATCGATGTACAATCGTTAATATTCTCGGATCAACAGTAAGATATCTGCATGCGACCATAAATAGAGCAACCCTAAATGCAAAACCGGAGTTTGGACCTGACGGGTCTAGCCAAACCCGGCGAAACCCGCAGGTTGATTGGTACGGAGCCGGGATTGGACTGCCAAGAAGCAGAGGGTCGAGTTTTTGGACGGTTCTGGATCAGAACAGAACCGTTTTTCCAGTCCAAACCAGGACTGCTGGCAGGTTACCCAGACGCGTTGCTAACACCAGCACTAGATGTTCAGCATTGCTTTTATCGACAAAGTCCTTGCACCGCAGCATATCCTCTCGCCATACTCACAATTGATTCTCCCAATCTTTCCATTGAATTAAATACATCATTCATCTTTCAATATATTTCCCACCTGACACAACATTCAACTCAAAATCCTCGAATTGCACCAAATCCACTTCTTGTGTTACACTAGGTGCCAGCATATGCTGCCCACTGTCTATGTCTTCGTTGTGAGTAAATTACTGCGGCAGTTGACTACAATCGAGTCATCCCACGAGGTCTACTGCATCAAGCGCCACCATCCTGTTAGACCCAAAGTTCAGGGCAATTACTGTAATGTGGTAGGGCTTTCTAATCCTAACATCCAGTGTGGAGACATGAGGCAGCTGTTTGTTAGATTCATACCTGAGAACTCAATTGGCAATTGATAGGTCTTCAGCTTGGCAGCTAGGTGCTTAGTTGAAGTCATGATGGTTGGTGACTCTTGATTCCTGTAGGTTTTGTATGGCAGCTGCAATATCGTCTCGCCAGTGTGCCAGCTGCCTTACTCGACTTTCTAGCAGTGACACTGTATCGTCGATTCCTTGGTGCGAGTTGCAGGTATTCTAGGTTCAGTTCTCGAAGTCTACTTGAAGTACTGCATCTTGACCAAATACAAAGCAGAAGTGCGAATATCCAGTTGTACATCCAAAGCTGATTCTACCAACCTAAAGGACTGATGGTAGTTAGTTAATCCACATCTCCTTCGGATTGTCAGAGAGGGCTGTGAGTATGCATAGCACATTTGCACTCAGTCAGTGTCATCATTCAGTTACTCCATTAGAGGGAGCATGGTGTGGGGTTATTGTGATCATCCAGATATTGTAATATTTTGGGAGGAGGTCAGTTGATTTTTGGTTCTCTGCTCCAGTGTTCTCTTCAATACTTCCTGGGGTTCCGAACTGACAAATTATCATATCATACAAGTAGTTGGCTACATTCTGCAATGTATGCTGCTTTTGTGGTCTTGCCTCAGCCCACCTGCTGAAATATTCCCTGGCTGCCACCAGAAGGTAGTATCCATCCTGCATTTTGGGCATATACAATATGTCCATTCCCAGTTGCTGGCTTAGGTTACTAATGGTTGGGGTTTTCAGGGGTTCATCACACCATAGCAGGGCACTCTTTGCGCCCCGTTAGCACATTTTCCCATAGTGTTCGACCATAAAATACATTTGAGGCCACCAGTATCGCTCTGCTACATTTCGTAATGTCCCTTCTTGACCATGGTGCATGCACACAGTGTGTGCAGCATCAATTGCATCCCTAGTGTGTTCCGTGCTCACCAACACCTGTGTGGGCAGTTAATTGGTTCTCCGCCTGGGGTGGGGTTGTCCATCTCAAAGAAGGTATCTTGTGGCTTCCTGCCGCACCTGCGGCATGTTCTTTGAAGTTCTTCCTTCTGGCAGCTTATGGTTTCCAACAATTTCACATATCACCTCCCATTTCCCAATGTATTCCTTCCTCAGCCTCAACCAATCAAATGGATTATATGCTCTCTCTTTCAGCTGTCTCTCCAGTCCTTGTTTCACCTGTATTCCCCATAAGGTTGCGTCAAGTGTATCTGCTAGGTCTTCCTTTGTTCTGGCTCCAGCTACTCCTCACCTCGAGGCCGCCATGAGAGACCATCAGAACCTCCAATCTGTTTCCTTTAAATCCATTTCTGTGCAAAATTTAACTGTCATATCCATGTTATCTGGTGGGTGACCAGGGCTCCTGGCAGGTTATTGGTTAGCATGTTTCATTAATGCACTAATGTGTTAGCATCTGTTTCAACAAGGAATATGACCCCGTAAATGTTGCTGCAAAATAACTTGGCAGCATTCATATGATTATGGTGCTCACATTTTCCCACATCTGATCACTTCGTTGCCTTATTCCCAAAGTCCACATTCAGAGTAATATAGGTGGTGGTCCTGATTTTCGTCTTCCAGCTGTACGATAACCACCATCCTACTGAGCTGGCGTTGACTCCCATGTCAATTAGCCCAGCACCATTACAAATGTCTAATATCATCAATGCAGGGTCCTTGCAGAGAGCCTCCTTCAGCATTGCCATAGCTTTCTTTTCTTCAGTCTCCCATTGAAACTCACATCCTTCAGCAAGATCGAGACATGGAGAGGAGGCCTGCAACTATTGCGTACTCAGGAATCCATAATCTGTAGTATGTGCAAAGTCCCAACAATGTCCTGCACTTGGTACAGTTCTTGCATAGGGGCCAATTCCACCCCTAGTTGACCTCTGATGCCTGTGGCCAGCTTCCCACATCTCCATAGCCTAACCCAAATTTTCTTATTCTGTTCCAGCATTAGTCAAATTTTTCTCAGGAAATGGTTAATTGAGCTCTCTCCACAATGGCAAGTACATTGGGGAGGTTCTGGAGGTGTTCCGTAACCAACCTTTCAATTCGTGGTGACCCTTTACCCACTTGCTCCCTGTATCGACACTTCAGACCTTTGACTCCGACATTGTCAAACATCATGTCTACAATTGACATCAGGTGGATATTATATACTTTCTGAGATACTTGGAGAAATGCTAATAGTGAATTGCAAGCTCCCTGAATTTGTGCAGTCACCTTATACCTACCGTCAGCAGTCTGAAATGCAACATAGTACCAGCCGTCCTCACACAACACTATTGTGTCGTACCCAGAGTGCAAGTCAATTAATAATATAATTTGCAGCCCAGGAAACACTTCAGAACATTCTTTGACAATTGGCGGTATCCCAGTATCTTCCATCAGATGCCATTTCTCATTTTCAGCAGAGATATTGAAGTGGTACTTCCCATTCTTCATCCGAAGTAAGTAGTGACAGTTTCCGTAAGGGGTCCATGTAGGCTCAAATACGCCCTGCCAAACCCTCTCTTCTATTATTCTCATTTCCACCAGTAAGACTTGCATGGTTATGCAGAAAATGCTATTCTTCCAGACTTCATGATGACACACCAGCTGGATGTCCTGGGGCAGCTTGACCTCATCCGCAACGGTGCCCAACAGGTCCCATGTTCATGGGATGGTGTTTGCTTAATCCGTTTGGGTACCCCAAGTGACTTTCTTTGCTGTTGGCCACAGTGTGCTGCAAATCTGTAACCCTCATTCTCTCTCCAGGGTCAACCATCCCCCTGTTGTTTTCTGGTTGACCGTGAGGAATGACCTCTTGTCCCCTGGTTTTGGTATTGGTACAACCCTGGCGATGGCTCTTCCTCTGCAATCAAGTCCAGCATCTGGTGTACTTACATCCGAAAAGGGAACACGCTAAACTATCTGGGTAACCCATTTATAGTGGCTGTGCACCAAGGCTGCTGTGGTGTTTGCATGTACGATGCACTTCGCCAAGTCAAGATACAGGGAAAAGAGTTGTATTTGACTAAGTTCTGGAGCAATGTGATTATTAGAAACTCACCCAACAGTGGTGGATTCTCTTCCAGTGACCCTCCTTTTCTTGACCTGAGCCTCCTCTCCAATCGACCACTCTTCTGCTGCCATCCTTCTATCCAACTCTCCCGCGACCAGTTCTTCCTTCTCTTTCCACTCATGGTCCAAGTGTATGTTTGGTCCCATTCGCTTGCTCACTGCCTTCGTTTGTCACCCTTTTCTGACGGACTGTTTCCACTCTTCCATACATGATCTCTCCTCTGGTGTGTTGTATATGCCTTCCACTTTCCCCGCAAGTGTTCTTTTCCTATTCAACAATTTCTTCTGATTTTCCTATTTACTATTTAGTCCCATTTCATTCCGCAGTTTCCTCCCAGAACATGGGAACCTTTCCCCATCATTATGCTGCGTGCTGTCCTTCTTGGTCGCCCTTACTTCAACTACGCATACATGTTTCCCATGCTGCTGCTGTCATGTCTATCACTCTTGACTCAAGGAAAGGTAGCAACAAATCTCATGTGCTCTGACCCATCCATGGTAGAGAACATCATCATGTAACTGACATCATCCAGGTGGCTCTGCCATTTTTGAGAGAATGTTTCCAAAAGGCAACACTGGATCAGCTAATCAGTTCGAGATTTCGCTGTAATGATCGGCAAGGGAATAATGATACCTTTCATGTTGAGATGAATGGATTCAGCTACTTGGGTCACATCAGACCGAGTGCCATTGGCGGTGATCATCATCTAGTTGGCATGTTTCCCCCCAATGTTCAGCTCTGTGAAGACTTTGTTGCTATTCACACAGATCTCCAATGGCCCATCAATGAGCATAGGGACCTCATGCCCATGTTGGTTTCGAAGAATGGTTGGAGAGGCCTTGGCACACTGCAATTCGGTGAATCCAATGGGATCTTTCTGTTGAGCTGATTACGAGTACAGATATCACTATGCCAAGGACTATGATGTAACTTGCCTCTTTGGTAGTTAGAGTCATTAGTCATCGATCTACCTTATGTTGATGCGACATTTCTCATTACACAACGCAATAGACACACCTTCACATACGCCCGCACACACTCAACTACTTGCACACAAGCCACTGAACTATCGGTTATGAGACCTTGCGTTTAAAAAGCAACCACATCAGCAAAATGTAAATCGGTCCGGAAGCCACATGCAATCCTCCCAGACACTCTGGGCGACCTCACCAGTGCTTCCAAGCACTTCTAGATGCTCCCAGACCCCCCTGGAGCTAAGCAAAGTGCTCTCAGACTCTGCAAGAGCATTCTCAGGTGCTCCTGAAAGCACCTGCAGTTATGGAGGCGCATTCAGGATGCTATGAGATTTGACTTATAGAATAGTTGAATTTTGGAGCTCCTGAGACCTCTGCGCAGATCTGCGGGAGACTTCAAGAACAGCTGAGACCGCTGCGGGAGATTGTGAGAGCAGCCGACACTGCTGCACAGCATTGCGGGAGACTGGGTACCGTATTCTCACAGCAGTGGTGCATACACAACCACACGGCATTTCGTCTTATCATATTCATCTTTGTTACAGTCACAAGATTCACTACATCATAATATGGCATGCATTATTTAAGTCTCTGTATATATATACATGCTGTCGATCTGGCCGCAGATAGTAGTCGAGCGTAATCGGAGGAGCACCTGGACACACCCATTGGGAGAACTTACAGATACACCACTTGGAGGCGGTTGTAGTGAAACGATGGAGCTAGACGGCAGAGAGCCCACCATCAACACTCCGCAGCACCTCTCGCGACATCCAAACGGAATTCATGAGAAAGAGCGGTTCTGGTTCGAGGAGCGTAGGAATTGGGTGAGAAGATATGATACTACCTGGCATTGAGGATCCACAAAATGGCGTGGATCCATGACATCTCGGACAGAGCAAGGGAGACCAAACGTTGGGAAAGAAAGTCTGTATTTTCATTGTCTGATAAGATGAGATGGAAATGGGATGATGTCTATCTACTCCGGGGTCTGCCGAATATACTCCCCGTCACTCTATCCACCTCTTTTACCCCTGGATTTCCGTACACCCGCTGACGCTCCTTAAAGATGTACTTGGAGGCTATGATCAAGTGAGGTTGTGGATGGACTTGGACACCGTGATCGTGCGAACATGGAGGCCGTAATCGAGCGTATTTGCAGATACAGTTGGAGGCTGTGATCGAGCGAGTTTAGAGATACACTTGCAGGCTGTGATCGACCGAGTTTGGAGATGCACTTGTAAGCCATGATCGTGCGAACTTGGAGGCCGTGATCGAGTGAGTTTGGAGGCCGTCATCGTGCGAGTTTAGAGATACACTCGGAGGCTGTGATCGAGCGAGTTTGAAGATACACTTGGAGGCTGTGATCGAGCGAGACTGGATATACATTTGGAGGCCGTGATCTTGTGCACTTGGAGGCCGTAATCGTGCGTAATTGGAGATACACTTGGAGGCAGTGATTGAGGGAGTTTGGAGATGCACTTCAAGGTTGTGATTGAGCGAGTTCGGAGGCCGGAATCGTCCGAGTTTAGAGATACACTTGGACGCCGTGATCGAGCGAGTGTCCAGATGCACTTGGAGGCCATGACCGAGCGAGATTGGAGGAGTACTAGGAGGCGGTCAATCTGGAGGTGGTAGTTCGGGAGGGAGGCGCGACGCGAGCTGAGACTCCATTCATTTGTTAACTCATAATTGTGGGAATGTGTAGAATAGAGTACAACATGGTCTGCTGGGAGATGAGAGACTGGCTGGGAGCGGGAGAAAGTCGATACTGGGATGATGCAGTACGCAGTGTATGCTGTTCTCGGTGTTAACTCTTGAACATGGCATGGAGAGATAGAGAGCGATGACGTAACTTTGTGTTTTTAGGTGATGGTAGAGTTGAGGACGAGAAAGAGAGACATGGGAGGAGATGGGGGAAATCATCATCAGGAACTGGGACTAAAGAGGATTTCGTGTGCGAGGCAATTTACCATCCCCGATACAGCAGGTACGAGTCCCGATCGGGTGTGTAATGACACTGACACGAGGTCTCCCCAACCCAATCAGGCAAGTGGTACCCCTGATTTCCCATATCCGCTCGTATCCTCCACATCGTTCTCATCTTCATCCCCCATCTCTCTCTTTCTCATCCACAACTCTACCATCATTGCAGAACACACAGTTAAGTCATCCCTCTCTATCTCTCCATATCATGATCGTGAGTTGACACCGAGTACAGCATACACCGAGTACAAGAATACACCGAGTACAGCATTCACCCAGTACAGCATACACCCAGTACGGCATACACCGAGTACAGCATCCACCGAAGATTGTGTGTTTTCCCTCTATTCTCATGATTACGAGTTGACCCCTGAATGTAGCTTCAGCTTCAGGTGTGCCTCCCTACACAATCGACCGCCATCAGCCAGCTCTCCATGAGAGCTCAAAGGTAAAGTCACCTTGTCACATTCTAACGGTTACGAGTTAACTAACCAATCAATGGAGTCTCAGCACCTGGGGCGCTGTCCCTGGAACGCCTCTAAGTACTGGTCAAATCTCGCTCGATTACGGCCTCCACGTTCGCACGATCACGGCCTCCAAGTGCATCTCCAAACTCGCACGATCACCGCCTCCAAGTGCATCTCCACACTCGCTCAATCATGGCTTCCAAGTGCATCTCCAAACTCGCTCGATCACAGCCTCCAAGTGTATATCTAAACTCAGACGATTACGGTCTCCTTTCCGCTCGATCACGGCCTCCATGTGCATCTCCAAACTCACTTGATCACAGCCTCCAAGTGTATCTCTATACTCGCACAATTACGGCCTCCATACTCGCTCGATCACGGCCTCCAAGTGTATCTCCAAATACACTTGATTGCCGCCTCCAAGTGCATCTCCAAGCTCGCTTGATCACGGCCTCGGAGTGTATCTCTGAGTTCAAACGATCATCATGTTCAGGCGCACCTCGAATTGCTCTCAAGCAGCACCTGTAGCCAGTCCAGATATACCGTGTGTAGATGGGTAGCTATATAGATACATAGATGAGAATACAAACTGAATACATGAGTTTTAATAATCGTGGAACGATAAGTAGTAGCTATGATTTCCAGGCGCACCAGCAGCATTCCCAAAGACGATGTTTTTCCCAGACTGCTCTGATGTGATTCGAGGTGCTCCCAGACTTGTCGCCGGCGCTCCTAGACTTGTCACTGGCGCTCCTAGACTTGTCGCCGGCGCTCCCAGACTTGTTGCCGCCGCTCCCTGACTTGTCACCGGCGCTCCCAGATGGTCCCAGGTGCACCCAAAGTTCTCTCCGGTGCTCTGAGGTGTTCTGAAACCTCTCACAATCACTCCCATGGTACTTCTGTACCAGTCATCAGAGATCCCAGTTACTCTGAAGGCCGGCAGGAATGCCCTCCTAGGGTCTGATACTCTCCTGAAATTGACGCATCGAAGTTTGCACTGCACATCCTCTCAGCCACTCCTGGAGGCTTCCAGTGACTAAGATACAGTTTGCTGATGCAACATTCAACATTTCCATTCTCGTTTGTCGAGTGGAGGTCAACATCCTCACAGAGACGCATCTCCACCAGCTAAGCAATTACCCCGCATCTCGCAGTGTTTCTGATGGCGGCTGCTGCATGTCTCCTGTACAGTCTGAGAGACGATGATGACTGACTATTGCGATACACGATCTCACATCTCGTTCCAGAATGGGTTCGACCACAATCACCATCGCCAAGTTCAATGGCATGAGATATCCACAACGGGCCACCGAGATGGCCCTACGTCTCGAGCAGAGACAAGTGTATGGTATCATCAAATGATATGATGACAAGCCGGAAGAGCCAGCTGCAAACGTGACTGCTACCGAGAAGGCCGCTGTCAAAGACTGGATGAATCACCATGCTGTTGCCAGATCGACTATCCTACTGGGCATGGAGCCGAGGATCCAAGCGGAATATATGGTCGTCGACGATGCGAAGACACTTTGGGAAAAGTTCCAATCAGCCTACAAGTCATAGTTGAAGCTCAATATCTTCGAGCTTAGGGAAGACCGTTGGAGGATCAAGCTAGAGGACTGAGGAGATGCCGACAGCTACGCATCGTGGATCAATTGGATGGTCAAGGATTACATTCTCTGTGCTGGGCCATCGACCAGTGACACCGATGCTGCCGATACGGACACTGCAAAGACAATTGCGAAGATCAGTGAGCAAGAGCACATCTTCTACCTCCTTCGTGGGATCCCAAATAAAAACATGTGGAAATTCTTCCAGGAGCTCATGATGGACAAAAACGCCATGATGACCACCACCCCCAATGAGATCGTCACCAAGCTCATCAAAAAGGAAGCTGCTATCGAGAGAGAGCATGGGCTCGCTCCAGAAGCTCTGCTGTGTGCAAAGAACAGTTGCAAAGGCAGTAAAGGCAGCAAAGGCGGTAAAGGTCCAAAGAGGGATACGAGGGATAATACGGACGATTGGAAAGAGATGGATGCATGGAAGTGCTTTCATTGCCCACGGAGAGGGCATATCACCGAGAATTGCTAGAGTAAGCTATGTGGTGATCCGCCAATGGCTGCCGACACAGCAGAAAATGAAGCAACCGAAACGTCAGGTACTTCGACTGTCACCATTTCGATCGAGACGGATAGGATGGCAGCCAGCTCCACAGGGTCATCCAGGGATTGGTTCATCGATTGCGGATGAACAACTCACAACTCCTGCCATCGATCAATGTTTGTCACTTACATCGAACATCCTCCGAATACGAAGAAGGTGCAGGGATACAATTTGGTCATATGGTGTGAATCTGGATATTGAAGTGTTAGGATGATTTGTCAACAACCAGATGAAAAGATGGAAATGATTATACTTCAAGAATTGGTGCATTTGCTGGGGTTGTTGAATCTCATCTCACAGGCTCGGATCATGGACATGGATGTCAAAGTCGAACAGGTGAATCACTATTGTCTCAATTTCTACAATTGCTGTGGCAAGTCGATTACCAGTGCACCTCAGCTCGATGGGCTGTTCATGCGGGTTCAAGTTCTTGATCGGGAATCGACCGAATACCCTGATATCCACAACGACAGCTGCCTGCTGGCACTTAATATGACAAGGCATGCATCTCGGCACACTGCCAAGATGCTGATGTTATTCCACTGCCGCTTGGCACAGGTCGGTCTCAAGACTTTGGAGATCTTGCCGATGATCCCCGATGCTCCGAGAAGTACCTGCAAGTGCGATTGTGAGCGTTGCATCAAATGCACAATCACGAGAACACCCTGTACTCTGAATACAACTTCCCTTGCCACAGATCCTCTGCAGCTGGTGCACTCGGATATATGCGGTCCCCTGGAAACAGCCATCGGAGGAGGTCTACATATCCTGCTCTTCATTGAGGATGCCACAAGGCATATGGATGAGTACATATTCAAGTACAAGTCGGATGCCCTGGAGAAATTCAAAGAATGGAAGGCTCTTACAGAAAAGAAGTCGAGCAAGCAAGTGAAGTGATTTTGTACAGATGGAGGCGTTGAGTATATCTCCAAGAAGTTTGCAGATTACCTAAAATCAGAAGGGATCTTAAAGAAAATGACTATGCCCTGCACTCCTCGGTATAATGGAGTAGTCAAACGGGCGAACTGCATGATCATGTAGCGTGTACGAGGCATGCTGGACGATGCCACACATTCGAAAATGTACTGGGCATTTGCAGTCTCAGTGGCGGTCTATCCAAAGAACCGCACTGCGACACGATCACTGGTTGATAAGACTCCATACAAGCCGTGGCATCAATCCGGAAAGAAGCCATCATTGAACCATCTCCATGTGTTCGGATGCTTGGTTTTCATGCACATTCCGAAACAGAAATCAAAGAAGCTGCATTACAGAGCAACTCCCGGCATACTCGTTGGGTACAGTATATAGACTAAACAGTGTTTCATGTACGACCCATTGGCCAAAACGCTTCACCGCTTCAGAGATGTGGTATTCCCACAAGGGAAGCGGTACACAGCACCGAAAGCTGCAGATGAAGAGATTTGGAATGAGCACTTCTGCAGAGATGTCATCGAGCAACCCGAACCCATAGAGAAGCAACCAACTGAATGTCAAACGGAGACGTTGTTGGACGACGATCCACCTCGGGACCCCCCGCAGCCAATGAAGAACTCAGGAGAATTGATTGCGCTTGAGGCGTCACCTGGAGATGCATGGATGTTGCCAGCCGAAGGTCGTCACTGAAACCGTGCTGGGATGGATATGTTGGGAGAGTCTGTGCAATTGGCTATCAAAGATGATGAATCCTACAATATGATTCCCATCTACACTGCAGCTGCGATCTCCCATGATTATGAGGATGGGATTGATGATCCAATGAATTATAAAGCAGCAACCGAGTCGCCGCTCGGCGAGCAATGGGATATGGCAATGAACGAAGAGTTCGATGCAATTGGTCAGCATCAAGTCTTTGGAGATTTCATGGTGCTTCCAGAAGGGATAAAGGATTTGCCATGTCATTGGATATACAAGATCAAGCGCGATGGAGCAGGCAATGTGCAGTGGTTCAAGGCCAGGCTAGTCTGTGGAGGAAATCACCAAATCGAAGGCATCAACTACCAGGCTACGTACGCTCCGAATGCTCATTCGGGCCCCATGAGACCTGCACTCGCGATCACCGCCAAGTACGATCTTGTGAATCATCAAAAGGACGTATGCCCAGCTTTGTTGGGAGTTGACTTGCAAGACGAGATCTATATGCACCCGCTGAAGGGATAGTTATGTTTGGACCAAGCTGTGAGCCAATACAGCGATCCAAAATCAAAGACATGGCGGAAGATGGTACTCCGCTTGAGAAAGTCACTTTATGGCCCGAAGCAGTCTTCGCACGTTTGGTATGGCACTTTGAGTGACATCGTGATCCCGATTGGATTCGTGGCATCATGTGTCGACAGTGGACTGTTTGTGCTGGAGGATCAAGGCATAGTTGTTGCCGCAGTCGTTCTGCATGTCGATGATCTCCTGATCATTGCTACCAAGTGCTTGACTGGGCAGATCAAGGATCGGATGAAGAAGAGGTTCCAGATGCATGATCTCGGGAGTGTCTCCTTGTATCTCGGCATGAACATCCAACACAATCGGGAGCATCATACGATCGACATCCATCAGCACAGCGACATTCAGATGTCCTTGGCGAAGTTCTGAATGGATGAGTCCAGACCACTTGCCAAGCCAATGGAAAAGGAGCTTCACAAGAGGAAGCCCGACAAAGACGCCTGCGATCCAACCATATACCAATCGATGATCGGATGCCTCGTGTACACGATGACCACTACTCAACCCGATATTGGATATGCCATGGGAGTTGTCAGCCAGTACAATGACGACCCGAGCAATGAGCATATCCAAGATCTCAAGTGCATGTTCCGGTACCTCAATGACTCAAAGGACAGGGGGTCTGCATCTCAGCGGAGCACTCGTAGGAGGACTCGGAGGAGCAGGTGAAGGCACACTTTGATGTTGTGTTGATTCGGACTATGCTGCATGCCCGGATCACTACAAACCAACAAGTGGACCGGTTATCCCCTTCGGAAGAGCGGGCAACCAGAGATCGAGAAAGCCGAAGTCGACTGCCAGTCCATGACCGATGCCAAATTCTATGCTTTTGGAGTCGGCTGCATGAGAGACACTTAGATCTCTCATCTCTTGAATGAGCTTGGCATCCCGACTATCCCTCACATGTCCTCCTATTCACAGTCACTGAGTGTGAGCATCAAGAACAGAATCTACCGCAGAATTGCAGTTGCACACATTGCAACCAAGTACTATCTTGCTGCACATATGGCTAGAGATGGACAGATCGACTTGAGCTATGTATGGACTGCAGAGATGCTCGCCGACTGTTCCACAAAGCCACTGCTGAAGCTCGCCTTCTTGAAACAGTGTGCCGCGATGGGAATGATCTGAATTGGACTCGAAAATGCTCACGGGATTGAGATTGGGAATGGCCTCGGAAATGACCTCGGACATGGCCTCGGACATGGTCACTGAAAACATATCGCAATTGGAACTGCAAACTCCATCGGGAATGCTGTCCGAAAGTAACTTGACCGGATCTATTTGTGTCGAGGAGATCCACAATGTTTGATTGGCTCCTCATCTCCTTCGTTTACTGTTTTTTGTTTGAAATGGACAGGATAGCCGTCCTGGAGGAGTGTTGAGCTGATTTGGAGTACGGATATCACTATGCCAAGGACTATGATGTACCTTGCCTCATTTGTAGTTAGCGCCATTAGTCATCGACCAACCTTATGTCGATCTGACATGTCTTGTTGCAAGACACGATATGCACACTGTCGCATACACCTGCGCACACTCGACTACTCGAGCACACACCACTGAACAACACTTTCGGGCTACAGAAGGCTGAAACCTGACTGATTCCCAATTTCATTGCGGCAGCTGGGGTCTGGGCTGCAACCCATTTATATATGGGGACTGAAACCATTTTCGTATTTGTTAGCAGTTGAATACTGAATCTGCCAGTTTCTTCTCTGGTGACTGGTTTGGATAGAGTGACCCAGCTTGCTGACTTCGATGACATTGTGGTTTCCAGTATCCACAGCCAGTGCGATCTTCCATGGCCGTATCAGAGGCTTTGAGGTCTCTGGAGTGATGTTTATGCGTGGGTTCTCCTCGGCCAGTTTCCTGCTAAGTGCTGCCGATTTCCTGATAGGTTGCTGTTGCAGGTGACTAGTACTTGTTGTAACCTCCGGAATGTCTTCCTCAATACATGTCCGCATCTCATCACACATGCTACCCTTATCTAGCCTCATTCTTGTCTGACTTACCGAGGCATATCATGACTTTGGCTGTACAACAGCAAGCCTGATTTCTGTGTCTTCTTCGTGTAGGCATGTGGCTCTCTCCTCCTCTGCTTCACTTTCCATCTCTTCTTCTGCACCCTCTTCACCATGCCGCTCTTGTTGCTCAATTCCTCGTTGATGGATTACACGATACCATCCTAGTTGCTTTCTTCCTTGCCTCATGACCTACGTCCCAGACCGGGAGACCAAGCAGTGTATTTCCCATCGATTTCCAGCAGCTGTCAAGCGATCGCTATGTGCAGATCAGTCACTTTAGCGCAAGCCCTCCGAACCTTTTGAGATCTTGCAATGTGCTGTGGCTGAGGCTGAGGTGGTACAGCTGGAGTGATTACTACCGCTCACTGTTGACCTTGTCAAGCAACATCCTGGGGGTAATTTTCCATCAACAATAATGTTCTCTGTGGTCGATATCCAAATATATCAACTCAAATGCTTCCTTGTTGTTGTAAGCTTTGCGTTCCACGTTCATTGAGATGGATTATACCCTGGGCCTGATTGGTGTTCACATTAGGACAGACGGTGTGGATGTATCCTATCTCAACCCGATAAACACAGGATATTATCTATCGCCATGGGTGCTGTCGGTGATTTGGCCCTTGTGGGTTGGGAGCAAGTCTGGTCGGGGTATTCAGAAGTAGGCAGTTCGGTGATGTGAGCGGAGTTTAATGTGCAGCTTGGATTCCATATACTCTGACTGTCTGGTAGCCTCCATAGCTGGGTTCATAACCCGTATTGTCCTGGATGGTCCAAGCCTTGAAGGCATTGATCATATTGTCCATTGTCATGTCCATGGTATTATTGGCTCTAGCAATAGGAATTTCCTCTATGGCTTGTGCTGGTACCAGGATCTCTTAGCTAGAGATTGCTGGGAGATTTACCAATACTGCTATTGGTCAGAGTGGGACTTCAGCTGGAACAGAATGAGGTGGGACTCACTACGCCGTACATGCTCCATGCGAGTCCACAAGTCTGAAGGGATCAATGGTTAGACATGTGTCGAGCTCCACATTGGAGAGTTTGCTAACATTGAATCTCAACGGGTCTCTTGGATGTATTTCGAGTTTGTTTACCACTGTTACCCTCAGATGTCATGGTAGGGCACTGTTCGACATTTCCAGCTGTAAATACTCGGCCAAGGCTCTCGTGTCAATCATAATCTGGCAGGTGCTGTCATACGCAGGAATGGATGCTGTGAGGCCAAAGATCCCTCATTGGAGCATTTCCTTGCCTAGTCCCTGCAAGTATGGTCTTGTAAATGGATTGACATGGCTAATGGCCTCGCGGAAGATGTCTTCCTGTTCTTCTTGCAAGAGCTCCCAGTCCATCATCTTTTATCGATTCATCATTTGTTTGTCTGCTGGATTGTTTTTGTGGGGTAGTTTTGGACAGTGGAGATCATGACTTCAGCCACCGGCTCAGCCATGGTCCAGGAAGAGAGGCTTTCCTATATTTTGACCAACTTGGTAACATCTGCTACGCTGATGATAGGGGCGGCCATGCTTACCAGGGGTGGCATTTACCTCTTGGGCGTACCCATGGCTAGGGCCAAGGACTTAACGAAGTGCCTTTGATCGTACACATGGTTGGATGATGCATTGGCAAATTGTCCATGGCTGGTGGAAGAGCTGGCATCATTGGAAGATCAAGCGTGGTTTGAGGGTCCAGCACTGGAGGACCTGGCGTGGGGACTGGAAATGGCGGCAGCAGAAGTAGATCGAATGTACTCAGTTGACAGTTCAATCAGTAGTGGTGTAGTGGTTTGGATTCTGGATGGTGGTTTAGGTGGCAAATTGCCAGTGTGTGAGTATTTGGAAGGGTAGTTGGGTAAGTTTGCTCTCTCTGAAGGTGAGCTCTTTGTTTAATTGTTTTCTTAGCCAGTTGCACCACCTGTCACATCCTGCTCCCATTGCATCCTACCAAATTGTCTATTTCTCGTATTCTATTCCCTGCGACTTCCCCCCATGAATATTAGTTTCCTTATTAGCACTCCTCATAACCTTACCAGCATAATTAGTTCCAGTCCTTAGTCTTTCCTCAGATCGATGCCTTCCTTCATATGGGGGTGACATTCTGCTTCACGTGGATTTTGTTGTTGTGGTATGACATTATTGCTTAATCTTGGAGTTTATCCGATCTGGGCGGTTAGTGCCATCCATCCCAGAGTCAGGTTGGTGGCAGATCCCACAGTTCATGTCGTCTGCAAGGTTGGTGCCTATCATCCAGGTGATAGGTCAGAGCTTTTTTTCAGCATTCATCCCGGCATGTGCTCAGTGCCTGTCATCATGGTATTAGCCCATTGCCTGTTTCTTAGAGCGGGACCCATTACAAGATTAATGCCTTTCGTCCTGGTATACAGTCGCTGTCTGTCCTCCCAGGGTGAAGTTGGTGAATTTCCCTCAGTGTTCTGCCCAGTATATGGTTGGTGCCATTCTTGTTCGTGATGTCGATGTCCCTGGCTCGCTGCACCCTGCATTGCCATCCAAAATAATTAGCACCACTCCTAAGAATGTCATGACTACTTTCGGCATTTGCTCCACTGACAGGCTAGATATGTTTGACTGGTTGCTTCGCTCTATATGTACCCATATTAGCTTATAGGGGTGCTGCTCACCATTCTGTGGTCGGGTTTCCGGACTGGAATCTGCATTTGGGCTATATTTGCAGTGAAAATGCTGGGCCACAAGAAATAGAGCCAATCATCAACACTTCGTAACACCTCTCCTGGTGTCCAACCAGAATTTGTAAGAAAGATCAGTCCTGGCTCAACATGCATAGGCCATGGGTGAAGGTGTATAATATGCTGCCCAGCCATGAAGAACCTCACAACTTGCATGGATCCATAAATGCTTGACAACATTGTGTGGAAATGAGAGCTGGGAAAGAGAGATGGTGTATCTCATTGTATGATAATAAGATCAAGTCTATCTACCCCAGATTTTTCCCAATATATACTCCCCGTTGCTCAGTCAATTTCTATTACTGCTGTATCTTGGTAATCCCCAGAGCCACTCAGTCCATCTCTGTTATCCGTGTATCTCCATACGCCCCCCATTGCACAGGCCATCTCCATTACGCCTGTATCTCCATATGCCCCTTGCCGGCTTCCCTCTGCCAACCTGAGTGGTAGTTTTGGTGAGAAACAGATATTCCCCCCAGACTGCTCTTTTACCCAAATTCCAATTAGATGCTGCGTGAGGCCAGGCAGAGTGTTTATGATGGGCTCTTGGCTTACAGGTTCTATCATGTCACCACAACGTGGCTGGACAAGGCATTTGCAGAAGATCTGGTGTTGGCAGAGGAGCAGGTGTTGCTCAAGGGTAAACCACTAGTGGAGCCGGCCTGGCCACTGGAACTGGCAGTGGTGGAAGTAGATTCGGCATACACAGTTGACAACTTGATCAGTACTGCATTAGCAGTTTGAAGGTAAGATTGTGAATCAGATGGCAAATTGCTAGCAAATTGTGGCCAAAGGTCAATTGCTGGTTTGTGAGTTTTTCAAAGGGGAGTTGGGGAAATTGGCTCTCTTTGTAAGGTGGGCTCTTTCTTTTTATGCTTTTTTTAGCCCAGATTTACCACCACTTACAGTCTTCTCTGTTAGCATCCTGCCACATCATCGATCTCTTGTATTCTGTTTGCTGTGACTCCCCTCCCCCCATCTGTACAACCTGTTGTATTCTCATTCGTATTCTTCAGCATCTTACCTGATTTGTTGGGTTCTTTTCTCTGTATATCTTTGGATCAGTGACTTCACTAGTACAGGCATGAAGTCCTGATTTCGCTTACATTTTCTTTTCTCTGTACATGGTTAGTGGCTGTTCCCGGAGATCATCCCGGCTGCAATGTTAGTCTCCGTCATCCAGGAGTTAAGTCACTGTCTTCATCTTTGAGTTTATCCCAGTCTGAGGTCAGGACATTACATCCCACAGTTAGGACGGCAACATCTCCTGGGTGTTAATCCCAGTATGACATTGGTGCCTTGCATTCTGGTGATTGGTTGGTGCCACTTCCCAGGTGTTCTTCCCAGTATAAGTTTGCTGGCATTGTAGTTTTTGACTTTGATGGGGCTGGCTGACCACACCCGGCATTCTAATCCAACATTGTCTGCACAGCCTCTAGAACTGTCAATATTTCCTTCCATAGTTGCTCCTCTTGCAGTGTAGGTATCTTCCATTAGTTGCTTGTCACCAAGTGTACCTGTATTAGCTTCTGGGGGTCATCGATACCAATCTGTATTCAGCATTCTGCTCCACAGTGGGCGTTCGGGCCCCATTTGTGGTGAAATGGCAGAGCTAGACGGTGGAGAGCTTATGGTCAACTGTCCACTACACCAGTCATGGAATCCAGAGATTATCCATCAAACAAAGTAGTTCTGGCTTGTAAAGTGTAAGATGAGGGTGAGAAATTATGATATGCTACCTGGCCATTAGAATACACAAAAATTGAATGCATCTATGAAATCTCGGCACGATTGTATGGGACCGAGAGGTTGTAATGGCAGAGAGTCTATTGTTGTTGTACGATGTGATGATGTCAACCTACCCCGGGGTCTCCAAAATGTGTCCTCCCGATTGCTCACTCCATTGGTGTAATCCTGCTATGTTTATATGCCTACCCTCCTGCTCACTTCATCTCTGTTATTCTTGTTTCCCTATGCATCCCTCACCAGCTCCCCCCTGCCAAACTGAGTGGCAGCAGTGGTAAGAGATGGATTTTCTCTCCACAGCATCAATGACCTCACCTAGTGAATTGTGCCATGCAGCTTGGTTTTTTCGATGTACAAATCAACTCTTAAAATCTTACCTAACTCAACATGCACAACACTGAAATCCTTCTCTAAGAAGTCCTAATTTCAGAAACCACTATTCTAATATTAATACTTGATTCACTTGAAAATTACAGACAAATGATTAACTTATGCAATGCAGTACCTTATAAATAAAGCAGTGTGACTTTTTGTATCAGTTGATGAGATTGGGTTGGTTGAATATTGCCAGAGGTATATGTTTGATTCACTGTCATGAGAGTCTGAGACTATTGTTGGATGTCGGGATCTGATTCCAATCTTTCACCATCCTCAGTCGGCCACTTTGTATGGTCAATACAAAGCTGCAGAGTATGGTATTTTGTAGACATTGTGATGTTTGGTCTACACATCATGCTGTACCGGACTTCCATATTGGCAGCTTTGAAGTGTTGGTGGAAATTACACACTCAGTTATCATCGCCATCTGGACCTATGTTCAGTAGACATCTATGAGGTAAATCGTTTTGCCCCAGCCAGACAATACATGCCCATGCCTAGTGCTGCTCATTCAATACACAGAACTTCTGAGTTATTCCTGAATCGTTTGCCACTGAAAGATTAAGGCTAGTCTCGCTTACTGTGAGTGTTGTTCTGAACATGAAGAGATTAGATAAATTCTGAAATTTGAGCTGCATCTCTGTGTGTTCATTGTTTCCCATTTTCCCATATATATTGAATATGTCCACATGCTCTGGAGAATACTTTGTTAGCCAATACTTCGAATAGCCAACCTGACAATAATGAGGATAACAGAGTACCGCCTTTTGTGGTGGAGATGCACCAAGGAGATCACCATTATATCTTTCTGGCTCATCAGCACGTAACACACTGAATACATCCTCATTGCCAGGTTGAGGATACTCTGCTGGTTCATCGATCAGCATTGGCAGATTTATCTCCCTCAGCCATCAGACAATTGAAGCATCCACCCCAGTCTTGAGTTGCCAGTTGTTGTACCACTATCCTGAAACAGTGTTGCAATCCTCATTGTCCCCCAATACGATTGAGAATCATTCCAGCCACCATCCATGAACGGTCTATGCTCCTGAAGCACCATGGGGAGTGCATCTTCCCACAAGCGTCTTCAGTTTTGCTTAGTCTTTCTCAGTTTACGTAAAATAAAGCAGGTATGCATTCAGCTACCCTATCAAAACCAATGGTTTCCCATTTGCAAGTATTTATTCTGACTGCCTCCTAATTGTTCAAGTCTTCGCACTTTGTATCAACCAGTGCGCCGCATTCTGTTTAGCTTTATTATCTTCACTGTGGATGGCATGCATTGAACTCTTCACCACAGAATACGATGCCTGTGAACAATGCTTTGCCATCGACATATCATTCTCAGGATCATCAGGCACATGGGAACACAGCTTCCTGATCTGGCAACACCAGTCGAAGGGTCAAGGGACGTATTGCATTGCTTTGACTCGAAGCTTCAGTCAAAATGTCGCATTTAGAGCAATTCGCCAGTCCATACTGGTTATTGTCCTGTTCCAATGGGATTCATCAAGTATCCCAAAACCCAGGGAACAGTGTGAGGGGTGGCCATTGCTTGATGGTTTCACTCTGGATGTTAAGGTATTATATGAAACATGGTGGATATTCCACCAGTGTTCTGCCTAATCAATACTGGTATTCAGATCCTCATTGGTGAGATTTGCATTCTCCACATCCAATTGGTTTGCTGGTATCCAAACTATCCCATATGTCTTCACATCGATGACACTCCTGAATGGCTCATCCACCCATGGCAGTGTTACCACTTGGATTGGTTCAAGGGCTATTGTGGGTGCTAGATGCTCTGGAGGTGGAGTTGTCTGAATCTCTAAATAGTAGTGGGGAACAGAATTCAGTCACTGCAATAGAAAGCACTCCCATTCTACACCAATAATGCCAGAATAGTTGTTCTACACTATATTCACCCATTTGTCAAGGGTATTCACCCACAAAATGGACAGCACCAACCCTACAACAAACTTCCCAGTCAGCAATATAGATATCATAGCTGCAGCAACTGAGGCACACCTATTGCAAAAACCCATTTCATCTGCCACCAGCACTTCTGGCATATTAGAATCCCAAACCCATCCCCTCACCACAATCCATAATGCCCAAACCAGTAGTACCAGAAACATGGTTCTATGTAGGCCTGGAATTGAATACTTGTTGTCTGGAACTCAGTCAGCTTTCAATTGGCATATCTGACAGGTATTTAGCAGCCAGACTGCCTCATCAAGTCACTTCTATTCTAAATGGTTGTTGAATGTATTGAAAACAGTATTCAATACTGCACTGCTATTATCTGGATCAGGAACCTCATCACCATCCACTTGCTCCTGAGCCTCCCTGGCCCTATTGTGAGTTCTTTGCTTGTCCTTCATGATCTCCTTCAGTTTCTCCAAGTGGTGTTGGGCTGTTTGGCTCATACTCTAGCACTCAAGAATGTCATCATGATGTTTGGTATGACAGAGTTGCATTGGAATGAATATATATTTGTGGAATATACTCAATTCTATTCTCTCAATCAGTACTTACATTAATACTACTATCCAATTCTTTTCCACAGCTCTCCTTGCCCTGCTCTTTCAGTCTCCTCAGCACCTTCCACAATCTCATTGTATTATGATTAGCAGCTGTGCATATCAACCCTGAAAAAGACTTGCAGGAATTACCTTAGCTGGTCTAATTATGTGCTCTGCAACCTCCTCTGTAGCTACCCTCATTTCTAACAAAAATTACTTCAAATTGTATCCCAGTTTCAGCTTAAAGGCATTGGAATGGTAACTGTTGTACAAAGTCTGGCCATATATGGGGTCATTCATCAGCTTCCTATATATATATACTCCCATATACTCTTCGCCCACATCTTCTTGTTCCATGGTACAGTTCAAAGTTACTCTTGAACAGTAAAGTTTTTTCAGGCCTGCATCTTGTTCCATTGACATCGATCAGCTCCTCCCAGTGCCTCACATCTGTGCAGAAGGCTTCAAGATGGTTCAGGGATAGGTGTGCATTATTTCACACCTAGTGAATCACAATCATGAATGTTCTATTTGCCAAATCTGGTATGCTACTTCTTGCCTTTGTGCATGCATGCTGTCTCAAATCAGTTGATGGTCATTTGTTGCCTCGCCTTCCTTTTTCCCTAGGCTCCCAAACCTTGCCTGCACATTTCTTCTAAAATGTATTGTTCCATGGTGGCCAAATCCATGAGGCGCTATCAAAAATTTCGAATCACAGCCAGTTCCTGAATGTCACCAAAAAGTCAACAACTGCCATCTACCAGAGCAGTAGACCATCTCGAAGCTGTTTCAAATGGTTCTGGTACTGGATAATGCCCCAATTTATTTCCTTTAGAAACCCAGCCATCTATACTTTCTTCCAGTTGTGGAATGCACTGTAGTTAGGCTGCCCAATTCTTTTCACAAATTGCTTCAAGGAGAATTCTGGTTGCTTCAGGCTGAATGGGGCATTGGCTTCTACTCCAACCAAGACAAACCAATCATCACTCTCATCCTCTACATCAAACTCGCTGTAGGAAAGTGCTTTTACCGGGGGCAAGTCTAAATCCACCCAACATTAGTTTTCCACTGTTCTGTGGGCAGCTACAATCTATTCATTGGGAGGCTTCAGGGGGGTCTCCCAGATATGCCAGAAGGAGGTGCTGGTAGAGTAGAGGTAGGAGATGTTGGCCACATAACTTGATTGTTTTCAGAAGTTGATGGAGGCAGTGGAGGAGGTCCTGCAGATGTTGGCCCTTATCCTGAGTGTGGTGGAGGGGGGAAATATTTGAGGCCCACCACAAATGCCTTGGGGGATTTCGTATTGTTGCAATGGTGGCCCTGACTTGGCAGATTCTTCACTTGTACTGGCGATTGGACGCGAACTAGGTATCAGGTTGAATAGAGAATACTCGGTGAACTGATGAGCAGCTGGGAATGTCTACTGTGAAGCAGGGTAACCATACTCATGCAGTGGATGAAATGGATTGGTGTGTTTCCCAAATGGGCTGTCTGAGCTTTGGACATTTTGAGAATTACTATCTGATGATCCCATGTTGTCATCAGGGCATTATTGCCAGCCAAATAGGACACCGGGTGGAGCCAGATTCGCTGCTTTCAGTGGAGATCCATTTGTTAATATTCTCCGCATACCAATGATGGTGGCAAACTTTGTATTGAAACGATATGTGATTTAGAGTACATTGGGAGTATTGTTGTGTATATTCAATATTTCAGTGGCCTTTAGCACCAAGAGAGCTTGTTTCATCCCATTGTATTGGTATGAACTGTAGTGATTCATTGCACCTTTGATTCATGAAGAGCCTCTTCAGAAAGTGAAATTTGAACTGCACAGAACCCAACTTTCTCTCTTATATGCTTGAATTAGTAAACTAGAATCATTGATAAAAGCTCACCTATATACAGATCTTTACAGTTAATGTCATTAACGTGATGTGATTTGATACCTCCAGCAATCCTACTACAGATATATAAAATTTCATACTAGGCATGTCACGGTAGTTTACGCTTAACATGGGTGTGTACGACTTGCGATTGAGTCAATAAGGAGTCCTGCAAGTCAGGCAGCAACAGTGATAGCTTCCTGTCAAGCTCCTTGGGGAAACATTGTTCACCTCTTCAGCTTCCACCCACTGGTCAAGAATTGTTACTGAAGGAAACATCAAATGAGCTAATCAGTTCAGGATGGTCATTGAGCGTGTATACAGCTGACTAGGAACTCACCTATTCATTATATCCTAAAAATGAGTAATACACAACAGCTGCTCCAAGGCTCGAGCATAGGTATAACTCGCAATGATGTATGCCAAATGGGGTGACCACAGCATTATCTGATGATGTGTAACAATGTTGATAGCTGTTGATGAAAAAAGAAACCTACTCTACACTACTAATGCTTTTCAGCAGCAATGTGCATGAGTATTGTGCAGGATATGATATATATATTCTGTCTTTAAAAGAAAACTGATCATATGGTGACTGTGATTTACTTGTCCCATGTGTTTAGTATGATGCGATACAGCTGTGAAACAGATCCACTACCCTCAGTTACTTTGCATTCAACAAGTATCCCAACAGCTCCAATCTAGCAACACTATCATCACCCACAGAAGAATTGTTGAGATTCATCTGGATATGTACATTGACCATGTCTCGAACATGGTCAATACACACTGGATATACAATAAATCCTGAATCTACAGAAAGAAGTTATTCAATAAGAACCGATTGCAGCCTCATGTTCAACAATTTCACCCAGTATTGATTGATGAAAGGCTATTACCCAAAAGGAATTTGTAGCCTGCAGGCTGGAATCGACCAGAGCCAGCATCATTCGACTTCATTAAATGCCCCTGAAAGGCTATTGAGGAGATATTCATATGCAACTAATGATCTACCCATAGACAGTGTACCTGGTGCAACACCCCGCGGAGATACTCCTGAGAAATAAACCGTAGATCTTCAGAATGCTACTCCGATATTTACACCTGATCCAGCAAGGATAAAGGCTCAGGGGGAGATAATTTGAGTGGTAAATGTGGGAAGGAAAGTGAATGATAAAGCAATTGGATTGAACAACAAGCATTGCCAGTACTCAGAACAATGGAATCCATGGCATCTGTTTTGTTCCACATACTACTTTCAACAGGCTCAATAATTTACTTAGCAAATGAAAACATGGAGGGATAAACATATAATGTGTGGACTGGGCAACATGAATGTTGAATCATTCCAATTACCAGATGTGCTGCAAATACTCCTGTCCAAAGTCAATGCAGTGCTTATGGATGATAGTTGGATCGAAGATTACATCAGCAAAATGTATTTTTGTCACTGGGATCCTCTGGGGGTATCCGGGAGTTGTCAGACCAGAATCCCAGGATGGTCAAATCCCAGTGTTTACGAGACCAATGCAGTGGCATTCAGGTTCACCTGGGAGCACCGGCGAAAAATCTGCATTTAAATAGGACATCTGGTGACAACCATGGGAGCACCTGCGAGCACTGGAGGCAAGCCTGGCAGTGCCGACAACATCCCTTGGAGCACCAGGGAGCGCCGGCAACAAGCCTGGGAGAACCTCGAATCACTGTAGAGCAGTATTGGAAATAATATGATCCTTGGGAGTGTTGCTGCTGAACCTGGAAATTATACCTACTACTTATCGTTCAATGAGTAGTTGGAGGCGGTCGATGGGAGGCATGCCGGGTGCTGAGACACAATTTATCAGTTAGCTAACTCCCGACTGTGGGAATGTGACTAGATGACTTTACCTTTGAGCATTCATGGATAGCTGACTGGGGGTGATAGACCTTGCCAGGAGCCACGCTGCCAGCTGAAGCTACAGTTAGGGATTAACTTGTGATCATGATAATGAAGGCAAAACACACAATCTTTGGTGGATGCTTCAGTACTCGGTGTATGCTATACTCAGTGTATACTGTACTCGGTGTTTGATGTACTTGGTGTTAACCCATGATCATGGCTTGGTGAGATAGAGAGGGATGACTTAACTTTATATACTTTGATGATGGTAGAGTTGTGGACAAGAGAGAGAGATGGGGGATGAAGATGGGAATGATATGGAGGATAAGAGTGGATATGAAACATCAGAGGTCTGACTAAACTGGTTAGGTTTGGAAGTCCTTGTATCTGGAAGGTTACCAACAGGATTGGAAGTCATACCTGCCATATCGGGAATGGTATCATGACTTTCACACCAACTTTTCATATGTTCCAATTTCTCATGACGATTTCACATGTCATTGCATGTTGCTCCATCATATCCTCACCTCGACTATCACCTCTGAACAGAATGTTAAGTCATCGCTCTCTCTGTCTCCAAGCCATGTTCATGTGTTATCACTGAGTACATCATACACCAAGTACAGAAGCATTCCAAGATCCACTGTCTCCCACTCCCAGCCAGTCTCTCATCTCTCATCTCTCATGGGATGTTGTTCTACTCAATTCTCTATATTCCCACAATTACAAGTTAACCAATGAATGGAGTATCAGCTTCTATGTTGCCTCCATCCCACACTACCGCCTCCACATTGGGGAAAGCCTCCGTGCAACAGTATTGGGGATATAATATCCCTGATACCGGTGTGTTACGGTTGCTTACTATAGATTATGGCTGCCTACCTTGAACTTTGGCGATTATGGATGTGTTATGTGAATGTTATGCAAGTGTTACTGTGTGTCATAGTGCATTACAGAATGAAGCAAATTTCTCATACTGCATGCATTCTATCAACCCCCTGTTTTCAATTGTCACCTCCACCACCACCACCATCACCATCAGCACCATCACCATCACCACCATCACCATCACCACCATCACCATCACCACCATCACCATCACTACCATCACCATCACTACCATCACCATCACTACCATTACCATCACCACCATCACCATCACCACCATCACCATCACCACCATCACCATCACCACCATCACCATCACCATCACCACCATCACCATCACCATCACCACCATCACCACCATCACCATCACCACCATTGGGAATTTTACTCCTAGAATAATCATCGATGAGCCGTACATAGTACACCGCTGCCGACACTCAGTGAAGCCAGATCCACCACTACCTCTCCCAGCAGAGCCATATTTTCAGAGGTAAGCGTGAGCATGTCAGAGCAGTCAGACAAATCATGTCAGAGTTGTGGGAGTGAAGCCAGCTTCAAAGCATCTTGCCAGCTTATAGCGAATCCAGATTCTCTGCTACCAGCGCAGCTGTATCCACCGCAACCAGCTTGCTCCCAGAAATGCCAGATCCACTGCTACCTGCAAAGCCAGATTCACTGCTACCAGCAAAACCAGATCCACTGCTACCAGCGAAGCCAGTTTCACCCCAACCAGGAAAGCTGGATCCACGGCTACCAGCTTGCTCCCAGCGAAGCCACATTGTCAGAGAGGTATGAGTGAGCATGACAGAGCGGTGAGATGAAGCATGTCAGAGTTGTGGGAGCTACGTCTGATCCAAAGCTTCTTGCCAGCTCATAGCCAATGCAGATTCTGTGCTACCAGCGAAGCCATATCCACTGCTACCAGCTTGCTCCCAGCGATGCCAGTTTCACCCCTACCAGCAAAGCCAGATCCACCGCTATCAGCCTGCTTCCAGTGAAGCCAGATTGTCAGAGAGGTGAGAGTGAGCATTCTACTGCTTCCAGCTTCCTCCCAGCGAAGCCAGTTTGTCAGAGAGGTGAGAATGAGCATTCCACAGCTACCAGCTTGCACCCAGCGAAGCAGAGTGCCAGAGAGGCGAGAGTGAGCACGTCGGAGCAGTGAGACCAAGCATGTCAGAGCATTAAAAGTGAGTAAGCAAAGCCCAATCCACGCTTACCAGGGTACTTCCAGCAAGTCCAGATCCACCGCAACCAGCGAAAACAGATCAACCAGTAGTGGCAAGGCCAGTTTCACCTGTACCAGTGAAGCCAGATCCACTGCTATCAGCTTGCTCCCAGCAAAGTCAGTTCCACCCCAAACAGCTAAGCTGGATCCACCACTACCAGTGAAGCCAATTTCACCCCTACCTGCAAAGCCGTATCCACCGCTACCAGCTTGCTCCCAGCAATGCTGCTTTCAACCCTCTCCGCAAAGCTCGATCCAACACTGCCAGCTTGCACCCCGCAATGCCACATTGCAAGAGGGGTAACAGTGAGCATGTCAGAGCAGTGAGACCTAGCATGTCAGAGCTTCAAAAGGGAGTATGTCAGAGATGTAAGAGTGAGCATGTCAGAGTTGTAGGAGCAAGCTTGTTGGAGTCATGAAAGTCAGAGTATATACATGTGCATGTCAGAGTTGTTCAACCGAGTATGTCAGAGTTAAAAGTGTGCATGTACAGATGTGAAAGGAGATGTCAGTAGCAAATGAATGAGTAACTGTGAGGAATATGTAGTATAATCCATGAGTTGCCATATATAATTCATGTGGTACAGTTCAATTACAGTAAAAATTTAGTTGTTCAATCTGTAAATTACAGGAATATTATTGCCAAATTACTGGTTTATTATCAGGGGTTACAGGGAATGGCTGTGGGGTAGTTTTTATTATTTGGTGATATCAGTGTTACAGGAGGTTACTGTAGGATATATGGCCTATCATAGATTACACCTAACAGAATTACTTTTCCCAAGTGCTGATCGATCCCCTCGAAGAACTCCTGGAATCTCAATTGATCATGGGTTCCAACTGCATCTCTGAACTCGCTCAATCACATCCTCTCAGTGAACTTCATCCTGGCGTCCGAGTGAATCTCCAAAGTGAGTTGAATATGGCCTCGAAGTGCACTGCGAATATCACCCAATCGCGGTGTGGTGACACCATGGAGTTCTCACACCATCGAAAACGAATTGTTGGGAAAGAGTGGTTCGGGTTCGAGGAGCGCAGCAAGAGGGTGAGCGGATAGCCGGTGGTAACTGGCCATGAGGAACCCTACAAATTGCATGGATCGAAGAGTGCTCCGGAATATTCTGTGGGTCCAAGCTCTGGGAATGATGTACTGTGTATTTCATATAATGAGGTGATATCTATCTACCCCAGTGTCTCCCTAATATATACTCTCCATTGCTCAGCCCATCTCTGGTATCGCAGTATCTTGGTACACCCCCCACCCCCGATGTCGCCCAGCCCGTCTCTATTATCCTTTAATATGTGTATCCCACCCCCAGCTTCCCCCTGCCAAACTGAATCATGGTGGCGGTTAGACACAGATTTTCCCACCTTAACAGCATCCAAGTGCATCTCCAAGTTCTCTCAATTGGCATCTCAAGGTGCTTCTTCAATTATGCTCCAGTACTGTCTGCAGCCAAATTGATCATATGCATACATCAGCAAAATGTATTTTAGTGACTGGGAGCCTCCAGGAGTGTGTGAGAGGAGGGGGAGTGTAAACTTAAAAGCGTCAATTTGAGGAGAAAATCAGACCCTAGGAGGGCATTCCAGCCGGCCTTCGGAGGAACTGGGATCTCGGATGACTGGTACGGGCGCACGATGCGAGCCGTTGTGACATGTTTGGGAGCACCTGGGACTGTCGCCCAACCAATGCGGGAATCCCAAACTAACTCTGAGAGATGCCTGGGTTCTTAGGGATATTCATTCGAAGGACTGCAGGCATTATCGGAGATTCTCCAGATGTACATGAGCAATTAAAATACCCTCCACATATGATGCATAGATTGTTGTTCATTATCAACTTATAAATCATACTATAGTCCCCAGCGTCTCATTCAACATTCTATTGTTTGCATCGCCACATTAAGGAGAACCAAAGAAAATGACGACTCATTCAACAATGAAAGCAGGTATACCAGCAACAATAACCCGACTAAGCAATCGAATGATATCAATCAAACATCGTCTCAATGTCATCCACCAAATCTCCCATCACATCAGGGCCGACAAATGCAGGAATACACTATTCATCAATGGCGCAAAGAAGCTGAAGGTGCTCCTGGTATTTCCGAATGAGTCAGGCCAGGAGAGTGTGCGAAATTGAATTCCAATCTCGTTTGGCTGCATTTGTGATATCAAAAAGGTTGGAATTGAAAGGTTAGCTCGCGGTGAATCGAGATGGAGTTTGAAAGGCAATATGATCAATTCGCGGGGAAGAGAGGTGCACCACCAGGAAAGGAGGAGTGCCTGATCTGGAGTGCAGGGTAGTGTTAGCAACAGTGCCAAATTGGCAGTTCGGTTCCGGGTCTGGGCTGAAACTGAACTTGAACCATTCCAATATGTTCTACCTGATCAAAAGAGCGAACCGCACTGAACCTGCTGTTTTTTGGCCAGTTCCACCTTTTCGCAAACTCCAAAATTTTGCTCCAATGAATTATTTGAGTTGTGATCAAATCACAATATGATATATACGTAAAACATGCAGTTTTAGATGCTCTTTCACCTCGCATACTCCGATCTGCATTCCAATCACAATTCATTGAGTCACATCGAAAAATGAGCAATTTTCTGCGTAATTTGACAGCAACTCAACAAATAGTGATCAGATCGCAAATTGGAGAATGGGAGGTGAAAGACTATCTAAAACTGCATGATTTATGTATATATCATATTGTGATATGATCAGAAGTCAAATAGGTAATTGGAGCCAGAGTTCTGAGTTCGCGAAAATGAGGCTCAGCAGTAGGATAAACACGGCCAAAAAACCGCACGTTTATGACTGGTCCGGGTAACAACCCCACCCAGACAGAGCGGGCCATGTTTAACCCAACTGAACTATTTATCCAGTCTAAACACTGACCACTGGCTGTTTTCCCGGACCCGTTGCTAACACCAGTGTAAGGAGGGCAAGGGGCGTGATGAAAGTGATGGAGGAGTGCTGAATGAAATTGGGGGGTGCGAATCCAGGCCAAGGAGCGCCTATCCAGCGGAGCAGCCCATCCATGCTGAGCATCGCCGAAAGGGGAGAGAGGTAAAATGTCAGGACTGAGATAGAGGGGCTTCTAATCGAGGTCGAGGAGGGAATTGAGGAGCGCCCATTCTGCAGGAGGAGTGCCGAAAGATAGGCAGTATGGAGTGCTGAATGAAATTTCAAAGCACCAATCCAGACTGAGGAGCGCCGATGAGGATTGAGGAGCCCCTATTACAGCGCAGGAGGACCATGGGGGGGGGGGGGTATGAAGCAGCCCGCAATG